>Ga0116216_10000345_pt1 | contig 39887 bp, 43 predicted proteins | sample Sb_taG_11_FD_89696 | JGI IMG/M metagenome (GOLD analysis project Ga0116216, IMG submission 89696) | Peat soil microbial communities from Weissenstadt, Germany - Sb_50d_3_AS metaG | ecosystem: Environmental > Terrestrial > Soil > Wetlands > Peat | place: Germany: Weissenstadt | collected 2010-09-21
GCACTCATGGGGATGCTACGGGATCGTGCTTCGGTGATGAAGACGGAACGGCCTCAGCGACCGGGCAGAATGAGGTCGTGGGAAACGCATTTGCCGAGGAAACGGCAGTAGGGCGTGTAGGACCGGGATGCTACGAAGGGACTATCCCCGACGCGTGGAACCTCCGTCCGCTGCCCCAGGGCGGTGTTGTGACCGCGATGGCTCTGCGGGCCATGGCTCAGGAGCTCGCCGACCCCGAGCAGAGACTGCGGACGTTGCACACCACTTTCATCGCTCGGGTCGCTCACGGACCCGTGCGAATCGAGGTCGATTTGCTCCGGAAGGGACGCTCGATGTCCCACCTGCGCGCCGAGGTCGCGAATACCGACTCCTCGCGTGGCCACCTCACGAGCGCTGTGTTCGGGTCGACTCGCCCGGGTTTCGCGTTCACCGACCTCGAGCCTCCGTCGGACGTGCCGCCTCCGGGTGAATGCCCCTCTTTCCGGGACCCACCGCCCCCCGATCTCGACGCGTTCGAGCCGATGGCCTTCTGGGATCAGCGCGTCGAGGGGCGTGCCGCCCTGGGCCACGCCCCGTGGGACGACTACGTCCCGGATCGTGCGGAGCGGGCAATGTGGTATCGCTTCGACGAGCCACCCTTCCTCGACGACGGCACGATCGATCCGCTCGCGCTCGTCGTGCTGGCTGACACGATGCCCGGTGCTGTCGGAGAGAAGGTGGGTCCGCAGGACCGCATGTGGTTCGCGCCGAGTGTCGACCTGACCGTCCACATTCTCGACGATTGTCGATCGCCCTGGGTGCTGGCTCACAACCGCGCCCGGCACGCAGGCGACGGCTATGCATCGGCGGACATGTCGCTCTGGGATTGCGGGCCCGACGGTGTCGACGAGCCACGCCTAGTCGCCTACGGCACCCAGTTGTTCCTCTTCACGTTTACCTCCTGAGGGCCCGAGACGGGCCGCCGGGCGCAGGCGGCGGACCCGCACAGAGCGCGCGCAGGCCGATCTCAGAGCACCCCGCGATGTTGACCGCAAGCAGTAGATTGCTGAGATGGGCGTTCATGATCTGTGGGTCGAGTCGTATCAAGGCGAAGTGCTGGGCGAGACGCTCTTCGGGCTGCTCGCCGACCGGGAGGAAGATTCCGGGCGCAGGCATCAACTCGAGACCTTGACCCTCCTCGAGCGGGCCACCAAGGAGATAGCAGAACCCGTCTTCGAGCGTCGGATGTTCGAACGTGGCGACACCGCCGCCAGCGTGAAGGCCGCCACCGAACTGGCCGAAGCGGTGGCACCCATGAGCTGGCCGGAATTCCTCGAGTCGTTCGAGCCTGTGACGAGCCAGTTCCTCGCCAAGTACAGAGAACTGGTGACGCTTGCCGAAGACGATGCAGAGCGCGCGATCGCCGAGGCCTACGTCGCTCACGAGGAGGCTCTCGCTGCCTTCGCACGACGCGCGCTCGGGAAGGAGGAAGGCGAGCCCCTCGAGCCGATTCTCGCCCTCCCGCACGTCGCTGCAGCGATCCCCGCTTAGCGACGATTCACCTGTCCGGCCAGACCGACACCAGTAGGCCCAAGCGCGAGACGCTCGAGAGCGCCGCTCGCGCTCGCATTGCCCGCCTCGCGACCTTGGTCACGGGGCGTCTGGCGAGCTGGACGGGCGTGGTCGTCTGGCTTGCGATAGTGGCGGTCTCGGTCTTCTTTGCCAACAAGCTCGGGACGATCGAGACCAGCCGTCTCACCGAGTTCCTGCCCTCGGAAGCTGCCTCCACGAAAGCTTTGGAGCTCGACCGTGTGTTTCCCTCGGGAAAGTCCCTGCAGTCCGAAGTGGTGTTCTATCGTGCTCCGGGACTCACAGCCCGTGACCTGGAGACGGCCGATTCGGAAATGCGCCGGCTCTCTACCGTTCTCGGAGATGCGATAGGCGCACCCTCGGGCCTGGTCCGTTCTCCCGACGGAGCCGCGGCCGTGACGACGGTCCCCGTGCCGGGAAACGAACAGGCGGTTCAGAGCACGGTGGAGAAGATGAGAAAGGCCCTCGGTAACGGCGTCGGGGGTCTCGAGATCCGGGTGACGGGAGAGGCCGCGATCCAAGGAGATCTCCTGGGCGCATTCTCCGGGGCGGGATTGTTCTTGCTGATCGCGACGGGGGCGTTAGTGGCTGTACTGCTCGCTGCCACTTATCGCAGTCCCATCCTGTGGCTCGTGCCCCTCATGTGCGTGGGAATAGCGATTGCCATGGCGGAGGCGATTCTTTACTGGCTCGGCCGGGCGGGGCTCACGGTCAACGGCCAGAGTGCGGCCCTCCTGACGGTGATCGTCTTCGGTGCGGGGACCGACTACGCCCTGCTGCTCACAGCTCGCTACCGAGAGGAGCTACGGCGTCATCTCGATCACCGCTACGCGATGGCCGTTGCCTGGAGGCGCGCTGCGCCCGCAATCGTAGCTTCGACGCTCACGGTCGCCGCCGGCCTCGCCTGCCTTCTCCCAGCCCAACTGAACCTGACAGCCGACTTCGGGATCGTCGGGGTCGTCGGCGTCCTCTCGGCCGCGTTCGCCGTACTCGGCGCGTACCCGGCGCTCCTGCTGGTCATGGGGCGAGGTGTGTTCTGGCCGGCAGTTCCTCGCCACGCGCCGGACTTCGTGCACCGCGGCGTATGGGCGAAGCTTGCCCGCATCGTGAGCCAGGGACGCAGGCCCCTCTGGATATCCGGCTTCGTGCTGCTCGGTGGTGCCGGGATAGGACTCTTCACCGTCAACACCAACGTGTCCGCCCTCAGCGAGCTTCCGTCGTCGGCTCCGTCCGTGCAGGGCTACCAGTTGTTGCAGAAGACGTTTCCGGCAGGTGAGGTCTCGCCGGCAGACGTCGTTGTGACCGACGCTCGCTATCTCTCCTCTGTTCGGTCAGCCCTCGGGCATTCTCCGGTGACCGCCGCCCTGGGTCCCGTGGAGCGAGCTGGATCGATGGCTCGCTTCGACCTCGTTCTCGCCGTGAAGCCGACCGGGAGCCAGGGCTTCCGAGCCATTCAAGAACTACGAGCCAAGGCGAGCGAAGTGGCCGGCGATCACGTCGTCATCGGGGGCCAGACTGCACAGGACCTCGACACCGCAGGGGCCGCGCACCACGACACGTTGGTGATCGTCCCCGCCGTCTTGGGAGTCGTGTTGCTAGTGCTCTGGCTCGTGCTGAGAGCGCTGCTCGGGCCCGCCCTCGTCATCGTCTCTGTGGTGGTGTCGTTCGGCGCCGCGCTTGGCTTGACCGCGGCCATCCTCGTGCCGCTTCTGAACCTGCCGGGCGTGGATCCCACGGTTCCGATACTGACCTTCGTCTTCCTGGTGGCGCTCGGCACCGATTACAACATCTTCCTGTTGACACGGATACGAGAGGAGGTCCTGCGGGAGGGCATTGTGTCCGGTGTGAGGGCCGGAGTTGCGAGCACAGGGAGCGTGCTCACCTCGGCCGGAGTCATCTTGGCGGGGACGTTCGCGGTTCTCGCGATCCTGCCGATAGTTGCGTCCAGAGAGCTTGGGATCGTCGTCGCTGTCGGCGTGCTGGCCGACACCTTCCTGGTCAGGACGATCCTCGTCCCTACCCTCGTAGCAGACCTGGGGTCGAAGTTCTGGTGGCCCACGCGCACCGCCAAAAAGGGTGCACAGCCGGTGGAGCAGCCAGGACCGGGGCTCGAACCCTCACAAGGTGGCCCGCACCCCATCGCAGACAGCTCGCGATGATTTCATGGGCGGCGTCTATCTGAATGAGGACGAAACGCTGGAAAAGGAGAATGGCGTGAACGAAGCGATTGAGATCGATCTCCCAGCCGCCGTCCGGCGCGAGTTCCTCGCGCTCGCCGACCTGCTCGACACGCTTCCGGTGGTGAGCTGGGACACGCCGTCACTCTGTGCCGGCTGGCGGGTTCGCGAGGTGGTAGAGCACACGACCATGGCCGTGCGGACGTCACCGTTCCTCTCGGGGTGAGCAGGCGCGCGACCGACGAGACGATTCGTGCGGTCCTGGACAACCTTACGGAAGGCGGCGCGTACGCCCACTTTGGCTTCGACCTCGCCGGGGTCGGTTTGCGGGCTACCGACATCGACTGGAGTCATGGATCGGGCACGCCGATCAGTGGTGCGGCCGAAGACCTCGCGCTCCTGGTCTGCGGACGCCGGCTTCCACCAGGTCGGATCAAAGGACATATCCGGTAGGGGGGCATCCCGAATGGAGCCTGCCGCCCGCCGCTTCGGGCTCGATCACCCTGCTGAGGTGAGTCGTAGCCCGGTGTTCGGTGCCCCCGCCACGACGACCTGCCCCCCGCCCATGTGCTTCGCCTCGTAGCAGGCGTCGTCGGCGCGCCTGGTCACGTCCTTCACGCTGCTCCCCGGCTCCGCTACAGCAACCCCGGCAGAGAACCTCTGCGAAGACGAACGCGACAAGCGTGCGAGGACGTCCATGGCCGGTCTCCACCCAGTCGACGGCAGGAGCAGGGCGAACTCGTCGCCACCCGCGCGAGCCAGGACGTCGGACAGGCGCAGTTCTTTGCTCCATGCCTTCGTCACCTCCATGAGCGCACGATCGCCTTCCTCGTGGCCGAGGTCGTCGTTCACCGACTTGAAGTTGTCGAGGTCCAGGACAACGAGGGTGAGGGGATGGCCTAGTCGCTCACAGCGGGAGAGCTCCCGGCGTAGCACGGGCTCGAAGGCCCTCCGGTTCACGAGCCCCGTCAGAGGGTCGGTCGTGGCCGCGACCTTCAGTGCTCGCTGGAGGACGTGCACCACGAGACCAACGGTGGAGGTCGTCCCGACAACGGCGACCCACGCCCCCGGCGCGCCGGGCAGCCCAGAGGTGAATAGGACAGCAGCCGAGAGCCCTGCTTGGACGACGAGGTAGGCGAGAAAGGCGGGTCTGTCGTAGAACGACGCGGCGAAGATCGTCGGGAGCAGGTACAGGCCGCAGAGCGCGTACCCCAGTGGATCGTGACGAGCGGAACCGACCGCCGCGCTCGCCGCGAAGACCGCCGCCACCGACAGGACGTAGTTGGCCCATTCGGGCTGTCGTTCACCTATCCAAGCCATCCAGAGCGCGACGAGAACGGCGAAGGCCGTGAGTCCGATCCAACCAGCGAGAACCACACCGTGCCCATGGGGCAACAGGATCACGAGGAGACCGATGGCGGCCGCTATTGCCCATAGCAGAGCCGAGAACTGGGCGACCTGCTTGGGCGAGATCACTCCGTCGTTCGCCTCAGACGAGACCGAGCCGCTCACGGGGCGCGCCTGACCCACGGCGGGCTCAGTTCCGCGCGTGCGAGCACGAAGCAGCATCAATTGCACATATCGGCCTTAATTGGCCTGCAGTTGAGAACCGGGACAGAAAGCCGGTCTGAGCGCCGAGCGCAGGTCGGACCGGGCAGGCCACCCCTCCGCCTAGACGCCTAGGCCACCTCGACGCCCATGCCGCCTCGGCGAGGGCGACACCCGAAGTCCTCGAAAGGGCCCAACGGCCCTCTTGGCCGGCCTCTGCATCCGACAGCAGGTTGGGGAGTCCTAGCGTCGGCAAACACATGGACCTCAAGCTGGACCTGCACGAAATCTACAACCGTGGTGAAGACATCGACCGGGCCCTTCGAGCAGTCATCGACGAGGCCGTGGAGAAGAAGGCTCGGCGTGTGGAGATCATCCCCGGTAAGGGGAGCGGTCAGTTGAAGAAGAGAGTGCTCCGTTTTCTCGATCAGAAGGAGATCAGGGGTCTATACGACCGCGTCGAGAAGGACTCCAAGAACTTCGGGAGGGTGTTCGTTCATTTCCGATGGAAGTGACATGCGGCCGGCGCAGACTCGCCCGACGCCGCCCTCGCTCAGGGATTGTCGATCAGAACCAGTTCCCGGTAGCTGATCGGCCCGAAAGTGACTCCACGGGTGCTCGCGGCCTCGCGCCTCTTCTGGGCTGCATCGGCTTGGGCTTCCATCGCTGCCTTGTTCTCCCAGACAGTTCCCACGTAGCCCGAGCCCGTGCTCCGGTCGACCATGTTCCGCAAGGCACAGAAACCGGGAGCCGCTTTGATCTGGGGTGCGATGTCCTTTCTGAAGAACTCGATCAGATCGTCGACCGCTGCCGGGTCGATGCTGTACTGGCTGACCATGAGAGCGCAGCCCGCTTCGGGAGGCTTGACAACGTCCCCGGCCACCTCTTCGAGCCGCTCGACCTGAAGCGACCCTCCTATGGCTTCTGTACCTTCGTCGCGCACCTTTGCCAACGCGCTATCGCTGGCGTCTCGGTCAGCCTCGGTCGCCCAAAGCGAAAGTACGCCCAAGGCCCCTGCCTGACGATCGACACTCGCGCTCAGACCCAGGTAGCCCTTTTGTTGGCGAACGATCGGAAGAGCTGTATTGCGCACGTAGTCGAGCCCCCCCTCGACGTTTGTGACTCCCGTCCATGTGAGAAGTCGTGTGAACATCGTCCCTCCTTGCTGACCGAGTCCCAGTTCGCGCGCGGACGCTACACCCATGTTGCCGGTCCTGCTCGGGACTCGCTGGCCGGCATGCCTCGAACCACATCCGAGGCGTTTCGGAATGCTCGATCCCCGGCAGTAGTCTCTCGAGAGAGTCTTCCCACAGAGGTAACCATGTCCGACACCGTCGAATCGTTGATTCTCGACCTCCTCGAGTGGATAGGCCCGAATGCTCGTTCGTACACCGACGTTCTCGACGCGTGGAGGACATCGTGTCCTCGCTTGCCCGTATGGGAGGACGCCAACGAGCGCGGGTTCGTCACGAGTCGTCACGAGTCCGGACGTGGTCGCCTCGTCTCGGTTTCCCCGGCGGGGCGGGAGTACCTCCGAGAACATCGACCCTCGTCGTAATACGAGAGGATGCTTCCTCAGACACCTACCGGAGGTTTCGCTCGCAGCGACGGAAGGAAGATCCCGATGATGCCGCGGACCATCGCGAGCGTGAAGTTCGCCCAGTCGAAATAGTCCTTCCACAGTGTGATCTGGCCATCTCGAACATCGAAGCGCCCGCAGACCCAGATCTGAACTCGCATCGGTCCCCAGATGAGCACGTCGGTGCGTTCGGTGAGGACCGTGCCCCCATCCGCGGAAATGCCGTGGAAGTAGACCTCGAAGCCAGATCCACTGAGCTTTTCCATCGCCTTGAACATCCGACCGACGCGATCCCGACCACGGATCGTCGGCAAGGAGACGTTGATGTAGTCCACATCCTCGTCCAGGAGGTCGACGGCTCCATCGACATCACCTTTCGCGAGGAGTTCGAGGAACTGTCTCACCACGCTTATCGGTGCCTGCTGCTCATCTGTGTTCGCCGAGCGCGTGGTTTCGCTCTTCGTGGGGCTCATGGGCTGAACATATCGCTCAGTGGGTTCAGATGTAAGCTCGGCAAAGCCCCCGTCGACTATGCCGCCTCGCTCCCGAAGCTGGTCCTCATCGCTTGCATAGCCAGCTCGACACTCCCAACGAAGTCGTGCCACGCCGCGATCGTTCGCTCGGTCTCCAGAAACGACGCCTCGACTCGGGCGCGCAGCCCCTCGTCGTGGAGCTGCTGAATTGTCTCCCACAGCATGCCCCGGCGCGCCTGGGCCAGCTCGTTGATGGTCTCAACCATGGAAGCCCCCCTTCCCTTGGTCCTGTGAGAGGTACGGGTGGATGGGCGATTCCTTGCGGAGAACGACGTGACGGTGAGCCGGCCTGTAGGCGGGGTTCTGTGACGCCCTGTGGGCGCCGGTGGCCATCCATCTAAGCGGCCTACCTGGGGACTGCCCTGTGCGGGCGGGCGGGCCACCCTTGTCCCACGCTTGACCTTGCTCCGGGTGGGGTTTACATAGCCGACCGAGTTACCCCGGCCGCTGGTGCGCTCTTGCCGCACCGTTTCACCCTTGCCTGTGCGAACCGAAGCTCGCCATCGGCGGTCTGCTCTCTGTTGCACTTTCCTGCGGGTCGCCCCGACTGGCTGCTAGCCAGCACCCTGCCCTGTGGAGCCCCGACCTTCCTCGACGTGGCGCCCGATCAGACGAGCCCACGCCGCGGCCACCCGGCCGACTCACCGTCGAACTCCAGTCTGCCAGCTTCGTTGCAGGCGCCGGGCGCTCGGGCCGCGGAGCGGACCGTTGCCGGATCTCGGCGCCGATCTCTACGAGGTAGTCGCGGCCCGGCACGTCCCGCCTCGGGGCGACACCACCTCGGTAGGGTGTCCGCGATGAGCTGCTCCCCGAGGGCTGGGGTCGCCTGAGGTGTCCGAGCCCGCAGCGCATCACGCCGCCCGGCTGCCGGACCTGCTCCCCGGCGAGCGCTCCGACGCGCTCTCGATCGCGGCCCTCTACGGACGGGTCCAGGGCGCATTGGCGAGAGCGCTTCCCAGAGCCAGGCCTCTGTGGGTGCGCGGGGAGATCCAAAGCGTGAGCGACCGCACGGGGCACTGCTACATCGACTTGGTCGATCCACGCGCGGCGCGAGGCCGTGACACTCCGGTCCTGAAGGTCAACTGCTGGGCGAGGACGTGGAGCGCTCTAAAAGCTTCCCTGGACCGCCAGGGCATAGTGCTCGAGCCGGGGATGGTTATCACGCTCCAAGGTCGCGTCGAGCTCTATCCCCCGAGGGGCCAGTTGAACTTCATAGCCACGGACATCGACGTGACGGCGCTGCTCGGTCAAGTTGCCGCTCGCCGTGCGGCGCTGCTCAAAGCGTTGGAGCTCGAGGGACTGCTCCACAGGAACCGGGCGGCTCCTGTGCCGGCCCTGCCGCTTCGAGTCGGGCTGGTCGCCAGCAAGGACACCGAGGGTTACAGGGACTTCACGGGCCAGCTTCTCGGATCCGGCATCGGCTTCAGGATCCTGCACGCCGCAGCGAGAGTTCAAGGAGCGGGCGCGCCGGGCCAGATCGTGGCTTCTCTTTCTGTCCTGTTCGCAGGCGGCTGCGACCTGGTGGTGGTCGTAAGGGGAGGTGGCTCGAAGGGGGACCTCGCGGCCTTCGATTCCGAACCCGTCGCCCGAGCGATCGCCACTGCCTCTGTGCCTGTGTGGACCGGGATAGGCCACACAGGCGACCAATCGGTCGCAGACGTGGTGGCGAACCGAGCATTCGTCACACCCACCGAGTGCGGCCAGGAGCTCGTTTCGCGGGTCACGCTTCGCTGGGCGGAGGTCACCGGGGCGGCCGAGTCGATTGCGGCGCGCGCGAACGAGATAGTAGAAATCGCCTCCCAACGAGATTCCCGTGCTCGGTCGCGGTTGTGTGCGTCCGCGCGCCATCAACTCGACCGGCATGCCGAGCGGCTCCAGGAAAGATCGTCTCACCTATCTCGTTCCGGGAACCGCTCCGTGCAGGCCGCGTCGGAATGGCTTGTCGGGCGCTCTACTCGCATCGGCCCTCTCGCGTTGGAGCGGCTACGCAGTCAGAGCGACAGGATCGTCACATGGCGCAGGCTGCTCGTCGCCTACGACGTCGGGCGCCAACTCGAACGGGGCTACTCGATCACACTCGACGAGGACGGCAGGTTGGTGAGGTCGGCTTCCGTGCTCGCACCTGGCTGCGTGCTCGTGACCCGTCTGGCAGACGGCACGGCGCGCTCAGAGGTGACGGAGGTCGAGCTTGCCGCGGGTGAGTCGAGCGATACCGCCAGGGACTGACGGTGAGATCGAAGGAGTGCAGATGAGTACCTCGGATGTCCGTGAGCCCCCGTCGGGTGCGCCCCTCAGCGAGCTCAGCTACACCGACGCCACCCGGGAGCTCGACTCGATCGTCGAGTTCTTCGAGCAGCGCGAGGTCGACGTGGACCAGCTGGTGGCGCGACTCGAGCGGGCGACGGCCATCGTCGACGAGCTGGATCGGAGAATCCGTCGCACGCGGGCCCAAGTGGAAGAGCTCGTGCCGCGCCTCGAGGCTGTAAGTCGCAGAGCCGAGTCAACTTCGGCGGACGTGGCCGACGACCGGGACGACGACGAGGACGACCAGGACGACGAGGACTGGGAAGACGAGTCGGTGGCAGAGGACGATCTCGAGGAGGAGCTCGAAGTCTGGGAAGAGGAGGGCGGCTCCGCCGATCCCTCCGAGGACGGACATCTCGGGGAGTCAGCCGGGGATCAACCGCTCTTCTAATTCGGTTCTGATTCGGTGTGGGCTGGGGGAGGTGGTCAGTGGACCTGGCGATCCGTTCCCTTCCAGTACGGCTCGCGCAGCTCGCGCTTCAAAATCTTTCCCGAGGGGTTGCGAGGGAGCGACTCCACGAACTCGACCGACTTCGGGCACTTGTAGTGGGCTAGGTGATCACGACAGAACGTGACCAGGTCCGTCTGGTCGGCTTCGGTGCTCGGAGCTCTGACGACGATCGCCTTGACTGCCTCGCCCCAAGTCGAGTCGGGGACTCCAATCACTGCGGCGTCCGCCACGCTCGGATGAGCCAAGAGGACGTTCTCTACCTCTGCGGGATAGACGTTCTCACCTCCCGAGACGATCATGTCCTTTATCCGGTCGTGGAGATAGACGTAACCCTCGGCATCGAGGTATCCGGCGTCGCCCGTGCGCAACCAGCCCCCGTCGAGGACGGTCTCCGACGTCTCTTCGGGCTTTTCCCAGTAGCCGAGCATGTTGTACGCGGAGCGCGTCCAAAGCTCCCCGACAGACCCGAGCGACACGTCTGCACCCGATTCGGCGTCGACAAACCGCACGTCGACTCCCGGGAGCGGCTTACCCGCCGCCCGGAGCAGGTGCCTCCGTGGTCCTCGGGGGTCGTGGTCCGCCGGATCCAACCGCACAATCGCTCCGGTCGTCTCGGTCATTCCGTAGACCTGGGAGAACTGGCAGCCGATGACGTCGAGGCACCTCACGAGCACGTCCTCTGAGATCGGCGACGCCCCGTAGAAGATGGTCTGGAGGCTCGAAAGGTCTCTCTGCTCGATTCCCGGAACCAAGAGCAGGGCCATCAACACAGCCGGAACGAGAAAAGCATGGGTGATCCGCTCCGTCTCGACGAGTCCGAGGAGCGTCGCCGGATCCAGGTCACGCAGGAGCACCGACACACCTCCGCGCGACATCCCGGCGAGCGCCCATCCCGAGCCGCCTATGTGGAACAGCGGCATCGCCACGAGGCTGACCGTCGAGTCGTCGATGCCGAACGTCTCGGTGGCACCACCGAGAGCCTGGGCCATGTTCGAATTGGTGAGCATCACGCCCTTCGGCAGACCTGTGGTACCTGAGGTGTAGAGCTGGAGCGACACGTCCTCGGGTGCGGCTTCGTAACCGGGGTCGTCGGTCCGGGAGCCGGCGAGCCAGTCCTCGTATGCGACGCGGCGCGCGAGGTCCGACGCACCTCCGGCCTCGGAGTCACTCTTGGCGTCCCCGATGACGACGACCCGCCTAACCAAGGGCAGACCGCTCGACATCCCCGTCAGGCAAGGCAGGTAGTCCGGGTGAACCACGAGCACCTCGGCTCGCGAGTCGTCGATGACCGCCCCCATCTCGGCAGGGGAGAGCCGCCAGTTCACGGCGACGTTAACCGCACCGACGAGTGCCCCTCCGAATAGGACTTCGAAGTACTCGAGGCCGTTCCTGTCGAGGAAGGCGACTCGGCTGCCCGGGCCTACCCCGTCACCTCTGAGAGAGTGTGCGACCTTGCATGCGCGCAGGTGATGCTCCGACCAGGTGACCGATTCTCCGGCGAGGCGGAACATCGTCCTCCCGGAGTGCTCCTCCACGTTCCTCCTGAACATCCCGACGACGCTGAAGCGGTCCAAGGTTTCTCGCTCCGATCTCCCGGCCCGAAACGATAGATGTCAGGATGAACCGTGGCCCGATTCTCCTTGAGCGCCGTGGGTGCCGATCGCCCGGGGATCGTTGCGGGCGTCAGTGGAGCCCTCGTAGACCTCGGCTGCAACCTCGAGGACTCGACCATGACGATCCTCCACGGGCACTTCGCGATCCTCCTGGTGGTGTCCTCACCGGAGGACGTGACCTCTGAGGAGCTAGAGAGCGCGATCGAACCGGTCGCGCAGGCGTTCGATCTGACCGTCGCGGTCCGACCGCTGTCCGGGTCGAATGGGAACGATCAGAAGCCGGACTCAACCGGCGGCGAGCCATGGACGATCTCGGTCCACGGAGCGGATCGTCCCGGAATCGTCCACGCTGTGACGAGTGCACTCGCCGAGGCGCAGGGAAACGTGGTCGACCTCGCGACCCATCTGGTGGGAGAGGCCGGCTCGCCTGTCTACGTCATGACCTTGCGCGCGACACTGCCCGGCGGAGAAGCCGGGGAAGCCGCTGCCGAACACGTCCGAAGCTCGGCATCGGCGCTTGGCGTGCACTGCACCGTTCATCCCGACGAATCCGATCTCTTCTGAGGCTTCTCAGAGCGCTGAGCGTATGGCGGTCCGACCCGTACTCGTCTTGCCACACCAAGTGCTCAGCACACCTGCGGCACCCGTGGGACGCGTCGACGACGCCGCCCGGGCGCTCGCGCAGGACCTCCTCGACACCATGAGTGTCTCCCCGTCATGCGTGGGTCTCGCCGCGCCGCAGATCGGGGCGAGCCTGCGGGCATTCGTCGTGGACGTGACGGGCCACAGAAAGGCTCGCTCTTGTCACGGACCTTTCGTCATGTTCGACCCGCAAGTCACTCGAAGGGAAGATCCCGAATCCGCCAGAGAGGGGTGCATGAGCGTGCCCGATCTCACAGGGGACGTGTCCCGCGCCAAGCGCCTCACCGTCGAGGGCACCAATACCGACGGCGTGAGGTACACCCTGGAAGTCGACGCCTTCGAGGCCCGCGCGGTCCAGCACGAGCTCGACCATCTGGACGGCCTGCTCTTCCTCGACCGAGTGGCGGGCCCTCACGCGCTCTTCGAACGCAAGGTGTACCGCTGACAAGCAAGACTTGCGGAACCCGAGAAGAGAGGGAACCGCGATGACCACCGTCTACCAGTACGTCCCACACCATCGGACCGAGGACCGTGTCAGCGGACGGGCGCACGGTCCGGTGAAAGTCCACGACCAACTTCCCAAGGACACTGCTTGGCAGCGTGTCAACGCGAAAATCGGCTTGAAGATCACGGTGTTGGTGGGGACGATGCTCTGCGGCTACATCTTTGCGATCATCGCCTTCATCAGCCTCCCGTCGGCGATCAAGAGCCACAATCTGACGATCATCGTCGCTTGGATCTCGTCCAATTTCCTCCAGCTGATTCTGTTGCCCGTCATCATCGTCGGGCAGAACATCCAGGCGAAGGCGGCCGACAAGCGAGCGGAGGACACCTACAAGGACGCAGACGCCGTCCTTCACGAGGCGATGAAGATCCAGGAGCATCTGCTCGCCCAGGACAAGGTGCTCGAGACGCTCTCTGAAACCTTCCGCGCTCGGCCTGCCTGACCCGAACTCTGGCTAAGGTGACTGACGCACTGCCGCGAACGAGGAAACGATTCTCATGCCAGACGATGAACGCCTCTACTTCCGCCAATTGCTTTCGGGGCGCGACTTCGCGTCCAGCGACCCGGTGGCGCGGCAGATGGTGAACTTCTGCTACCTCATCGGCGACCGCGCGGGCGGCCAAGCCGTGGCGGTAGATCCCGCCTACGACGTGAGCGGCCTCCTCGACATCCTGGAGGCCGACGGAATGCGCCTCGAGGGTGTGCTCGCCACCCACTACCACGCCGACCATGTCGGTGGCGACATGATGGGCTACCCGATACAGGGGGTCACCGATCTTCTCGAACGAGTGCAGGTGCCCATCCACGTTCAGCGTGAGGAAGCAAAATGGGTCGTGCGTTCGACCGGTCTCTCGGAGGAGGAGTTGGCACAGCACGACAGCGGCGACGTGGTTCAGGTCGGAGACCTGGAGATCGAGCTCGTGCACACTCCTGGGCACACTCCGGGCAGCCAATGCTTCTCGGTTGCGGGTCGGTTGGTCTCCGGCGACACCCTCTTCTTGGAAGGGTGTGGGCGCACCGATCTTCCAGGTGGTGATCCCGAGCAGATGTACGAGTCGCTTACGAAGCGCCTATCCAAGTTCGGCGATGACACGATCTTGTACCCAGGGCATCTCTATGCGCCGGAGCCGTCTGCCACTTTGGGTGAGACGAGGCAGCACAACTACGTGTTTCGTCTGCAAAGCCCCGAGCAGTGGATGATGATGTTCGGGAGTTGAGCCAGCTGGATCTCGACCCGACTCTCAATCGAGATTCTGAGCTCTCTTTCGGACGAAGGTAGGCTCGAAGTCGTGGGTTTCATCTTTCGCAAGTTCCTGGCCCTCCTCAGAGTTCGGCGCGAACGTCGCAAACGCGGTTGGTAGAAGGCACCGCCGCGACCGAGCACCATAAGGCTTTGAGCATTGGTTTTTGAGGGTTCCACGGTCGTCGTCGTCGGCGCTTCGCTAGCCGGGCTCAGAGCCGTAGAGACCCTGCGCGCCGAGTCCTACACGGGACGAATCGTCCTGATCGGCGCCGAGCACCACCTGCCTTACGACCGGCCACCGCTTTCCAAACAGTTCCTCGCCGGCGCCTGGGACCTCGATCGCGTGCAGCTTCGGGTGCCCGAGAAGATCGAAGCCCTCGGCTTGGAAATGCGAATGGGTCACAGTGCAACAGCCCTGGACGTGGAGGGCCACCGCGTCGAGATGGACGACGGAACGAAGATCGATTTCGACGGCCTCGTCGTCGCGACGGGTTCGCATCCACGCTTGCTTCCCGAGACGGCCACAACAGGCACCGAGCACGTGTTGCGCACACTCGAGGACTCCATCGCGCTCCGAGAGGCGACCAAAGTGCCCGGGACTCGACTGGTCGTCGTCGGCGCAGGCTTCGTCGGTGCGGAAGTGGCGGCCACGTGCAAGGAGCGCGGCGTGAATGTATCGGTGGTCGAGGCCCTTCCCGTTCCTTTGGAGCGCGCACTAGGCGACGAGATGGGTGCCGCGTGCGCGGCCTTGCACACCGACCACGGTGTGGACTTGCGAACTGGCGTGGGCGTGGCGCGAGTTGGAGCCGATCGCGTGGAGCTCGAAGACGGTACCCAGATGGCGGCCGACGTGGTGCTCGTGGCGATCGGGGTCGTTCCTACGACCGGGTGGCTGGACGGATCGGGATTGGAGGTCCGTGACGGCGTCGTCGCCGACTCGACTCTCCATGCGGCGGACGACATAGTCGTAGCGGGAGATCTCGCGCGGTGGTTCGACGAGGGTCTCGGAGGCGAGGTGCGCATCGAGCATTGGACGAATGCGTCCGAGCAGGGCATAGCCTCTGCGCGCAGCTTGCTCGCCGGCCGTGCCGAGGCTCGGGCGTATGTCCCGGTTCCTTACTTCTGGTCGGATCAGTACGACGTGAAGATCCAAATGCTCGGCCATCCGAGACCGCAGGACGACGTCGTCGTCGTCGAAGGCTCGATAGCCGAACGACGTTTCGTGGCTCTCTACGGGCGCGACGGCCTGCTCACCGGTGCGCTCGCTTTTAGCCGCCCGCGACAGTTGATGGGCTACCGACAGCTCCTCGAGAACAGAGCCAGCTTCGATGAGGCGCTCGCTGTGACCCGCTCGAGCTGAGCCGCCGGTTGCCGGCTCAGTCCTCGAGGCCGAGAAAGTCTGTCGTGAGGCGGACGAGCTCGGTTCGGAGCATCGTGGCATCGAGGTCCGCCACGAGGGGATGCGTCACAGCGCCACCGATGGCGGATGCGATCATCGCGACGCGCAAGCGCGACTCGGCATCTCTGTTCTTGCCGAGCATTGCCCGGTACAGGCGGTCCATGAACTGCTGGAACGGTTCATGCTCTCCGAGGAGCCGGACGATCACCGGGTCGTACAGGAGGGTGCTCACCATGCGACGCTGTTCGACCGCGAGGTCGATGACCTGGGTCAGCAAGGTCTCGAGTGAACTCTTGTCGCGTTCAGCAGCCTCGGCTGCGTCCAACACTTCTTCGAGCTTCGCGAGCTCGACCTCGACGGCTGCGACGACGATCGCTTCCTTGGTCTTGAACTGGTGGTAGACCGCAGCCTTCGTCACCCCGATGTAGTCGGCGATCATCTGTAGCGACGTGGCGCTCACACCGTGCTCCGCGAACAACGCGAGCGCTGCTGCGACGATGCGCATCTGTGCGGCGCTGCGCGCGGTGGTCCCCAAATGACTGATGGCGACGTGCTCGGTGGAGCTCAGCGCAGCTCCTGGATGCGGATCAAGTTGCCGGCCGGATCGCGAAAGGCGCAGTCGCGCAGCCCGTAAGGCTGTTCGATCGGCTCCTGGACGACCTCGGCACCGCTGGCCTGCACCCGCTCGAAGGTTCGGTCAAGGTCCTTTGTGGCCAGGAGGATCCAGCCGTAGGTGCCCTTGGCCATCATCTCGGCGATCATCCGGCGCTCGTCGTCGGTGATGCCGGGGTCGACGGCCGGCGGCGCCAGGAGGATGGAGGTGTCCGGCTGGTCCGCGGGCCCGACCGTGATCCAGCGCATCTTGCCGGACCCGACGTCGGTGCGTACTTCGAAGCCGAGGGCGTCGCGATAGAAGGTCAGGGAGGTCTCCGGGTCGTCATGGGGGAGGGAGCTCGCGTGAATGGTGACGTCCATGGTCGTCAGGTTAGGTGCGGCTCGGCTACCGGCGCTTCTCGATTCCTGATCGGTCTCGTCACCTGTTTCACCACGCACGGCGGCATCCCCGCACTCGAGCGGGCTGCGCGGCGCCGGTAGGTGCTGGGCGGCATTCCGACCAGCTCGGTGAAGCGCGTGCTGAACGTGCCCAGTGACGAGCAGCCGACCGCGAAACAGACCTCGGTGACGCTGAGGTTGCCACGACGCAGCAGTGCCATCGCGCGCTCGATGCGCCGCGTCATCAGGTAGCTGTACGGCGACTCGCCATAGGCGAGCCGGAACGCGCGGCTGAGGTGCCCGGCCGACATGTGCGCGCCGCGGGCGAGCGCCTCGACGTCCAGCGGCTGCGCGTACTCCCGGTCGATCCTGTCGCGGACGCGACGCAGCCACGCGAGGTCTCGCAGACGCTGCGCCGTGACGGTCGCCCTGGTCACCCGAAAGATCGTGCCACATATGGCTGTATGTGCAGCCCCGCGACTGCCTCCTCGACCCTGTAGACCACGCCCATTCACCGGTCGGGAGGAGTGGAGGCAGAGGGACGAGTGGAGACAGAGGGACGAGTCGAAACAAATGAGAGCTCTCCTCTCGCCGTGTCCGAATGCGCTCCGTCAGCCTTGGACGTGGGCCGCGCCGGTCACCCCTCTCCCGAGGCCCGAGCACCGGAGCGGGGATCGGTGATCATCGGTCCTGAATCAGCCCGAGGACATTGCCATCGGGGTCGGTGACGGTGGCCACGAGGCGGCCCCCACCGACGTCGTGAGCGGCCTCCTTCAAGGTGGCACCAGCGGCGGTCACCTCGGCCACCTTCGCCTCGATGTCCTGCACGTGCCAGAAGGCCACAGGTGACGTCATGCCTTGCGGTCCGCCGCCAGGCACCAGCCCGATGTGCTGGCCCTCCGCCTCGAACCCGACGTAGTAGGACCCGTCGGTCTGTGGCGGCACGCCGAGCAGTGCGGTGTAAACCTCCTTGGCGGCTGCCACGTCGGACACCGGATGCAGCACGGTCTTGATTCCCTGAGTGGAAGAGCCGGTCATGGTCACTCCTCAAGTTGGGGGTCGTATCGACCCGGTCGGATTGCCGGGCTCGAGACGAAACCGATAGCCCGGAGATTCCCTCGGCCGTCAGCAAGGAAGGCCGAGTGAACCGTTTATGTCCATGACGGTCATGCTAAGTGCGGCCCTCAGACGGGCGCTTCTCGATTCCTGATCGGTCTGGTCGATTGCGAGAAGGATCAGAAGAAGTCGAGAGTCGACAGCTCGGGCACCGCTTTTCGCGCTCGTTCGCGCGCCGCCAGCCAGCGCTCGCGCGTCGATCTCCGCTTGGCATCGCTCCACGTAGGTTCGACGACTCGACCCGGGCTCCAGGCATCGGCGACCTCTTCCTCGTCGGCCCAGATGCCCAGCGACATGCCGGCGAGATAAGCGGCTCCGAGAGTCGTCGCCTCGAGGACGGGGGAGACCTCTATGGATCGGCCTGTGATGTCGGCGAGCGCGGACACGAACGTCTCGTTGGCGCTCATCCCACCGTCGACGCGAAGCCTCTCTATCGCGAGGCCCGTGTCGGTCTCTGCCGCCTCGAGAAGATCCGCTCCTCTGTGCGCTATCCCCTCGAGCACCGCACGCACGATCTCCGGCCGGCCCGTCCCGCGCGTTATCCCTACGAAGGTCGCGCGCGCTCCGAAGTCCCACACGGGTGTGCCCAGCCCGAGCAGAGCCGGGACGAACCAGACATCCCCGGTGTCGGCGCACGACGCAGCGACCTGGTCGGAGCCGGCGGCGGTTTCGATCACCCCGAGGTCGTCGCGCAGCCACTCGACGCACGACCCCGCCGACAGCATGATCGCCTCGACTCCCCAGGTGATCTTCCCCCCTCGCTGCCACGCGCATATCGGGAACGTGCCCCCTTCGCCCCGTCGGGCGAACCCCGGCCGGTCGGGTCCGACGCAACTGTCGAGCATTCCTCCGGTCCCGAACGTGGCCTTTGCCATGCCCGGCCGAGTGCAGCCTTGACCGACGAGCGAAGCCTGCTGGTCTCCGGCGATTCCACAGATCGGTGGGGAGCCTTCGAGCGCGGTCGCCTTCCCGACCAGGCCCGAGGAGTCGACCACCTCGGGCAGCACTTCGATCGGTATGCGCAGCGCCTCCAGGATCCCCGGGTCCCAGCCGGATCCATCTGCAAGGCGAAGCCCGGTAACACCGGCGTTCGTCGAGTCCGTCACGTGCAGCGACCCACCCGAGAGGGTCCAGGCGACCCACGTGTCGACGGTACCGAAGCAAAGGTCGCGCTCTCTCTCGGGGTCGGCCATGTCGAGCAGCATCGCGAGCTTCGTCGCCGACTCGTTGGGGGCGAGGCTCATGCCCTGCGCCTTGAGGGCAAGGCACGTACCGACCGTCCTGAGATCCTGCCATCCGATCCCCGGGCCGACGGGCTCGCCCGTGTGCCGGTCCCAGACGATCGTCGAAGCGCGCTGGTTGGCGATGCCCACCCCTTGGACTTCGTTCGCGTCGTGCAATGCACGCCCAGCGACATCCAGAACTGCGCGGGCGATGGCTCTCGCGTCGAGCTCGACGAACGCTGGAGCAGGCGACGAAGGGAGCACCTCCACGTGGTGGACGTGATCGACGGTCGAGTCGGGGCGCACCACCCCCGCGCGCACTCCCGACGTCCCGACGTCGACGACGAGGATGCTCACGGCCAGGCGACCTCGCCGAAGGGTGAAGGCAGGCCGAGCTTTCCGGGGTTGAGGATGCCGCGCGGGTCCAGAGCCTCCTTGATCGCGCGCATCACCTCCACCCCTTCGCCGAGAGCGGACTCCATGAAGCGCGCCCGGTTCAGGCCGATCCCGTGGTGATGGCTGATGGCGCCCCCGTTCGCGAGCACAGCGTCCATCACCGACTGCCAGGCAGCGCGGTAGTAGCCGTGCGCCCAGACGTCGTGAGCCTCCGAGCCGACCTCGACCCCGCTTTCGGCTCCTGCGTCGCCTGCCGGGGCGTCCGCCGCGCCGCCAAGCCCGGCCGTGTCGGGCATTCTCCCCCCGAAGGTGAAGTAGAGGCACGCTCCGTCGGTATAGGCGTGAGACTGGTGCGCAGAGGCAGCGAGGGTTCCCGGTATCGCCTGCAGCGCGGCGATGCAGTCACGGTAGATGTCGTCCAATGCGGACCACCGTCCCGAGATCTCGATCGTGTCGACGACTATTCCTGCGCGGTAGAGAGGAGCAAGAGCCGACACGTCGTTTCGATGGGTGAGCCACTGCTCGACGAGGGCCAAGTCCATCTCCGAGCCACCGCAACGCCTACACTCGCTGTCGACGATGCCGATCGTCGCGTCGAGCAAAGCCGGATCTGCTTCATCGAGGACGATCAACACGCATCGACTTTCCACCGAGAAGTTGCGCGCCGACTCCACCTCGTCGTAGAGGCGAACCACCGCAGGAGTGGCCCCGCGTCGCATGACCCTGCGGCATGCGTCGAGGCCCTCGTGGAACGAGTCGAACCCGAATGCGCGACGTGCCTCGGCATCGGGAACCGGGCGCAAGCGCAGAAGAGCGTTCGTGATCACCCCGAGCGTGCCTTCCGATCCGACGAAGAGCTGCGTGAGGTCGCCACCGGTGGCGGCGCGAGGGCCGGCACCGCCTGTGCGGAGCATGCTCCCGTCGGCGAGGGCCACCTCGAGGCCCACGACCATGTCCTCGATCTTGCCGTAGCGCGTGGAGTACTGGCCCGCTCCTCTGCATGCGAGCCATCCGCCGACAGTCGAGATGTCCATCGACTGGGGCCAGTGCCCGAGCGTCGTGCCCCGCGCGCGCAGTCCGGCTTCGAGATCGGGGCCGAAGGTGCCCGGCAGCACGTTCGCCAGAAGCGAGGTCTCGTCGAGGTCGGAGATGCCTGTCATCGCGCACATGTCGAGCGCCACTCCGCCGAACGCCGGGATGCTCGAGCCGCATACACCCGAGCGACCCGCCATCGGCGTGACCGGGACCCGCGCTTCGTGGCAACAGCGCAGCACCGCAGCGACCTGCTCGGCCGAGGTGGGCCGCGCGACCACCGCGGGGCGTGCCGGAACCTCCCCGCGCACGGCCCACGAGATCGTGATCGGCCACCAGTCGCGCGCGGCCTCCATGCGCGCCGCATCGCCGACATCGATCCCGTCGCATTCCGAGCGGAGTCGCGCCACGAGCGCGTCGTCGACGGGGACCCTCGGGCCCTTCAGCCTTTCTTCGACCTTGGACGGATCCGAGGCCACCTCGATCGGCGGCACCGGATGTCTCACGCCGGTCCGCCTATCGCCTCGTCCTCGTGAGCAGCTCGACGGGTGGAGATCCGCGACGTGACCCCCGCCTCTTGCATCGCTTCGCGAACGACGGCCTCGAACCTTCTCAGGTCGCCCTCGCGTTGCGCGTCGGTCCGGGCCCATTCGCCGGCCAGCAATTCCTCGACCTGACCCGCCGCTTCGATCGATCCCTGTGCCCTGCGCAGACTGGCGCGCGTGCGCCGCGAGAGCACGTCGTCGAGGGTTAGAGCCATCTCCTGACGCACCGCCCACAGGGCCTCCACTCGCAGCTGTAGCAGCCCTTCGACGAGCGGTTCGAGAAGCTCGCTGCGTCCCGACGCGAGCTCGAGAACGGCCGGAGTCTCCGCTCCGTGGCGACGCACCAGCGCGCGGAAGGTCTCGTCCTCGAGCCCGTAAGCCCGGCCGGCTCCGGGTTCGAGCAGCCGCTCGAACCCCGACGAGCCGCGGATCTTGAGCCGTGCGGTCCGACAGCGCGTCATACCTGCAGGCGCCGACGACCCGAGGATGCGCACGACCTGGTCGACGGTGTCCTCGGCCATCTTGCGGTAGGTGGTGAGCTTGCCTCCGGTCACCGTCACGAGGTTGGTCGGGGAGCTTCGCACGCGATGGCGACGCGAGAGGTCGGCGGTTCGCTCGCTCAGGTGGTGCCGCCCGCTCGGGGCGAGCAAGGGACGCAGGCCCGCCCAGACCCCTGTCACGTCCGATGCCGAGATCGGATCGCTCACCACCGCGTTGACGGCGTTGATCAAGTAGTCGACGTCGCCCGGGAGGCACGCCGGGTCGTCGAGCGGTCCGTCCCAAGCCGTGTCCGTCGTCCCGATGTAGACGTCTGACCCGTCGGGCCACGGCACGACGAAGATCGACCGCCGGTCCTTCGGCACCGGGACGACCGCTGCGATGTCGGCGGGCAGCTTCGAAGCCGGCACCGTCACGTGCACGCCCTTCGCAGGGCGCATCGACTGCGGGTGGGTCCCCTCGTCGAGGGCCCGGACGTCGTCGGCCCACACGCCTGTCGCGTTGACGACGACCGATGCGCGCACATCGAAGGAGGCATCGTGACCACCGTCGAGGGTGGCGCCGTCGGGCACCGACGAGCGCACCCGGGCGCCACTCACCTTGCCCGACGAGTCGCGAAGGAGGCTCTCGACCTCGAGATAGTTCGCGACCGCCGCTCCATAGTCGAGCGCAGCCGTCCGCGCGACGGCGAGTGTGAGGCGCGCGTCGTCGGCCCACGCGTCGTAGTAGTAGAAGCCCGCGACTAGACGGTCGGTGCGAAGAGTGGGCAAGTGAGACAGTGCCTCTGCCCGGTCGATGCGCCGGTGCCGCTTCCCGATGCGCCAACCACCGGTCACGTCGTAGAGCCACAACACCACCGAGTAAGCCCGCGCCACGTTCTTCTGCACCACCCCGTCCCTACCGAAGAGGGGGATCAGGAAGGGGAGGGGAGTGACCAGATGCGGAGCGTTCTCGAGCAGGCGCTGGCGCTCGTGGAGCGACTCGTACACGAGACCGATCTCACGCTGCTGGAGGTAGCGGATCCCGCCGTGGACGAGCTTCGAGGACTTGGACGACGTGCCGGTGGCGAAGTCCCTTCGGTCGACCAGGGCCGTGGAGAGCCCTCGGCTGGCGGCGTCGAGCGCGACGCCGGCTCCGGTTATCCCCGCTCCGATCACGAGGACGTCGAAGCGCTCGTTGGCCAGGCGCTCCAGGGCGGCCGGACGTTCGAAGGTGCCCAGGCCCAGGGCTGCAACCGGGGGGGATTTCGGTCCGGCACGAGGCACGGGCTCAGCCTGCCACAGCTGCCACAACCGCCACAGTTGGGGATAGTCCCTGCTCGTTCCTGCCTTGCTGTCGGGCCGCCCGGTCCGAAGGGCGATCGAACTCGGATACCGGCCGTTTTCGAAGCGGTTTCGCGACTCGCGCCCGCAAGGTACGCGAGAACCGGCGGTTATCCGCTTGGAGCTGCGACCTGGACCCTGTACAGACTCCGGCCCACTCGAAAGCCGCTTCAACCTTCGAGGAGATTCAACGAGCGGCGCTTGACGATTGGGGGGCGGAGGAGCAGCTACTAGATGCGCGTACTCGGCGGCCATGTGTCGCGTGGAACCAAGCAAGGTGTCCGGATCGCAGCCGGTATCGCGATCTCGATTCTCGGCCCGGGCGCCTATCTAACCGCCTCCGCTCTTTCGAGCGGCCCGGCGAGCGGGGCTTCGGCGTACCAGGGGACTGCAACCGCGGATCTCGTGACCGCAGACGCACTCGACGCCCCAGGCACGTTCGACCTCGCCAACGCCCAAGTGGCGCCCGCGAATTCTGCCGTCGACTCCGGAGGTGGGCTGACGAGCGGCTCCACGACAGGCCTCTCGTCGACCGCGCACGCGACGAACCTGAACGTGAACCTGCTGAGCGGCGCGATCCCTCTCGACAACCTGCTCGTGCAGGCGAACCAGACGGCGCCTCCTGACAACGCGAAGCCCGCGACGGACACGTTGCTGTCTCTTCCGGCGAACCCTCTTCTCGACGCGACGGTCGCGTCCGCATCGGCCCACGCTCGATTCATACCCGGTCAGTGCGTGCCCGCCGGGACACCTATCTCGGACGCATCGAGCTTCGTCGCGGACGCCTCGTTGTTGAACGGGGTGATCCCCGGAGGCTCCGCCAAGAGCTCGCTACTATCCGTCGACAACGCGCAGGGAGCGACCGTCTCGAGCCACACGACCGACCAGCTCGTCACCGTCTCCGGCCAGAGCACCGACGGGCTCGAATCGAGCGCCGAGACCCAGCTGACCGGCGTCACCCTTCTCTCGGGCACGCCCAACGCGCTCACCATCAACGTCGTGGCTCCCGACGAGATCAGCGCTTCTGCGACCGGCACCCCCGGCGGCGCGAAGGTCACCTACCAGGAGCCGATCCTCGACGTGGTCCAGGGAGGAAAGGACCTTGGAAGCCTCGACGCTGCCAACCCGAGCATGAGCATCGGACCGCTGAGCGGACCGGGTGGGCTCAACCTGGGCATCATCAGCCTCTCGATCGGCTCTCCCACGAACGTCACGCAGTCCAGTGACGGCACGCACGCCTCGGGCGGCATCTCCCTTCTGCACGTGTCGGTTCCTGCGGTAGCGCTCGGTTCGCCGATACCGCTGCCCGCCGGCGTGCCGACCGTGCTAGATCTCGAGGTCTCCCCGCTCACCGCCTCGGCGACCGTGCCGAGCGGCGGCGTGAGCTGCCCCTCGACTTCAGGTGGATCGAACCCGCTGAGCGAGCTCCACAAGGACCTGAGCTCGTCGGTGGTCTCACCGGGAGGATCGTTCAACTACATCGTCGCGGTACCCAACCGCGGGACTTGCACGCTCACCGCGGTGAACGTCGTCGACACAGTGAGCGGACCATCGGGAAGCACGATCTCGGCAACCTCTCCCACCGCCACCTCCGTGTCGGGGCTGAGCGCAACGTGGAACGACATAGGCCCGATCGCGCCCAACCAGACGAAGGACTTGCTGTTGACCGTCACGGCACCTTCCAGCTTGGCGAACGGGGCGTTGTACTCGAACGACGTAACCGTGAGCGCCGTCTGTAACGGGAGCCCCGTGAGCAACACCGCGTCGATCTCCGGGCCGACGGGGGTGGTCGCTCCTACGGGCTCGTGCAACCTCGCAGGGTCGGACAAGGCGGCGAGCCACCTGCAGGTCACGCCGGGAGAGACCTTCGACTACTACATCCACGTCCTGAACGCCGGCGCGACGCCGTGCGCGGGCACGACCGTCACCGACACGCTCGGCCCGAACGTCACGTTCGTGTCGTGCACGGGCGAGTGCACGAATTCAGGTGGCACGTTGAGTTGGAACGTGGGGAGCCTCGGCCCCGACCAGAGCGAGACCCTGGCCGTGACGGTGTCGTCCTCGTCGAAGTCCGGACCGGATCCGACCGGCACGACCCTCCCGGACCAGGCGACGGTCAACGCGACCGGCATCCCATCGGTGACGGTGCAGACACCTGGACCGACGGTGAGCGGCACCTCCCAGCTCGCCCCGCCGAGCCCGGCCACGCCTCCGACCGCCACCTCACCGGCTAGCGGTTCGACCGGACCGGGCGGCACGCCGACGAGCTCGTCCGGCGGACCCGGCGGGACCGGTACCACGTCGGGGCTTCCGGCGACGGCGGCTTCTTCGGGTGTGGCGCCCGCCACTTCGGCGGCCACCTCACCGACAAATGTTCACACCGGCCTTTGGTTCGCCGGGTCCACGTTGTGGATCGCGCTCATGGTCCTGATGGGCGGACTGCTGCTCGCCTGGCCTCGGATCGGGTCGCTGCTGGCTCCGGCCACCAGAGTGGCGAGAAGGCGAGTGCGCTAAAGGGTCAGTGGGGACGATCCAGTGTCGCAGCGGGGTGTCCGTTAGCGTCCGGACATGGGGGACAATCTCCGCATACGACCTGCGGTGCGCCGAGACGTCGACGAGCTGCGTGCGCTGTATCGAAGGTCGTCCCTCTCGAACGAAGGGGACAGGGCGAACCTGCTCGCGCACCCTGATGCCCTCGAATGGCCCGGCTCGTCGGTCGACGAAGGCAGGACGATCGTCGCCATCGACGCCGGCAGTGGCGGTCGGATCGTCGGCTTCGCCACCACTTTCGACGCCTCGGCGTTCGTGGAGCTCGAAGACCTCTTCGTAGATCCCGAGCGCAAGAGACAGGGAATCGGCCGCGCCTTGGTGGGTGCGGTGCTGGCCGTAGCTCGTGAGCACGGCTTCGAGCGCATAGAGGTGACGGCTAACACACACGCCCTCGCGTTCTACGAGAGCGTGGGATTCGTCGTCGAGGGCGAGACGACGACCAGGTTCGGGACCGCTCCGCGTATGCACCTTCCCGTCTAGGTGAGGCCTCGGATGCATCGCGTGCGTGAGGCAGGCCACCCCGGACCGTTTCCCCTCCATGGCAGCAGGAGAGAACTGGCCCGTCGTGCTCACGAACCACGTCCACCGAGACCGAAGCGGCGCGCTCGTGAGCCACACCCATCGGAACTCGGGCCCGCATTCCCACGCGAACCTCGAGCTCTCCTTGTGCCTCACGACGGCCGAGCAGGCTCTCGAACTGGTGATAGCCAGCGACGCCGAGGATCTCATCGAAGAAGCGAGGCGCATCCTCTCGGCAGTCGCTTGAACGTCACGCCTTCTTTCGGAATTCGAACGCCTGGCCGAACGTTCTCAGGAACGTTCCTTGCCCCTTAGGTTCAGGGCGACAGCTTCACGAATCAGCTTCTTGAGCGCACGTTCGTTGATCTTGTCGTCTTCTTTGATGTCGATGGCACGCCGGACGTTGCCGTCGAGGCTGGAATTGAACAGACCTGAGGGATCGCTCAAAGCAGCACCTTGGAAGAACGTGAGCTTGACAGCGTTCTTGTAGGTCTCACCCGTACAGATACCCCCGTTGTGGTACCAGACCGGTGTCCCGGGGTTCGTGGGCTTCACCCACTTCCACTCCTCGACGACGTCGGGGTCGGCCTCCTTGATGACTGCCCGTACCTTGCTGAGGGTCTTGCCGCGCCAATCTCCGAGCTCGCGAATCCGTTGATCTATCCGACTGGAAGCATCGGTCTTGTCATTTGCCATTTGGATCTCCTATGTGGTCGAAGGCAGCTCAGGCAAGGCCCATGCTGCCAATCGATGCGGTCTCCCACGCAAACCCGTCCGGGTCGGTGAACGCCCCGCCATCGCCGCCGATGACGATCCGGTGGGACCCGGTGCCGTCGGGGGAGACGCCGGCGTCCTTGGCCAGGGCGCGGCGCCCGTAGAGCGCCATCTTGACCTGCGTCGAGGGGGAGTCGAACTCGACGTACTTGCGGCCGAAGCTCCTGGCCACCGCCAGGCCGCGCTCGACGTAGAACCGCCTGCTGGCGCCGACATCGGCAACTCCCAGAAGGAGAACGATCTGGTCGATTTGCCGAGTGGCCGGCCCGGTGTCCTTCTTCGAGGACGTCGCGACCTTCCAGATCGTCCCGTCCGGGGCAGATACCACGCCGCCGTAACCCCAGACTCCCTTCTTCGCGACCTTGAGCGACGTCGCGCCGGCGTCCAGGGCTGCGCCGACGAGTTCGTCGACCGTGGCGGGTTGGGACACGACGAGCGAAAGAGTGAAACCGCGAAATCCACTCGTGGGTTCCGCCGCGGAGCGCAGTCCCAGTCGTGTACCCAAACCGAAAGCGGCGCTGTAGAAGGCGTCGGCGGACGTTGGGTCGGGAACTTCGAGGGTGACGGATTCGATGCAGGTCACCGCAGCTCCTTTCGTGAGGGGGCCTTGGTGCACGGTCTCAGTCTCGATCCCCTGGGTGGAAGAGTCGGTCATTTTCACTCCTGAGGTCCTGGGTCACATCGACCCGGTTGGTTCCGGTCTCGAAATGAGAGTAACACTCTCTTATCGAGAGTAGTACTATCACAAACTATGCCCGGGGATGTCAAGACCCAACGCCCCGACGGTGGACCCGCCCGGCAGGCACGCACCCGCCGTACGCGGGCCGCCGTGGTCGGTTCGGCCAGGACCCTCTTCCTCGAGCGGGGATACGCAGCGACGACCATCGAGGCGATCAGCGACCACTCCGATACGCCGCAGGCGACGGTGTACCGGCTGTTCTCCTCGAAGCTCGGCATCCTCAAGGCCGTGCTCGACGTGTCGATTGTCGGTGACGACGAGGCGGTTCCGATGGCTGACCGCCCGCAGGTCCGTGGGCTCGTCTCGGACCCAGACCCTAAGAACCAGCTGGTGGGTTTTGCCGCGCTACTGCGTGAGGTGATGGCTCGCGTCGCGGGTGTTCATCGCATCCTCGCGGACGCGGCCAGATCCGACGAAGGCGCCGCCTCGTTGCTCGGCGAGATCGCTCGGCAACGTCACGAGGGCCAGCAGCGAATCGCACGTTCACTTGCTCGATCCCATGCCCTGCGTCCTGGCCTCCGAGAGCGCGACGCCGCCGACATCATCCACGCACTTGCGTCTCCCGACGTCTACGGATTGCTCGTGATCGACCGAGGCTGGAGCGGCGAGCGGTACGAGAAGTGGCTGAGCGCGATCCTCGTCGACCAACTTCTTGGATAAGGATCGACGGGTGCACACCCGAGACACCGGAGAAGATCATCGCCCGGGTGGCCGAGTAGGTCCCCTCGGCGGACGGACACGGCGCCGGAATGGTGATGGGGCTCGCCCCCGACCCGCTACCGTGACGCTGTGACCAGTTCGCGAGTGCCCGGTGGGGTGGTGCACAATCTTCCAGGAGACCTGCGCAAGGCGCTGATCGCGAACCCGACGGCACTCGATGCCTGGAAGGACATCACGCCTCTGGCCCGCAACGAATTCATCTGCTGGGTCGAAGATGCCAAGCAGGCCATGACGCGAGAACGTCGCATTCGCCGGACCAAGGAGGAGCTGGAGGAAGGCCAGCGTCGGCCCTGCTGCTGGCCAGGGTGCAATCACCGCGAGCGCAACGGCAGATAGCAGTCGGCCTCCTCACTTGCCTGGACGACGGACGGGTCGCGAAGCATATGGAGATGTCAGGCGACTTGGTCTTCGAGGACGTGACCCCGGTGATCCCGGTGCGAGATCTCGACGCTGCTCTCGAGCGGTACAGGACTCTCGGCTTTGCAGTGAGGGCCTACGGACACGGCACGGGATACGGATTCGCCGACCGAGGAAATGTTTCCCTCCATCTGAGCGAGTGGGACGATCACGATCCCAAGCGAACTGGGTCGGTCTTGTACCTCTATGTGTCCGACGCTGACGCTGTCCACACCGAATGAACAATGTCAGGGGTCGATGGACGTTTCAGCCCGGTCGAGGAGACCGACTACGGAATGAGGGAGTTTGGCTACGTCGACCCCGACGGGACCCTTCATCGAGTCGGATCGCGCGCCGAAACGACGTGACCCGTCCACGCATTCTTCGTGCCGATCTAGACAGTCCCCCAGGCGGCCTCGAACTCCGCCAAGCTCCCCGGGCGCTCCTCCCAGGCCGAGATACGTCCGTCTTCCAAATTCACGGCGTGAGCGGTTAGATAGTCGCGGCGCTCACCGTCCCGGTCGAATTCGTGGTGAAGCATCAAGATGCCGTGTTCGTCGTTGGCGAAGACATCGAGGACGTGCTCCTGAAACGTCCCGCCCGTTTGCCCTAGCACGCCAGTTATCCAGTCCACGAAGGTCGCCTTGGTGAACTTGCCACTGGCCGGAGTGTTGCCGGGAACTCTGAAGGTCACATCGTCGGTGCAGCCGTCCAGGAAGCCCTGAAGGTCACCCTTGGCGAACGTCGCGTATAGGGCGCGGAGACGATCTTCGTTCGGATGGGTCATCGGCACTTCCTCCCTTGAGACGCGTCCTAGAACTCCTGGTGTGCGAGGAGTTCGATCCAGGTGATCGTCGGTTGACCAGTGACTCCGCCCTCGTGCAGCGCTGCACCCAGGCGCTCTTGCATGAACTTCTCTTGTGTTGCCTTCGACTCCCAGACTTCGGCGACAATGAACGTACCGCGGTCGGAAGTTCCCGCCGAGTGAGTGATGAGCCCGTCCGGGAAGTCCCCGGTCTTCTTGTACATGTCGAGTCCGAGGGCGCTGTCTACGGCGTCGTATTCCGTCTTGCCGACGCCGGAGAACTCGAGAATCAGTCCGACTGCCATCGTGGTGCTCTCCTCCTTAGGTGTCTGCCGAATCGTCCGCGAGGAAAGGTAATCGAATCTCGGTCATCACGGGCGACTCGGGCTGCCGATGGCGCTTCTTCGGCGACGCGCCTTGGAAGCCCGGCCGTGCGGCTCGCTCCTTGCTATGGTCGCCGCAGTCCGAGCGAGGGGAAACAGAAATGTCACGCCTACGTACAATCCCGATGGCGATCGTTCTGGCCGCGGCCGCGGCCGGACTGGCGGCCTGCAGCAGCGGCAGCTCGAACAGCAATGCCTCGGGATCGGGCTCGGCGAGCACCAAGTCGGCCTTCTGCTCTGCAAACATCTCGATCGACATGGCCAGCGCCAGCGCCACGTCCGCGGCCGACTTCCTGTCCGTGCTGAAGGCACACCAGGCGGACCTCGACGCCATGGAGGCCAATGCTCCGACGGGCAAGGTGGGGCAGGAGGCGAAGCAGCTGGTGTCTGCGGCCAAGTCCGCCGTCTCTGCCAACAACCCGAACGACCTGAACTCGACCGGCAATGACGGCGCCGACGTGGACACCTACTGCGGGGTCGACGGGAGCGGGAATCCCCTTCCCTCCTACTTCGCGTCGGGCAACGGAAGTGCCTTCTGCTCCGTCAACGCCTCCATCAGCGCGGGGACGAACGCCGCCACAGATGCGGCAGGAGTGCTCGCCTTCCTGGCGTCCCACCAGAGCTTGATCACCCAGTTCGCGTCCGACATCTCGAGCCTCCCCAGCTCCCTACAGGCCGAGGCCCAGACTCTGGTGAGCACTGCTCAGTCTGCGATCGCCAGCAACGACAGCAGCACGCTCGGGACCCAGGCGGTCTCGCAGGACAGCCAGGACATGGACCTCTACTGCGGACAGAACTCCTAGATCTGCGAAGGACCTGAAACACACTGGGCGAAGTGCGTGCCGCGAGCCGGAGCCGAGCCGTCTGAAGGCTCACGCGATCTCGGCAAGTGCCTCGAGGTCTGTGTCACATTCTTCTTCCTGGCCTAACGCTGCCGCGTCATGTTCCGCATTCACTTCTACAGGGGACGACGCGACGCGTCGCCACATCAGGAGGAGTCCGCGCACTGTGAGGATCATCAGCAGTACAAGGATCAAGAAGATGAGGATCAAGTCCACTGCAGTGGAGTCGGGTGGGTAGCCTCCTACGAGGAGGGTGCGGACTCCCCAAACACCTAGGACCACGACTCCTACCGTGGCGATGACCTCCTTGAATGCCCTGGTGACCACGCTGTAGACGCTGGCTATCGCGATGAACAAGATGATGAAGATCGTGAGCGCCTGGAGATAGAGGGGTCTCGAGAGATCCACTGTGGCCGCCAGGGCCACGGCTGCACCTGTGAACTTGTAGTTGCCTATCACCGCCTTAGGGGTCGCGAGATCGAACCTGGGCAGCTGCTCGTCGAGGCTCATGTCCAGCTGGTTGCGTGCGACCGAAGCGGGGACGGAGATCACCTGGCCGTTCGGGGTCGTGTCGGCAAGAGCGAGTCCCAGAACCAAGTGGTAGTTGTCGAACGGGTAGGACCCGAGACCGCCTGAAACGGGGAGATCTACCGACCCGTTGAATTCTCCGTCCGCCGGGACGGAGACATCCTGGGATGGAGGGGCTCCGTCGGATCCCTGTGGATCGGCACGAAGCGAGAAGAACTGGATTACTTGACTCGTTCCACAAGCTGTGGTGCAGCGTCGATCACCCGTGACTTGGAGCGTGACCTTCTGTGAAGTCTCGTCGATTGCGACGAGGCGGACATTGATTGCAGTCGTCGAATCCTGACTCGCGGCGGGGAAAGCAATGTGAAAGGCGTCCGCGGCGACCGGATGCCTCAGGCTGCTCGCCAGAGAGATGAGGGCGAACGGCAACACCAGGATCGCCGCCCCCACCGCGAGGAGGAGAAGGACGAATCCGGCGCGGTCGAGAACGTTGCGCCTCCACACCGTCGCAGCCAGGTTCCTCATGGGCGGTCAATGCCATGGGCTGTCATGGGTCGATTTATCGTCGCTTGGCCACGCGCAATTGAGTGCGGTATGCAAGGTTCCGGCCGCCGCCGAGGTCCACCAGCCGCCGCCGAACGTCAGCTTTCCTGGCGACCTGTCGGCTCACCCACCCTCTGGGCCGACTACCCCTGGGTGACGACGGTTTGCGTTTTGGAGGTGCTGTTCCTACGCGCTCGTCGCGTCTGAGTAGAACTCGGGCGATCCGGCGATCGCGGCGAGCACCTGCTCGTCGGTGGCACCGGAGTCGAGAGCTCCCACCCAGGTAGAAAGCCCACCTGGGTCGGCCGGGCGATTCAGAAGCGTCTGGTAGAAGAACTGCACAGTGTCTGTGCGCGATTCGTTCGAGGTGTCGATGTAGAAAGCGACCTGCGTGCGGCTTAATCCGTCAGCGAGAGCTTGGTTCCACGTGGCGAGCCCGGTGGAGTCAGCCGGTCTGCCGAGCAGGTCCTGGTACACGCTGTTTATGAAGCCGCTGTTGACGCCGCCTGCATCGGAGAAGAACTCAGCCGAGCCGAGTATGCCTGCGTCCACCTGCTCGTCGGTGGCCCCCAAGTTGAAAGCAGAGTGCCAAGTGGAGAGCCCACCAGGGTCGGCCGCTCTTCCGAGGAACGCCTCGTAGTCAGCTTCGATGAAGTCGGTCTGGTACTCGGTGGAGGTGGCCATGCCGTAGGCGATCTGAGTCGGACTCGCCCCAGAGGACATCGCCGCCTGCCAGGAGAGCAGGCCCGCCTGATCCGCGACACGGCCGAGGATGTCCTGGTAGAGCGCACAGATGAAGGCAGCGTTGCCGGTTGCCCCCGAGCACGAAGAAGAGGGAGGCGGAGGCGCCGCCGCGGAAGTGGGGGTGATCGAAACCACGTTCGATGGTGGTGAGGACCCGTAGATGTTCAGCGCCTCGACGTAATAGGAATAGGTGACGCCGGGGATCACGTTCGAGTCCACATATGTCGTCGTCGGCGCAGCGACGGTGGCTACCAGGGCCGCCGACGTGTTCGAGGTGAAACGGAACAATTCGTAGGAGGTGACCGGCGCGGTCCCGGAAGATACCGGAGGGTCCCAGTTCAACGTGATCGGTCCATCTGCGCCAACCAGGTCGACAGGTGCCGAAGGAGTCGCCTGGCCCCCTGTGCCAGCCGAACACGGCGAATAGTTGGCGAAGACGTAGGCGGACCCTGCTCGCGAATTGTGGTTTGGCGCGCCGATAAGAGCGGTACATCCGCCGGCATCGCCTATTGAGGTTGAATTACCAAAGAAGTCCCCGCTCGCCCCGTCGCCGGGCGTGAGCTCCTGCTGTTGGGTCCAGGTGGAGCCAGTGAGTGCAAATACATAGACCACCCCGGTGAGTGAGTTCTTACCGAGAGCGCTGATGAGGGCGGTCGTGCCGTCGGCGTTCAGCGACCCGCCACCGGCACCAAAGAAGTCCCCGCCCGCCCCGTCGTTTGCCATCAGTTCCTGCTGCTGGGTCCAGGTGGTGCCGCTTCGCGTGAACACGTAGGCCACCCCTGTCATCGAGTTCTTACCGGGCGCGCCGATGAGTGCCTGATTGCCGTCTCCGCTTAGCGACCCGAATCCGAAGAGGTCCCCGCTTGCCCCGTCGCTGGCGGTGAGCTTCTGCTGCTGGGTCCATGTGGTGCCGCTTCGCGTGAACACGTAGGCAGCCCCGATGTTCGAGCTCGGGTTTGGATAAGCGCCAACGAGGGCGGTGTTGCCATCGGCGCTCAGCGACACCGAACGTCCGAACGCAAGACCGATTGCACCGTCGCTGGGGTTGAGTTCGACCTGCTGGGTCCAGATGCTGCCGATTCGGATGAACACGAAGGCAGCCTGGAAGCCAGAAGCGGAGCCGACGAGAGCGGTGTTGCCATCGGCGCTCAGTGAGACTGATTCCCCGAACGACAAGTCGATGCCGCCGGGAGTCGGAGTGAGCTCAGCTTGCTGGGTCCAGGTGGTGCCATTTCGTGTGAAAACGTAGGCGGCCCCGTTGAAAGGATTAACCCCGACTGTCTTGTTGAATGCCCCTACCAGAACGGTGTTGCCGTCCTCACTGACGGCCACAGAGCGTCCGAAAGCGTCGTTGGCGGCCCCGTCGCTGGCCGTCAGCTCCTGTTGCTGAATCCAGGAGTTGCCGCTCTTTATGAAGATGTAGACCGCGCCTTGGGTACCAGTGCAGACGCCCGGGGGCGGGGCCCCGCAGGACCCGACGACCGCTGTGCTGCCGTTCCCGCTCAGTGCAACGGATGCTCCGAGCTGCTTCCCAGGCGCTGCATCGCCGGCCGTAAGTTCCTGTTGCTGAGTGCTTGCCGCGCGTTCCGAGGCAGCAGCATGAGGAAGGGGACCCGTCACGACGGCGGTCAACGGTCCAAGAAGGCAAGCCAACCCAGATCCGATTGCCGCTATTGACCGAGTGAAGGGTGCTCTCATGCCCTCGGGACGGACGGTCCGCGGCGGAGCCACCTCGACAGGATAGTCACCCAAGTTCCGACGAACTGGTCTGGTCCGCAACATCCGGCGCAGCGCGCGATGCACAACCGACACGACCTTTTAGTGTGAGGTGATCGGGTCGAGTTGCGGGATCGACTCCCCGGCGAACTTGGAAGCGGTGTCACGTGTCTTGCGCGCCACTGATGTGCTGCCTCCGTTGGCGGTAACCAAAGCCTGGTAAGTGGCGCTCAGCGTTGCGTCGATCGCCGACTGGAGCCCTCGAACCCGCCTCCGTAGGCGACGGTCGTGCGACGGAGCTTCTGGGCCGGACGCGCAGGGCCTGCCTCACACCCTGGTCAGCGGCGATTTCGACACTGATTGTCAATCAACAATCGGTGGTGTTACCTTCCCCGCCGTGAAGTCGGTCGAGGAGCTCACGGTGCTGTTCCGGGACCAAGGCCGCAAGGTCACACCCCAGCGCCAGTGCATCTTCCGTGTGCTGCAGGGCGACGCCAGTCACCCCACCGCGGAGTCGGTGCACGATGCGGCTCGGGCGGTGATGGAGACGATCTCGTTGAAGACGGTGTACCAGACACTGAACGAGCTGGCATCGATGGGTGAGGTGGCGGCGCTCGACCTGGGGACGGGGACGACGAGGTTCGACCCGAACGTCGAGAGCGCGCACCACCACCTCGTTTGCCGAACCTGCGGGAAGGTGCGGGATCTGCACGCCGACTACACCTCGGTCACCGTGCCGGCGGGCTCCGACGAGGGTTTCGATGTCGGAGAAGCCGAAGTTGTGTTCCGGGGAACCTGCGGTGATTGTCGCCGCAGTTCGACGAGCAGCGTTCGATAGAGACAGCGTTCGATAGAGCCAGCGTTCGAGGAAACAGAGAAAGAGAAGGAAGGGAAAGACACGTGCCTGCACTGAAGGGATCCCAGACCGAGGCCAACCTGAAGACAGCGTTCGCCGGCGAGAGCCAGGCGAACCGCCGCTACCTCTACTTCGCTCAGAAGGCGGATGTCGAGGGCTACCCGGACGTGGCCGCCCTCTTCCGCTCAGTCGCCGAGGGTGAGACCGGCCACGCTTTCGGGCATTTCGACTTCCTGCGTGAGGTCGGCGACCCCGTCACCGGAGTGCCGGTGGGCCCCACCACCGACAATCTGAAGTCCGCGATCGAGGGCGAGACGTACGAGTACACCGAGATGTACCCGGGCTTCGCCCGCACTGCGCGTGACGAGGGCTTCGTGGAGGTCGCCGAGTGGCTCGAGACCCTCGCGAGGGCCGAGAAGAGCCACGCCGGGAGGTTCACCGAGGGCCTCAAGTCTGTCTCCTGAGCGTGACCCAGTAAGCAGGGGCGCTGCTTCGAGGCGCCACCTGAGGCTCGAGGACATCGAGGGTCTGCGCGCCTACGAACGCGGACGCGTCGCATTTCGCGACGAGATCATCGAGCTGAAGCGCAAGCGGCGCGTCCCCGTCGGGCCGCTCGTCACGGTTCTGTTCGAGAACCGAGAGACGATCCGCTTCCAGGTCCAGGAGATGGTCCGGGTCGAGAAGATGCTCAGCGACGAGCAGGTGCAAGGGGAGCTCGACGTCTACAACCCCTTGATCCCCGAGCCAGGGGAGCTGTCGGCGACCCTCTTCATAGAGCTCACGAGTGAGGCGGCGCTTCGTGAGTGGCTCGGAAAGCTCGTCGGCATCGAGCGGGCGGCCGAGCTGAGACTGGGCGGTTCCACCCCCACAGGAACCTTTGACGTCGTCCACAGCGTGCCCGAGTCGGCCCACGAGGAGGCCCTGACCCGCGAGGCGATCACGTCGTCGGTGCACTACGTGAGGTTCAGCCTGACCCCGGAGCAAGTCGAGCTGTTCGCAAACGGACCGGTGCGCCTCGCGATCGCGCACCGCTCCTACGACGAGGAGACCACTCTCTCCGAGGAGACCAGACAGGAGCTGCTAGGCGACCTCCGGCCCTGAGACGGCCGCCCGCAGCCAATCCCGGTGGAGGCGGTCTTTACAGGGGTCGCACCCTGAGCCATACTGTTCCTTCCGCTGTTTTTCCTTTGGGGGGGACCATTGTCCCTGCTCACAGGGTTTAACCAGCGGAAATGACTACAAGAGACTAGGTACGACAGCGCACAGAATGCTTGAGGAAGTGACTCCGATGACCGCCCTTACGACGACCGCCAGCTGGCGCAAGCGAGCCGCCTGCCGGGGTATCGACCCCGAGGTCTTCTTCCCGGTGACCGACGAGGAAGCCGAAGAGGCCAAGGCGATCTGCGCTATTTGCCCGGTACGCCAGGCTTGCCTCGAGCACGCCCTGGCCAACCGCGAGCGGGAAGGGGTATGGGGCGGAGCCACGGAGCGCGAGCGCCGTCGCATCGTCCGCCAGCGCCGCAAGTCGGCCTGACGAGAGAGCTCGTCAGGCGCTCGACTCCCCGGCGGTCGTGACGCCGGGGTTGTGTGTGGCTTCGGCCGCCGAGTCCAGATCGGACCCGGCGATCCAGGCTCCGAACATCTCGGCGTAGCGTCCCTGCCTCGAGAGCAGCTCGGCGTGCGAGCCGGTCTCGACGACGCGGCCGTCGTCGATCACGACGATTCGGTCCGCCTTCATCGCCGTGGACAGCCTGTGGGCGATGAGGACCGCGGTGCGCGCCTCGAGCAGCGCGTCCAGAGCGGCTTCGACGCGGGTCTCCGACTGAAGGTCGAGGTTCGACGTGGCTTCGTCGAGGACCAGCACGCGCGGATGTGCCAGGAACGCCCGGCCGAGCGCGATCAACTGCCGTTCTCCCGACGACAGCGACTGCCCGCGCTCGTGGACGACTGTATCGACGCCGTCGGGGAAGCGGTCGATCAGCTCGCCGAGCCCGACCACCCGGACGGCCTCGGCGACGTCCTCGTCCGAGGCGGACGGGCGGGCGAACGCGAGGTTGTCGCGGATCGTGCCGGCGAACAGGAAGGGCTCTTGGGGCACAACGCCGAGCTGGCGGCGAAGCGACTCGAGCGTGACGTCCTGTATGTCGTGTCCGTCGACGAGCACGTGCCCCGAGGTGGGGTCGTAGAAGCGGATGATGAGCTTCGCGATCGTGGACTTCCCGGCGCCGGTCGGCCCGACGAAGGCGACCGTCTCCCCGGGGGCTATCGCCAAGTCGACGTGGTGGAGGACCGGCGCGCCCGGCTCGTAGCCGAACGTGACGTCGTCGAAGACGATCTCACCTTCTATGGGAGGGAGCTCGTGGGCGTCGAGCGCCTCGGTGACGCTCGGCTCGGTCTCGAGCAAGGTTCGGAGCTTGAAAATCGAGGCCTGGCCCTGCTGGAACCCGTTGTACTGCTGCACCAGGAGCTGGATCGGAGCGAAGAAGCGGTTCAGGTACAAGAAGAACGCGACGAGCGCGCCGATCGAGAGCGAATGGCGCACGACCATGTCGCCTCCGATGGCGAGCAGCGCGGCCTGGCCGAGCCAGCCGACGAGCTGCGTTCCCGGGCCGTAGACGGCGTTTATCTTGGCCGTGTAGAGGTTCGCGTCGCGATAGCTCCCCACGACGTTGCGGTGATGGACGATGTTGTGCTGCTGGCGGTTGTGCGAGGTCACGACACGGACTCCGTGCAGGCTCTCGGAGAGGTCCGACATCACGTCGGCGATTCCGTCGCGCACACGGTCGTATCCGCGTTCGGAGGCGACCCTGAACCACAGCGACATGACGAAGAGCACGGGGACGACCAAGAGCACGGTGACGAGCGCAAGGAAGACGTTGGTCGTGAAGAGGATCACCGTGATGATGATCATCGTGAGTGCCTGGACGGCGAACTGGGCCAAGCCGTCCTGGAGGAGCTGTTGGAGGTTCTCGATGTCGCTCGTCATGCGCGTCATCACCACGCCCGCCTTCTCGGCCGTGAAGTAGTCGAGCGACAGACGCTGGAGGTGGGAGAACACCTCGACCCTCAGGTCGTTCATCACCCAGGCAGCGAGCCTGCCGGTCACCCGTACCAACGCCCGCTGCGTGACCGACGAGAACGCGACGAACGCGAGGAAGATGCCTGCGACCAAGAGCACGACACCCAGGTGGTGATGCCCGGGGAGCATGCCGTCGTTGATGGCGATCTCGGTCAGCTTCGGGCCCGCCTGGAGGGAGGCACTCGTGACCACGACGAGGACCGCGGAAGCGACCAGCATCCACGGGTACTCGAGCAGCAACCGCCACAAGCTCAGACGGCTGCGCTCTCTGGCGCTGCGGTGCTGGGAGAAGGCGGCCTTCGGCTCGCCGTGGTCGGGCTCCCCCGCCAGGAGCGAGTCCACGCCGTCCTGGAGCTCGGGAGGGATGCCGCCGAACGGGAGCCCCGGTGCCGCGGGCGAGCCGGGACGGACCCCGCCGCCGAAGATCGGCCCGCCCCAGCCGCCACCGAAGCCCATCAGAGGTCCCCGATCTCGGTTCGCTCAGGCGAGGTGAGCCCCTCACCGTCGTCTCGAGCACCGACGAGGTTGTCGGACTCCTGCATGGATGCCGCGACCGCAGCCATCGCGTCGCGCTCGACCTGGGCGAGGACCTCTGCGTACTGCGGAGTGCTCTCGAGGAGCTCGGCGTGGGTGCCGTCCGCCACGATGCGCCCGTCCTCGAGGAGCACGACCCGGTCCGCCAGAGCGATCGTCGAAAGGCGATGCGCCACGATGAGCGTCGTGCGGCCCTCCATCAGCACCCGAAGCGCATCGTGGATCTGCTGTTCGACTTGAACGTCGATGGCGCTGGTTGCGTCGTCGAGCACGAGGATCGGCGGGTTCACGAGAAGGGTGCGGGCGATCGAGATGCGCTGGCGCTGTCCGCCCGAGAGGGTGTAGCCGCGCTCGCCGACGACGGTGTCGTAGCCCTCGGGCAGCTGGCGGATGAACTCGTCCGCGCCTGCAGCACGTGCCGCAGCTTCTATGTCGGCGAGATCGGCATCGGGACGGCCATAGGCGATGTTGTCCCTGATCGACACAGAGAACAGGAACGCCTCGTCGAGCACGACCCCGACGTGCTCACGAAGGCTCTCGAGGGTGAGGTCGCGCACGTCGTGTCCGTCCACGAGAAAGCGTCCTTCGGTCACGTCGTAGAAGCGGGGGATGAGCCGGGCGACCGACGACTTGCCCGATCCGGTGCGCCCGACCAGGGCGACCGTATCTCCGGGGCGCAGATGCAGGTCGAAGTGCGACAGAACCACCGGAAGTCCGGGACCGTAGGCGAAGGAGACGTCCTCGAACCGCACGTCGCCCCGGCAATCTGGGAGCTCCGTGGCGCCGGGGCGGTCTTCCACGGCGGGCGGGGTGTCGAGGATCTCGTAGATCCGCTCGGCCGAGGCAGCCGCGCGCTGGCCCATCATGATGATCATCCCGAGCATCATGAAGGGCGCCTGGAGCATCAGAAGGTACGCGTTGAACGCGAGGATCGAGCCGACCCCGAGGTGACCCTGGATCACCATGTAGCCGCCGAACCCGAGCACGAGAGCAAGGCCGACCTGAGGCAGGTTCTGCACCGCGGGAGTCCACCGGGCGCGCAGGTCCGCGTCCTTCACGTAACCCCACTGCAGCTTCTGGGCGGCCTTGGAGAGGGAGCGCAGCTGCGTGCCCTCGGCGGCGAAGGACTTCACGACCCTCACCCCGTTCACGTTCTCGTCGACGATCGTCGCCACATCCGCTAGGCGGGCCTGGATCAGCCAGGAGACCGGGAACATGGACTTGCGCATGCGGTGACCGACGACGAACACGAACGGCATGGTCACCATCGCCACGAAAGCGAGGGGTACGTCGATCGAGAGCATGTAGCCGAACGCGACCACGGCGATCGAGCACTGCACGAGGATCATCGGCGCGAACGTCATATACATCTGGACCGACCGGATGTCGGAATTGGCTCGCGAGATGAGTTGTCCCGATTGGACCCGGTCGTAGAAGGAGAACGACATCTTCGTGAGGTGCTCGTAGATGA
>Ga0116216_10000349_pt1 | contig 39569 bp, 37 predicted proteins | sample Sb_taG_11_FD_89696 | JGI IMG/M metagenome (GOLD analysis project Ga0116216, IMG submission 89696) | Peat soil microbial communities from Weissenstadt, Germany - Sb_50d_3_AS metaG | ecosystem: Environmental > Terrestrial > Soil > Wetlands > Peat | place: Germany: Weissenstadt | collected 2010-09-21
AGCGTCGGCGTCTTCAGGCCCCGCTCGATCTGGGAGAGGTAATCCTCAGTAACCCCGGCTAACCCCGCGACAACGGCCTGGGTTTTCCCCTTGGCGTGGCGGTAGAACCGGATTCGCTCGCCGATCCGCACTTCCGATGACGCGCTCATCCGCTCCCCTGACAGTCAAGGTCAGCCAGCCTCCAGCGTAGATCATGGCCGGAACTAAACTCAGGACGGCCGAGACCCAGCCCGGACGGAGCTCCCGTGCAGTTCCCCCGCCCTTTGCTCGTCCTGTGGGATGTCGACCACACGCTCATGGAGACCGGCGGCGTCGGCACCGAGGTCTACGCAGCAGCGTTCCAGAAGGTCACCGGCCGCCCTCTTGGCCAGATGGCCGTCGTGTCCGGCCGCACCGAGCCAGTCATCTTCCGCGAGATCCTCGCCCGGCACGGCATCGAAGACACCGCCGACCTGTTCAGCCGATTCGCCGACGAGCAAGCACGGGGGTACGCCGAGCGCGCCGGCGAGCTGCGCCACCGCGGCCGAGCACTCCTCGGCGCCGCCGAAGCCCTAGCCATGCTGGCCAGCCGCGACGACGTAATCCAATCCGTACTGACCGGCAACACCCGCCCATCCGCCCAGATCAAGCTCGGCACCTTCGGCCTCGACACCCATCTCGACCTGGACGCGGGCGCGTACGGAACCGACAGCGACGCACGCGCCAGCCTCGTCCCCATCGCCCGCCAGCGCGCAACCCAGCGCACCGGCATCCCCTTCGACCCGGACACCACGGTCCTGATCGGCGACACCCCCAGCGACGTCGAAGCGGCCCGCGACGGAGGCGCGAGGATCATCGCCGTCGCAACCGGCAGCTTCACCGCCGCCGACCTCGCGGCCGCTGGCGCCACCACGGTACTCGCGGACCTCACCTACGCAAGTGCGCTGATCGCCGCCCTTTACTCAGGCGAACCGGCACAATGACACCTATCGCCACGAATCCACGAGCGAAGGCCGGTCAATGTCCCTCCCGAGCCCACTGAATGCAGACCTGGACGCCACGCTCCGCCGGGCCAGGCATTTAATCCTCGACTTCAACGGACCCGTCTGCCAGCTCTACTCCGACCAGTCCGAACGGCTGGCCGCCGACCAGCTCCGCGCCATCCTCGCCCAGCACAACACCGAGATCCCCGACACCATCGCTGCGACAGACGATCCGCTCGCCGTGCTCACATACGCCACAACCACCAGCCCGCAGTTAGCCGTCGACCTGGACGCCGAGCTGACCCGCCGCGAAATTAATGCGGCGCTCGCAGCACAACCTGCCGCGTACAGTCACGATCTGATCAGCAGCGCTCGCGAAAGTCACCGCACCCTCACGGTCGTCAGTACCTGCTCGGACCTCGCAGTCCGCGCCTACCTCGACCGAGCCAGCCTGGACGAGCCGGTAAGCCACGTGGTCGGCCGTACCGCGCAATCTCCAGACTCGGGCACAGGACACAATCTGATCATCCGAACCCTCAACGCATTAAGTGCCGATCCTGGCCAATGTGCGCTCATCGCCGAGTCAGCGGACATCCTCGACCAGGCCGCTGAGTCCGGCATCGCGGCCATCGCCTACACCCGCACGGCCCGTAGCCCGGAACCTCGCAACACAGCGAACCTGGCCATTCGTCACGAGCTCGCAGACCTGGTCCTCATCCTCCGAGCCCATCCACTGCCGAATTGAGCCGTACTTAGATCAAGAGGGCGCCGCTACGCGGCACCGCTGGCGCGGCCGTCACCGGGCTCCGCGTTGAGGACGCCCGCCCGGCACGGCCGCGCCGACGCCAGCTCCGCCCTCCTGATCATCCGGCTCATTCACAACACGGACGATGTAGGCGGGGCCATCTTCCTCGGCTCCCATCGTCCAGCTCGCAGGCACCGCGTCTAGTCCGCCCTGCGGGCGTCGCTTCGCGATGGCTTCGCCAGCCTAGACCCAGCACCCGCTCGCAAGGATTCAGCGCCGGTGAGGAAGACGGAGACAAGCAGGCAAAGGCACCCGACGGAGCCTTGCCATCCCCACCGCGATGGCGTGGTCCCGTTCCCACGTCACGGTGACGTCGGGCGGGCGGACCGCGCGATGCTTTCCAGCTTGTCGTAGTGCTGTTTCCAGGCGGCGGCATCGGCTTCTGGCGGCAAGTTGCTGACGCCCTCGAGCAGGCCGGCAGCACCGTCGATGGCTTCCCTGATGATGTCCGCATGCCCGGCGTGCCGGTCGGTCTCCTGGATCATGTGGACAAGCAGGGTGTGCAGCGTCGGGTGCCTGCTTTCCTCTGGCCACCACGGCACGGTACCGCGCGCATCAAGGGGCAGCTCATGGATCGTGGCGTCGGAGTGCACCCAGACCCGCCGGTAGAAGCCGGTCACCTGCTCGCGTGACTCGGCCGCGGTGGCATACATGTGACCGCTCAGCTCAGCGTCGTCGTCCTCGCGCCAGTCCAGCTCGTCCTCGCCGGAGAACGGCCGGTCCACCACTCCGCCGAAGTACTGGCATTCCACGCCCGCGCAGTGCTTGACCAGCCCAAGCAGGTTCGTGCCGGTAGACGTCATCGGCCGCCGGATGTCGTAATCAGAGAGCCCTTCAAGTTTCCAGAGCAGGACCCCGCGCGCGTTCTGCAGGTACCGGTGCAACGTCTGCTTTTCATCAGCCTCACTCACGGCCAAGAGTCTTGCGCCAGGCGCAGCAGCTTGTCGATCGGATTTCGCGGAACCGGTAGCCAAGTTTCGACGCAGGCGGCCCCGGGTGAAACATCGGTCCAGCACACAGATGCTGAGGGACAACGGTGGACGACTGGGCCAGTCCTACGGGTTAGAGGGTGGGGCCAACCGCAAGGGTCGCAGTTTGGGTTGCAGTTCACCGCCATGCAGCGCCGTCCAGGGGGGACCGGCCCAGGACGTTGGTCCAGCTTGAACGGATCGGGACACCCGCGAGCGTGGCCCTGGCTACCAGATACGGACCCGAGCCGCGGGCTCGAGCCACAGCTCGTCGGTAGCGCCGACATCAAACGCGGTGTAAAACTCCTCGAGGTTCCGCACGATCTGGTTGCAACGGAACTCGCCGGGGGAATGCCGGTCGATGGCGAGCAGCCGGATGACTTCCTCGTCCCGAGCCTTGTGCTGCCAGGCACGAGCCCACGACAGGAAGAAGCGCTGCGCGCCCGTCAGGCCGTCGATTACCGGTGCGTCTTCGCCGTGCAACGACAGCAGATAGGCCTTCCACGCGATGCCGAGGCCTCCGAGGTCCCCGATATTCTCCCCGATCGTCAGCGCTCCGTTCACATGCTGGTCAGGAGCCTGCTTCGGCGCCAGGGCGTTGTACTGCTCGATCAGCGACCGGGTCCGGGCTTCGAACGCTTGCCGGTCCGTTGCGCTCCACCAGTCGGTGAGCCTGCCGTCACCGTCGTACTTGGAGCCTTGGTCGTCGAAGCCGTGGCCGATCTCGTGACCGATGATCGCGCCGATCGCTCCGTAGTTGGCCGCATCGTCGCGGCCCGGATTGAAGAACGGATCCTGCAAAATCGCAGCCGGGAACACGATCTCGTTCATGCCCGAGTTGTAGTAGGCGTTGACCGTCTGGGGGGTCATGAACCACTCGTCGCGGTCGACCGGTTTGCCGATCTTGTTCAACTGGCGGTGGAACTCGAAAGCATGAGCGGCCCGCACGTTGGCCATCAGATCCGTCGGGGCGATCCTCAGGCTGGAGTAGTCCCGCCATCTGACCGGGTAGCCAATCTTCGGCGTGAACTTCCCCAGCTTGGCCAAGGCCCGCCGGCGGGTGTCTGCCCCCATCCATTCGAGCTTCTCGATGCTCTGGCGGTAGGCCTGGAGGAGGTTGGCCACCAAGGCATCCATCCGCTCCCGGGCCCCAGGCGGGAAGTGCCGGCCGACGTAAGCTCGGCCGACAGCTTCCCCCATCGCCCGCTCGACCAGCGAGACACCCCGCTTCCAACGCTCACGCAGCTGGGGGGTGCCGCTCAAGGTGCGGCCGTAAAAGTCGAAATCTTCCTGGACGAACGCCTCGGACAGGTACCTGGCAGCGCTGTGGATCACCTGCCAGCACAGCCAGTCCCGCCACGCCGGAACGTGTTCGTCGGTGAGCAACGAGGCCAGCCCGGTGCTGAAGCTCGGCTGGCGGAGCACGATCTCGCCGAAGGCGCCAGCGGGCGGGTCCAGGGCCGCCAGCCACCCGCGCAGGTCCGGCCTCTCAGACAGCACACCGGTCCAGGTGAACAGGTTGTAAGTCTTCTCGCGGTCGCGGCTCGCGACGTTGTCCCAGTGGTGCCCGGCCACCGCCGTCTCCAGCGCGAGCACTCGCCTGGCTGCCCGGCCGGCGTCCGGGAACCCGGCCAGCTCGAGCATGCGCTGCACATGACCGACGAACGCGTCGCGGACGCCAGCGAACCGCTCCTCCCTGTAGTAGCTCTCGTCCGGCAGCGAGATAGCAGCCTGCTCGAAAAACACCAGGTAACGCTCCGGGTTGCCAGGGTCGGTGTCAACAAAGAGCCGGTACAGACCCCCGATTCCCAGTCGCTCCAGCCGCCCGAGCGTCTCCAGCAGCTCCGGAATGGAGCTGACGGCTCGAGCCGCCGCGAGCGTCTGGCTGATGGGCTGCGAGCCGAGCAGCTCTGCCCGGTCCGCGTCCATGAAACTGGCATACAGGTCGCCGAACTTCCGCCCCTCACTGCCTTCTGGTGCCGACGCGGCCTCTTCCACGATCTCGCGCACCGCGTTCTCAGCCTCTTCAGCCAGAATCCGGAACGCGCCGTCGCGCGCCCGGTCGGCGGGGATCTCGGTCCGCGCCAGCCACCGGCCGTTGACGTGCCGGAACAGGTCGTCTTGCGGGCGGATGCCGGGATCGAGCTCGTCGATGGGGATACCGGATGGGAGCGTCATGCGCCCTAGCGTAGGACCAGCGGCGGCCAGAACGCCGAACCAAATAGTGGCTATACCGCGACCAACAAAGCCGTGCGGATACTGGTCTCGATAATCCCCGGAGACACGCTCATTCTCCAGTACACCATCCCAACTTAAGCAACGACGCCGACGCCTCCTGAAGCCGCCCGAATGCCTAGCTCCACTTGGACGGATCGGCTCGGATGATCCTTGACACGCCCCAGATGTTTTCACCACGCCCTGAGCCAAAAAGATCTAGCCTGACGACGTAGAGCTATCGCCTTGGAAGAACCAATGGACCCCGTACTTGTCGGCCAAGTGACCATAGGTGCCGAAAGGCATGTCCCGAAAGTCGTCGAGGAGTTCCGGGTCTGCCTCCACTGAGAGCTTATCGAAGACTTCCCTGAGCTGGCCAACAGTAGGAAGGGGGTGAGATTCATCGGCTCCTCCGGCGGTTGGTTCTTGGCGGGTTTCCCGGCTGGGTACCAGTCAATGCCGGTGCCGTGGCGGGGTCAACGTGGAGCGCCCGCAGCGCGCAGCGCGAGGACGAACGGCGCCGGCGAAGCTCATCGGCGAACAGCCAGTGGGTGGTCGCCGGTCGGCCATCGAGCACGCCGGCATCGGCAACCAGGAATGGGCCGGTGCACGAGCTAGCGATCCTGGCACCGTCGCCATGCCATGCGAACTAGGCCGAGCTGCGCTCGCATAGCATCACTTGCGTGCTTACAGCGCCGGATGACCTGGCCGGGGAGGACATACGTGACGCGTTGCGCGTGGGCTGGGGGTTCGCTGCCTCGTCGCTGGAGTACCAGCCAGTCGGGTTCGGAAGTCATCACTGGCTTGCCGCGGCCCGTGGCGCTCGGTTGTTCGTGACCGTTGACGACCTGGCGGCGAAGCTGCGCACCGCGCATGACAGCGCCGATGATGCCTTTTCGCGGCTCGCGGCGGCCTTTGCTACGGCCTTGTCGCTGCACCAGGACGCCCAGCTCGCGTTTGTCGTCGCACCAAAGCAGGACTCGGGCGGGCGTGTGCTGCACCGCTTGAAGGATCGTTACTCACTTGTCGTCCACCCGTATGTGCCGGGAAGTCAGGTCGGCGAGGGCGGCGAGTTCCAGACGGAGACCGAACGGCTGGCAATGCTGGAGTTGCTGGTCGAGGTGCATGGCGCCCGGTCATCCGTGGTCCGGGCGGACGATTTTGTGGTGCCGCATCGGCACGAGCTCGAGTTGCTGCTCGACGATCTCGCCCAGCCGTGGAACACCGGGCCGTACGGCGAGCGGGCGCGGAGCCTGCTGGCGGCACATGCTCGCTCCGTCGGCGTGCTGTTGTCGACCTACGACCGGCTTGCGACCCGGGTGTCCGCCCGGACCGAGCGGATGGTCGTTACGCACGGGGAGCCGCACGCCGGCAACGTGATGCTGACCTCCGAGGGTTTCGTCCTAGTCGACTGGGATACGGCGCTGCTCGCGCCGCCCGAGCGGGACCTATGGGACCTGTGCCAAGGTCACGCTGGGGTGCTGGATGCCTATGCGATGGCGACCGGGACTGCGCTAGATCAGGAAGCGCTTTCACTTTACCGCCTCTGGTATGACCTGGCCGAGATCGGCGGGTACCTCGGCCTGTTCCGGGCGCCGCACACCGGTACTGCCGATGCGGCCCAGTCGTGGACGAACCTGTGGCACTTCCTTCAGCCAGCTCTGCGCTGGCCGCAGCTGTTCACTTAAGGATCGGCGTGTCCGCCTGGATGACCGCCGCCGCTCGGTGCTCTCTGCGGATCATCACCGTCTAACCTGCCGCGGGATCGGCAGGCGGGCGGGTCACCGCACGCCCTTGATAGCCCGTGACCTGATCAGACGTACTGGGAGCATCTGATCCGAAAGCCCGACCTGCATCGCTACCTGCAGGCAGGTCGCGAGGCGCTGCTGTGGAAGCTCGACGGGCTCTCCGAATACGATATCCGTCGCCCGTTGGTACCGACCGGGACCAACCTGCTCGGGCTCGTCAAACACCAGGCGGGCGTCGAACTGGGGTACTTCGGTGACACGTTCGGCCGCCCCTCCGAGGACCAGTTGCCATGGGATGAAGCCGACTCGATGTCCGACATGTGGGCGACCCCAGCAGAATCACGCGAGTTCATAGCGGGCCGGTACCGCCGCGCATGGGCGCATTCGGACGCCACGATCGACGCGCTCACTCTGGATGCCATCGGCCACGTGCCATGGTGGCCGCCCGACCGAAACGAGGTAACACTGCACCACATCCTGGTCCGTGTCGCCACCGGCACCAACCGGCACGCCGGTCAGGCCGACATCATCCGCGAACTCATCGACGGGACGGTAGGGCTGACGAGGGAGAACCCGAACATGCCGCCCGGCGATCAAGACTGGTGGCAGTCCTATCGTGATCAAGTGGAACACGCAGCACGAAAGGCCAGTCAAGATCAGCAGTGATGCGGGCACCAGCAGGTCTTTAACCGGTGTCCTGCGGAGTCGAGCAGCTGGCGAGCTCGAAGTGCCAGAAGATCAGCAGAGGGTTGCCGTTGTGGGCAGCCCGTGAGGCGGCCGGGCACCAGGCACGGAGTGTCCAGATGTCCGACGGGTGGTCGGGGAGGACCCGCTTGGCGGGAGGTGCGGCGCTCGGGTCGCTGTGGGGGGAGCGCAGCTCTTCGCAGCGGCGCAACTGAAGGCCCAGGGGAACGGCTGCAGCCAGGTACTCGCTGGTGAAGCGGTTGTAGTGCGGGAGGTAGCCGTAGCCGGCGCCGGGCAGGGCCTGGACGATGGGGTAGTCCATGCGCGAGTCGGAGATCACCAGGTGGCCGCCCGGGCGGAGGACGCGGGCGAACTCGGCCAGCACGGGGGCCAGGCGGGCGACGTGAGTGAGTGCGAGGGCACAGACCACGAGGTCGACGTGCTGATCGGGCACGGGCAGCTGGTGCAGGTCGCCAACGCGGAAGTCGCCGCCGGGAACCTTGGCTGTGGCTACCGCCAGCATCGCGGAGGAAATGTCCACGCCGATCACTGTGTGGCCCAGTGAGGCCAGGTAGGCGGCGTGGCGGCCGGTTCCGCAAGCGGCATCCAGCGCCATGCCAGCCGGCAGACCGTCGAGGATCTCCCGGACGACGGGTTGCTCCATATCGACGAGGTCGTTCGGCTCGTCGTAGGTCTCGGCCCAGGCGTCATAGCCTTGCGCGGTCGTGACCGGGCGGGTTACCACTCCGTCTCCGAGCTGGTCGGCCGAGTCCAGCAGGGCGCGTATCTCAGCGATGCGGGCCTCGGTGAAATCGCGGTCGTAGTCGCCGTTGAAAGCGCGCAGCAGCGCGGCGCCCTCAAGGCCCAGCAGGTATGCCAGCGGATGCTGATAGATCACCGGCCGATGCTAGGAGCCAGCGCCGGGCGGTTGCCACCGATTTTCCCGAACAGCGGACAAGGTCCGGACAGAGCTGAGCCGCGACTAGGCCGCGTGCGACCGGCTGCCGGCCGTAGCCCGTTCTAATCCGGAGCGAAAAGATAGCCGCCACTCGGGCAACTCGGCCAGCGAGCGTTCGAGCTTGACGACACCCGGCTTCAGATCGATGTCGCGGCCACGCAAGGCGGCCAGTTCCACCCACCGCACGCTGCCGAATACCGTGAGCAGGATCAGGGTTTGATACCGCTCACCGACAGCATGGGAGCCGATGACATGTCATAGATTCGGCGATCGCCAGAAGAATTCTAGCTGGATATTGTCCGGATCCCGGAAGGTAATCATTGCATTCGAGGTGTACGGCGGCTCTTTAACTCCGGAATGAGTGATCGCCAGTTCGTCTAGCTGGGCGGCCCATGCGTCCAGGTCACTGCGGTTGGCAACCAGGAATTCAAGGTGATCTAGGCCGACCCTGCGTTCGTCAAAGGCATCCGGATCGCGTGCGTGATCAACGAGGCAAAGCGGCAAGCCAGTCCGCGGTTCGACAAGAAAGACCTGCTCGATATGGCCGCCCGGCCTGACGTAGCGACCTCGTTCCTCCATACCTAGAAGATCGCCGTACCACGTCGCGCTCCGAATCACGTTGCTCACCGTCAGAATGACAATGGTCTGGCCCGTGATTTCTGGCATTAGCCAACTCTGACAGGCATCCACCAATCGAGCAAGCACAATTCAGAGGCATGGTGAGCACGCGATCGGCTGACGCCGCGGTACCGAGCTGGAAAGCACACCCGCCGTCCCGGATGGCGCAGTCGCCATCTCGGGCCACCGGCAGGCATCCTGACCGGGCAGAAGCTGATTCTGCCGAGAACGAACCACCCGCTCGTTGGCTCCGCTGAGGCGCTAGCTTCGATACAGGACCAGCATCAGCGGGAGTCCACGATGCCGCTCACCGGATCGCGCTATGACGGGCACGCCGAATGGTACGACAGCTGGAACAAGCCGAACGTCGAGCGCAACGCATCGGATGTGCTTGAACTGCTTGGCCCCGGCGATGGTCTTTGCCTGGACGTCGGCTGCGGCAGCGGGCTCTACTTCGACGTTCTCGCTAACGCTGGGTGCACGGTGGTCGGGCTGGACCGGTCCGCCGACCAGCTGCGCATCGCGCAGGGTCGGTCCCGCCAGATCGTGCAGGGGGACGCGGCAGCCTTGCCGTTCGCTGACGGAGCGTTCCCGACCGTGGCAACGATGTGGATCTCGACCGATGTCGATGACTTCGCAGTCGTGCTGGCGGAGGCAGCACGAGTGCTGACGCCGGGAGGGCTGCTGGTTTTCTACGGCGCCCATCCCTGCTTCAACGGGCCGCACATCCAATGGATGGACGACGGCGGGGTTCTCGCGCACCCCACCTACCGCCTAGCCGGTTGGCATCAAGAAGCGCCATGGTGGGGCCCCCACGTCCGCAGACGAGTCGGAATGCGCCATCACTTGCTGGCTGATCTGCTCAACGCGTTCATCGCCGCGGAGCTAGTAATCGATCATGTGGCCGAGCTGGGCGATCGGCCAGTCCCGGTCATCCTCGCCATCCGAGCCCGCAAACCAGCGGCAACAGCAACGGCGACGAGCCAGTCCCAACCGTCGGCGCGCAGGTCTTAAGGGTCGGATACGATGCGGCCCATGCGGTTCGCCATCGCCATCCCCCAGTTTTACTCTGACGGTGAGTTCGATCCGGCGGCGTTCCGCGCCTACTTCGCGCGTGCTGAGGAGCTGGGCTTCGACAGCGCCTGGACGCAAGAGCAGGTGCTAGGGCCGGCCCCACAGCTCGGTCCGGTCGAGACGATGACCTATGCGGCCGCGTGCACCCAGCGGCTGCGGCTGGGATGCGCGGTGTTCGTGTCCACTCTGCACAGCCCGGTGCACCTGGCCAAGAGCCTGAGCACGCTGGACCAGCTCAGCCGCGGGCGGATCGAGATCGGGATCGGCACCGGCGGCAAGGGGCGGCAGTTCGCCGCCTTCGGCGTGGACCCCGCGCGGTACGCCGCGCGGTTTACCGAGGGAATCGAGCTGATGAAGAGGCTGTGGACCGATACTCGGGTCAGTTTCGACGGGGAGTTCTGGCAGCTGCAGGACGCGGCGATGGAGCCCAAGCCATTCCAGAAGCCCTTCCCGCCGATCTGGTTCGGCGGGGCCAGGCCGACCGCGCTGCGGCGTGCCGTGCAGCTCGGCAGTGGTTTCTTCGGCGCCGGGTCCGCTCCCACCGTGAAGTTCGCCGACCAGGTCCAGATCGTGCGGGAAGTTCTCGCCGAGTCGGGGCGGCCGGCGGACGACTTCCCCATCGCCAAGCGCGTCTACATCGCGATAGACCGGGACGCCGGCCGTGCGCGCCAGCGGATCAACGCCGAGATGGAGCGGCTCTACGGACACCGGTCGCCGGACATCGAGGCCGCCGCGATCGCAGGCCCGCCCGGCCACTGCGTCAGCGAGCTGCGTAAGGTAGCCGAGGCCGGCGCAGGGCTGATCTTGTTCACGCCGATGTTCGACCAAGCCGAGCACGCCGAGCGCCTGGCCGCAGAGGTCATCCCCAACCTCGGTTAAGGCTCCCACCGGCACCCGCCTGGTGCGCCCGCTGCTGCGCCGCCATGGACAGCCGAGGGATCGCCGCATTCGCGCAGCGGGCCGATGTCGGCGAGCAGCCGGGTCACTCGTCGCACCGGTCAGCGCTCCTCACTTCACCGCTGTGCCAATCAGTCGAAGATTGTAACAGTACTTGTATAAGGCGTGTTACAATTTATTCATGACCAGAGACAGCATCGCCGATCCGACCGAGCACAGCCGCTGGCGGCCGTTGCGTCTGCTGCAGGAGGCGATGGACGCTGACATCGCCCAGATCTACGCAGAGGCACAGATCGGCGGACTCAAGCCGAGCTTCGTGATGGAACTGCTCCGGCTGCATGCCCGCGGCCCGATGACGATCACCGAGCTGGCTGAATCGGTGCAGCGCACTCACTCGGCGATCAGCCAGAAGGTAGCCGCGATGCGCGCAGCCGGCCTGGTCAGGACCACGACCGGCACCGACGCCCGCAGCAAGAAGGTGACGCTCACGGCGAAGGCGCGGCGGATCGTCGGTCAATTGGCCGCCGAGTGGCGAGCCACCGAAGCAGCCATCGCCGAGATCGAGGCCGAGATCCCCTACCCGCTCAGCCGGGCCGTCACAGAGATCGAGGAAGCGCTGAGGCGCAAGAGCTTTCACGACCGGATCGCCGAGAAGCTGGCCGAGGACACAGCATGGAGGTAGGGCACGCAGCAGCCCCGCACCGCAGTATGGGAGTCGTGGAGGATGACAAGCGCAACCGCTTGCGTGCGGGGTTCGACAAGGCAGCCGAGGATTACGACCGCACCAGGCCAGTCTGTCCGGCGCAGGTATTCGATGACCTGATGCGGCTGGCCGGGCTCGCTCCAGGAGACCGGGCAGTCGAGATCGGTTGCGGCACCGGGCAGGCGACGGTGCCCCTGGCGCAGCGCGGCCTGGCTATCACGGCCCTGGAACTGGGGGCCGAACTTGCAGCCGTCGCCCGGCGTCGGCTGGCCGGCTTCCCTTCCGTCGATGTGGTGACGACGTCGTTTGAGAGCTGGGAACCGCAGGACGCCCCATTTGATGCGGTCGTGGCCTTTAATTCCCTGCACTGGATCCACCCGCAGCTCCGGTACTCGAAGCCATTCGGGCTGCTTGAGCCTGGCGGCGCCATGGTGGTGGGCGGATGCCTGTGGGCCCAACCTGCCGACGCGGACCGGTTCTGGACAGATGCTCAGGACGACTACCGGGCAGTTGGTTATCAGGGCGGCCCGCCGCCGCCGCCGGAGCAAATCGGCCCGCAGCACTTCCCGGTCGAGGCCGCGGCTTTCTTCGAGGAGGTGGCGAGCCTGCGCTATCCGTTCCAGGTCGGCTACAGCGCCGAGGACTACCTGGCCAATCTGGCCACCCAGTCTGGCACTCACGCACTCGGCGAGGCCCGAAGCGCCGAATTTATGGCCAGGGTGCGGGACCGGCTCCAGTCGCTGGACTGGCCTGCGCTGACTGCCACCTTTGTTGGGTTCCTGACCGTCGGACAGCGAAGGGGAAGTCGCGAGGAGTGAGGCGAGCGGAGTGAGGCGATCCTGCGCCACCCGGCGGCGGCTCGCGGATCAGGACTGATCGGTGAGAACCGCTCGCGCCTCCCGCACGGCGTAGCAGACCAGCACGTAGGCCGCTACCGGGTCAGCCCACCACCAGCCCAGGGCCGCATTGAGAATCAGCCCGGCCGTGACGGCGGTGGCCAGCAGCCCGTCTATCAGGGTCACCCGGCCTTCGGTGATCAGGACGGGGTTGCGCAGCGCCCGCCCGGTGCGAGTCTTGCCGTAGGCGAGGGCGAACATTACTGCCGCCGTCAGTGCCGTCCAGCTGATCCCGGCGGGGCTGTGCCGAGCTCGGTAACCCGCCGCGATTACCCAGGTCGACTGCACGGCCAGGTAGACCGCCAGCACTGCGAAGGCGACCGCGATCAGCCGCAGCGCCGGCCGGCGTCGGGACTCTCCGGCATCGCGAAGCTCCCAGATCACCACGGCCGAGGCACCGATCTCGATCAGCGAGTCCAGCCCGAAGCCCGCCAGCGCCACCGACCGCGCGGCAACTGCCGCAATGGCCAGCACGACCACGCCGATCACGTTCCACGAAAGCGTGCAGTACTCCAGGCGCAGCCCACGCCGAACCAGCCCTGGCCGTGCAGGATCCGTGCGGGTAGTCGCGGTCACGGCAGCCAGTTTGCCACCGGAAACGGTGCCCGGGCAGGGACGTCCAGACCCAAACCCCCGCTGTCCGCTAAGCCGGTGCCGCTGATTACCGACTGGCCAGAGCTACAGGTTGCACCCGCACGCTGCACACGCCGTTGGCGCCATGTGACCGCCAACGATGTCCTCCAGTTCGGCATCGCTGACCTCTGTCGGTCCGCGTTTGATCTTCGGCTCGGCAGTGGTTGCGACGGTGGTCTTGGCCATACATCACCTCCTTTCCTGGGTGTTGTCGGAATGTGGGATCGCCGCCGCGTTCGCTTTGATTCGGGCAGTGCGCCCGTCAGCGGACGTGGTGTCGCTGTGGCCGTCGAGTTGCGCGGCGACCAGCGTCGCGTATCGGCCGCCGCGGTCGAGAAGGTCGGCGTGACTGCCGCTTTCGGCTAGCACACCGTCGTGCAGGACAAGGATGAGGTCGGCATCGCGGATGGTGCTGAGCCGGTGGGCGATGAGAATCTGGGTGCAGGCCAGCGTCGACAGGTTGCGGTCGCGTACTTGGCCGAAGGCAACGTCTGCGAAGCCATCCGGCAGTTCGATGCCTTCCGCGCCCTGCTGCGTGCCGAGCTGGGGCTGCAACCTACCGACGCGCTCAGGCAGCGCTTGGTCACCGGCGCGGGTGCAGCGCCAGTGGGCACCGCAGCCGAACGTCTAGGGTCGACATCGTGAGCCAGGCAGACGAGCCCACCCAGACCGCCGGCCGGTCGGCGGTATCCGTCGCGCATGCGCGGTGGTTCCGGGTGCTGGCCGACCCGACCCGGCTGGCTATCCTCCAGCACCTGCTGACCGGCCCGCGCGGCGTCTCCGAACTCGTCGAGCAGACCGGCCTGCCCCGGAGCCGGATCTCCAACCACCTCGCCTGCCTGCGCTGGTTCCGGTTCGTGCACGCCGAACGGCAAGGCCGGCGAGTCGTCTACACCATCGGCGACGCCCGGCTGCACCGGCTACTTGACCTTGCCGATGATCTCGTGGCCGACAATGCCGAACATCTGGCCAGCTGCCACCGCATCGGCCCCGACTGGATGTGACCAGGTCAGCGGGCTCCGACTATCGCGGCCACAGGAAGCCCCCATGGGCTGGCCGCTGCCGGTGTCAGGTGAGCCCGTGCTGGTAGGCGTAGCTGACTGCCTGGGCTCGGTCGCGGACGCCGGTCTTGGCGAACAGATGATTGATGTGGCTTTTCACGGTGGCTTCGCTGACCACCAGCCGGCTGGCGATCTCGGCGTTCGACAATCCCTGGGCGATAAGGGCGAGCACATCGGCCTCGCGGGGCGTCAGTCCGTCCGGAAGCTGCGGCGCGGATTCGGTGCGTCCGGCTGGCGGGCTGGCGGAGATGGCGTCGATGAGATGGTGCTGAACCGCGGGGTCGATAGCGGCCTGGCCGCTGGTGACCCGCTGGAGTGCCTGGTGGATCTCCCCGGCGCTGGCGTCCTTGGTCAGGTAGCCGCGGGCGCCGGCCCGCAGCGCGTCGATGACTGAGCGGTCGTCGGCGTAGGTGGTGAGCACGAGCACCTTGATGCCGGCGTCGTGTTCGCGCAGGCGGCGGGTGGCCTCGATGCCGTCGCAGCGGGGCATCCGCAGATCCATCAGGACGACATCCGGGCGAAGCTCGATCGCCAGGGCCAGCGCCTGTTCCCCGTCGGCGGCCATGGCGATGACCTCGACATCGGCGAGCAGCCCCAGCAGGGTGCCGAGTCCCTCCCGGACCACGCGCTGATCGTCGGCCAGCAGCACCCGGATGGCGCCGGTCACGCCGGCACCCACAATTCGACCAGGAACCCGCAGCTGGTGGGCGAGGCGGTCAGCCTTCCGCCGAGCAGCTCGGCTCTTTCCTTCATGCCGGTCAGCCCATAGCCGCCGCCATCGCTCGACGCCGGGACCTCACCTGCGGCGTCGAAGTCTTCGATGCTCAGCTGGGTGCCGGACGGCTCATAGGCCAGCCGCAGCTCGACCCGAGCAGGATGGGCATGCTTGCGGACATTGGTCAGCGCTTCCTGCGCCACCCGGTAAAGGGTCAGCCGGCCATCGGTGCCGAGGTCTCGTTCGGCACCGTTCACCGCGAACGTGCATGCCACGCCGGTGTCCTGCTCGAACTCGGCGGCCAGGTCGGGCAGCCGCTCAGGGCCGGGCAGCGCGTCGTCGCGGAGCATGCCGATCGCGCGCCTTGCCTCTTCCAGCCCCGTCTTGGCCAGCCGGTGAGCCCGGTCGATCGCCTCCCCGACACCCGGATCGCCGCCGCCGCGCCGGATCAGCAGCCTGGCGCCCTCCAGGTTCAGCATCAGCCCGGACAGCGAGTGGGCCAGCACGTCGTGCATCTCGCGAGCAAGGCGCTGGCGTTCACCGAGCGCGGCGGCCTGAGCTTGCGCGGCCCGGGTCTGCTCCAGCTCGGCGAGCAGCACCGTCGCCCGCTCGTTGGCCTCCCTGAGCTGCCGCGCGAACATGGCCACGATGTAGAAGGCAAGCACGCCGGAGTCGTTGAGCACGATGCCGACCACCGGCACCGCTCCGCGCGACAGCCACGCCGCTGAGACAGCGGCAAGAGCGACGCCGGCCACGGCAGCGCTGAGCCGGACCGGCAGCCTCAGGGCGGCCATCACGACGGCGGGGAACACTCCGAGCAACCCGGCGCCTTTGAGCTGCAGCGCGATCAGCACCGCCGCGCTCAGCACTGCCGTGAGCAGCAGCGTCAGCAGGACCGTCGGCCGAACCTTCGCCAGGAACAGCACGCCCGCGGTGGCACCGGAGAACCCGATCAGGGCGGCGGCGATCGCGAGCGACTCGCCGTGGCTACCCGGGGTCGGCTGGCTCCGGAACGAGACGGTCACCACGAATGCGATCACAGCCAGGCCGAGGCCGCGCCGCCACAGCTGTGCCTCGTGGCGGCGGCCGCTGGCCTGCCGCGGTTCGGTGGCGGCCGCCACTACCGGGGCGTTGGAGTTCACCACTAAACCGTACGGCCGGATCGGCGGGTGGTCTCCGGTCCGGCGCTGGATTCGCCGGACACCGTGCACTCCATCTGTGGGTGGATGCCCTCCACCCACGGTCCAGGGTTCCGGTGCCCGGCAAGTTCCATCCCAGCGCCGGCGACGGTGCGGCCGCCTGGAGCGCAAGCTGTGCAGGCAAGACCACCGAGCCCGAGGGAGCGACATGAACAGGATCGGCGAACAAGCCGACCAGGACCGGAACGCCATCGCCTTCGCCTAGCCCGAATCGGTGGTCAGCGTCCGCGGCCTGGTGAAACGGTACGGCGGCCACGAGGCCGTGCGGGGCATCGATCTAGACGTGCGCCGGGGGGAGATCTTCGCCTTCCTCGGCCCGAACGGGGCAGGCAAGACCACGACCGTGGAGATCCTCGAGGGCTTCCGGCAGCGCAGCGACGGCGAGGTCACCGTTCTCGGCGCCGACCCGGCACGGGCCGGCGGTCCCTGGCGCGACCGAGTTGGCGTCGTCCTGCAGGAATCCGACGCGGAGCCCGGCCTGACCGTCCGCGAATGCCTCAGGCTGTACGCGGGCTTCTACCGCGCGCCTCGGGACATCGACGAGACCATCACCCTGGTCGGTCTGACCGAGCAGGCTGGTACGGCAGGTGCCCGGCTGTCAGGTGGCCAGCGGCGTCGGCTCGACTTCGCGCTGGCGCTGATCGGCGACCCTGAGCTCATCTTCCTGGACGAGCCGACCACCGGCTTCGACCCGTCCGCTCGCCGGGCTGCCTGGGATGTGATCGCCGGGCTACGGCAGCTGGGCAAGACAGTCTTCCTCACCACGCACTACATGGACGAGGCGGAGTACCTGGCCGACCGGATCGCGGTCATCGCCGGCGGGCGCATCGTCGCTCACGGCACGCCCCGCACCCTGGGCGGCCGGGACCAGATGACCACCGCAATCAGGTTCACGCTCCCGGCCCCGCTGGAGGCCAGGGAGCTGCCCGCCGCGCTGGCTCCGCTCGCCGGGCCAGGGCCGGACGGATCAACCATCATCGGGAGCCAGAGCCCGCTGATCCATCTGCAGATGCTGGCCGACTGGGCGCTTGGCCGCGGTTTCGACTTGCCCGACCTGGACGTTCACCGGCCCACTCTCGAAGAGGTCTACCTCGGTCTTACCGGCTCAACCACCGCAAAGGAGTACCGATGATCATCCTGTGGCTGTACCGCAGATTCCGGTCGCGCCAGACCGCCCGGCACGCTCAGGCGGCCACCGTTCCCGCGACCAGCGCCTCGGATCAGGCGGTGCCCCCGCCCGTGACTGTGGTGCCGGTCGGCCGGACCGGGCCAAGCGCGATGATCAGCATGGCGCTGCACCAGTTCCGTTACGACCTGCGAGCTTTCTTGCGTAACGGCCAGGCGCGGTTCTTCACCCTCGCCCTGCCGGTGTTGTTCCTGGTGATCTTCGCTTCCGTTTTCGGCGGCGCCAACCACACGATCTCGGTCACCGGCGGACGGATCGCCGCATCGGTGTCCTACGTTCCTGGCATCATCACTCTCGGCATCATCGCCGCGGCCTTCGTCAACCTCGTCGTCTCGGTGACTGCCCAGCGCGAAAGCGGGGTGCTGAAGCGGCGGCGCGCGACTCCCGTTCCGGCCAGCGCGATCATCGCCGGGCGAGCCCTCACCGCCGTCGTCATCGCGGTCGGCATCGCGGCCGTGCTGGTCGGCATCGGCTGGGCTGCCTACCGCGCGCACATACCCGCCCGCACCGCCCCTGCCCTGGTGATCACCGTGGTTATCGGAGCCGCCGCGTTCTGCTGTCTTGGCTACGCGCTTGCCTCGCTCATCCGCAGCCAGGACGCGGCTCAGCCGATCACCCAGGCGGTCACGCTGCCGCTGTATTTCATCTCCGGTGTGTTCGTCGCCGTCACCGTGCTGCCGCACTGGCTGGTCAACGTGGCAGACGTGTTCCCCGTCCGGCACCTGGCCGCCGCCTTGCTGGTGGCCTACAACCCGCACACCACAGGATCAGGCTTCGCGTGGCGAGACCTGCTTATCGTGGCAGCCTGGGGAGCCGCTGGCCTGCTGGTCGCCCTCCGCAGGTTCAGCTGGCTGCCACTCGGGCGCTGACCCCGAACCAGTGAACGCAACAACGACAGGAGAAGGAATCATGTCCCCGGAAGTCCAGACCCAGTCAGGTAGCTGCCCGACCCACGGCACAGTGACGGCAACCAGGGAAATCCCCGAGATCAAGTTCCCGTTTGCCTACTACGCGGCAGTCCGAGCCTTGGCCAGACGCCGGCCTTTCCGCTGCCCGCAGTGCGGATCACAGGTCCAGGCGAACTAGCCAGGCCCCGCGCGCCGCGCCGCCCGGGCGGCTTCGGTCGCGGCCGCGGCTCTGCGGATGGCCGCGGCCACAAGCAGCCCGAGCAGCGCGACGCGGCTCGGCGGTCCCCCCCACCAGCTCACCGGCCAGGCGCCGAACAGCCCCAGGATCACGATCACGATGCCGAACCAGGCCCACCGGCTGGCACCGCTAGCCCGCGCCCCGTAACTGAACAGGGCTACCACGGCGGGAACGGCCCAGACCCAGTGATGGTCCCAGCTGACCGGTGAGACCAGCAGGCCAGTGAGCGCGCAGCCGAGCACGCCGAGCAGGTGATGCCCAGCCCGGTCGATAACCGCGGCGCAGATCAGCCCGGTCACCAGCGTCACCGCAGCGGCGGCCAGCCAGGCGGGCTGGCCGCCGGCCACGCTGCCCGCGAGCCTGGTGATGACGCCGCGCAGCGACTGATTACCGCCGAATCCGGCGAATCCGGCCCGGCTCCCGTCGGCGAACAAGCCGCCGAGCCAGTACCTGTCCGAATCGGCCGGAAGCACAATGAAGCCGGTCAGGACCGTCGCCGCGAAGGTCGCTGAAGCCACCGCAGCCTGCCGGAATCTGCGGGTCAGCAGCAGGTAAGGCACGAAGATCAGCGGCACTAGCTTGATTCCGGCGGCGACGCCGACGCCCATGCCCTGCCACCAGCGCCGGTCCGGCTGGCACATGTCCCAGATGATCAGGGCCACCAGCACGAGGTCGATCTGACCAAGGGACAAGATGCGCTGCACGGGCTCCAGCGCCAGGGCGGCGGCTGCGGTGAGCAGCGTCAGGCCCGCCCGAGCCACGCCCGGCCGGTAGCCGAGGCCGCCGAGGGTGAACCATACGGCCGCGGCCAGCGCCAGGACGCTGACAGCTATCGATCCCGCGAGTAGCTCTATCGCCGTGGGCACCGTCAGCACCGTGAAGATAACCGCCGCGAACGGGCTGTAGGTGAACTTCAGGCCGTGGTAGCCGGGCCAGTCATAGAGGGGCGAGCCGCGCCGCGGGTCGTACCACGGTGCCACGTGGCCGGTGATCTGCCCGCCGAACCGGTAGATCCGCAGGTCGAGGGGAATGCCCAAGCCGGTCGGGTGGCCGATCAGGTAAGCCAGCCACACCCCGAGCGCGATCAGGCACCCCGCGATGCCGGCGGTGAATAACAGGCCAGGCCGGGCCGGTCGGCGCAACTGGCGGCCGGCGGCTGTCAGCCAGGAGACAGTCATCGCGGCCCTGCCGGACGGACAACCGGGCCGCCTCCGGCCGGCCGAGCCAACGGCGCGCGCTCCGGGCTGCTGATAACCGGGGTACGCCCACTGACTCGTAACACTCGCCGATCTACCTCCCAGATCGCTCCGTGACGGCGAGCTGCTCCGGCACAGCTGCCGCTCCCGGCCGTCCGCGATGACCACCGACCATCCTGGCACGGCGGTCGCACGCCTGATCCGGCGCGGTCCCGGCGATGGGCGTGCCGCAATTGAGCCGGAATCACTCGCCTACCAGGCTGCCGGTGCCGGAGAATGTCGCTATGGAATTCGACCTGCCGACCCTGCTCGCCGCCCGTAGTGGCCAGGGGTACGAGCTGCATGCCCGCTATCTCAACCCCCAGCTGCCCCGCATGCTGCATGCGATCGGCTTCGACAAGGTGTATGAGCGAGCCGAAGGCAGCTACCTCTACGACCGAGACGGCAACCGCTATGCGGACTTCCTGAGCGGCTTCGGCGTGTTCGGCCTTGGCCACAACCATCCGGTGGTACGCAAGGCGCTGCACGACGTGATCGACGCCGAGCTGCCAAGCATGGTCCAGTTCGATTGCGCCCTGCTGCCTGGCCTGCTAGCCGAGCAACTGCTCGCCAGAGCGCCCGGCATGGAGCGGGTGTACTTCTGCAACAGCGGCACTGAGGCGGTGGAGGCGGCGCTGAAGTTCGCCAGGTATGCGACCGGCCGGACCCGGGTCTTGTACTGCGATCACGCCTTCCACGGCCTGACGGTCGGCTCGCTGTCGGTCAACGGGTCGGCCGAGTTCCGGCGTGGCTTCAATCCGCTGCTGCCAGACACCTGCATCCCGTTCGGCAATCTGGACGTCCTGCAGGCCGAGCTACGCAAGGGAGACGTCGCGGCACTGATCGTCGAGCCCGTCCAGGGCAAGGGTGTGCAGGTGACACCGGCCGGATTCCTTGCCGCCGCCGGCCAGCTGCTGCACGACCACGGTGCGCTGCTGATCTGCGACGAGGTGCAGACGGGCCTCGGCCGAACCGGCCGCTTCTTCGGCTACCAGCATGAGGATGTCCAGCCGGACATCATCACCGTCGCTAAGGCGCTGTCCGGCGGGTTCGTCCCGGTCGGTGCCACGCTGGCGAAGGACTGGATCTTCCAAAAGGTCTACTCCTCCATGGACCGGGTGCTGGTGCACGGCTCGACCTTCAGTGCCAACGTGGCAGCCATGGCAGCGGGCCTGGCAGCGCTCGCGGTGATCGAGGACTCCGAGCTGGTCAGCAACGCCGAACGGACCGGGAAGGCGCTGCTCACCGGGCTCGGCGAGCTACAGGCCAAGTACGAGATGCTCGCCGAGGTGCGGGGACGCGGGCTGATCATCGGCCTGGAGTTCGGCAAACCCCGCTCGCTGAAGCTGCGGACCGGCTGGAACATGCTGCAAGCGGCCAGGACCGGGCTGTTCGCGCAGATGGTGGTCGTCGCGCTCTTCCAGCGGCACCGCATCCTCACCCAGGTGTCGGGCGACAACATGGAGGTGATCAAGCTGCTGCCGCCGCTGACGATTTCAGATGCGGAGGTGACCTCCTTCCTTGATGCGTTCGCCGACGTGATGGAAGAGGCGCACCGTGGCTCCGGCCTGATGTGGGACTTCGGGCGCACGCTGGTCAAGCAGGCAGTGACCCGCTGACCGCCCTGCCCCCAACCGAAGATCACCGGCGACTTGCGGCTGCTAGGATAATAGCAGCTTAAACACGGTAAAGCGAACGCATATGTCAGATCATGGCCACTTCTTTACTTGCGTTCCTATCAAAACTATGCAGAAATGGGGACCGTGGCGCGCGACGGGACGCGGATGGGCGCAGGATCGGTCCGGGGGGACGCCGGATCGGCAGCCGTGCCCGAGGCGCTGGCTGACAAGGCAGCGGGCGAGAATTTCCCGGTCGCACTGAGACTGCTGCCTCGGCGCAAGCGGCAGCAGCTGATGGCGGTGTACTGGTTCGCACGCGTGACAGACGACATCGGAGACTGCGGGCCGCCAGCGGACCGGCTGCGCCTGCTCGACGAGCTTGAGGCCGATCTCGGCCGGCTGGCCGACGGAACCGCCCGCCGTGCGGAGGTGTGCGCGCTGCGCCCGGTGGTGCAGGAGTGCGCGATTCCGGTCGGCCTGTTCGCCGACCTGATCCAGGCGAACCGGCAGGACCAGATCGTCTCGCGCTACCAGACCTTCGACGACCTGCTCGGATACTGCCGGCTTTCGGCCAACCCGGTAGGGCGGATAGTCCTGTACGTCTTCGGAGCGTTCTCGCCAGCAGCCGCTGCCCGCTCCGATGACGTCTGCACCGCGCTGCAGCTGGTCGAGCACTGGCAGGACGTCGCCGAAGACCTGCGGGCGAACCGGATATACCTGCCGCAGCAGGATCTCGATGACTTCGGCTGCTCGGAGCAGGATCTGGCAGCTGCGCAGGCTTCACCTGCGCTGCGATCGCTGATCGCCTTCGAAGCGGCCCGCGCTGGTGACCTGCTCGACGCCGGAGCCCCGCTGGTGGGTACCCTGCGTGGCAGCGCCCGCGCGGCTGTCGCCGGATTTGTCGCAGGCGGCCGGGCTGCCCTGGCCGCGATCGCCGCTGCGGACAACGACGTGCTCAGCGCGACTCCCCGGCCCCGCCGCAGCCGCCTCGTCGCCGAGCTGACCAGGACGTTCGTGAGGGGGCGGTGAGCGCGGTGGCGGCACAGCCGGCCGACGTACGCGCGGCCTACCGGCATTGCGAGCAGATCACCAGGACGCAGGCGCGCAACTTCTCCTACGGCATCCGGCTGCTGCCCGCTGACAAGCGCAGGGCGCTATCAGCCGTGTACGCACTCGCGCGCCGGGTGGACGATATCGGTGATGGCACGCTCCCGGTGCCGGCCAAGCTCGCCGCGCTCGGGCTGGCCCGCTCGCAGGTCGCCGCGCTCGCAGACGGCGGTCAGGCGTCGGCTGACGACCCCGTGCTACTGGCGCTCGCTGACGCGTCCCGCAGGTTCGACCTCCCGCTCGGCGCGTTCGGCGACTTGATCGATGGCTGCGAGGCAGACGTGCGCGGGGTCAGCTACGGCACCTTCGGCGAGCTGGAGCGCTACTGCCGGTGCGTAGCCGGCTCGATCGGGCGGCTGTCGCTCGGAGTATTCGGCTCCGCTGAGCCGGATGCGGCCGCTCCGCTCGCCGATGATCTCGGGGTCGCCTTGCAGCTGACCAACATCCTCCGGGATATCCGCGAGGATCTCGGCAACGGACGGGTCTATCTGCCGGCCGAGGACCTGGCGCGCTTTGGCTGCACCCTGTCGCCAGGGCAGGACCAGGACCTGAGCGGCGACGCCCGGCTGGAACGGCTGGTGCGCTTCGAGGCGGAGCGCGCCCGAGGGTGGTACGCCATCGGAATGCGGCTGATGCCGCTGCTCGACCGGCGCAGCGCCGCGTCGGCTGGCGCGATGGCCGGAATCTATCTGCGGTTGCTCGGTCACATCGCGGCCGAGCCGGCGGACGCTCTGCGGCGGCGGCTGTCACTGCCGACCGGGGAGAAGCTGCTCGTCGCGGCAGGCTGTCTCGCTGGCATGGTGCGGCGCCCCGCCCGTCGGCCGAGGGCTGGTGACGCGACAGCCGGACCGGACACGAGATCGCCGGCCCCCGGAGCGCGGTCGTGACCGGGCGCGACAGCCGCCGCCACGTGGTGGTCATCGGCGGCGGCCTGGCTGGCATCAGTGCCGCGATCGAGCTACGCGACGCGGGCATTGAGGTGACGCTGCTCGAGGCCAAGGGCTGGCTCGGCGGCGCGACCTGCTCGTTCTCCCGTGGTGGGCTGTCCATCGACAATGGCCAGCACGTCTTCCTGCGCTGCTGCACCTACTATCGCGGTCTGCTCGATCGGCTGGGTGTGGCCGGCTCGGTGCAGCTTCAGGACCGCTTCGATGTGACGGTGCTCACGCCAGGAGGAAAGGCCCGGCTACGCCGCAGCAACCTGCCTGCGCCCTTGCATCTGGTGGGTGCGCTGGCCAGGTACTCGGTACTTTCCCCGGCCGACCGGCTCGCCGTGGCCCGCGCCACGCTCGCGATGCGGTTCGCCAAGCCGGGGGACCCGCAGCTGGACGCGGTCCGGCTTGGCGATTGGCTAGCTGCCCGCGGGCAGCGGGAGCAGGCCAGGCGGCGGCTCTGGGACCTGTTCATCGTCTCGACGCTGAACGTTGCTGGCGATGACGCCAGTACGGCGCTCGCCGCCAAGGTCATCAAGACCGCGTTGCTTGACGGCAGGAGCGCAGCGGACATCGGGGTTCCCACGATTCCGCTTGGCCAGCTGCACGGAGCCGCGGCCGAGAGCCTGCTAGGCAGGCTCGGGGCGCAGGTGCGGCTCGGCGTCAAGGCGGTGGCGGTCGAGCCCGACGCCGCTGGCGGTTTTCGCGTTCGCACCGCGGCCAGGACAGAAGGCGGCGGAGCTGGGCCGGCCGACGATGAAAGCCGTGCCGCTGGCACTGAGCAGACCGGCGCGCAGCGCGACGAGGACATCGCGGTGCTGCACGCCGACGGCGTGGTGCTGGCGGTCCCGGCATGGGTCGCGGCGCGCCTGGCGCCGGCGGAGGTAGCCGGGAATTGGTCCAACCTGGAATCCTCTCCGATCGTCAACGTGCATGTGAGATATGACCGGCAGGTGATGAACCTGCCCTTCGCCGCGGCCGTGAGTTCGCCTGTGCAGTGGGTGTTCGACAAGACCAGGCAGGCCGGGGTGACCGACGGTCAGTATCTGGTGGTCTCGATTTCCGCGGCGGATAGCTACGTGGACGTGCCAACCGCAGCGCTGCGGGAGCAGTTCCTGCCAGCGCTGTCCGAACTCTTCCCCGCAGCGGGGCGGGCCGAGGTCATGGACTTCTTCGTGACCAGGGAGCGGCGGGCGACATTCCGGCAGGTACCGGGATGTGGCCGGCTGCGGCCCACGTCGGCAACCTCGCTGAACAGGCTCATGCTGGCCGGTGCGTGGACCGATACCGGCTGGCCAGACACGATGGAGGGCGCTGTGCGAAGCGGTCTGACCGCGGCACACCTGATGCAACGTGAACTGGCTCCGGCGGCCGGTCCGCAAGCCGGCTCTGTCCGGGCGGGCCGGCTGGCCGCCCGTGCGGTCAGCGGGGCACCATCATGACGGCGACCATGCCTGCGGGGGTGACCGCTGCCCGTGATCTTGTGGGGCCAGCGATAGCGACGCTCGTCGACAGGCTCAGTCCCGAAGTCCGGATCGTGGCCGCCTACCATCTGGGTCTGGCCGATGCTGACGGCCGGCCTCTGGGACCCGGCCAGGGCGGCAGCGGCAAGGCGCTTCGGCCGGCGCTCGCGCTGCTGTCAGCCCGCGCCGCTGGCGTGGCACCAGAGCGCGGCGTCGCACCGGCGGTCGCGGTCGAACTCGTGCACAACTTCTCGCTGCTGCACGACGACATCATGGACGCCGACACCGAGCGGCGACACCGGCCGACGGCGTGGACGGTATTCGGGATCGGGGCCGCGATCCTGGCTGGAGACGCTCTGCTCGCCCTGGCTCAGGACGCCCTGCTCGAGGACCTGGCACCGCAGAGCCCGTGGGCAGTCCGCTGCCTATCGGCGGCGGTGCAGCGGCTCATAGCCGGGCAGGCCGCGGACCTGGCATTCGAGCGGCGCGACGACGTGACGGTGGCCGAGTGCCTGGAGATGGCAGGCGGCAAGACCGCCGCGCTGATGGCCTGCGCCTGCAGCATCGGCGTCATTCACGTCGGGGGGCCGGCCGAACTCGCGATGGGACTAGCCGCGTTCGGCTCGCATATCGGACTTGCCTTCCAGCTCACCGATGATCTGCTGGGTATCTGGGGCGCACCGGAGGTCACCGGCAAGCCGGTCCACTCTGACCTGCGCGCCAGGAAGAAGTCACTGCCGGTGGTCGCGGCGCTGGCCACCGGCAGTGAGCCGGGACGCGAACTTGGCGAGCTGATGGCCGACCACAGGTCGCCGAGCGAGCAGGACCTGCTACGAGCCGCCCGCCTGATCGAGGAGGCCGGCGGCAGGCAATGGGCCGAGTCCGAGGCAGACACGCACATGTCACTGGCAGTCAGATGCCTGGCTGAGACGGACATGCCGGACGATGTCCGCGCGGAATTCACCGCGATCGCTAACTTCATCACCTCTCGGCAGTGCTGAACATCCAGAGCAGTGCTGAGTTAACCAGGGGAGCACGACCATGACAGGGACGTCATGACTATCACGCACGGCCGCGCCAGCGGGCGGGCCGCAGCGGAGGTGGCGCGGACGGCCAGGGACCGGGCCGGCAGTCACCTGCTCGGGCTGCAGGATGCCGCGGGCTGGTGGCAGGGTGAGCTTGAGACGAACGTCACGATGGATGCCGAAGACTTGCTGCTGCGCGAGTTCCTCGGCATCCGAACAGCGGAGCAAACCCAGGCGGCGGCCCGCTGGATCCGGTCTCAGCAGCGCGCGGATGGCACTTGGGCGAACTGGCGTGGCGGCCACGCTGACCTGTCGACCACGGTCGAAGCTTACGTAGCGCTGAGGCTGGCAGGCGACCCGCCGGAGGCCCGGCATATGGCCACCGCGGCCGGCTGGATCCGCGACGCTGGCGGGCTAGCCGCCACCAGAGTATTCACCCGGATCTGGCTGGCGCTGTTCGGCGAATGGTCGTGGGAGGACCTGCCGGTCATGCCGCCGGAGATCATCTACCTGCCCGCATGGTTTCCGCTCAACGTCTATGACTGGGCCTGCTGGGCCAGGCAGACGATCGTGCCGCTGACCATCGTCGGATCGCTGCGGCCAGTGCACAAGCTTCCGATCGGGCTGGAAGAGATCCGGGTGCCTGCCGGTCCCGGTGACATCGCGGGCGAAGCGGGACGGCCAGGCGCTGGCCGGCCAGGCGCGAGCCAGCAGGACCAGGCCGATCCGTGGGCCAGGTTCTTCGGCGGGCTCGACCAGGCACTGCACGTCTACCACCGGCGCGGCCTGCGGACCGGACCGGCTCGTGCCGTCAGGACCGCTGCGCTGCGTCGCTGCGCCGAGTGGATCATCGCCAGGCAGGAGCGGGATGGATGCTGGGGCGGTATCCAGCCGCCGTGGGTCTATTCGCTGATCGCGCTGAACCTGCTCGGATACGGACTCGATCATCCGGTGATCAAGCGCGGGCTGGCCGGCCTGGACCGGTTCACCATCTGGGCCGAAACGGCAGACGGCCCGGTTCGTCGGCTGGAAGCATGCCAGTCGCCAGTCTGGGACACCGTGCTGGCCATGATCGCCCTCGGCGACGCCGGGTTGCCGCCGGACCACCCGGCGCTGGCATCGGCGGCGCAGTGGGTGCTTGATGAGGAGATCCGCGGACCGGGCGACTGGCAGGTACGCCGGCCGGACCTCGCTCCCGCGGGCTGGGCTTTCGAGTTCGACAACGACGGCTATCCCGACATCGATGACACGGCCGAGGTGCTGCTCGCGCTGGGCAAGGTGAACCTTCCGCCCGGCCCGGGCGGCACGGCAGCCGTGGCGCGGGCGATCCGCTGGCTGATCGGCATGCAGTCCCGTGATGGCGGCTGGGGCGCCTTCGACGCCGACAACTGCTCTGGTCTGGTGACCAAGCTGCCGTTCTGTGACTTCGGCGAGGTCATCGACCCGCCATCGGCGGATGTCACCGCGCACGCGGTCGAGGCGCTCGTGGCCGCCGGGCAGTCGGACGCCGCGGCCGTGCGCCGCGGCGTGGTGTGGCTGCTTCGGGCGCAGGAGCCGGACGGATCCTGGTTCGGCCGGTGGGGGGCCAACTACGTGTACGGCACCGGTGCGGTGGTGCCCGCCCTGATCGCGGCTGGCGTCCTGCCTGGCAAGCCGCCGATCAGGCGCGCGGTGGCCTGGCTGATCGAGCACCAGAATGCCGATGGCGGCTGGGGCGAGGACATGCGCTCCTACACCGATGCAAGCTGGGCCGGGCGGGGTGAGTCGACTGCATCGCAGACGGCCTGGGCGCTGCTCGCCCTGCTGGCCGCCGGGGGTGCGGAGTCGGCCGACAGCATCGAGCGCGGCATCCGGTGGCTGGCCGACACCCAGCGGCCGGACGGGACCTGGGACGAGCCGCAGTTCACCGGGACCGGTTTCCCCGGTGATTTCTACATTAACTATCACCTGTACCGGCTGGTGTTCCCGGTGAGCGCGCTCGGCCGGTATCTGCGAGGCGCGGAATGAGCGGCCTGCTGGTCTGCGCGCCGCTTGGGCTCGAGGCGCGGGCCGTCAGGCGCGGCCTCGGGGCCGGCGGTGACGTGCGGCAGACCGGTTTCGGGGTGCGGAAGTCCGGGCGCCAGGCGGAGGAACTCCGCGCGCACGACTTCGGGATGCTCGCAGTGGCCGGCACCGGCGGCGGCCTCACCGCCGATCTCGTTCCCGGCGATCTTGTCGTCGGTACTGAGGTCAGTGGCCCGGCGGGCCCGGTCGGCTGCCCGTCAGCGCCGCTGCTCGCTGGCGAGCTGCGCCGGACCGGCCTGCGGGTGCACCCGGGCAAGATCGCTACGGCGCCTTGGCTGGTCCTGTCCGGTAAGCAGCGAGAGCGACTCGCCCGTGACGGGGCGCTCGCGGCCGACCTGGAGTCGGCAGTGCTGCTCGCCGCGGCGGCCGGACGTCCCGCCGTGGTGGTGCGGGCGGTGTCCGCTAGCCCGCGGCAGCCGCTGCTGAGTCCGCGGGCACCGAGTGGCGGTGCGGCGGCGCTGCGATCGCTCCGGCTGGCCGCCCCGGTACTGGCCCAGTGGGCGGCCGCGGGCGGCGCCCGGCGGGTGCTGCTCGCCGCGCCACGGTCGTTCTGCTCCGGCGTGGAGCGCGCGATCGAGATTGTGGAGCGCGCACTCGACCAGACCAGCCAGCCGGTCTACGTACGCAAGGAGATCGTGCACAACAGCCGGGTCGTGGCTGGCCTGCGGGAGCGCGGCGCGGTCTTCGTGGGCGAGCTCGGCGAGATTCCCGATGGCGCCCGCGTGGTGTTCTCCGCGCACGGCGTGTCGCCTGCGGTGCGGGACGAGGCGGCCAGGCGCGGGATGTTCACGATCGACGCGACCTGCCCGCTGGTTGCCAAGGTGCACGCCGAGGCCCGCCGGTTCGCTGCCGAGGGCAACCTGGTCGTGCTGATCGGGCATGCCGGTCACGAGGAGGTCGAGGGCACCCTCGGCGAGGCTCCGGGCTCGATGGTTCTGGTCCAGTCCGCCGCCGACGTCGCGGCGCTGCGGCCGTCCGATCCCAGCAAGGTCGTCTACCTAATGCAGACGACCCTGGCGGCGGATGAGGCGGATGAGATCGTCGCCGCGCTGATCGAGCGGTTCCCCGCCGCGCGCGGACCCGGCAGCGACGACATCTGCTATGCCACCACCAACCGGCAGCTGGCCCTGCGGGCCATCGCGGCAGAGTCGGATCTGGTGCTGGTGGCCGGCTCGTCCAACTCGTCCAACTCACGGCGTCTGGTGGAAACGGCGGAGCGGGCGGGAACTCCCGCATACCTGATCGATAGGGTGGAGGATATCGAGCTCGGCTGGCTGACCGGAGCTTCGGCGATTGGGATCACGGCAGGGGCGTCCGCGCCGCCGGAGATGGTTAGCGAGATCGTGGCCGCCCTGTCCGGCCTTGGGCCGGTCGAGCTGACCGAGCGCGTAACCGCCACTGAATCTATCCAGTTCGGCCTTCCCAAGGAGGTCCGGTAGACGTGTCCATGCCGCTGCGGTACACCCTGCGAGTCGGCAGTTACCTGCTGCGCCAGAAGCTGGCGCGCCGGGAGAAGTTCCCGCTGCTGGTCGAGCTCGAGCCGTTGTTCGCATGCAATCTCGCCTGCGCCGGGTGCGGCAAGATCCAGCACCCCGCCGGAGTGCTGAAGCAGCGGATGCCGGTCGAGCAGGCACTCGCTGCAATCGAGGAGTGCGGCGCTCCGATGGTCTCGATCGCGGGCGGCGAGCCGCTGATGCACCCGCAGATCGATGAGCTCGTCCGGGAGCTGATCAAGCGTAAGAAGTACGTGTTCCTGTGCACCAACGCCCTGCTCATCCCGAAGAAGATCGACAAATTCCAGCCGTCGCGCTACTTCGCCTGGGCAGTGCATATCGATGGGCTCGCCGACCGGCACGACGCCTCGGTCTGCAAGGACGGCGTGTTCGACGAGGCGGTCGAGGCGATCAGGGAATGCCAGCGCCGCGGCTTCCGGGTGACCACGAACACCACCTTCTTCAACACCGACACGCCGCAGACCGTCATCGACGTTCTCAACTACCTCAATGACGACCTGCGCGTCGACGAGATGATGATCTCGCCCGCCTACGCCTACGAGAAGGCACCCGACCAGGAGCACTGGCTCGGAGCGGTGGAGACCACTGAGCTGTTCCGCAAGGCCTTTGCGAACGGCAACCGCAAGCGCTGGCGGCTCAGTCACTCGCCGCTGTTCCTGGACTTCCTCGAAGGCAAGGCCGATTTCGGCTGCACGGCGTGGGGCATCCCTTCGTACTCGCTCTATGGCTGGCAGCGACCGTGCTACCTGATGTCGGACGGATACGCCAAGACCTATCGCGAGCTGGTCGAGACCACCGACTGGGCGGCCTACGGCAGGGGCAGGGATCCGAGGTGCGCTAACTGCATGGCGCATTGCGGTTACGAGTCCTCCGCTGTGCTCGCGACCATGGGGTCATTGCGGGAGTCGATTCGCGCCATCCGCGCCTGAACCACAGGTAGTGCGCCGTCCTGGCGTCGTGCTCGCGCGCCAGGACGGCGCCGCGGTCTCGCCCTGTGGCTGGCCTAGCCGCACAGGTGATGAACCTGTAGGTCGTGCTCCTCGATCAGCCAGTCCACGGTCAGCCGCTGATCGCGTGGATCGTGACCGCGGCGCAGCTGATCCAGGTAAGCGAGATCAGCAGCGACGCGGCGGCGGAATTCGGCCGCGTCTCCCACGGCCCCGTGCCCGGGCACCACCTGCCGGACCGGCAGGGCCGCCAGCCGTTCCAGCCCGGCCTGGTAGTCCCCGACCGGGTCGGGCTGCGCCAGGTCAAGCAGCGGGATCTCGATGTCGGAGCACATGTCACCGGCGACGAGCGTGCCGGTCTGCGGCAGGAAGATGGCGCTGTGACCGGGCGCGTGCCCGTCGTGGGTCACGACGAAGGCGTCGGGCCCGTCCCATGGAATGTAAGCAGATTCGGGGCCGAGCGGATCCAGGCGGCCGAAGAGATCGAGGTCATGCCCGGGTGCCGTCTTGCTGACCTCCGCGATCAGGGTGTCCCGCGAACGATCGGCGGCGGCGACTGCCCGCTGAGCCGCGTATCTCGGCACCCCGCCGAGCTCGCGGCACCAGAGGATGTGGTCCCAGTGTGCGTGGCTGGCGAAGCCAGCCACCGGCCGGAGTTCCGCCGCTGCCAGGTCCGCCGCGAGTAGCCGCAGGTCGCTGAGGGTCAGCGCGGGGTCGATCACCAGGCATCCGCCGTCGCGCCCGGTTACCACGGTGCTCGTCGTGACGAATACCTCGCTGGTCGCCACCAGTACGCCAGCAGCGACCTCGGTCAGCCGGTCCATCCAGCCTGTGTACCACCCTGGTGCCTGCGGCCGCGTTCATCCACTCCGGGTGATGTGGCCAGGAGCCATGCCCGGTCACAATCCGCGAATGCTGCACGTGCGCGTCGTGAGCCCGCCGGAACTCACCGAGCAACTGACCGGCATCCTGGAGGCTGACTCAGGCGTGGTCGACCTGGTAGTCCTTCCTGGCGCGGCGCGGCAGCCGGGTGGGGATGCCGTCCAATTCGATCTTCAGACCCGTTCGGCCAACCAGATCCTGAGCCAGCTGCGCGATCTCGGCCTGAACGAGCGGGCACCGGTGGTCATCCAGGTAGTCGATACCACGCTGGCCGGGCCAGAACGCCGCACCCGCCTGCGCGGATCGTGGTACGGGGAGGTCGCGCCGGTATGGGAGATGGTCAGCGCCCGGATCCGCCGGGATGCGGCGTACGCCCCGAGCTTCTTCATCCTGCTGATGATCGCCGGCCTGATCGGCGCGGTCGGGATCCTGACCGACTCTCAGATCCTGATCGTGGGCGCGATGGTGGTCGGACCCGAGTACAACGCCATCATCTCCGTTGCGTTCGGTATCGAGCAGCGGAACTGGTCCCCCGTCCGCAGCGGCATGCTCGCTCTGCTGGTCGGCTTCACGGCGGTCATCGTCGTGACCTTGATCTTCGCGCTCGGCATCCGGCTGCTCGGGCAGACTCCGGCCCCCTTCCTGGCTGGCCTACGGCCGGTCTCTGACATGATCAACTCTCCGGACCTGTTCTCCGCGGTCATCGCCGTGCTCGCCGCCATCGGCGGTGTGGTTTCCCTCACCGAATCCAGGGCGAATGCGCTGATCGGCGTCTTCATCTCGGTTACCACCATTCCGGCGGCCGCGGCGATCGGAGTCTCGGCCGCGTTCGGCAGCTGGGGCGAAGCTCGGGGCTCGTTCCTGCAGCTACTGCTCAATGTGGGGCTGCTTGTCGTGGTCGGTGCGCTGGCAATGCGAGCGCAGCGGCGGCTGTGGCGGGATCGGATCAGCAGTGACTGAGTCCGGTCCGGCTCATTGGCATCAAGAGCTGACCGCCTGCACGAGCATGACGACCGTGAGGGAGTGGTTGGCGACGCTGCCTGTCACCTGCCAGCACCCGGGCGACGGAAAGTAGAGGCCGCTGGGAACAAAGCCGACGTCCCCGTAGCCGTCTGGGATCTGGCTATGGAAGCCAGCGCTTGGACCGTCCAGCCGGCGCGCGGTGATGGTCAGCGTGCCCAGGGCCCGACCAATCCGCCGCACGTAGCTCATCGTCCCGCGGCGCGAGCGCGTGCGGCAAGCGCCCGCCGCTCGGTATCGCCTGGCGCTCGCCGAAACTCAGCTCGTGCCAGTCTCCGCCCGAAGCGCGGCAAGCCACAGCTGCAGGTAGTGCCCTTGCGCGCCGAGCAACTGCTGGTGGGCGCCACGCTCGATCACCGCGCCGTGGTGAAGGACCAGAATCTCGTCGACCTGGTCAAGGCCGTCGAGATCATGAGTGATCAGCAGAGTCGACCGCCCGGCGGTGGCGGCCAGCAGGTCGGCGGTGAGTGCCCGACGGGCTTCCCGGTCCAGGTGCGCCGTCGGCTCGTCCAGGATCAGCACTGCCGGGTCGGCCAGCAGAGCCCTGGCGAGGGCGATGCGCTGCCGCTGACCGCCGGACACGGCGGCTCCGTTTGCGCCGACCGTGGTCTGCAAGCCCGAGGGTAGCGAGCCGATCCAATCGAGCAGCCCGACCTGAGCCGCCACCTCAGCGAGTTCCTGGTCGCTGGCTTCAGGCCGGGCGATCCTGAGGTTCTCCCCGATGGTGGCGTCAAAAAGATACGGGTCCTGCGGGCAGCCGCCGATGACCTTGCGCACGTCATCGGCTCGGTAGCTGGCCAGATCATGCCCGCAAAGGGTGACTGACCCGCTGCAGAGGTCGTGGAACCGGAGCAGGACGGCCGCCACGGTGGACTTCCCTGCGCCAGTTGGACCCACCAGCGCCAGACGCCGGCCCGGCGGCAGGTCAAGGCTGACACCGTCGATAGCCAGCGGTCCGCCCGGCCGATAGCGGACTCGAGCGTCACGGAGGCTGACGGTGACCGGCCAGGCTGGTCGACCTGACCTACCCGGTCCGGTCCTCAGATCCAGTCGGTCGTCGGCGGCTGGCCTGCCCGGCCTGGCCGCCCCGCCCGGTCCGGTCGGCAGCGGCCGCGGCACCGGCGGATCGGTGATCGGATCAGGACTGTCGACGATCTCAGCGATCCGGCCGGCGGCAACCCGTGCGTGGCTAAGCTGAACAGCCGCCGTCGGCAACGCGGCCACCGCCTCGAAGGCTGCCAGCCCGGTCAGTGTCACCGCCGCCAGCGGCACTCGGGTCAGTGTTCCTGACCCGACCGCCGCCACGCCAAGCAGCAGCACCCCCCAGAGCGTGATCCCGGCGACCATGGCGGCCAGCCCGGCACCAAGCCCAGATGCGGCCGCCGAACGGCCGGCCTGCACGGTCAGGTCCCGGCTGGCCCGCTCGGCGCGGCCCAGGGCACTGTCCTGAGCGTTGTAGGCATGCAGATCGGCGGCGCCGCCCAGCATGTCGGTCACCGCCGCGCTGAGTCGGCCACGGGCCGGGGCGGTACCGCGTGCGGCCGTCCTAGCTGCGGCAACACCGGCCAGCGGCACACCGATCCCGCCAGCGAGCAGTCCGGCAGCGAGCACGGCGCCGACCGGAAACAACAGCACCATGGCGGCGAGCACAGCCCCGGCTCCCACCAGGGCGGCGGCCAGCGGCGGGGTGACGCCCCGGATGAAGAGATCCTGGGTGGCGTCGACGTCACCGACTAGCCGGGCGAGCAGGTCGCCAGCGGAGAAATTGGGCAGTCCAGCCGGAGCGAGTACCTCAAGCCGTCGCCAGATAGCCACCCGCACCTGCGCCAGGACCCGGAAAGCCACGTCGTGAGAGGCCAGCCGCTCCGCGTAGCGGAACACTCCGCGCCCGACGGACAGTGCCCGGACCGCGACCACGGCGACGGACAGGGCCGCGATGTCCGGGTGCTGCGAGGCGCGGGCCAGCAGGAAACCGGAGACCGCGAGCAGCGCGACGCCGCAGCCGGTAGCGGCGGCGCCTGCGGCCGCAGCGATCAGCAGCTTGCTGCGGAGCGGGCGGGCCAGCCGCAGCAGCCGCACCAGCGGCCCTATTCTAGCACGGCGGACGGTCTGGGCCAGCGGACCGGCTCCGGTCGGCGGACCGGCCTCGGCCGGCGGACCGGCTCCGGCCGGCGGACCGGCCTCGGCCAGGGGGTCGGCTGAGGTCATCGGGCCTCGATCGAAGCCGTTGGCGCCGGCGCCGCGCTTTCCGTGATGGCCGGGTCGACTGGGACCACCGGGATGAGTGCCATGGCGTGCCCAGGCCCGGGCTCGGTGACCCGGCCATCGCAGACCACGACCATCCGGCCAGGTTGGCGGGCCGCGCTGGCCCGATGCGTGACGAGAATGACGGTGCGGCCCGCCATCAGGGTGCCGATCGCGCTGTCGATCTCGGCTGCGCTGACCGGATCCAGGTGCGCGGTCGGCTCGTCGAGCAGCACCAGCGGCGCGTCCCGCAGGAACAGCCTGGCCAGCGCGATCTTCTGGCGCTGACCGGCCGAGAGCCGCAGTGCCCGCTCGTCCAGCTGGGTGTCGTAGCCGTCGGGCAGCGCCTCGATGAACCCGGCAGCCCCGGCCAGCGCCGCGGCCCGCTCGATTTCCGCCCGGCCTGCCAGCGGTGCGCCAAGCGCGATGTTCTCAGCCACCGACCAGGGGAAGAGCCAGGGATGCTGCGGCAGCCAGGCGAGCTGCGCCCGCCAGGAATCGACCGGCACGTCGGCCAGGTCGATGCCGCCGACATCGACCTGGCCGCTCGCTGCCGGGGCGAACCTCAGCAGCAGGTTCAGCAGCGTCGTCTTGCCCGCGCCGTTCCGGCCGGTCAGCGTGATCAGCTCGCCCGGGCGGATGGCCAGGCTGACCTGGTCCAGGATCGGCTCCGCGCGATCGGGATAGACCACGGTGACCCCGTTGAGCGTGATGGTTTCGGTCCGCAGATCCGGGACTGGTGACCCACCGGGCGGTCGCGGGCCTGCCGCCGCCGGGGTGTCGAGTATCTCGAAGGCGTGCCGCGCGGCCGCCTTCCCCTCCGCGCTGGCGTGGAACTGGGCGCCGGCGGCGCGCACCGGCAGGAACGCCTCGGGGGTGAGCAAGAGGACGAGCAGCGCCGTTGAGTAGCCGAGGTGGCCGTAGAGCAGCCGGATGCCGACCTCGACGGCGACGAGAGCGGTCGCCAGCGCCGCGGACAGCTCGAGCACCAGCGCGGAGAGGAACGCCACCCGGAGCGTGGCCATGATGCTGGCCCGGTACTGGCTGGTGACGTCGCTGATCACCCGCTCCTGGGCGCTGGCCCGGCCGAAGATCTTGAGCGTCGGAAGTCCCTGCACGACATCGAGAAAATGGCCGCTGAGCCGGCCAAGCAGCTGCCACTGACGGCTGGCCTGAGCCTTGGTGCGCAGGCCGATCAGCACGGCGAAGACCGGGATCAGCGGCAGCGTCAGCGCGATGATCAGGCCGGACAGCCAGTCCGCTGCCGTCACCCTGACCAGCACGGCGACCGGGACAGCCACCGCGAGGACGAGCTGCGGAAGATACCTGGCGAAATATGGATCGAGTGCGTCAAGTCCGCTGGTCGTCAGAGTGGTGATCGCACCAGCCCGATTCTCGGCCAGCCAGGCCGGTCCCAGGTCGAGCACATTCCGGATCAGCCTGGAGCGCAGCTGTCCCTTGACGGCGGCCGCGGCCCGCAGCGCGGTAACCTCGCCGCCGTAGACCGAGATAGCACGGGCCACCAGCACCGCGAGCAGCAGCGCGATCGGGCCAGCCAGTGCGGCCGCGCCAACTCCCCTTGCCGCGTCCGCCAGAGCGGTGGCCAGCAGACCTGCCTGGGCCAGGATCAGCCCGGTCAGCACCAGCCCGAGTGCCACGGTGCCTGCCAGGTACGGCCGGGCCGCGCCCGCCTCCCTGAGCAGCCGCCGCCCGACCCCGGCCCCGGCGCCCCCTGTCCTAGTCATCGGGCCGGGCAGACCGGGGCCCGGCACCTGGGTTGTCGGTCGAATAGACCTCGCGCAGCACGCCGACCTCGCCCTCGGTGAAGGCGCGCTCGCGCCGGATATCCCGGGTGAACGCCACCCACCAGGTCAGCATGGCGCCCACCCGGTTCCGGTAGCCGGTCAGGAACGCGATATGGATGAACAGCCAGAACACCCAGCCAAGAAAGCCGCTGAACCGGAGCGGGCCGGCCGACACGACAGCCCGACCGCGCGCGATGTAGGCGGCCGAACCGAGATCGTGGTACTTGAAAGACTCAGCCCGGCCGTGCCCGGACACCTCCCGCTTGATCCGCCGGGCTGCGTAGCGGCCCGACTGCATCGCGACCTCGGCGACGCCGGGCAGCTTGCCCAGGCTCATCATGTCGCCGACGACCGATATCTCGGGATGCCCGGCGATGGTCAGGTTGTCTTGCACGCAGATCCGCCCGGCCCGGTCCTGTTCAGCGCCGGTTGCCTTGGCCAGCGCGGTAGCCAGCTCAGGCGCCTCCACGCCCGCGGTCCACAGCACGGTCGCCGCGTCGTATCTCGACTCCGCGCCCTGGTGATCCCTGACGACCAGCCCGCCCAGCTCCACCTTGGTCACGACCGAGCCCATGTGCAGCTCCACGCCGAGGTCGCGCAGCGAATCGCCGGCCCGCTGAGCGAGCTTCGGGCCGAACGATGCCAGCGGCTCGGTGCCGCCGTCGAAGAGCAGCACCCGGGCGTCCTGCGGATGCACCTGCCTGAACTCATCACGCAGGGTCTTGGTGGCTAGCTCACGGATCTGGCCGGCCAGCTCGACACCGGTTGGCCCGGCACCGACCAGAGCGAAGGTCAGCCAGCGGCTCCGCTCGGCCGCGTCGGTTGCCGTCTCGGCCATCTCGAAAGCCCCGAAGACCCGGCGCCTGATGGTCAGCGCGTCGGCGATCGACTTCATCCCTGGTGCCAGCGCCGCGTACTCGTCGTGGCCGAAGTAAGACTGCCTGACTCCGGCGGCGACGATCAGGTCGTCGTACTCCAGCTCGATCTGCTCGCCGAGCGGCCTGCGGCAGATCAGCTTTCGCCCGGCCGCGTCGACGTCGACCGCCTGTGCCATCACGCACTCGACGTTGGCGTAGTGCCGGACCACCCGGCGGAGCGGCGCCGTGATCTGCCCCTCGGACAGAATGCCGGTCGCGCACTGATAGAGCAGCGGCTGGAACAGATGGTGCTCGCTGCGGTCGACCAGCGTGATCTCGAACGGGCCGCGCCGAAGCGCCCGGACGGCGAACAGGCCGGCGAAGCCGCCGCCGACAATCACCACCCGGCGCGGCCGCGCGTGGCTGTCCATCCCCGGATCTCCCCCGCTCCCCGGTGCTTGCGTTACCCCGGTCTTCCCGTTATCCCTGGTTCTGCTGTTATTCCTGGTGCTGCCGTGTCCGCATGCCAGCCCGCGGCCGCGGCCCGCGGATCGAACCAGGTATCGCCGTTGGCGAGCAGCGCGTCGGCCTCCTTCGGGCCCCAGCTGTCCTTGGCATACGAATGGACCGGGACCACATCACCGAGCACCGGGTCAACGATCCGCCAGGCCGCCTCGACGGTGTCCTGCCGGGCGAACAGGCCGCGACGCCCGGCCAGCGCGGCGCCGATCAGCCGGTCGTAAGGCCGCATGTCCGCGGTCGGCTGCTCGGAGAAGGACAGCGTCTCCGGCTGCGGCAGCCAGCCGGCTCCCGGCTTCTTTCCGGCCAGGGTGACGCTGACGCTGGCTGCCGGGCTGATCCGGAAGCGCAGTGCGTTGGCGGCACCTCCACCTGGTTCGAGGCCGAACACATCGTGCGGGGGACGGCGGAACCTGATGCTGACCTCGGTGGCGCTGACCGGCATGCACTTGCCCGCCCGGATCAGGATCGGCACGCCTTCCCAGCGCCAGGAATCGAGGCCGAGCCGCACCGCGACGTAGGTCTCGACGGTCGACGCGGGATTCACGCCAGCCACGTCGTGGTAGCCCTCGTACTGCCCGCGGACCGTGTTCTCGGCGGACAGCGGGGTCAGCGCGGCGATCGCCTCGGATTTCGACGACAGCCAGGAGTCGATGCCGCGAGCGTCCGGCGGCTCGCCAAGCACGGACGCGAGCACCTGGAGCATGTGGTTCTGCATGACGTCCCTGATGGCACCGGTCTTGTCGTAGAACGCGCCCCGGTCAGCGACGTCGAATGCCTCGGCCATGGTGATCTGGATGCTGTGCACATGGGTTCGGTTCAGCAGCGGTTCGATCACCGAGTTGGCGAACCGGACGAACAGCATGTTCTCCACCGGGTCGAGGCCGAGCCAATGGTCCACCCGGTAGATGTCGTCCTCGGCGAAATGCTGGTGCATCGTCGCGTTGAGTGCCTGGGCACTGGCCAGGTCATGGCCGAATGGCTTCTCGACCATCACCCGGGAGCCGTTGGCGCGGCCCGCAGCGGCGATCCCCTTCGCGATCCGGCCGAACAGGATCGGCGGTACCTCCAGGTAGAAGAGCACCTGGCGGCCGCTGCCGATCGCCTGCGACATCTCCTCATAGGTGCTGCCCGCGTCCAGATCGCCGTCGATGTAGTGGAGCAGGCCGAGCATCTTAGCCGCGGCCGACGAGGCCGGTTCTATTCCGTTCTGCCGCAGCGAGTCGGCGGCGTAGTTGCGGAACTGGTCAAGTCCCCAGCCGCTCTTGGCGATGCCGATCACCGGTACGTCGAGTACCCCGCGCTCGACCAGGCCGACCAGAGCCGGGAAGGTCTCCAGCTTGGCGAGGTCACCGGTAGCGCCGAAGATGACCAGGGCGTCTGCCTTCTGCGTCGTCATCGTGTTTGCCTCCAGGCGTCTGCTTGCCAGTGACCTATCCGATATCGGCGCTGGTATTCACGCGCCACCCGCCGTGGGTGAGATCCCGGCCGGGTCGGCCGCGCCGGTCTCGGCGGGCTGCGGCCGGAAATCGGCGTCGCTGAGCCGCCGCCGGAACACGTAGTACGTCCAGGCCGTGTAGGCAAGCACCACCGGCAGGAAGATGGCCACCACGATGGTCATCACCTTCAGCGAATACGAGCCGGACGCCGTGTTGTGGATGGTCAGGTCGAAGGCCGGGCTGGTGCTCGACACCATGACCCGCGGGTAAAGCTCGGTGAAGATCGAGGCGATGCTCGCCGCCATCGCGATCGTGGTCGCGGCGAACGCCCAGCCCTCGCGGTGCTCGTGCGCCAGCCAGGCGGCGGCGAACACGGCCAGGACGGCGACGATCTCCACCGGGTTCGGTGCCACGCCCTTGCCGGCGATCG
>Ga0116216_10000350_pt1 | contig 39505 bp, 40 predicted proteins | sample Sb_taG_11_FD_89696 | JGI IMG/M metagenome (GOLD analysis project Ga0116216, IMG submission 89696) | Peat soil microbial communities from Weissenstadt, Germany - Sb_50d_3_AS metaG | ecosystem: Environmental > Terrestrial > Soil > Wetlands > Peat | place: Germany: Weissenstadt | collected 2010-09-21
CTCGGCTGGGGCGCGCGGCGCGCTGTTCAGCCTGCCCGAGCTCGCCTTCTTTAACATCCGCAAGGGAACGTTCGAGTTCGCACCGGAGGATCGTTCCTCGAGCGAAAGGGCCCAGGAGATCTCTGCATGGTGAAAGGCGACGACGCGGAGGCCACAGCGATTGCGGCCGTATGCGCATGGATCGAGGAAGCTTCGCGCATCGTCGTGCTGACGGGTGCGGGCATCTCGACGGACTCCGGGATCCCGGATTTCCGCGGCCCCCAGGGAGTGTGGACCAAGAACCCTGCTGCTGAGAAAATGGCCACACTCGAGCACTATCTGGCCGATCCCGAGGTGCGCAAGCGTGCCTGGCGCGCGCGGCGGGATACGCTGGGACGCTCGCTCGAGCCGAATCCGGGTCACCATGCACTCGTCGCCCTCGAGCGCCGGGGCAAGCTCGATACCTTGATCACGCAGAACGTCGACGGCCTGCATCAGCGTGCCGGAACCTCGCCGGAGCGAGTGGTCGAAATCCACGGAACGATGCACGAAGTGGTATGCATGGATTGTGGAGAACGGGCGCCGATGGAGCGGGCACTCGCGCGGGTGCGGGCGGGCGAAGAGGACCCGCCGTGTCGCAGCTGCGGGGGCATTCTCAAGTCCGCAACGATTTCATTTGGCCAGAATCTGGTGCCCGAGGATCTGCGGCGCGCGGAGCAGGCCGCGCTCCGCGCCGATCTGCTCCTGGCCATCGGATCGACCCTTGCCGTCTATCCTGCCGCCGGGATGGTGCCGGCGGCAAAGCGGGCCGGGGCACGCGTCGTCATCATAAATGCCGAGCCGACGCAGATGGACGATCTTGCCGACGCTGTGCTCCGGGGTTCCATCAGCGCCCTGCTGCCCCGGCTCGTTTCCCGCGAGCCAAGCGGTAGGCGCGCTGCACACCACGAAGGCTAGCGCGCCGAATCTAGCCCCGGCTGGAGGATCCGGACGCCCGGTCGGCGGCGAGCGCAGCCATTTCACGGAAGAGCGTCATCACGTCGGGGGTCTGCGCCGTGGGGCTCCAGTGCCGGTAGAGCGTGTGCACGTTCACGGCGATTCGCTCCGCGTCGAGCCAGCCTGCAAAGTCGCCGAGTGAAATGTCCCGCGCGGCGTCGCACGCGCTCATGCCCGCGTCAAAGCGCTTGCGGGCCTCCGTGCGCACGTGTTCGAGGTAGTTCTTCACCGCGAGGACGCCGCGCTTGTCGGTGATCGGACCGTGTCCCGGCACCACGGTTTCGATGTCCATCGCCAAAATCCGGGTGCACGCATCAATCCAGCGTTCCACCGGGCCGGCCCAGATGATGGGCGTTCCATCGATGAACAGAATGTCACCCGTGAAGACCGTCCGATCGTCGGGGACGTGCACGATGACGTCGCCCGCCGTATGCGCCGGGCCTACCTCCAGCAGCTCGATCCGCTTTGAACCGACCTGCAAGCTGAGCGCGCCCGAAAACGTCCGCGAGGGGAGTGCGGGCTCGATCCCCGCAAAGTCGAAGGCTCCGAAGCATTGCAGGAAGTAGCGGCCCAGCGCTCCCATGTCCGATGCGGAGCGCAGGAGCGACGCGAACTGGGCGGGCTGGATGTCGTGGGCCATCTGCTCCGCCGATGCCTTCGAGGCGATGATCTCGGCATCCGACACGAGGGAGTTGCCGTAGCAGTGATCTCCGTTTGCGTGGGTGTTCACCACGGTGCCGATGCGCGTCCGGGGCGCGGCGTCGCGCATGGCGGTCAGCATCTCCGCCGTGAGCTTGAGATCGAAGAGCGTGTCGACGAGCAGCGCCTCCCCGCCGTCGGTCACAAGGCCGGCATTGCTCCAGCCCCAGCTCCCGTTGGGCAAAAGCCAGGCAAAGCAGCCATTCCCGAGATCGTGAAGCCCCCGCGTGTAGGGCCAGGTGCCAAGACTTGCAGACATCGTACGCCTCCACGGGTCGCGCGTTGCCGAAGGCGAACCCGGGACGTGGACCGCATTCACGCCACCGGGCGTCCGGACGGGGCAGCGCTGCCCCTTCCGCAGCCTGCGCTCGCTACGGCTGTACCGTCGCGCGGACGTCCGTTTCGAGCGCTCCCAAGATCTCGCTCAGTTCCTGGTTCCATCCCGCGGCGAGCGCGGACGGCGTCCCTGCAGCGATCGCGTGCGAAACGCTGTAGTCCTTGTGGAACAGGACCCTGGGCTCCTTCCCTTGAACGTTCACCAGCGCGAAGCGCAGCCCCATCACTGCCGCCGGCTTTCCGGCTGTGCGGTAGTCGCCGTACAGCTCGGCGATCGCCCCTTCGAGCTCATAGCTCCGCGGAGTTACACTCGTGGAATCGACGACATCGCTGAAGATGCCGGACGCCCGCAGCCACTTTCCTGTTTCGTTGGCGACCATCGCCTCGGGCGCAGTCCAGAAGACGTTGTAGAAGTCGCTCTCGAAGGTCTGCTCGCCGGTCCGGTAGACAAAGCTCGTTCCCGCGAGGAGCGGAGAGGAGCGGAAGCGTGTCACCCCGAGCACGCGGCCTCCCGCGGGCGGGTCCGAGGCCTGCGGAGGAGTGGCCTCGAGCACGAACTGCTGGCGCTCGGGGTATTCGCGCCTTAGCACGCCGCAGCCCGCAGCGCCCAGCGCAAGACCGAGCACAAGCACAACCACCGGCTTCCTCAGGGAAAGGGTCATCGCTTTTCAGGAATCCGCTGCGGCGGGGCATCGCCGAAGAGCAAGAGCGAGGGATAGGCCCGGGCGCTGCTCGTGACCTCCCGCAGGTTCTCGGATGCCGCACGCAGGTTGTCGAGAATCGCAGCGATATCGCCCTGTCCCCCGGCGAGGAGCAGGTCGACCCGCCGGAGCGTCGCATCGAACTGATCGAGCAGCGTCCTCAGTCTTTGCTCCGTGGGCTTCACGTCGATGCTCTGCACGAGCGTGTCCAGGTTGCGATTGGTCGATCGCGCCTCGGCCAGCAGCCCCGTTGCCTGCTGGCTCACGGCCCCGAGCTTCGCGTCTTCCACGGCCCTGGTGACCGCTACCAGCGCGCCGTCGAGATGCGAGACCACGCTCTCAATATCAAGGGCGGAGATGCGGTCAAACACCTCCTCTGCACTGCGACCGAGGCGCGAGATCGCGCTCTGCGCGGACGGCACGTAAATGTATGCGGGCTTCCAAGCAATCTTCATCGGGGGATTGCGCTGCGGGTCGAGGTAGTCCGCCTCGAGGTAGGACGTCCCGGTAAGGCCCTGGGCCGCGACCCGGACGCGGAGGCCTTGCTCGACCAAGCGCTTGATCTCCCTCTCGTAGTCCCCAGACCCGTTGCGCTCTGCCCACGCACGGTCGACGCGCATCCTCATCACGACGAGGCGGCCGAGCCGCCGCACTTCCTCGCTGTCCCCGCGCATCGTGTAAAGACCCTCGGCAAAGCCGATCTGCTCGACCCGCCCAATCTTCACACCCCGGTACCGGAGCGGCGCACCCACGTCGAGGCCTTGTACGGATTCGTCAATGTAGGTCTCCAGCATCGGGCCGGGGCGTGAGAAGACATCCGATCCGAAGACAAGCAGCACAGCCATAGCGAGCGAAACCCCGCAGATCACGAAGAGACCGAGCCGGTAATAGCGGCGTTCGTCACTCATGCCATCGCCTCTCGCACGCTCTCGGGAAGAGCCTCCCGGTGGAAGAAAGCATGCACCAACGGGTCCGCACTGTGATCGCGCAGATCCTCGGGTCTCCCGGTGGCGGCAAGACGCTTGGTGTGGCCGTTAAGCATAAGGACGCGGTCGGCAATGGCGTAGATGCTCGGCAGCTCGTGCGTCACCACCACGAAGGTGATCCCGAGCGAGGCCGCGAGGCTCTTGATGAGCGCATCCAGACTGGCCGACGTGATGGGATCGAGTCCGGCCGAGGGCTCATCCAGGAACAGGATTTCAGGGTCAAGCGCCATGGCCCGAGCGATCGCGGCGCGCTTGTTCATCCCACCGGAGATGTCCGCGGGCAGGGCAAATTCAAAGCCCTCGAGGCCGACGAGGTTGAGCTTCATGCGCGCGACCAACTGCCGGGCTTCGGCCGGAAGATCCGTGAACTCTTCGAGCGGAAGGCACACGTTCTCGAGCAGCGTCATCGAGCCGAAGAGCGCCCCGCTCTGGTAGGTGACTCCGAATCGGCGCAAAATCCGTCTGCGCAGTTCGCCCTCCGCGGTCGTGATGTCATCACCCGACACGAAGATACGACCCTCAGCCGGCCGGTAGAGTCCGATCATATGCTTGAGCAGGGTGCTCTTGCCGGAGCCCGAGCCGCCGAGGATGGCGAAGATCTCTCCGCGGTACACCTCGAAGCTGATGCGATCGAGGACCAAGCGGTCTCCGTAGCGCACGGTGAGCTCCTCGACACGAATGATCGCCTCTCGCGCCGCCATCCCTCCAGAGCCTACACGACTCAAAGGCCGAGCACGTAAAACACCACCGAGAAGACTCCGCTCGCGAGCGCGATCAGCACGATGCCACTGACCACCGCGCTGGTCGCCGATGCGCCCACGGCGCTCGCGCCCTTTCCGGTCTGGAGGCCGCGCAAGCAACCCACGGCCGCCACCAGGATCCCGTAGGTGAATGCCTTGACGAGTCCTCCCAAGATGTCGCGCAGGGTGACCGCGTAGATCAGGCGGTTCCAAAACGCGACGGGCGGATAACCGATCGAGGTCATGACGACCAGCGCGCCCGCGACGCCAGCGAGATCGAAGAAGAGCGAAAGCAGGGGGGTCACGGCAACCGCGGCGACGACCCGCGTCACGACGAGGAAAGAGACGGGCGCAAGGCCCATCGTCGTCAGGGCGTCGACCTCTTCGTTGACTTTCATGGTACCGATTTCCGCCGCAAACGCGGAGCCGGTTCGACCCGCCAGGATGATCGCCGTCATGAGCGCTCCAAGCTCCCGAGCAAGACCGATCCCCACGGCGTCCGCGACGAAAATCTCCGCGGCGAAGCGCTTGAGCTGGACCGCAGACTGGAACGCCAGGATGAGACCCATGAGGAAGCCGACGAGCAGGACGAGGGGGAGAGCGTCCGCGCCCGCGCGCTCGGCGACCAATAGCAAGTCGCCGCGCCGCACACGCCGGGGGTGGCGCAGCGCCCAGACGAGTGCAGCTGTGAGCTCGCCCACGAAGGCCACGAGCTGGCGGGTGCTCGTGGCGAGCTCGACGGCAGCCCTGCCCGTCCGGGCCACGAGCCCCATCGGCTGCCGCGGATGGGATGGCGCGCCGAGCGTCGCATCCGGATCATAGAGGGAGAGAAGTCGCTGAAGATCGCTGCGCAGGCCCTCGAGCTCGAACTCGCGTCCATGCTGACGCTGGTGGGCGCGCAGCCCAAGCAGCAGTCCCAGCCCCGCGCCGTCGCAGTATGTGATCTGTGTCGCGTCGAGGACGAGGCGGGCAGGCTCGTCGTGGTCGACCCGGGAGACCGCATCGCGCCAGATCCGGCCTGTGGTCTGGACGTCGAGACGACCAAAGAGGCGCAGGCGGAGCGCTCCCTCCGGACCGGGCTCGAAAACCAGCGAGGCATCCCCCGGCGCGCCGACAGATGCTTGCGAAGGGCCGGAAGTCACCGCGAACTCCTCCGCGCCGGGCAGCCCGCCTTGGAGGTAGGGGAGCCGCCCAGGCGGCGCAAGGCGGGTTCGGGCATCGATGGCGCGAGCCGCAATGGGCGGCCCGCCGCCCGTTCCCGGCGATCTCGACCGCTCGCCTGCAACGAGCGGCGGGAGCCTCTCAGCCCAAGCCAGCGATGGAGGCCCGCTCGCTCCGCTCCACGCCGCGCACCTTCCGGATGAAGCGTGGCTCGAAAATCAACACCAGCGCGGGAATCAGCGTCAGCGTTGCCAGTGCGCTTGTCGCCATCATGATGGCGACGTACGCCCCGAGCTGCCTCCAAAGCGCGAAGTTCGATGCGAGGAGCGTCGCGTAGCCGGCCGCGATGGCGGACGCCACGAAGAAGATGGCTCGCCCGGAAGTCTGGAGCGCACCCGACACGGCCTTCCCGAGCGGTCCCCCTCCGGCCCCCTCTTCGCGCAGCCGGAACAAGAGATAGATCGCAAAGTCGGCACCGAGAGAAACGCCCATCGAGGTATAGGTTGCGGTGGCGAACGAGAGCCAGCTGCCGAACCACCCCATGAGACCGAGGTTCACAAGCGCTGCGCACACGAGCGGAGCCAGGACAAAGAGCCCCGCCACGGCAGACCGGAAGACGAGGGATGACAGCACGAAGATGACGGCGCTCACCTGGAGCATGTTGAGAAGCTTTTCGCGGACGACAGTCGCGTTCATTGCTGAGGACTGAGCGAGCTCCCCGCCCGCAACGGAAACGTGGATCCCTGCCGGCATTTCGGCGGCAACGCGGCGGAGCTTTTGGAAGACTCCTTCGACCCAATCCACGCTGTCCGAGCGTGCGAGGGCATAGATCGCCGCCGCGCGTGCGTCCGGCGAGAGGACCCGCGCGAGATCGTCCGGCCCGAATAGCAAGAGATACTGCGAGAGAAGCGCGCGGTCGGGTGGGATGACATAGGCATCCTCTGCGCCGTCGTTCATGGCTCGGTTCATCATCTGCATGTAGCCTGCGGCCGAGAGCGTCGCCGTCACATAGGGTTCGCTGCCGAGCACGCCCTGGAGCTTTGCGATTCCAGCCATCACCTGCGGGTCCAGGAGCGCATCGGGCCGATCGCCTTCGACGAGAATGCGGATCGTCGACGTTCCTGTGTAGCGGTCGCGGATCGTGCGGTCGGCCACGATGACCGATGCGTCGCGGCTGAACCATGACCGAAAGCTCGTGTTCACATGAAGCTCGAGGATCCCGACTGCGGCGACCCCCACCCCGCCCACGACGGCGAGCAGCACGATGCGCGGGGATTGGCCGACCACACGCGCGATGCGTTGGAGGGCAGGATCGAGAAGGCCGTGCTGGCGCTCGCGCGCGGCCTCGCGACCCCGCGGCGGGGGGAGCATGACGCGCCACGCCGGGATCACCGTGAGCTCGATGGCAAGCGCGGACAGGATGCCGATGGCTGCCATGAGTCCGAAGTCCCGGACCGCCGGCACGCCGAAGGTGGCAAGTGAAGCGAAGCCCGCGGCCGCCACCACGCCCGCCGTCACCATGACAGGCCCGATCCGCACGAGTGAGGCCACCACGGCGGCCCGGTTGTCGTGCAACTCCTCGAAGCATTCGTAGTAGCGCTTCAGGATTTGGACGGCATGGCCCGCAGCGACCGAAAGCACAAGGATCGCCGTGACTGCGGTCCACGGAGTGATCCGGATGCCGAGAATCGTGATGAGACCGGTGCTCCAGATCACGGCCAGAATCGCGGTCACGAGCGGCAGCACGACCGCCTGACCCGTACGGAAGGCCTCGTAGTGCACGACGGCGATGACCACGAGCGCGAGCAGCACGAGGGGCACGATGCCGCGCGTGGCGTCGTCGAGGGCGGCGAGCGCAGGCGACTGTCCGCCGACATAGATCTCGATCCCGGGGGCGCGCTCGCGCGCGGCGAGTGCCTCCAGCGCATCGGTCGTGGCTCGAACCGAGACGTCGTTGGAAAAGTCGGCGAGAATGAGGGCGCCCCGGCCGTCCGGCGTGACCAGAGTTCCGATGTACATGGGATAGGAGAAGACGCGCTCGCGCAGCGCGCGCAGTTGCACGGGATCCTCGGGGATCGCTTCGAGCAGGGGAGCCACCCGCACACCGTCCGAAGAGGCGGTGAGCGCTTTCACCCGAGGCGAGGCGAGGCTCATCACACTACTGGGGATCACTCCGGGGAGCCGCTCTACTTGCTCTGTGAGACGCTGGATGCGTCGCAGCATGTCGCTGGTAAAGACATCCCCTGACTGGACTCCGATCGCGAGAAGCGAGGTCTGTTCGGCACCGAAGAGCGCCGAGAGTCGGTCGTCAATCGCCATGTAGGCGTGACCCCGCGGCATCAGGTCACGCAGCCGTACCTGCGTCGTCACGTGACGTAGCTCGGTGGCAAGCACAGCGGTGAAGAGGAGCATGATCCCGACCACCAGCCTCGGCCGGGACACCACAAACTCGGCGAAGCGCTTCACGGACCGCTGGTTTCGGGGAAGACGTCCAGCCAGATCCGCCGGTCGTCGCGGTCGATCACGCCCCGGGTCTGGGTGCTCGGCTGCTGCTGCGGGCGGCCGCGCAGGTCCATCCAGCGCCACCAGCCTTCGGGTTCGACCGTGATCCGCTCTCCAACGTGAGGCGCAAATTGCGTGGTCCCGGGCGGAAGGATCCAGACTTCGGTCGCCGCGCCGCCCGGAGCCGCAACGAACGTATTGCCCGGCCCCTGGCACGCTTGGCCGCCCTCTCCGAGCGGGCTGCGGTGCAGTGTCCCGTCGCGCCAGACGTAGCGGCCTGTGCGGACGACGTCGTCCGACGTGCTCTTTGGCAGGATGGAGACCAGGGCCGCGACCACCAGGTCGCCGGCCTCCGTTGCCGCCGCCTCGCCGTCGTCGGGGTGCGAGCAACCGAAACGGTCGACGTCGCTGATGTTGTCGAAAGACATCGGTACGGCCACTGCGTTGGTCTTCGGGAAAATGTAGCCGATCATGTCATCGCCAAGGCCAATGATGAACCGGAAAGGCTGCGACAGCCGTGGCATCACCCAGTCGGGGGGCGCCGCGCCGTCCGGCACCGCTTGATCGGCGGCCCCGCCGAAGTCTCGCACGTAGGTGTAAGGGAAGACCTCGCCGGGTGCGTTCACGAACTCGGCGTCGCCGATCCGCAGCCAAAGGGCGTCGGAGACAAACTGGTTGGGAATTACGAGGGGGCTGATGAAGCCGTCCGGCAGGCGGCTTAGCTTCTGGCCATCGAGATACGCATCCTTCTCCGGGAGAACGCCGAACGCGGCACCCGCGGCGAAGAGTGCGTTCTCCAGCGGAACGAAGAAGGTCTTGCGGCGCGCGTCGATCACGCTGCTGCGTGAAACGTGACCTCTCTTGAGCGCCGTCTCTGCCCAGGTTGCGATGCGCTCGCCGCGGCTGCGGGTCGAGAGCTCATAGCCGTAGGGGACGCGCGTATTGTCGGTCGCGTAGATGGTGCGGCACCCCCCATTGCCGCTAGAGGAATACAGGTCCACGGGCGTAAAGTCCCGCGGCGACGGGTAGACCTGGGGCATCTCCACCGAACCCACCGCGCCCGCCATCGTCATCGCCACGCCACCGTAGCGGCTCTCGAGGGTTTTTCGCGCAAAGTGGTGCCAGTCCGAGGAGAGGTGGAGGCGATCCTGCGAGTCGTCCGAAAATCCAAGCTCCTCGGCATGGATGCCGTAGTTCACGAGTGTCGCGATGACATGGCCGTGCCGGTCTTCGGCCTGCATCACTCCGATCTGCTCGTCCGCCGCGTACGGGTACGATGACCAGCAGGGGATGAGGTCGTCCGGGTGGACCTGCCCGAAACGGAGCGTCGCACGGCGCTGCCCTGCAAAGGCGTCCTCGATACTGCGTGCCGTGCGCTTGATCAGGAATTCGACGTAGAAGGGGTTCGAGCCGGAAGTGAACTGGTCCGGGCCGCTAATCCCAATGGTATCGGGTGCGGACTCATCGTGGGTCGAGGTAAAGACCATCTCGTCGAGGCCCAAAACGCCATCCGCCGCCACCTTGGCGCGCACCCGGTCCCAGATCTCCTTGAACACGCCCTCGTTGTCGACACTCGTGAGCGAGATGGTTTTGTGCCCATCGGAAACCACGATCGTGCGCGCCCAGAGGGGGTCGAGGACCGCGGTCGGCAGGCGGTTGCCGGAGTTGCCGCCCCCGAGATAGATGCCATCCCAGCGGCCATCGGGCGGGCGCGTGCCACCATCCGCGCGCGGGGTCGGGCAGTCGAGGAAGGGCTCCCCCGGATCGTACCGGCCGTTTCCATTCGTATCGGTGTACGGCTCCTCCAAGGAAAAAAGGTGAGGACCCGTGAAATTGGACGCGCCTGCGCAGGCCGCAGGGTTCTCGCCTTGGCCGAAGGGAGGCGGAGTCACGTCCACCGCCGCGGCCCCCACGCGGAAGAAGGCGCGGTCCGGACCGTCTTCGTCGTGCGCGAAGGCGGCCGCGGGCAGCCAGAGGGCGGCCAGCACAAGGAGCGGGAGGCAACGCCGCCGGCGGTCGTGAGGAGGGGTGTTCATGACGCCCAGTGTACGACCGGCAAAGAAAGTTTGAAGCCTAGAATGCCCTCACTGCGAACTCCGAATCGCCCCTCCCTTCGGGCGGCTCCGCTCCGATTCCTCGCACGAGCGAAGCTAGGGACAGACGATCGGGCCCGGTGCCAGGGTCTGGTCCTTCAGGGGCCCGCCCAAGGTGATCTGCGACTCTTCGTCGGTGCCGAGATACCAGTGCAGCTCGGCTGGGGCACCCGCCAGGAACTTCCAGAGCAGGGGCCTTGCTTCGTAGCCTGCGATCGCGACGACACTTCGGCCGTTGGCCGAGACGAGCCAACGCTGGCCGGCCCGGGCGCGGTGGCCGGGCGCAAACGCCACGTCGATCAGCCACATCTCTTCTTCGGCGGAAGGCTTGTGGGTTCCCGTCGCGCCCTGCCCGATTCGTGCGTCGTCACTTCCCGGCATGAACTGGCGGAGATCCTCGGAGAGATACACGTCGGAGCAATCGGGTCGCGCGCCCAGGGCTTGGAGTCTCGCGCACGAGCGCTGAAGATGTGGCTCGATTCCTTCGGCAACCGTCTTTGGATAAAGCTCCTTCCCGAACGTGTCTTCGCGCGCCGCGAGGTGAGGCTCCAGCGCAAAGCGGCCTGTGGCGGGCAGCGTGATCGTGTCTTCCCAGCCGTTCCCCCGCCGCTCGATGACGAGCGGCCCGACCGCGCAGGTGCGGGCGATCCGCTTGGCAACGGGCGGGACCACGCGCGGGGGCGGCCGGGCACAGCTTGCGACTGCACACACAAAGCCAAGGACGGCCGCCAAAAGGCGCTGCCTTGTCTCTGCGGTCACGCCAGCGCTTCAAGGCGCACGGGAAGCCCGTCCTTCGGCTTCGAAATCGGGCTCTGCTGGACCGGCATCGTGTAGCCCTTGCGCACACTCCAACGGAAGCGCTGTACGATCTGGTGCAAGATCGCCCGGATTTGGATTTCTGCGAAACGGAACCCGATGCACATGTGGGCTCCCCCGCCGAAGGGCACGAAGCTGTGGGAGTGGCGTCTGTGCTCGGCGCGCGCATCGCTGAAACGCTCAGGATCAAAAGAAAAGGGGTTTGTCCACCACTCTGACATGTGGTGCGTGTGGATCGGAAAGACAATCACCATGGTACCGGCCGGGACGCGATAGCCGCCGTACTGGAACTCGCGCGTGGCCATTCGTGGCATCGTGGAGAGTGGGGGATAGCGGCGCAGGGTCTCGTTCATGACCAGTTGGATGGCGCCGGGGGATTCAAGGTCTTTGAAGTCAATCTGGGCCTTACCGAGGGAGCGGCTCTCTTCCCGGATGCCCTCCTGCCACTCGGGATGGAGTGCCAACTCGTACATCATCGACGTCAGCGTGCTCGTCGTGGTGTCGTGCGCCGCCATCATGAGGAAGATCATGTGGTCGATGATCTCCTGGTCACTGAACGTGCGGCCCTCCTCACTCTCTACACGGCAAAGCTGGCTGAACATGTCCGAGCCCGCGTCCTTGCGTTTGGCGGGGATCAGTCTGCGCAGAAAATCCACCATGTACTCGCGTCCTTCGAGGCCCCGGGTCCACGCAAGCCCCGGCAATCGAAGGCGCATCACCGCCATCGAGGCGGCCACCGTGTCTTCGAAGGCACGGTTGACGCGTTCCGCCTCGGGACCAAGCTCGATGCCCAAGAAGACCGAGCAGGCGAGATCGAGCGTCAGCCTCTTAAACGCCGGGTACACAAGGAACGGATCCGTCGCCCGCCAGTGCGAAAGGCGTGCTGCAATCTGCGGGTTCATGTGCCCGAGGTATTCTTCGAGCGCCGGCCGTTTGAACGCGCCCTGCATAATGCTGCGCTGATTCCGATGATCTTCCCCATCCCGCAGCATGAGACCGTTTGTGAAGATCTTCCCGATGATGAGGTCCCAGGCTTGTTTGTTTGAGAAGATGCCCTCGCGATTGAGCAGGACCTGCTTTACGGCATCGGGCCCGAAGAGATTCACCGAACGGAAAAGGCCCATCCGTTGACCCACCACCGGGCCCTCGCTCTCGTACATCCGCATCGTGCAGGCGAGCGGGTCCGAGCGCATGAGGCTCCCGCGCCGGAAGGTTTCCAGGATGCCGGGCTCGGGCGGGAGCGGCAGGTCGATCGCAGGTGCGACTTCAGCGGTCATAGCGTCCTTCATCGGCGCAGGGCGTTCGCCGGATTAGCGTGCGATCACCATCACCACCGACCCCTCGGCCCGCGCCACGAGCTCTTGAATCAGCGGCGTCGCCCCGTGTCGCACGTGCGTGGGCGCAGGTGCCGACGGGAGGTTCTCCCGCAGCATCGCATACACCACCTCCGCCTTCAGGGCGTAGTTCACGTTCTGGGGAATGTAACCCGCGGTGGTAATCGTCTGCCTTGGATCGAGCGTCGCCGTCACGACTCCGACCACCTCGCCTCGCTGGTTGAACAGAGGACCTCCGGAGTTGCCGGGCTGGATCGGCACATCGATCTGCACATAGCGCTCATCCCCCCCAATGCCGGAGAGCGCATTCACATGGCCAAAGGTCGCCTTGCTCTCCGAACCCTGAAGGCTTGGGACGGGGAACCCTAGGGTGAACACCTCGTCGCCCTTGCCAAGGCCGTGCTCGGAGCGCAGGCGGAGCGCAGGGCGGACGGCGTCCACCTCGAGGATCGCGAGATCGTTGATGGGGTCGTCGTGAACAAGCCTTGCCTCGAAGGTCTCCTGCTCGTTCAGCACGACCTCAATCCTCTGCGCTCCGGACACGACGTGGTGGTTGGTCACAAGCTTCCCGTCACTCGCCACGAAGAATGCGGTGCCCGAACTGGGTGCTCGCACCGCCGTCTGGCTCTCGCCCGCGGGTGGAGGGGTCGGGAGGAATGGTTTTCGCTTCTGCTCGTGGAGGGCGTCGGCCATGATGCTCTGCTGCTGCGCCAGGCTCATCCCAAATGCAAAGTGGAGCTCTGCACCCACGCTGTCCTTGCCTTTGCCGGAGCCCTCGCCACAACTTCTTTCGGTAGACCACTGAGAACTGATCTCTCGGCCATCACTGCACTCGAGCTTTCCCACACCCCTCGCACCGCTGCAGGTCTCGCTGCCCTTGGGGCCCTTCGGCGGCAGCTCGACGACCCGGAGCTGGCCCACACAGCGCATTCCACTGACCTGGCTCGTCAGGTCGATGAAACCGAGATGGAGCACGGGGTCGTAGTCGATCGTACCTTCGAGCACTTCGTTGAAGCGGTCATACCACGCAACCGCGAGCTGCCGCGTCGTCGAGCGCGTGCTTGGCACGGTCGCGGCGCAGCCCGCGCAGACGAGTGCCCCGAGGAGCAGTGAAAGGTTGTTGCGGAACATGGCTTGTTGGCTCTCGCTGTGAGCTTACCCGCAGCGCCGAGCGCGAGCGAGTTCGACCGGATCGGCGGCAATCCGCTTGCGACGCCTCCTCCGAGAAGGCCCGTTCAAAGGCGCAGCCTGCACCGGCCCCGTGCTCCGACGAGCGAGCCGGGGCGACTGCTTGCTCTCGCGCAGTCCAGCGAAGCGCGGTCTCGCCGCCAAAGAGGCACACTCGCGTGGAGGTCACGCCTTCTCGAAGGCGCGCTGCGTTTCGTCAGGAAGCGAGACGGCAGGAAGTCGCAGGGAGAAGACGCTCCCTCCGCCAGGGCGATCCTCGTAGCGAAGGGAACCGCCCTGTGCTTCGGCGAGACGCCGCGCGATGGCAAGGCCGAGCCCCGCACCCCCTGAGTCAGGCGGACCGGTGGAAGGCCGATAGAAGGCCTCAAAGATGCGTTCTCGCTCGGCCTTGGGTACGCCGGGCCCGCGATCGCCGACTGCGATCACAAGCAGGTTGCCCTCCTGCGTCACTTCGACATCGATCGGGCTGGAGGGAGGGGAGTACTTGAGAGCGTTCTCGATCAAGTTGACGACGATCCGGAGCGAGTGAACGAAATCAAAGCGGCCCGCCACCACTGGCTCGGACCACGCCACCACCGTCCGGATCTCCCGGCCGCCGATCGTGCCGCCGACCTGCTGGATCGCCGCACCCACGAGGTCCTCGGCGGTATTGATCTCGGGATGAAGGGGTACCCCGCCCGCGTTAAGACGGGAGAGATCGAGGAGATCGGCCACCATGTGATTGAGCCTGTCCACTTGCTCTTCAATCACAGCCGCGCGTTCCTCGCCGCCCCCGGCAATGTCATGGGCGAGAACCTTGATGGTGGTGAGGGGGGTACGCAGATCGTGCGACACCGACGCCAGCAGAGAGTCCTTGAGCTGGTCCGCCTGGCGAAGCGCGTCGGCGCGCTCTGCCTCGGCCACAAGTCGGAGCCTGTCCACCGCGAGGGCCGCGTAGTAGGCGAGCGCACTCAGAAAACGCAGCTTCGGCGGATCGAGCACCAGTCCGGCGGGATCGTCGAGCCGGAGGACTCCCACGGTGCGGCCGTGTGCGACGAGCGGCAGCAAGAGCGTCCGCAAGTGCGGCAGCCGGGAGCGGAGGCGCATGCGCCCGCCCGGACGTTCAGCGAGTTGGACGAGTGCTCCACTTTCGAGCTCGGCGAGCGTCCCGTCGGTGCGGATCGCCGCCGCGCGCCCGTGGGAAATCACCCCGTCCACGGTCGCCTTGTCCAAGGTTGCGACCTCAGTCGTTTGGCCGGCCACCGCAGGTCTTAGATCCCCGGTCTCCTCGCCGAACCCTTTGCGCGTGAGGACCTCGCAGCGGGCTGCACCGATGGTCTCTTGGATCACCTTGGCGACCGCCGCGAGCGCATCTTCGGCGCGACCGGCACTTAGCGTTTCCGCGCCAAGGGAGGAGAGGCGATCGATCTCGTCGGCGCGCTCGCGGGCCGCCGCGGCTTCTGCGTTCGCGCGACCGAGGAGCTGGGCTGCAACGATCGCCGTCGTGAGGAACGCGAGCAATAGCAGCCAGTCAAGTCCCTTGTCGACCGAGAGAGTTCCGTAGGGAGTCTGGAGGTAGTAGTCGATCAAGACGAAGCAGGCGAGGGCGAGGACGATCCCGAGGCTTCGGCCCGCGCTCGCGCTGCCGCCCAACACCACGAGGAGATAGACCAGAGCCACATGGGCTTGGTCGAGGCGCTCGCGCACCGAGACGAGAGCGACCGTGACCACGGTGAGGATGACGCCCCACGCGATCCAGAGAAGGGCGCGCTTTGCCGCGGCGCTCATCTAGGACGACTCGAAGCGGTAGCCCACGCCGGGCTCCGTCACGATGAGCCGCGGCCGGACCGGATCGCGTTCGATCTTCCGGCGCAGGTTTGCGACGTGCACACGAAGGTACTGTTGGGGATCGCCCGATACCTGTCCCCAGACCGCCTGAAATAGCTGCCGGTGGGTGAGGGTACGCCCTGCCTGGGTGACCATCGTCCGGAGCAAATCCCACTCGATCGGCGTGAGATGAACGGGTTGGCTGTCCCGGCGGATCGTGCGGGCAGCAAGATCAATCCGAAGATCGCCGATCGTGATGACCTGCGGGGCGGCGTGCTGCTGTGCGGCCTGGAAGCGTCGCCGGTGCGCCCGCACCCGAGCCGTGAACTCGAGCGTGCTGAACGGCTTGGTGATGTAATCGTCGGCGCCTGCATCGAGCAGGAGAGCCTTTTCTTGGTCCGAATGGCGCGCCGACAACACCACGATCGGAGCGCTGGACCAGCGCCGAATCTCCCGGCAGACTTCGACTCCCGCGATGTCCGGCAGACCAAGGTCGAGCACGATCAGCCCCGGACGCGCCGCGGCCGCAAGGTCGATACCCTCGCGACCTGTACCCGCCTCGAGAAAGCGCGACATTTCCGTCCGGAGAGCGTTCTTCACAACCCGACGGATCTGCGACTCGTCGTCGACGATGAGTACGGTGTCGTCCTGCACGAGGCTGCCCACAGCGCTGTTCGCCGTTCGCGCATCCTCCTCAGAACTAGAGTCGATGGCAGAGGCTCGACCGTCGTCTCGGACGGTAGCGAAACGAGGAGGGAAGGCTCTTCCGCAGGAGCTGGCAGCCGCGCCATCCGGCTCGCGGCGACCGAAGCAAGTCTGTTATTGCGGATAGCCCTTCGGATGGGCCTGCATCCAGCGCCACACCGAGGCGATGATTGTCTCCGGGTCCTTGTACTTCGCTTCCCAGCCGAGCAGATCGTGCGCGCGGCTTGGGTCGGCATAGAGGGCGATCGCGTCGCCTGGCCGACGCGCTCCGTAGACGACGGGCACCTTGTGCCCCGTGACGCGCTCGGCCGCAGCGATGATTTCGCGCACCGAGAAGCCGCGGCCCGTGCCAAGGTTGCACACGATCGAGCGACCCGGCGCAAGCTGCGTCATGGCGCCGATATGGGCGTCCGCCAGATCGTCGACGTGGATGTAGTCGCGCACGTTCGTCCCGTCCGCGGTCGGGTAGTCCGTACCAAAGACCGTAAGCTCGCGCTTAATCCCCTGGATCGCTTGGATCACGTTCGGAATGAGGTGCGTCTCTGGCTCGTGGTGCTCACCCAAGCTTCCATCCATCGCGCAACCACAAGCGTTGAAGTAGCGCAACGAGGCATAGGAGAAGTGCGGCTCGGCGGCCAGGCAGTCTGCGAGGATTTCCTCGACCATGACCTTGCTTCGTCCGTAGGGCGAGACGGGCCGCTTCGGCGCGTCCTCGCGAATGGGAACCTGGTCGGGATTTCCATACGTCGCGCAGGTCCCGCTGAAGACGAAGCGGTGAACCCCGGCCTCGCGCATGGCCCGCAGGACGCCAATCGTGGTTGCGACGTTGTTGTCATAGTAGAGCAGGGGCTCGGCCACGCTCTCGCCGACATAGGCGTAAGCGGCGAAGTGCATCACCACCTCGATCCCGTACTCGCGCAGCGCGTGGACCAGCGCCGTGCGATCGGCCAGATCGGCATAGACGGCAGGCAGGCCCAACCTCTCGACGGGTGTGCGATGGCCGCGCGAGAGATTGTCGTAGACCACCGCGGCGTGCCCCGCCTCGATCAGACGCTTCGCCGTGTGCGAGCCGATGTAGCCCGCCCCACCCGCCACGAGCACCCTCATCGGCGCGGCTTCTCCTTTTGCATGGCATCCTCCCGACGCGGGCGGCGCGAGGGTAGCGTGATCACGACGCCATTCACGGGCGAGCACGTCCGGAGGCAAAACGCGTGGCCGAAGTAGTGCTCGTCCGGCATGGCGAAACGGAATGGAGCAAGGCCGGGCGGCACACCGGGCGCACCGACGTGCCGCTCACCGCCGAGGGTCGTCGTCAGGCCGAGCACGTGGGGGCACAGCTCGCGGGGCGCAGCTTCTCGCTTGTCCTCACAAGCCCGCTCTCGCGGGCGTATGAGACGTGCCGGCTTGCTGGATTCGGTGATCGTGCAGAGAGCTGCGAGGATCTCGTGGAATGGGATTACGGCAGCTACGAGGGTGCGACGACCGAGGAAATCCGCCACTCGCAGCCCGGCTGGACCGTGTTTGCCGGGGGCGCGCCCGGGGGCGAGACCGCAGAACAGGTGGGCCGTCGCGTGGATCGCGTGATTGCTCGCATCCGCTCGAGTCCGGGGGACGTGGCTCTGTTCGCCCACGCGCATGTGCTGCGTGTCCTCGCCGCGCGCTGGCTGGGACTCGAACCGGCTGGCGGGCGCTATTTTGCCCTCGCCACAGCGTCGGTGAGCGTGCTCGGCCAGGAGCGTGAGACGTCCGTCATTCAGCGCTGGAATCTGTGATTTGGATCACCAAAATTCTGCGTAAGGTCCGCTCCCTCTGAAGATCCACCCCCGCAGCGGCCATCTTCCGGAACCACCTCCTGTTCACTGTGGCTTCCCGCCTCAAGCCCTCACAAGCCGGCAACTTCTTTTTTCGAAAGCGCCCGTGACTCGGTGTAACGTATGTCCCCATCCACGAAGGGGTCCCGGTGCGCGCACCTGTGGCCATCGTCGCGCTTTACCTGCTTAGTCCGAGCCTTGGACTGGCCGATGACTGGGGCGGAGCGACGGTCACCGCCCCCGGGCGCGAGCTCGAGGAATTTCAGCGCTGGACCGCGCAGCGCCGTTTGGAAGCGGGCGTGCGGCTCGAAAATCAGAAGCGCGACGCGGAGCGCGCGTTCGATCGGAGCGAAGAGGACATGAGCTTGCACCGGATCGAGCAACGCTTGGACCAACTCGAGCAGTCGCGAGGCACACGTTGATTTCGCGAGCCATCACCGCTCTTTCTCTCGTGGTGCCGCTGCTTGCGCTGGTGGCGAAGCCCGCATGCGCGGGGCCTTCCGCGGATCCGTCTGCGCGTCTCCCCGATCGCGAGGTTCTTGCCTGCGCACTCGCTGCGTACCACGGCGCTGAGCAAGCCGGGCTTGTGCGAAACCAGCTTCTGACCGTGATCGACTACGGGCTCCCGTCCTCGCTGCGGAGGCTTTGGGTGATTGAGCCGCGCACAATGCGCGTTCTCATGCACGAGTTTGTGGCCCACGGCAGGGGCTCCGCGCCGGTCGAGGATCCCGATCGGGCCATCCGCTTCGGTAATGAGCCGGAGAGCCACCGCTCAAGCCTCGGCACCTTCCTGACCGGAGACACCTACGCCGGAGAGCATGGATATTCCTTGGAGCTCTTCGGCCTCGAACCCGGCGTGAACGACCGCGCTCAGGAAAGACACATCGTGATGCATCCAGCCGCCTATGTGGGCGAGGCGTTTCGGGCAAAAAGCGGTGGGCGCGTCGGGCGCAGCTGGGGTTGCCCCGCGCTCGATCCTGCCGTCGCGCACTCCATTATTGAGCGGATTCAGGATGGAAGCGTGGTCTTCGCGGCAGGCCCCAATCGAAGGGATGACCGGCCCCACCTGCCTTTCTTCTCGCGCGCGGGAGAGCACGCGGCCGGTCTTCCGGCGCTGAGCGGCGATCAGGGCGGATAGGGATAGCCCGCGGCGAGCGCGCGCTCGAGCGTCTTGTCGTGCCCGTAGACATCTGCGAAGAACGAAATCGTCCCGCCCCGCCGAGCGACAGCCGTCGTATAGAAGATGACAACCGGTATGGGCTGGCGAAGCGGCACAGCCTTCTCCGTCGTTCCGGCCATCTCCTGCGCGACGCGGCCCGCATCCCACCCGCCCTCGGCGCGCAGCACCCACTCGGCGAGCGCCGCAGGCTGAGAAAGGCGAATGCAGCCGTGGCTAAAGTCGCGCCTCGTCTTGTCGAACACCGACTGGGTCGGCGTATCATGCAGGTAGACGCTGTTGCTATTCGGAAACAGAAACTTGACGCGCCCGAGGGCGTTCTTCGGGCCCGGGCCTTGCCGGAGCTGCGCGGCGCCACTCGAGAGCTTCGCGATGTTGCTCGCTGAAGGCGAAAGCGGGATCCCGTCGCTGACGATTTCCATATTCTGTGCCGCGAGGTAGCCAGGGTTCGAACGCAGCTTCGGGAGAATCTCTTTGCGCGTGATGCTCTGCGGAACGTTCCAGTAGGGTGCGAAGACGACAGTTTTCATGACACCGGTGAACACCGGCGTTTGCGTGCGCATGGCGCGGCCGACCACGACCTTCATCTGAAGCCCTGGGCCTTGCGCCCCAGCGACGTCATCGAACGCCAAGAGCTCGAAGGCGGGGATATTCACGAAGACCACGCGGCCTTGCTCCAGCGGAGGGACCCAGCGCAGGCGCTCGAGCGCGAGCTCGATCTGGCGAACACGCTGTGCGGCAGGCACGGAGAGCGCCTGCGCGGTGGTGGCACCGACGACACCGTCCGGGGACAGGCCGTGCCGGTCTTGGAAGTGCTTCACGCCGTCTACGAGAGCACCCTCATAAGCGGCCGGCGGCGGATCCGGAATCGCGGCGAGATCCCCGAGAGCGACGAGCCAGCGTGCGAGCTGCGGCGCGGCGGCAAGTGGTGCGCCCGGGCGAAGCGGGGGAGTGAGCTCTACGGGGCCGACCGAGGCGTCGTTTGCCAGGCTCTTGTAGCGGGCGAGTTGCTCTTTGAGCAGACTGTTTTGCGTGTAGGAGGGCTCCGCCTCTTTGACGACCTCCCGAATGCGGTCGTCCCGAACGGCGCCCGCCACCAGCACTGCCAAATCATATTTCTTGGGGTCGATGTCGAATCCGAAGTCAAGATGTTTGGGGTTCACTTTGCCGATGTGGAGGTCGGAGATGTTGCGGACAAATCCGACGCTGAGCGCGACGTCGAAGCGTGCGAGCTCATCGCTCGATCCCCGGCCGGCGGATAGCGTCCGCCACTCGGCATCGAGGAACTCGGCATCGTAGTCCCGTGGGTCGAGCCCTTTCGTATCCGCCTCCCGCAGCACGTCGATGGCGTCGCGTGCCTGCTTGATCGGCCGGCCCGCGTCGAGCCACAAAGGGGCATAGCCCCGCGGCTCGTAGACGGCCTTCAGGATGTACTGGTAGTCGGGGAATTTTGGCCAGCGTAGGCCATCGATACTCGAGGACGCGACGATCGTCTCGATTGCGGCACGGGTTGCCTCGGGCGGCGCGGCCGCAAAAGCGAGGTGCAGGACTAGGCAGGGAAAGGCCGCCAGCAGCAGCGTTCGACCCCAACCTCGCATGCCGCGTCTCCTCCATGCGCCCGAAGCGCGGCCCGAGTGTGAGGGGGAAAGCGCCACCGTCAACTCCTCGCCGAGGCTTGTGGGCTTGCCCGCGAGGAGTAGGCTCGGCTCTGGCGCAGCACCGCGGCCAAGTGCCAGACGAACCATCATGCGCCGGAGGGTGAAACAGGGAGAAGCGAGCGCGCCGACTTCGCCGGGGATGGCGAGTCGGTCTCGGGTTGGTGTTCGGAGCCAGCTACCTGTGCGGGATGGTCGGTTACCCTGCGGCCGAGGCCCAGGCCGGCGAGCTCGGGAAAGAGATGATGAAGAAGGTGGAGGATTCAAGCGGAGTCGTGGGCATCGCAGCAAAGCTCGGTTCGACGATCACCAAGATAGAGGACAACGTCACGAAGCTTCGGGAGAATGTCGGCGTCCTCGAGGAGATTCAGAAGGTGCTCGGCGGCTAAGGCCGGCACCGACGGCTTCGTGGTAGCAAAAGGGCCGCGCCTGCGTGCGGGCCACAAGGGGGTGCGGGCACGATGGGTCCCCTCGAGGAGGGGCCCCTCGTCGTGGAGGAAAGACACCATGGCTTACACAATTCGCAAGGTGAACTACTACGCGCTCACGGTTCCGGACAAGGCGGGCGAGGGGCATCGCATTCTCTCGGCCCTCGCCCACGAGGGCGTGAACCTACTGGCGGTGATCGGCTTCCCCCTTGGAGAGGGAAAGGCCCAGATCGATCTCGTCCCCGAGAACGCCGCCGCCTTCGCGCAGGCTGCGGAACGGATGAAGCTTCGAACGCGCAAAGCGAAGGAGGCCTTTCTCGTGCAGGGCGACGATCGCGTCGGCGCGGTCTCCGAAGTCCTTGGCAAGCTGGCAAGCCAGAAGATCCAGCTGACGGCGGCACAGGCTGTCGCGGCTGGAGCCGGGCGGTGGGCGATGATCTTCTGGGTAAAGCCGGGGAGCGTCGAGAAGGCGGGCAAAGCGCTCGGGGTCTAGGAGAGAAGCCCGAGCTCCAGTCTGTACCATGTCGGGGTGCGAGGGCTTCGTGCGCCCTGCACCGGATGCGGGGCCCCTGCAGATTGTGGCTTCCGCAAGAGCGGCTCGAAGCCTGAGGCTCGCCTTCGGCGCTGCCACGCCGGCCACTTGGGCCTTGCGAAGATGGAGTTCACGAGAGTTCGCGCTGGCGCACCACGAGCATCTCGAAAGTTCCCGCGGGTCCGATCCAGGATGACGCGAGCCAGTTCACGAGGGAGACGACGATCGCTGCGATGATCGCGGATCCGAAGCTGTGAAAGCGCAGCGGATCGAAGAACCAGGACACGATCTTGAGCATGAGGGCGTTCACGACCAGGAGAAAAAGCCCGAGCGTTACGATCGTGAGTGGGAGCGTCAGCACGAGAACAATGGGACGCACGATCGCATTCACGAGCCCGAGCAGCAGGGCAGCGAGCAAGAAGTTGCTCACGCCATGGATCTCCATCCCGGGAACGATCGCGCTCGCGACCCATAGTGCCAGCGCCCCGATTGCCCATCGCACGAGGAATCCGCGCATCCCGTACCCTCCGGACCCCACTTTACACCCCTTCGGGCCTTGAGGCGGTGCGGGGGAAATGGGCGCTCGTAAGCCGATTCTGAGGCCGAAGGGAATCGATGCGCCGATCCCGGGAGGGGGGGGCAAAGAACGGACGCCCGGTCAGATGGCTTGCCTTCAGAATAGGCTGGAGAGGAGCCCAAACCCGCTCTCTTCGAAGCCCTCAGAAGGAGGCGCTCACCTCTCGCCTTCTCTCTTTTGGGCTCCTTCGATTCTTGCCCAAAGCCCAAGGGCGATCAGCGGCAGAATCGCGAAGACATCCGACGGCCCCATCTTCTCCCTCCCACGACGTGCAGAAAGCTTACCTCCCGATAGTCCCGCGGATGTCATGATCCCTCGACGATTCGAAGAAGCCCCGATGACGTTGCGTGGCGCGGAGTCCCTGGGGCTCCGCATTCGGGTCCTCCGCTGGCGTCACCGGGCGGTGTGGAGGAGACCAAGGCTGTGCCCTGGCAAACGACCGAGAGCGGGTCCGCAGCGCTCCTAGGGCGCAGCCGGGGCCGTTGTCGCAGTCGTCCCTCTCTCGCCCCCGAACCAAAGGGGGTCGATGAGAGAGCTTGCGAGCAGCGCGCTAAAGCGCGCCGCGCCCGTACGATTCACGTGGGAGTCGTCGCGAAACGACGTGTCCGGGAGGCGATCGCCGAAATCGAAGAATGTGGAGCCGTAGTCGCGGCCGAGTCGCTCGAGAAGGCTGTGGTACGGCGTTACGATGTCCGTTCCATAGAGTGCATGGTGGCCGCTTGCGACCGGCGGCTCCACCAAGATGCAAGTGATCTGTTCCTTTTGGCAGCGCGCTAGGACGCGCTCAAGCACATCCGCGCAGCGTTGGCTGATGCGGAAGTGCCGCAGCCACCGCGCCCAGCGTTCGACTCCGTGGGTCGGGTCGTCGGGAGTTTCATGCTCGGCCGCCGGCCCAGTGCCCGTAGGCTGATTGCGGGGCCCGACGGGGGCGCTAGGAGCCGACCGCGCGACTTGGGCCGCGGCCATGGGCGCGGGCGCGAACAGGTACGGTGGCGGCTGCCCGACAATCCAGCCGAGCAGCTCCCGCCGGTAGTGATACGCGGGGATCAATCGGGCGGTCAGCAAAGCCGACCAATCGGCTTCGAAGAGCTCGGGCAGCCAGTGCACCACGTCCCGCCAGCGGAAGAGTCGCTCGAGTTGTGCGCTCAGAAGGTGCGGCGGACGACCCACCAAGTCCGGGCTCACCTCGATCGCCGCAATCCGAGGTCGTACACCCTCAGCGAGCATCCGGTCGAGGAGGAACTCCGTGGACACGAAGTCCCCGCCGAGCACAGCCATCGACAACACGGTGGGAATGCGTTCGCCATGCGACGCCCGAAGATGCTGATCAATTTCAGCGGGGGCGATGCCGGACATGAATCGGGAGCTGCCGAAAAACACGATGTCCGGCGGAGGATTCTGTGTGCGCGCACGTGCCAATGCCGCCGCAGCCTCAGGGAACCGGACGGAGAGCGGAGCGGTGTCGAGGAAAACGCCCACGGCGAGCTGCCCGGCAAAGAAAAGAATGGCCGCAAGGAGCAGGATTTGGGCGGCGCGGTGCGGGTTGGGCGGAGGTTGGCCGTGCATCTTGTCCCTGCGTTAGAACTGGAAATAAATGAAGGCACCGCCCGCGTTGGGCGAGAGGATCTGCGCCAGAAGGACGCCCACCGCAAGCGCGCCTGCCGCCACTGGAACAGGCGCCCGCCGCATGAGCCCTTCAATGTCCATCCAGCGGGCTGCAAGACTTGCGACGAGGACCACCGCCACGATCGTACCGAAGACAAGGGCAACCGACGGCGCCAGCTCCGCACCTCGCGTGGGGACAAACATGCGCGAGAACACCACACTTGCGTCCGCAAAGCTTCGGGAACGGAACAACACCAGCCCAAAACACCAAAGGACAAAGGTGACTACGACGCGCACGGGTGCGAGGGCGACATGGCCCACCCAGCGCGGCAAGGGCAAGGCTCGATGAATCGCGAGGAGGATCCCGTTGTAGAGGCCCCAGCTGACGTAGGTCCACCCGGCACCATGCCACAAGCCGCCGAGCACCATTGTGACGATCAGGTTCCAGTAGGTCGCGAAGCGGCCGCCGCGATTTCCCCCGAGTGGAATGTAGAGATAATCGCGCAGCCACGTGGAGAATGAGATGTGCCAGCGAGTCCAAACCTCCGCGACGTTCTGGGAGAGGTAGGGCAGATTGAAGTTCATGGGCAGGTTCAATCCGAAGGTATGGGCGCAGCCGATGGCCATGTCCGAGTAGCCCGAAAAATCGCAGTAGATCTGAATCGCGTAGGCAACCGTGGCGGCCCACAGCGTGGCGCTGCCAAATCCAGCCGGCGCCGCATAGATCGGATCCACGACCTGGGCGAGCTGGTCCGCGATGACCGCTTTTTTCAAGAGGCCGAGCAAAAAGAGTCTTGCCCCGAGCTCGACGCGGCTCCAATCGAAGCTCCGCAGGCGCTCAAGCTGCGGGAGAAAATCGCCGGGCCGCACAATCGGCCCGGCGATCAGATGCGGGAAGAACATGAGGAACAGCATGTAGTTGAGGAGCCTGCGCTCGGCGGGGATGCGCCGGCGATAGACATCGACCACGTAGCTGATGGTCTCGAACGTGTAAAAGGAGATTCCGAGGGGGAGGATGATCTTTAAGAATGGAGGGTCGCTCGCGGCGCCGAGTGGGCGGATCACAGGCCAGACGAGCCCCAACAGAAAGTTCGTGTATTTGAAGAATCCGAGAAGGCCAAGGCTCACGCACAGGCTCAGTACGAGGAGCGCGCGCCGCAGGCGCGGGCTTTGTGTCCTCTCGATCCCGCGTGCAATCCAGAAATCGAAAAGCGCCGTGAAGATCAGAAGGAAGACCAGCCAGGGATTCCAGAGCGCGTAGAAATACACGCTCGCAAGAAAGAGGGTCCCGAGGCGAAGGCGCTGGCTCTTGAGCGACCAGTAGAGGACAAAGGTCACGACGAAGAGCTGGAGAAACTCGATGCTGTGGAAGAGCACGGCCGCCCCCTCGACGGCGGGCCACTCTAGCATCAGGCCTTCCAACGCACCTTGACGGGCGAACGGCCAGACGCCTGTCTACAGGCAGCGCGTGGAACCGAGGACGCTGAGCCGACCACGCAGACCGGTCACGGGTGAGGCGCCGATTCCCCCCCGATGGGAGATCGCTCGGCAGGGTTGCTGGCCTACGCCCCCTGCAGAGGCTACACGCGCATCGCGTCACAAAATCATCTTCGCGCAACGATCTGCAAAGGTGGAGCACGCAACGTTCTGACCAGCCGGCGCATTGGGTGCCCGAGTCGTCCAGCCCTAGAAAGCTTGCACACCTCTGTTCTTCCGTCCGCGGCTAACGCGGCGGAGGGACCACGATCGTGATGCCCGGCGGCGGCGGTGCGTAAATCACAGGCGGCGGGGGTCCATAGACAACCGGGGGCGGGTAGTACACCACGGGCGGCGGGGGATAGTAGTACCGCGGCGGATAGCCGTAGTACCAGCGGCCATGCCAATAATATCGGTGTCCGTGCCACCGGTGCCCATAGTAGCGGCCATCCGCCCCGGACGGCCCGCTGAGGCAGGCGCTCAGCACGAGCGCCACGGCGAGCCACATCAAAATCTGTTTGCTGCGACCGATCCCTCTTTGATGCTGGATGGGGCTCAGCATGATCCTCCTCTTCCTGCGGTGCTCCCCGCTGCGTTGAACAGCGCCCAGCTCACCCTTTCGGGTGCCGCGGACGTCTCTCAAAGTTGCCGAAGGCGGCGTCTGCATTTTTCTTCTGATCGTCGGACATGGTGTTGTAAAGAGCCTCAAAGGCTGGGACGAGCTTCTTCAGTCCATCGGCATGGGCGTCCGCAAGTTTTTGGTAGGAGCGCAGGTCGTCCACGGCGTTCATCTTGCTGAGGTTTGCGGACCTCTCCTGCCGGATTGCGTCGATCGCGTGTGCGTTGTCCCGCATCACCTGTGCAAAGTCATGCCACTGCGGTTCCTGCGCGGCGGTGATCTTGAGGTTGCGATGCAGATCCTGAATCCTGGTCTCTACACGGTCGGCATGAGAGGAGCTCCCGTGAGTCCCTTCGCTCGGAGGCGGCGGAGGTGCGGGCGCAGTGTCTGTCGGGTTGGTCTGGGCCAAGAACATCGCCGGGGCATCGCCCCCGCCAACCTCTTGACCGGGAACTGGCGAGCCCGCGGCCGAAGGCCTCCCCAGGACACAGGGGGCAAGGAATGCCCCTGCGGCAAGAAACCGGAAAATGCGATGCCAAGAACGGTCCATGATGTGCCCTCTTCCGCGGTCGCGCCGCGCCACCTTCGCTCCGCGATCCACTCCTCCAACCATGATGGACGACCTAAAGCATGGACGAGATTCGCCTGGGCGGCGTTGTCTCGAAGAACCCACTGGGCGACCGCGCGTTTCCCGGGGGCTTCACCCTCCCATCATGAAGACAATCTCGGCCGTCGGAGAGGCCCCTCGAGCACCGCCTCGCCAAAGCTCTCCCGATTCGAGTGAACTGGCGGAAAAAGCCGCGCCCCGGGAATGCCCTGGAGGCTCACTGTTGGACGCCCGCTGCCGGTAGCGGATTCACGCCCCCATAGGGCTGGGCCGCCGGTCTGCGGCCGCCCTCCAAAACGAAGAGTACCGCGCGTATTCGAAAGCGGCCGGGCATGGGGTCTCCCGAGCTATCCGCATTTCGGACGCTTTTGCCGCAACTCCTTCACACACTGATCGCGGGCCTCCGTCAGGGCTGCTTCGCTCACCGCCAACAGGGCATCGATCCTGCGCCGAATCTCCGCGCACACGGCGGCACGGTCTTGCTCGGCGTACTCTTTTCCGAGCGTTCCCACAAGCTGACCCAGGGTTCTCGGTGTGAGCTGCGTCTTCCAACGGAGCAGCTCTTGCAGAAATACTGTCGCATCCGTGGTGATGAGTCTTCCGAGGATGGCATCCAACGACTCGGAGATCGGGGCGTCGGTCACCGCGCGGAGGTTCAGAGCCAGTCGAATGCCGTCGCGGTCCGCGGCCTCGACCTGGTCTTCGAGAACCGGAAGTGCATCGTCGAGGGCTTCCCGGGCGGCGCGGGACTGCGCTGAGTCATCGAACTTGATGCGACCTTCCCGGGGCAGGAGCGCTCGCACACCGGCTGCGGTTTCAGGGGACGGCTTCTCTTGGAACTCTCGAAGGCTCTGCGTCAGCTCTGCAAAATCGACCGGTCCATCCTGCACCGCAACAGCGGAAGTGACAAAAAGTTGCGCGAGAAAGACGGTTCCCGCGGCGATTTTGCAGATTCCGAGGGCCGATTGGGGACCCCTTTCGGCGAGCGTTCGGATTTCTCGGCTCAATCGTCGCGGCGCAGGGGAGCGAGCCGCTTTCCCCTTCATCAAAGTTCCACTGTTCATAGGGCCAAGAACTGTGCGAGCCTCATGCCGGCATCATAACGGCGCACGAGGGCTTGACCCATGATTAAGTTGTATCACGCACCGCTGACCCGGTCAGTCCGAATCTACTGGCTTCTAGAAGAGCTCGGAATTCCGTATCAGCTCGAGACCGTGTCGTTTCAATCGGACACGATGCCGTTCGGTCAGGCTACGCCGGTTGGAAAGCTCCCGGCAATTCAAGATGGCGACCTGACGATGTTCGAGTCCGGCGCGATCCTCGAATACATCATAGAACGCTATGGAGATGGCCGCCTCGCTCCGCTGCCTGGCTCCTCGCTCCGCGGTCCGTATTTGCAGTGGATTCATTTTGCTGAGGCCACAGCGTTCCCGCCGCTTGGCAATCTCGCGTGGCACGTTCTCTTCAAGAAGGACGCGGAGACGCTCCCCGCTGCGATCGCCGACTATCGAAGCTGGGCGGCGGCTTCGCTGCAGGTGGTTGAGACCGCTCTTACGCGGCGGGAATATCTCCTTGAGAGTGGTTTCTCGGGTGCTGACATCATGATGGGATTCACGCTGGAGTGTGCCGAATGGCTGGGGCCACTGACGGACCGCTTCCCGAACGCGACCGCCTACCTTGCACGGCTCGAAGCGCGGCCCGCGTTCCAGAAGGCGACGCTCACCCCTCCCTAGAAAAAAGAGTTCGACCGGAAAAGGACATACCCGAGAGAGGCGCACCTTCTAAAAGAGCGATCCTCCTCCCTGCGAGCCCGGCATTCCTCCCCGCGTGACCTCATCCCTCGCAGCGTGGGACCCTTTGGGATTGTGCTGGTCTTGGACCTGATTGGCATGCGAAGCTTCCAAGGCACGAAATCGGCCGCGGCCTGAGCGGCTTGGGAGGGAACGCATGCATCCTCTTCATATCCTTTGGGCGATTCTGGTCGGGTTTGTGATCGGCCTCTTGGCCCGTCTGCTCATGCCAGGTCCGGACTCCATGGGCTTTCTGCTCACCACGGCACTCGGCATCGGCGGTTCGCTCGTCGGAGGATTCATCGGTGGCCTCGTCTCGAAGCCGAAGGAGGGCGCGCCGTTCCATCCCGCTGGATTCTTGATGTCCGTGGTCGGCGCTGTGATCCTGCTCTTTCTCTGGCGTCACATCGGCTGAGCCGCGCCGTCGCCGCTGCCAGGCAGCACGCGGGTGGGAAGGACTGCCCGACGGTACGGTCGACGAAGAGCCCGCCCGCAAAGCCTGGTCTTCGAGCACCTAGGGCGAGGCATCCGAACTCCTCCAACGTGACACCGCGTCGAATCCACTCCTATTTGTGTTCAGTAGAACGCCGACCTCGCGAATCCAACGAACCTTCTTCTGCCTGCGCATCTTCTGCGCCATCGCGAGTCGAGCCAGAAATTCTTCCTGCACATCGTATGCCGCAGAGCTGCCGATGCGCTGCGCATAGTCCGACGGTGTCGCGCGTCACGGCGAGGATTTCAACCAGTCCCTAGGCTTTTGCCATGGCTGAAGTACGTCGTTACCAGGCGTCCGATATCCGCGGTGCCGAGAGGAAGCTCGCGGTCGACGCTGCGGAGCTTGCGAAGCAAGGACTACGACCCACGTGGATGGTGTGGTTCGACGGGGCGAGGGCGAGACAACCGCGTCGCGCTGAGGGTGAGCTTGTCGTCCAGTTTGACGCCCTAGGTTCGCACACGGGCGTTCCCCCCCGGCTCTTGCGTGTCTTCCTGGTCTCCCTCGTGGTGAAGATGAGGGAACTCGTTCGGGCCTACGAAGAGACGCTCGTGCAGCTCGACTCGCTCGCCCAGGACTCCGCGAGTTCCGAGGCCCGGGGTTCGAGCCGATCGACCGCCAAACGTGCGGCTTTCGAGCGCCGCCGGCGGCGCATCGAACGCATGGTGCGCGAGATCGAGCAGGAGATCGAGACCCTGCAGCACCTCGAGCGGATGGGCCAGATCCGCCTGTAGCAGGCCGACACGCCGAACTGCGGGGCTCAAGCCGGCGCAGCCTTGCCGCACTCTTCGGCCCCGTGGATCACCGTTGCTCGCGTTGCCAACCGCGAGTTCCCGAGCCGCTTTCTCTTTCATGGTCCTCCGAGCGGCGCGAACCTCCCGGGGGATTCATTTTGGGGAAGCGGGGCGCCGTTGCGATGTAACTGCGCGACTCCGTGTCGATCCCTTCCACTTGCACACAGCGCACAGCGGGAAAACTGGGATGCGGACGCGCGGGGCAGGCCGGAGCTGGCGGTGGATGAATCTGTTTTTTTGCATCCACGAGCGACACACGAGAACCTCGTCTAAGTCTCGAACGGCCTGTGTAATCTAAAGGATTTCGTGATTCTTGGGATGAACTGCTTCGGATGGGCTCGTGGGCGATCACTGCGGTCCGAACCAAGACTCCAACACGATCCCGTGTTTTCGAATGAATGCAAACGTTTCACGTCGGTCATCCTGCGCTCTCTGGGCGTACGGGTGATCCGTTACCGTCTCATCGCGAAGAAATCCAGAGTCAATCTCCTGCCGACCGAATAGGACAGTCTAAGGTGCGTCGTCTTCGGAGACGGCAGTCCTCGCGTCTTGGGCGTCTGCGCTACACATCCAGCTCTGACGAGCCAAGAAGAATACCCATGAGACTTTGCTCGGGGGCTCGTCCCAATGAAGGACCAGCGCGGCGGGGCCGCTTTCAAACGCGATGAACGAGACGAATCACGAGCTTTCTGGAGTGTCGGCTCGTTCCCGGCGAAGCCTCACGGTGGGACTGCTGCTCACGATTTCCGCCACTGCTTTCGAAGCATTGGCCGTGGCCACCGTGTTACCGGCTACGGTGGTCGATCTTGGCGGTCTCGGCCTTTATGGCTGGGTCTTCAGTGGATTTATGTTGTGCAACTTGGTGTCCATTGCCGTGTCAGGGCGCATGGCCGACCAATCGGGTATCGCCCGGCCCTTCGTGGGCGGGAGCGCGCTCTTCGTGGCGGGCTTGATGATCGCGGGCCTCGCGCCGTCCATGCTGATTGTCGTCGTCGGGAGAATGGCCCAAGGGCTCGGCGCGGGGGCCATCTCGTGCGTATCCTACATGGCTGTCGCGCGGGGATATCCCGCGAGCGCGCAGCCGCGCATGCTGGCGCTGCTCTCGAGTGCGTGGGTGGTGCCCGGGCTGATCGGTCCCGCTCTCGCGGGAACAGTCTCCGACTACGTGGGCTGGCGCTGGGTTTTTCTGGCTCTCGCGCCCCTAACCGCGATCGCCGCATGCGTGGCACTCATCGGCCTGCGCCAACTGGCACCGCAGGATGGGGCTGGCCCAGATTCTGGCCAAATTGCGCTAGCGATCCAGTTGGCGATCGGTACAGCTCTCGCCTTGATCGGCGTTGAAAGCCATTCGGTCGGTCTCACTGCGGTGTGCGTCCTCGTCGGAGTCCCACTCGGCTTTCCAGCACTGCGGGGGCTGCTCCCTGTGGGAACCCTCCGCGCGCAGTCTGGTACGCCTGCCGCGATCGCCGCGCTGGGTCTCTTGAACTTCGCCTTCTTCGGCGCAGAGGCATTCGTGCCTCTCTCGCTCACGGCGGTTCGGGGACAGCCAGCGATGGTTGCCGGTCTTGCGCTCACAGCCGCAACGCTGGCCTGGACGGCCGGGGCCTGGTTGCAAGCACGCCTTTCGCTTCGCCGCGATCGCCGCCGGCTAAGCCGCACCGGCCTCACCCTCACCGCCCTCGGGATTGCGGGAACGACGAGCGCGCTCAGGGCTGAGGTCCCCGTGTGGATCGTGGCAATCGCATGGGGCGCTGCGGGTCTCGGCATCGGTCTTGCGTACTCGACGCTCACACTGATCGTGCTTGAACGCGCCACGAAAGGTCAAGAGGGAACGGCGGCGACCGCACTGCAACTTGCGAATGTCCTCGGTGTCGCACTCGGCACCGGTGTAGGTGGAGCAACGCTTGGACTTGTGACAGCAGCCGGACAATCCCACGCGTTCGCCATTGCCACGATCGACGCCATGATGGTTGGAGTCGCTGGGCTCGGGCTCGCGGCGACGAAGCATCTCCCAGCGCGCCCACCCGAAGCCCGCGGGTACTAGGGGGCGTCTACAGCACCCGGTCGATCGCTTCGACAAAGGCAGCTTTGGGACGTGCCCCGACCAGTTGGCCGACCACCTCGCCTCCGGAAAATACGAGGACAGTTGGCATCGCGCGGATTGCGTAGCGAGCACTCGTGGAGGGGTTCTCGGCGGCGTGGAGCTTCACGATCCGGACGCGACCCTCGTACGCGTCCGCGAGGTCTCGCAGGATCGGGGAGATTTGCCGGCAGGCGGGGCAATGATCGCCCCAGAAGTCTACAAGGACGGGAACCGCGGATTCCAGGACCTCTGTACCGAAAGTCTTGTCGCTAACGTCCGGCAGTTCTGCCAAGCAAGACCCCCGTTGGCCCGTGGCCGAAGGTGTGTACCCGAGGACGGGCATCGGTATTTTCGCGCGGGAACGCACTCCGGCGCAACCCGCATGGATTTGCGGACTTGCTTCGCCGTCAAAAGGACAAGCTCAAGAGTCTGCCACCTGCCTGACGCTGAATCCTCTTGACGAGTTTCGTGCCTTAAGGTTCGGGCCCCCGGCTCCGCGAAAAGCGAAGAGAGTCGCTGGAACCAAGCACTTCCGGAACGGTGGCCGTAGCCGCTGCGGGTGGTGCACCTCGCCGTCCACGCGCACTCCGACCATTAAGGCCCGTCCGCATGAGCAGCAAGTTCTCAGTTTCCAGGACCCCTTTGCAGCGGCACCACCGACGTACGGTGTGGCGAGCTTTCCAGCGCTTTCTGGCATCAGCCTCGTATACGAACCTATGATTGTGCAGTTGAGTAACCAGAGCGGGACCGAACGGACGGAAGGGGATGGACGTGCCGGGCTCTTCGCTCTGGCGCAATGGCGCCTTCTGTATTGGACGATCGCAGCGGTGGGAGAACCGCCTGGGACGAAGAGTCGCGAAAAGCGGCGAGGTTTCGGTAAGTTATATCTCGCGCGGAGAGGTGGCCGAGAGGCTGAAGGCGGCGGTTTGCTAAACCGTTATACGGCCAAAAGCCGTATCGGGGGTTCGAATCCCCCCCTCTCCGCCACTTCCAGGACATCTGGGCTCGCGCCCAGCAGAGACGGCGTAGCTCGCGACGAGTAGAAGGAGAGATGGCCGAGCGGCTGAAGGCACGCGCCTGGAGAGCGCGTGTACCCGAAAGGGTACCGTGGGTTCGAATCCCACTCTCTCCGCCACGCCGCGATCGAGCTGCCCAAGATGAGAGATACGCTAGGATTCTCTCGTTCATACGCGCCCATAGCTCAGTTGGATAGAGCGTCAGGTTGCGGACCTGAAGGTCGCAAGTTCGAGTCTTGCTGGGCGCGCCAGATTTCCCTCGATGAGGCGGGCCGTTACGCGGTTCGCCTCTTTTATTTCATGGGGATTTGTTGCCGTCTGTTGCCGTCGCGTCGTCAAGGAACGTGAGGTCCGGCGCCGCCTCGGGGATCGCGTGCGCGTAGACCCGCAACGTTGTCTCAGGGTTACTGTGCCCGAGTACTTGGGATACCCATGCGAGCGGCCGACCGGCATTTAAGGCCAACGTCGCGAACGTGTGGCGTGTACTGTGCTTCGTGAACGGCCGGATGCCGTGATCGACGAGCAGAGCGCGGAATCGTCGCCAAGTGCGGCCAAGATTGTCGCCGTCGATGGGCTTCCCTTGCGGGCTCAATAGAACGAGACCTGGATCACTCCATGCGCCTTCGCGTCTACGGCGACTCTCGGCGAGATGTCCCAACATCGGCCAGGAGGTCGCTGATAGGTACGAACCGCGCGCGGTCGGTCTTCGGGCCTTTTTGCTCGCCCCGCACGCGGTTGCGCCGGACACGGATGCGACGACTTGAGAGGTCCACGTCCTCCCACTGGACGGCGATCGCCTCGCCGGTCCGCGACCCGGTGTGAAAAGAGAGTACAAGAAACGGGTACAAGTGAGGCGCCCATTCGCGGGCTACCTCCAGAATCTTGGCGCGCTCCTCTGCTGTCCACGAATCCACCTGCCGAACCTCATGTTCGTACCGGCGCGCCGCCCGCGAGACTAGTCGGCCGACGCCGATCAACGGGTTGGCCGCAAGTAGTCCCCGCGAAACGTGGAGGGAGCAAACGCGACGCAGGATGCCGAGAGCGTTCGCAACCACCTTGGGTGAGAGCCCGTCCTTCAACTTCTGGTTGATGAAGCGAAGGAGATCCGTCTCCGCGAGTGCCTCACGAATGCCACTCGAACGCGATCGGCCTGCCGTGCAGATGGAGCATCGGGTCGAAGGTTCCATGGTTCAGGATTCAAGACGACCTGCCGAAGTTTGAGGCAAGGCTCACCGAGCCGTGCGTGGAGCTTTGGCGCGGCACAAGGAGCGCCCAATAGCCATGCGAAGCTCTACTAGGAGCGGGGGACCCAAGCTAAGGGAGCATCGGTCCCTTCTCGGGGAACGCGGAAAACCGTGCGCCAACTCTCCTCCTCAATGACCTCGTTCTACAAGTTCGTCTTCCCCACAGTCTGGATCGGGGCGTTCGCATTCGTCACGTTGCTGATGTTCATGGCCCCCGATTCGTCCAAGGGAAACGGAGACGTGCACGAAATGCGGTGGATCTTTGCCTTCATGACGCTTCTCGGCGGAAACTTCATCTATTGGGGCTGCATGAGACTCAAGACGGTCAGCATGAGCGGGGATGCCCTCATCATCTCGAACTACCGCAGGCGGGTCGATGTTCCTCTGCGCGATGTGGAGGCGATTTCGGGTTCGATGTTTATGTCTCCCGAGCTTATCTGGTTGCGCTTTCGGCACCCAACCCCTTTTGGTGAGAAGATAGTCTTCATGCCGAAGGTCCGTTTCCACTTTGGCTTCTCACGCCATCCGCTTGTCGCTGAGCTTCGAGCCCTCATCTCCAGCCCTGCAACGCATGCTTGAAGACGTTTGAGGAATTGGTCGAGCAAACGTCACGCTAGAAGGCATGCCATGTCTCAAAGAAACGAAATTAACATCTGGCACATCGCGATACCGGTGAACGACCTTGATCGCTCCGTCGCATTTTATTGCACCATGCTGGGTTTCGAGATGGTGGGACGGGACGAATACCCGACCATGCGGCAGGCGTTCGTCTCACTAGGTCGTGGTGGGTTTACGATAGAACTATTCGTGCCGTTGGGTGAGGAGGCTATCAAACCGCGTTTGCGCCCCGATCACGTTGCCTTCGAGTGCGCCGACATCGACAACTACCGCCAGAAGATCGCGGCGTCAGGTCTCTCGGTCCCGAATATAGAGACCTTCCCGGGTGGCATGAAGCACTTTGAACTTCGGGATCCCGACAACACCAAATTGGACTTCTTCGAGGGCCGCGCCGGATACGACGCGTTTCTGGCCAGCAGGGAACCTGACGCGGCCTCAAAATCAATTTAGGACACTACCCGGTATCGCAGCCACTTGGCGAACAACTCTCTTTCCTTGGTTCGCTGTCAGTCCTTCTCTCGTATTAGCGGCTTCAATGAGGCGCTCAGCTGGCGTGCAAATATTTGCGCGGATCGGACGGTACTTTGGTGGGAGTCGAGCGACCTTGAACGAAGTGAGCGATATTTTGAGGAGTGAGTCTGAGTCTTGAAGGCCGAGTCTCGCGCCGTAAAGGTGACGCACTATGGCTCAAATTGACATATCTCAGTACCTCGCCGCGCTCACGCCTCGTCAACGACGGTTGCTGCTCGCACTGATCGGCGGGGCCGGGACGAAGACTCAAACTGCAGAAGAAGCAGGTGTAAGTCGCCGCACGCTCTATCGCTATCTCGATGACGCAATGTTCAAGAGCGCGCTCGAAGGCACGAACATTCTCCTTCTTCGAGCAACGGCGAGTCAGATCCTGGCCGCAACGGGGACCGCTGTGGAAGCTCTGCGTCGCATCGCGGAAGACTCCGACGCAAAGCCGGCGGAGCGAGCCCAGGCTGCTTCAAAGATCCTGGACTGCTTCTTCCAACACACAGAGAAGATCCTCCAGCTATCCCTGTGACGGGCTCGGCAGCGGGAACGCCACCGCGGGCTCAGCCGGCCGCGGGCGCACCCGGCCGAGCAGCTGCACGCCTAACCCGCCGCCCGCCAGCGCGGGCACCGGGTCTCGGGCTAGGGGTGCGACCCGAGCGCTGGCCGTCAGCTCCGCCGCAAGTCTAGAATCGCTGCATGCGACGACTGATGCCGGAGGGCGTAGTCTTCGTGCGCAAGGAATACGGGTCGGCGCGCTCCGAGGCGCCGGTCCCGGCCGGTGTGAAAGTCGTTGACGGTGGTCTCGGCGTTACGCCTGCGGGTGCGGTCCGCGGCGCCCGAGCCGAAATGAACGGACGTTCGGAGGGGCGATGTTCCCGGCACTTCCTATTGCTCTCGGCATCCTGCTCGTCCTCGCGTGGGCGAGCGCGAATGTACTGAAAGAGTACGAGCGCGGCGTCGTCTTCCGCTTCGGACGCTACAACGGCACGAAGGACCGAGGCTTGCGTTTCATCATCCCGGGTGTCGATCGTATGGTGAAGGTAAGCCTGCGCGAGATCGTGATGGATGTGCCGCCGCAGGACGTCATCACGCGCGACAACGTCTCGTTGAAGGTGAACGCGGTGATCTACTTCCGTGTGCTGCATCCGGAGAAGGCGGTGATCTCGGTCGAGAACTACCTCTTCGGCACCTCGCAGATGGCGCAAACGACGCTGCGGAGCACCTGTGGACAGGGCGACCTCGACGAGCTCCTGGCCGAACGGGAGACGATCAACCGCAAGCTCGCGGAAATCATCGACCAGCAGACGGAGCCATGGGGGGTGAAGGTGCGCGCGGTCGAGCTCAAGCAGATCGACCTGCCGGAAGAGATGCGCCGGGCGATGGCGAAGCAGGCAGAGGCCGAACGCGAGAAGCGATCCAAGATGATCCACGCAGAGGGCGAGTTCCAGGCGGCGCAGCGGCTCCAGGATGCCTCTCACATCCTCTCCCAGGAGCCGGCGGCGCTCCAGCTCCGCTACCTCCAGACGCTGACGGAGATCGCCACGGAGCAGAACTCGACCATCCTCTTCCCATTCCCGATGGATCTCCTGCGGCCTTTCCTCCTGCCGCCGGGCCGAGGCACGGGCCCGGGGACGGGGCGCTAGATGGCGCGCGGCGCAGACAAGCTCCCCTCCGACGAGGGGGTGCGCCGGAGCGACCCGTTACGAGTAGGTATGGAGGAGGATTGGGTAGGAGGTCGAGTAGCTAGGGCCTGTGAGTACAGGGCTCTCTCAGCGGGGGTTGGACCAGACTAATGACCTCTGGCAGCAGCTCGCAGTCCTCACCCACGCGGGCATAGCGAACACGCGAGCGTATGCGCCTGGCAGTTCAGTGCGCGATCGTATCGGCTGAACCCTACGCATCCGCGATGCCGGCCACACAATCCCCGCCAAGTTCTCAATTTCCCGTGATCTGGGGATTGACTGTTTGTCGGCTCTTCAGAGATCATGCCGTCGCGCACTGCAAACAGCGCTCGCTCCCTTCAATCCCTAGGGCAGCAGTGAGCAGGGCACAAACACACCGCGAAGGCCCAAAGCACTCCCACAAATAGGTAGCCTCTATCAGACCGCCAACGAAGATCTCTAACTTTTCTTTTGGAGGAGAACCTAATGCACGCGACTTTTTTACGCCCCGCTCTTGCGACGCTGACGCTTTCTGCCTTGCTGTTTACCGGGGTATCGGCTTTCGCCGAGATGGTTTCCTACAAAGCCGACCTCAAGGCTTCGACCGAGGTTCCCCCCAACGATAGCAAGGGCACCGGAGTTGTTGAAGCGACCTATGACACTACATCTAAGAAGTTTTCTTGGACGATCACCTATTCGGGCCTGACCGGTCCTGCCACCGCCGCTCACTTCCACGGACCGGCCGCAGCAAATGCTACTGCGCCGCCGGTGGTGCCGCTTTCGGGTGATCTCGCAAGCCCGATCAAAGGCAATGCAACCTTGACAGATGCCCAAGCGGCAGACCTCCAAGCCGGGCGCTGGTACTTCAATATCCATACCGCCGCGCACCCGGTCGGCGAACTACGTGGACAGGTTATGAAGAAGTAAGTCGTCGCGAACCCGAGAAAACGGAGGACCCGCATATTTCCCGCGGGTCCACTTTTGTCGCGCCGGCAGCGCCCGGAGGCTTGGCTTTCAAGCTCTAATCCTGTTCGGTGGACCATCGGCGGCCGCGACGCTCCGAAGCGAGGACGTGGGCTGGTGAGCGGAGCGGCTCACCCCCCCGGCCGGCGCGTGCCCCCAAGGGAAGTTTAGCCTTTCAATGCTTTTCTGCGCGGACCTCCGCGCTCGCGGCGCGCAGGGCCTTCAAATCACCGACGCTGCGCATCCGAGAAATGTCGCGCATGCGACTCAAAGGCATACGCAACGTGGGATGATGACCGCGGAAAGGGGAGCGCCCGCGCCAGCGGCAGATTCCGCGCCCAGGTTGTACAGGACGCGCAGCGGGTAGATGATGCCTCCAATGCGCACCGCGCTCGCGCTTGTTCTGCCCCTCTTGGTGCTCGCGCCATCCTGCTACGTTCAGGCGCGCGATGACGCCGCATTGAGGCAGCAGATCCTGGAGCTGATTCGCCAAGAGCAGCAGCGCCAAGCGCAGCTAGCCCAGCAGTGTAACGAACTGCGGATCGCGCTCATTAACCGGGGCATGCCACTCGAACAAGCCACGAGCGCCTACAACGACTGCCTCGCAGGGAAATAGGTCGCGCCGGGCCAGGAGAGTTCGGCCATGAGCGACTCCAAGGCCCGGGTCCTTGAAACTCTCTTTCGTTGCGGTGCCGCCCAGCCGGAGCCCGCAGCTCTCGATGAGTTCGCCGCAAGACTTCAAAACGCTTGAACGTACGAGCCGGCACGCGAAATGAGGCTGAGCCACTGGGCAGGCGGCTTAGGGCAGATAGCGTACCGTCCTGTCGACACCGCGCCTTGTCAATCGCGCCCTAGTGCCCTAGACAAACTCCTCCACCGCTTCTTTGAGCATTCTATCGAGGTCGTCGTATGACCTAGCCTTGATCACCTTCCCGTTCGGGTTCAACACCTTCGCCACAGACAGCGCGACCAAATCTCTCGCGCGCTCCGCTTGCCGCGCCGTCGCGTAGCAGCGGACCGCGGGATGATAGCGGGGCAACCTCAGGCCATCGGTGCAGTCCCGAATGGGGTTGTGCAAATATTTGCACTGGCTTGTGGAGAAGCTCCTTCATCCCAGCACAGGATGCGCTGGAAGGTCCGCGGCGCAGAGCAGCTGGCCAGCGTCAATAGCGGGGGCCGCTACATCCGACTGTCCCGGCAAGTGACGAAAAGATGGTACTCCCGAGAAGGAGGCAATTCGCGCCGGGGATGCGGAGGAAGGACGAGCATGACGGGGTCCCAGGCAGAGCCTGGCGACTCGTGCGGGTCGCGGCGCGAAGCGTTGCACTTAGCGCTCGTCGCGATGCTCGATCACCAAGTCGGGGCCGGGCGATACTGCACCCGGGGTTGAAAGGCGTCCGCACATTGGAAAATAACTTCGGCCCGACCTTGACCCTCAGCCCATATCGAACGCTTTGCGGTCACCATCGCTACCCTACCCTGTTTGGCGCAGAAGGTGTTTGCGTTCTCAACGGCATCCGCAACCATTCCCTCGGTCGTTCCGAAAAAATAGTCATGCTTCGATGCCATATAGGTTCCGGGACCTAGGCGTACCAGATGAGAGACGCAGCCCCCTAGAACCGTCGCCAGGATGGCTATCAGAGCGAGTCTAGATCCCATTGACCTGCCTGGCTTCCTCGGCCCAACAACCCCTAGAAAACGGCCTCTGTTTGCTCCACTGATCGACTCCGCTCGGCGAACTCCGCCGGCGTGAGATGGCCCAGGCTCGAGTGCGGACGCACGTAGTTGTACTCGC
>Ga0116216_10000355_pt1 | contig 39150 bp, 42 predicted proteins | sample Sb_taG_11_FD_89696 | JGI IMG/M metagenome (GOLD analysis project Ga0116216, IMG submission 89696) | Peat soil microbial communities from Weissenstadt, Germany - Sb_50d_3_AS metaG | ecosystem: Environmental > Terrestrial > Soil > Wetlands > Peat | place: Germany: Weissenstadt | collected 2010-09-21
CGCGTCCCCCACGAAGCCCGGGAGCAGCTGCCCTTGCCCTTGCTCGTACGCTTTGAACTGGATCTCATCCCCCATGACTGTCATTTTATCCGTAACGACGAGTCTTGGGTCACTCTCCTAGCTCCTGCCGGCTCAAGGGCGTGCATGCACCGGCGCAACGGGCTGTGCCGCCGATGGAAATCCCCCCTCAAGGAAACCCTGGAGCGGCCGAAGAGACGGTTGTGCCTGCGCGCGGATAGGCGCCTAAAGGCACAGGGGGAGCCGGTGATCGTCGTGCCGCCCAAGGCGTCCGCTGCCCGCCGCTGGCTCGCGCACCTCGTCCGGGCGGCGGCGGGCGCCATCCGAGCTGGGGACCCGTTCGATGACGTTCTTGTGTTCGAGTCGGACGCCGTGCTGCGCCTCGCGCGGCGCCATCGCGTGGCGCCCCTTGTGCATCTCGCGCTGTGCGATGGGCGCATCGGAGATGCCCTGCCGCGAGCCTTCACCGAAGCCTGCCGCGGGATCTACTTCGCGACGCTGCGAAAGAACGTAGTGGCCCTCGACGCTGGCGAAGAGGTGCTCGCGGCGCTGGAGGCCCACGGCGTCGCCGCCGCACCGCTCAAGGGGTGGGCGCTTCTTACGACCACGCCCGACGGCGGTGGCGCGACTCCCGTGTACCTCGACCCCGCCCTGCGACCCATGGACGACCTTGACCTCATGGTGGCGGCGGATGAGCGCGGCCTTGCGTCCGCTGTGCTTGAGACCGTCGGCTTCATGCCGATTCAATCGCCCCGAGTTCGCACTGGTCTCTACGCGGCGGGCCATGAGGTTGCCTTTCACAAGCGGTATGGCGACATCGACCTCTTTGTGGAACTGCATTGGGCGTCGGCCGGCCCAGAGAGTTTGCTGCGCGGGATGAGTTTTTCCGGCGAGCGCTTTTTGCGCACGCTGTGCGTCAAAAACGAGGAGTCCGGAAGGCTTGAGCCCACGCGACTTGGAAATCTGCTCTTTGCTGCGGTCCATGGCGCTCGCCACGCCTACGAACGATGGATCTGGCTGCACGATCTCCACCGGCTTCTCACGACCAGCCCACTCGACTGGGATTCGGTGGTTCGAGCCGCTGGCGCGTGGCGCGTGCGCGGCCCGCTTTACGCCGGGCTCGTCGCGACCCGCGAGCTGTTCCGAACGCCCGTGCCGAAAGAAGTGATCGCAGCGCTGGCACCCGGTCCGGTGCGTCGCGGCCTTCTGCACCGCTCCCTTTCGGCCTCGATGCGCGACGAGGCGAGCCGCCGCCCCGGGCGGGTCGCCAAGCTCCTGCTCGGCGAGAGCTGGTGGGATGTCGCCCGCACCGCGGCATGGGCAACGCTTCCCGGCGCAGCGTGGTACACGGCGCGCGGCGAAGAACCAAGGTTTCGCCGCCGTCTTGCGCAGCCCGCGCGAGCCTGGCTGCAGGCAGGAGAGGGTTCTTAATGACACAAGAGAGCGTGCTCTGTCGCGCATCGGGAGTCGTCGCACGGACGATCGCCGGAGAGACGATTCTCGTTCCGGTGCGACGGCGAGCCCAAGAGATGGGTCTCTTTACGCTGAACAGCGTGGGAACCTTCGTCTGGAAGGCTCTGGATGGCACGCGCTCGCTGCGGGAAATCGCGGGAGCGGTTGCCAGCGCCTTTGAGGTCGATCCGGCTCGGGCCTTGGCCGATGTTTCGGCGTTCGGCGCAGATCTTGAACGCACCGGCTGCGCGACGGCTCGCGCGGAGGCTGCGCGATGAACTTTGCGCGCGCAGGGCTCGTCGCGGCGGGGCTGGAGCACGTCCGGAGCGACTCGCTCAGCAAGGACTACAAGCGGCGGATCGCGGCCGACCGTACGCCCGTGTCTGCCTCGATCGAGCTCACCTATCGCTGCAATCTCCACTGTGGCCATTGCTACTGCCCACCCGGCGACCGGAGCCGCGAGCTCACCGGGGAGGAGATCAGGAGTCTTATCGACCGTCTCGCGGACCTCGGGACGCTCTTTCTCCTCATGACCGGGGGCGATCCGCTGCTGCGCAAAGACTTCGCCGCGCTGTATCGGCATGCCAAAGAGCGGGGGATGCTCGTGACCGTCTTCACGAATGGCACGCTGATCGACGACCGGATCGCAGACCTTTGGGAGGAGCTCCCGCCCTATCTCGTGGAGATCTCCCTCTATGGCTTGACACGGGGTGTCTACGAAAAGGTCGTGGCCGTCCCCGGTTCTTACGACCGCTGTCTGGCCGGCATCTCGCGCGTTCTGGCCAGCGCCCACCCGCTGGCGCTTAAGTGTCCGGTGACGCGCGACAATGCCCATGAAATCGCGGGCATTGCCCAGTTCGCCAAGGACCTCGGCGTCGACTTCCGCTACGACCCGGTGATTCTTGCGACGATGGACGGCGGGCACAAGCCACATGTCCTGCGGCTGGCGGCCGAGGAGATCGTTGCCTTCGAGGCCAAAGACATCGAGAAGGACCGCGCCTGGCGCAAATACCTGGCCGAGGAGCCGCAGCCGGAGCTGGATCCCACCGCGCTTTTCTCCTGCGGCGCGGGGAAGAACTCCCTGCACATCGATCCCTACGGCAACGTGCAGGTCTGTCTCATGGTGAAAAACTTCAAACACAGCCTGCGTGAACGCGATCTTGCAGAGATCTACTTCGAAGAGTTTCCGAAGATTCTGTCCCTAAAGCGGGAGGAAGGCTCGAAATGTGGAAGCTGCAAGAGCCGCGCGATCTGTAACAACTGCCCGGGAATCGCACTCTGGGAGACAGAGACCAACCACGCCAATGTCGATTTTCTCTGCACTCTCACAGGGGTGCGCGAGCAGACCTATCGCGGTGCGCTCGAGGATGCGAGCGGCGAGCCCGGCTCCGGAGGTGGCGCCTGCGGAGGATGCGGATCGGGCTGTAAGAGCAAGAGTCAGGGCGCGAGCCCGCTCCTTCAGATCGGAGGTGTACGATGAGCGGCGGGGAAGGCGGGAAGGCGGGGGGACGGCTTCCCTATGAGCCGCCGCAGATCCGGCTGATCGAGCTCGACGTCATGGCGAGCTTCCCGGACAACTGCAAAATGGATGTCGGCACCGGTGGCTTCGGGGGCGCGGCCGGCTCGTGCCAGCAATCCAGCCAGCCCACCGTCATGTGCTTGAACATCGGAAGCTAGCCGTGGCCCGTACGCTGCTGCTCGGACTTACGGTGGCGGAGCTCAAGATCGCGATCGAGGTACCTCCGGAGCTGCGCTGGCGCTGGCCTGCGGGTCCTCTCCGGCGCTTCGCCTCGTCTGCGGACTCCGCGCACGTGCACGTGGGGGTGCGCGTGGGACGCTCCGAACCGCCCACGAGCGAGGCGCTTCGCTACGACTCGGGCGGCGGGATTTTTGACGTCGCGCAAGTCGGCCGTGACTGGGTCATCGCGCTCCGAATCCAGGGTCGACTCCAACGCTTGGCGCGCTTCGACGCGGAGTTCCGCAGCGGCGAAGTCGTGGTCGATCCCGAGTCCTTCTATGCGCGAGAGCGTCACTATCCTCTCGCCTATCCACTCGACGAAGTGATCTTCCTGCACCGGCTGGCTCGGGAGGGAGGACTCCTGCTGCACGCATGCGGAGTGGTGCGCGGGCGCGAGGCGCTCCTTTTCAGCGGACCGTCGGGCGCAGGCAAGACGACGATCGCACGCCTCATGCAGAGCACACCCGATGTGCGTGTGCTCTCGGACGATCGGATCGCAATCCGTCCGACCGAGTCGGGCTTCCGTGCCCACGGCACACCGTGGCATGGGGATGCGCCGCTTTCGCTTTCCGATTCTGCGTCGCTGCGAGCGATCCACTTGATCCACCACGCGTGCGGGATCGAGGCGGAGCCCCTGGCAGGTGCCGCCGGCGCGGCGGCCGTTCTGGGCAACGCGTTCGCCCCCTTTCACGATCCCGTGTCAGCCGAAAGGAGCCTTGACTTGGCCGCGAAGCTCGCAGCCCGGGTGCCCATCCTACGACTCGGCTTTCCCAAGGACGGGCGCGTGGTTTCCTTCGCGTGGGGCGCAGCCGACCACACCCGCTTGGCGTCCGCCCAAACGACCTCTCTCCCATGCGTGCAACCGGCTCGCTAAATCCGAGGGTGGCCGCCGGTCAGGTTGCCCGGCCCGAGCTCGTAGAGCTGCTCCGCACTGCCCTAGCTGCCGGCCCACTCGAGCTCGTCGCGCAAGGCTTGTCGATGCGGCCTGCGCTCCGACCCGGAGACCGGGTGAAACTCGAGGCGCGGCCGCCACGGCGGGGCGAAATCGTGCTTGCCGTCGCCGGAAAGCGCCTCGTGCTCCATCGGGTGCTCCGACGCCGCGGTGAGGCGTGGCTGCTCCGAGGCGACGCCCGCCGCGGCGCCGATGGGTGGATCTGCGTCAGTGACATCCTCGGCGTGGCGACTGCACGGGCACGCACAGGTGGCCGTGCAGCGGGCTGGAGGCGTCTGGATGGCAGCTCGGCGCGCGCCTATGGGCTCGTCCTTGCGCCGCTTGTGGTGTGGGCGCGTCGGCTGCGCGAACGCCTGCGCGCTCCGGGCAAGGGGGTGCGCGCGGTGCAGAGAGCCCGCGAACAGGCCAGCGGGACCGATGGCTCTGTGCGCGCTATGCGAGGGCGAGGGAGCCCCGGCGACGCGCGCGATCGAACGCGAAGCGCAGCGCAAGGGCCGCGGGGGGAAACGTAACCGTTGCCACAAGCGCGAGGCGTCCGAGTGCCGGGGCCGCCTGTGCGAGTCCGGCACCCTCCAGGAGGGCGGCGCGGAAGGCTCGCAGACCCACGGCGAGCGGTACCCAATCCGCAACAGCCCGCAGGGGCTCGGGCAGCAGCGCGACGGGAAAATAGACCCCGCCGAGGATTCCGAACGCAAACGCCGTAAGCGTGGTCACGACGCCGGGTCGCCGCAGGACGAGCCAGAGCGCGGCACCCAGCAGGCCGAGGGGTGCGCAGGCGATCAGTGTGGCCGTGAGCGTCACAAGGGCCGTTGCAACGCAGGCCTGCGACCAGGCGATCCCACTCATCCAGCTTCCGGCGCCGGCGTAAATCAGCGCCTGCACGATGGCGAGTCCAAGCGGCACAACTGTCGCGCCCGCAACAAGTGCCGCCGGCGACACTCCGCTCGCCAGCGCGGGCTCGAGTGTCCCCTCCGCCGCCTCCCGGGCCAAAGCGCCGCCGAGGGCACTTAGGGTCGCCATCACCATCATGTGCAGCATGAGACCTGTACAGACGAATTCGAAGTAGCCGCCGGCCGGGAGCGCGGTGCTCCCACCGGAAGGCACAAGGCGGGCCACGAAGTGGTAGGAGAAGAGCCCGAAACCACTCGAGAGGAGCCCGAGAGCGGCCGAAATCCCGTACGTGCGCTGCACCCGCGCGTCCCGGCGCGCCACCGCCGCGAGCTGCCGTGCAAGACGAGTCATGCGGCGGTCCACAAGCGGGGCGCCTCGTGCAGATGCCCCCCCGCAAGCTCGGCGCTCCGATCGCCAATGGCCGCGAGCTCCTCTTTGGAATGGGATACCCAGATCACGGTGCGCCCCGCAAACTCCAGCCGCAGCGCACCCAGGATGTCCCTTTGTGAGGCGGCGTCGATCGCGCGCAGGGGTTCGTCGAAGAGTAGGACGGGCGGCCGGAGAAGGACGGCTCGCGCGAGTGCTGCGCGCTGGCGGATTCCCGCCGAGCAAAGATCCGCGGGCATGTCGAGGTGGGTGCGGAATCCAAGTCGCTCCGCCAGCTCGTCGATGCGCGTCGCCGCAGCGCGGCGTCCGAGCCCTGCGGCCCTTGCGTGGAAGGCGAGGCCGCCTCGAAGGTCCAACCTACGGCCCCACGACCCTTCGCCACTCCCGGACCAGCCGATGCAGCCGGATCGCCGGGCGCGATCCGGTGACTGGCCGAGCACACGAACCACTCCTGCCGTAGGAAGGAGTAAGCCGGCGATGACTCTGAGGAGCGTCGTCTTGCCCGCCCCGTTCGGGCCGCTCAGACCAAGAACTTCGCCGGGCCACAGCTCAAGCGTGATGGCCTTGAGGACCTCGCGCTTGCCCAAGCGCTGCGCGAGCCGATCCAGCCGAATTGCCGCCATACCGGGATATGTTCGGCTCAACCGGCAAAAAGCTGAAGAGAACCGCGGGAGATTCCCCGCGTGGAGCGTGTGCACACAAGGCACCCGCGCAGCCAGGAGGTCGAGTGCGGATTTGCCCTAAGGGAACCTGCGGATTCGCTTCCCGACGGCCGTGGGTTAAGCGTAGACTGGAGCGTACCGGGACCTCGCGCACGCATAGCCGAGGGCATGCGAGGCGCCTGAGCCCGAGTTGCGGTCGTGGAGGGGTCATGAAAGCGCTAATCGAAGCCGTCGTACGGGCACTCGTCGACAAGCCCGACGAGGTGCAGATCAAAGAAGTCATCGGAGAGCACGCCCACGTGCTCGAGTTGCGTGTCGCAAAAGAAGACCTGGGCAAAGTCATCGGAAAGGGTGGAGCTCACGCATCAGCCATTCGCACCATCATGGCCGCGGCGAGCGGCAAAGAGAAGAAGCGGTACATCCTCGAGATCATTGAGCACTGACTCCGCCGGGACTCCGCTGCGGCTCGCTGGCCTCTGCTCTGGTAAGGTCGGGTACTCGGCCCTCGTTGCTCGAGGCTGCAGGAGATCGTCGTGGGTTCTGCTCCGCTCACGTTCCAAGCTTCCCTCACCGTAGGTGCGCAGATCGAAGCTCGCGCCGCCCACGCGGTAGCAGCCGATTCGGCGTTCCTGCTCGAGGGAGAGCGGGTCTGGACCTATCGCCGGTACCGGGACGAATGCGTGCGCGTCGCGCACCTTTTGCGTCGGCGTCTGGGCCCGTGCGATGAGGCGCGACCCGGCCATGTCGCGATTTTGCTCGATAACCATCTCGAACTGCTGGCCGTCTATGGCGCTTGCGGATATTTGGGCTTGACGCTCTTTGGTGTGAATACAGGGCTGCGTGGCGATACGCTTGCGGGCGTCCTGAACCACTCGCGTGCCCGCGCCGTGGTCCTTGACGAGCGTTACCTCCCTGAGTTCGAGCGGGTCCGCAGCTCGCTCAAGCACGTGGAGAATGTCCTTGTGCGCCGCCAGCGCAGCGGCGAAGCGGCGGATGACCTCGAGGCCTGTTTGTGCCGGGAGGTCGGAGGCGCCGGCATTTCCCTCGACGCACCGGATGCCACGGTGGGCCCTGAGACGAATCTCATGGTGATCTACACCTCCGGCACAACGGGCTTGCCAAAGGGCATCAACAACAACCACTTCAAGCTGCTCGTGACGGGCCTCGCGGTGTCCCGCAGTCTGGAGCTCGGCAGTGACGCGGTGGGTTATGCCTGCATGCCGCTGTTTCATTCCAACGCCATCTTTCTCGGATTTTCCCCAGCGTTCTGGGTGGGTGGCAAGCTCGCGCTGCGGGATCGTTTCAGCGCCAGCAACTTTGTGCCGGACGTGTTGGAGTACGGTGTCACGTACTGGAACTACGTCGGCGAGCCCGTCCACTACATCCTGAATGCGATCGAGAAGGAATATGACGGGGACGAGGGACGCATCCTCGAGCAAGTGGCACGCCATCCGCGAAATCGCCTGAGGTACGCGGTAGGGAACGGGGCTTCACCGCCCGACATCGACCGCTTCACCCGATGGCTCGGGCTCGAGGATATGTTCGAGCTCTATGGCTCCACCGAGGCCGCGATCAGCACCTTCCGCAAGAAGACCGACCCGCGGGGAAGCGTCGGGGAGATCACCGACGAGAGCGTGAAGATCCTGAACGAGCGCGGCGCGGAGTGCCCGCCCGCTCGGCTCGGTCCCGACGGCAAGATCCTAAACTACGCCGAAGCGGTGGGGGAGATCTGCAGGATTGCGGCCGACACGGGACTTTTCCAGGGGTACTTCGACAACCCCGAGGCCAACACCTCGAAGTACCGCGATGGCGTCTACCACTCCGGTGACCTCGGGCATGTCCTCGTGCGCGACGGCAAACGCTTCCTGTACTTCGACGGTCGTACGGATGACTGGATCCGCAAGGACGGGGAGAACTTTTCAGCCGCGCAGGTCGCACGTCATTTGGCCGAACATCCCGGCGTGATGCTCGCTGCGGCCTACGGGGTACCGTGTCCGGTTTCCGACGAGCTGGTGATGGTGGCGCTCAAACTGTGCCCGGGAGCCAGCTTCGATCCCAAGGGATTCTTCGATTTCTGTGAACGCCAGGTCGCCGAGGGCGGGATGGACCGCAAATGGATACCCGACTTCGTGCGGATTGTGGATGACTTCGAGTTCACGCAGACGCAAAAGATTCTGGTCCGCAGCCTCAAGAAAGAGCACTTCCATCGGGGACGCCTTGCGGATGCGCCCATCTATTGGCGGCGGCGCGGGGATACCCGCTACTTGCCCTTCGCTGGAGAGGACTTCGAACGACTGCGCGTCGAGTTCGCGGCGGCCGAGCGCTCGGATCTGCTCGAGCGGTTCTGATCGCAGCCGGCAACTACGAACTCGAACCCACCAGTTTCGAGATCGTGCTTGTGTGCAGAACCCCCCAGTCCGATCCCCGTCACCATTCCCTGTGTTCCTTCCGCCGACTGCATGCCGTCCTGCCGGTTAGAGAGTTCGGCACGCGCCTTGCGCTCCTCCAGTTGAAGGGTGAGCCGGATCACCGAACCCTGGCGGGGCGGAGGAAACATGGAAGCGACCTATTCGGCGGAAGAGCACTTTGAGCGTGGTAAGGACTTGCTCGCGGCGGGGCGAGAGGAAGCGGCCTTCGAGCACCTGCGCGCCGCCCATGGGTTGCAGCGCAGCAACGCGAAGTACGCCTCCTACTATGGTCTGTGCCTCGCGCTCGTGGAGCGCCGTTTTAACAAGGCCCTTGAGCTTTGCCGTGCAGCGGTGAAGGAGGAGTTTTTCAATCCCGAGCTCTACCTCAACCTTGCGCGTGTGCACCTCGCCTTCGGTTTCAAAGCCGAGGGTATGCGCTACCTCCGCCGCGGTCTCATGATCGATCCGGGCAATCAGGTGATTCGTGCCGAGCTCCAGAGCATGGGCCAGCGCCGCGACCCCGTCCTGCGCTTCTTGCCGCGGCGTCACATGCTAAATCGCTTGCTCGGCCAGGTACGCCGTCGCCTCGGCGGTGGCGAAGTCGACCCGATGGCGGAAGAGCGCATGGCCTGAAGCGTTCCCGGCGCGCGCACCAGCCCAGACCCGTTGACTTCACCAGGTCGAAGACCTACACGTCCTCGCGCATTTCTGACGCCGAGGTGCCGCTGTGGGCAGCGTAATCAAGAAGCGCCGCAAGAAGATGCGCAAGCACAAGAAGAAGAAGCTTCTCAAGCGCGCGCGCCACAAGCGGAAGCGCTAGTCCGCGCGCAATCCCACCCTGCTTCCCGGGTAGACGCACGAGCGCCGCACGCCCGCCTTGCGCGTGTTCCACGCCCCCCTTTTTCTGCCTCGGCCCTGCGCCATTTGCACTCGAACCCCCCGAAGTCATCCCTCGGCCCGCAGCTTTGGTGCCCATCGCGTTGTTTTTTTTGTGGTTCTTACTTGACGACGTGGAAAACCGAGTGTTAGCGTGAGCGGCAAGAGTGGCTCTAGAGCCGCGGTTTGCGACTGAAACGGGCTGATCTGCCGTCAAGTTGCAGGTTCCGGGGTCCGATAGGGGGCATGAGCAAAGCGGTCTCCTTTGCGCCAGGAGCGGAGGGGACCGGAGCGATCGTCGCTCACTCGATGCACCCGCGGCGCCGTCGCTGATGAACCGCGGAGCGCGAGACCACCGCTCGAGACAAGCAACAGGGGGGTGACCCAGAATGGCAGCTCGTAAGAAGGGAACGCGGAGGAAGGCCGGCCGCAAGAAGGGCGGGCGCAAGAAGGCCACGCGACGCAAGGGTGGCCGGAAGAAGGGAGCCCGCAAGAAGGGCGGGCGGAAGAAGGCCACGCGCCGTCGTCGTCGCAAGGCAGCGGCAGCCCCGATGATGTAGCGGGGGGGCGAGCAGTGCTCGCCTCAAGGCCTTCTTCAGGGAAGGCTCTTCGGACCCCGGCCGGAGCGATCCGGCCGGGGTTTCCTTTTGGCTCCCAGCTGTCCTACTTTGCATGCCCCAAACCGCAAAGAGGTCGCGATTCATGGCACGCATCACGATTGAGGACTGCACCGAGCGGGTGCCGAACCGTTTCCACCTGGTCCAGATGGCGTCGGTTCGCACCAAACAGCTCAAGAAGGGCGCTCATCCGCTCGTGCAGACCGAGGACAACAAAGAAGTGGTGATTGCCCTGCGCGAGATCGCGGCCGGCTACATCCTTCCCGACTATCCCGAGCTCAGCGCGTCCGACAAGTAGGCTGGGCGGGGGTTATCCGCTCAGCGCAGCACCTGCACCGGGACGTGGAACGCCACCTTGGTGCCGCGCCCCACCTCGCTCGAGAGCGTGATTCCGCCCTCCAGCAGGACCAGCAAGTCGCGCACGAGAGCAAGACCGAGGCCTGCGCCGCGATACCGCGTCGACTCGAGTTCGTCTACCTGGTAGAACTCGTCGAACACGTACTGCTGGTCGTCCGGGCAAATCCCGATGCCCGTGTCTTCAAGCTCGCACTCGAGCTCGCCATCCTTCACCGAAGCGCGGATTGTGACATGGCCCTTCGGGGTGAACTTGGCGGCGTTGTCCAGCAGCAGAAAAAGGATCTGGTTGAGCTTCGCGAGGTCTGTCCGGAACTTCGGGAATGGCTCCGTCAGGTGCTTCTCGATTACAACGGGCTTATCCCCGAGGGTGTCCTGCACGCTAAAGATCGCCTCATCGACGACTTCGCGGAAGCTCACCTCATGGATCTCGACCGGAAGCTCACCTTGTTTGATGCGCCAGAGGTCGAGGATGTTTTGCAGCGTGCGAAGGAAGGCTGTGCCGTCATCCAGGGCGGAGCGGAGACCCGCCTTGGCACTGTCTGAGAGCGCGTCGTTTTCGTTCGCGAGGACAGAGATCACCGACTCGATGATGCTGTTGAGCGGCGTCCGCAGCTCGCGCGACATCTTCTCGATGAAGTCATTCTTGAGCTTCTCGATCTTGCCGAGCTTTTCCTGGTTGCGGAGCAGCTCGATGTCTTGGGCGAAGAGGGTTTCGGACAGCTTGAGGATCTCGTCGCTCTTTTGGTCTGCCACTCGGTCGATTTCGGACAATCGCTTCTGGAGACCGTCGTTTTCCCGGGACACGCGGGTGTGGTCGATGCGGATCGCGGCCACCGCGGCCAGGAGCGCCAGGGACTCGACCGCCGCGAGGCTGATCGGCTGAGGCCCCGCCGCCACGAGGGCGCCCTGGACGCGACCCTCGAACGCAAGGGGCATGACGAGCGTGCCGCCCATTCCTCGCGCCCCGAGCCCAGACGCGGCGGGGAGCGCGCGGTGATTGCCCGAGCGCAAAACCTCCTGCACGGCTCCGAGAAGCTCGGCTGCGGCGCTGCGTGCCTCCGCTGCTTTCGGGAAGCCCGCCGCGGCACGCAGCCGCAACCCCGGACCCTCTTTGCCAGCGCCCATTCCGTAGATGAGTGCCACGCCGCCGCCGGCATGCTCCGCGGCGCGCAGGGCGATCGCGCGTAGCGCGCCCGCGAGCCCCTCGCCCTGCTCGCCGGTCGGGGGGGCGCTTGCTGCGCCCTCGACTGCCGCTACGTCGTCCGAACCGCCCGTCACCGAAGCGCCTCCGCCGTCGCCGGCCCCAAGCCGTTAGAACCGCTCGTCCGCCTCGATCTCGTATTGCTCCAACGGCTTCTCGTCGGGGCCATCGTCGCTCGGCGCAGCGCCGCCCTCGAGCTCGAGCTTGGTCTTGAAGTCGGTCGGGTTTGACGCTGCAGCGAGGGCCGTTTCGACCGAAATCTTGTTGGCGCGCAACAAGTCCAAAAGATGCTGATCGAAGGACTGCATCCCCTCCGGCCGCCCACGAGCGATGAAGTCCGTGATCTGCGCCGTCTTGGCGGGGTCCTTGATGCACTCTTGTATCGTGCGTGTGCTGCGCATGATTTCCACCGCCGGCACGCGGCCGTTCTGCTTCTTGTTCGCGAGCAGGCGCAGGGACACCACCGCCTTTAGGTTCTCGGCCAGGCGCGCCCTCACCTGCGGCTGCTCCTCGGTCGGGAAGAACGAGACCAAGCGGTTGATGGTGGAAGCCACATCATTGGTGTGAATCGTGGAGAACACGAGATGGCCGGTTTCCGCAGCCTTGAGCGACGTGTCGACCGTCTCCAGATCGCGCATCTCGCCCACCATGATGACGTCGGGATCCTGACGCAGCGCAGCGCGCAGGGCGTCCGGAAACGAGGAGGTATCGGTCCCAATCTCGCGCTGTGTGATGATGCTCTTATCGTGGGTGAAGACGAACTCGATCGGATCCTCCACCGTGACGATCTTCGCCTTCCGAGTCCGGTTGATCTCGTTGATCATGGTCGCGAGCGTGGTCGACTTGCCCATGCCCGTAGCGCCCGTGACAAGCACATAGCCGCGCTGGACGAGGGCCAGGTCATGCAACACGTTCGGGAGGTTGAGATCTTCGAAGCTGCGGATCTGCAGGGGGATCACACGCAAGACGATGTTGAAGAAGCGTCGCTGGCGTGAAATGTTGACGCGGAAGCGGCCCTCGCCGGGCAGTTCGAATGCCAGATCGAGCTCGTTCCAGTTCATGTTCGCCTGGCGCGGATCGCCCTCGAGCAGCAGCTTGGCAATCGCCTCGGTGTCCGTCGGCGTGAGCACCTTGTAGCGAAGCTCCACGAGGTCGCCGTGGAAGCGATAGAGCGGCAAATAGCCGACCTGGAAATGGATGTCGGACGCCCCCTTCTCAAGGCCAAGGCGCAGGAGGCGATGAACCTTCTCCCGTTCCATCCCGGAACGCCCTCCGAGGCCCCCGACGTACCGGGGAGCCGGCCGAGCCCGCGATTGCCCGCCGTGGGCCGGCACAGCGGGTCCCTTCCCAGAGCGTATCGGCGTGCGGCCCCCTGCCTTGACTGCGCACGAGACGGGAACTCGCGGCTACACTTGGCTCCAAAGGACCCGGGAGGCGACTTGCGACGGCGCGGATGGCGGATGGCGGCAGGCGTACTGACGGTCGGCCTTTGGATCTCGCTGGCTGTCCGAGCGCCTGAGCCCTCCTGGGCGGGCGATTCCCCGCCGCCGCCCCCGCCCCCTCCCTCGGATCCGGCCAAGACCGTCGACCTCGAACGCTTGCTCAAGCTCCCCTCCTCGGTCGAGTACGATGTGGACAAGAAGGGAGGAGCGACCAAGACGGAGTGGCGGGCGCGCTTCCAGCAGGCGCGCAATGAGCTCCAAACCGCGCGGGCGGGCCTCGAAAAGGCCGAGAAGGCGCTCGAGACAGGAGCCGAGAAGTCGCCCTGGAGTGTGGCTCCGCCCGGGGTCCAGGCCAGCACCCAAACCGAGTCGACCGCGAACTTCTCCCTCTCCCAGGACGTGAAGCACCAACGCGAAGAGGTCAAGCGCACGGAAAAGCACCTGCGCGACCTCGAGGTTGAGGCGAACCTGGCCGGGGTGCCGGCGGACTGGCGCGAGTCGCCTTAGGCCGCCCGGGCTCCGGCGCCTCGTCGCGGGAAGTCTGCAAGGAGCGCGAAAGCGACCGAGAGCAGGACCGGTCCGAGGAAAAGGCCGAGCGTCCCGAAGGCCAAAAGGCCCCCGAGTAACCCGAGGAACAGCAGAAGGAAGGGAATCCGGACCGGCCCGGAGCTCATCAAGACCGGCCGGAGCACGCTGTCGATCGTGCTGATGAGGGCCAAGCCCCAAATCGCCATGCCGATCGCAGCGGCGGTGCGTCCCTGCGAGAACAAGAAGATCGCCGCACCTCCCCAGACGACGGGCGGCCCGACCGGCAAGAAGGAGAGCACGAACGTGAGTGCACCCAGCGCCACGGCCGAGGGAACTTCAAAGATCGCAAATCCGATTCCTGCGAGGATGCCCTGGCCGAGGGCGGTTCCAAGAAGGCCGAACACAACCGTCCGGACGACTCCCCCCACGTGGTCGAGCACACGCTCGCCCGCACTCGGGAAGACGACCGGCGCCAGCCGACGGGCCTGCACAATCAGGCGTTCTCCGTCGATGTAGAAGGCGTAGAGCGTGACAAGCATGATCGCGAATTTGAAGAAGTTGGTGGCGATACCTCCCGCGATCTCCATCAGGCGCCCAGAGAATTCGGTGCCGTACTTCGCCACGTACTGCGCGATCGCGGCGGGATTGAAAACCGATTCCGAGCGCAGCTCCGCAAGAGGCTTTGCCAGCCAGGGCCGCGCTTCAACCCAGTCCGGGAACGGCGCCCCCTGGGCCAGCCAGTCCCGCAGGACCGAGATGAGCTGTGTAGCCTCGCGCGCAAGCGCGACCAGAATGGAAGCGAGGGGAATGCCCAGGCCCAGCGCCAAGGCGAGGGTGAAGCAGGCCGCGGAAAGATGCGGGCGGCGCGTGCGTGAGCGCACAGCCCGGTAAAGGGGCCAGGTGACGTAGGCGACAATCGCAGCCCAGGCCATGGGAACAAGGAAGGGCTGGAGCACGAGCAGCGTCGCCACGAGCAGCCCAAGTCCGCCCCCGACCCGCGCGATCAGTAGCCCCGCAGAGCGCTCTTCGCCGCTCATCGCTCTCCTTTCGCATGGCTTGGTGGACTCGGGTCATCCTGAACCCACGGGCGCACCCACGGCAGGAAAGCGTAGGCGGGAAGTCCAAGAAGTGCAGTCGCCGCAAAGTAGCTCGCATAGCCCACGTGGTGGGCCGCCCAGCCCGACACTACGCCCGCCAGTGTGCCCGGGAGGGCGTACAGTGCGGAGAGGCACGCGTACTGGACGGCAGCGTACTCGCGCTCACAAATCCGCATGAGGCAGGCAAGGAACGCAGCCGAGGCGAGGCCGGCGCAGAACGACTCGAGCACCGATGCGACGTAGACGCCTGGATTGCCGAGCTCCGGCAGGGCAGCGACCGTCGCATAGCCAAGGTTCGGCAGCAGCGCGAGCGCGCCAAGGACGAAAAGGCTCGCTCCAATCCCCTTGCGCGCGACGAACACCCCTCCTGACACGGCACCCGCGACGGTGGCAATCGGTCCGAGCGTGTTGGAGACGAGGGCGATGCGGCTGAGCGTGATGCCTCGGTCCACCCAGAACGGCTGCAGCATGGGCACCATCGCAAGGTCGGCAAGGCGATAGAGCAGCACGAAACCGAGTACACCGAGGGCACCGGGCCGAGCCAGCCAGGTGCGGAATGCGGGTCGCGGATCGACGGATCGCTCGCTCCGCGGCGGCCCGACACGCGGGGTTCGCGACGCCGCCCCTGCCAGCACCAAGAGCAAAAGCGCGGCGCTGAAGAACGCGGCAGGCCAGCCGATTCGGCCGGCCAGAACGAGAAGGGGCCCTCCCGCGGACACCAGCCCAATCCGGTAGGCCGTGATGCGTACACTGTTCGCAGGACCCTCCTCCCCCCGCGGTACGAGGCCAATCGTATAGGCATCGATCGCGATGTCCTGCGTGGCAGAGGCCGCGCAAAACGCCATGAGGATCGCCCACGCGAGCACGCTGATCGTGGCGGCGTCTTCGCTGCCAAGCGCGAGCAGTGCAGCCGCCATGATGCACAGGGCGCCGGCAATCCAGCGCTGTGCGCTGCCCCATGCTCCCACGATGGGCGACCAGAGGAACTTGAGAGACCAGGCAAAATACAGGCCCGAGAGAAGGCCGACGCTCTCGAGCGATGCGCCGTGAGTTCGGTAGTAGACGGGCCAGACGCTGCGAAAGATTCCGTACGGGAACCCCTCGACAAAATAGAGCAACGCAACGATCGCGAGCCGACGCTTTTGCGACACGCACCCCCCGCCTGGCAGTATCGCCCGGGCTCGAGGCGGCAGCTAGGATCGATTCGTGACCGTCGAATCGGCCTCCGCTGCGCGTTCCCTCATCCTGCTGAGCCACGTCTCTCGCCTCTATCGTCGCGGCGTCGATGAGATCCATGCGCTCGAAGACTGCTCGCTGCGGGTCGAACAAGGGCGCTTTGTCGCGTTCATGGGCCCGTCGGGATCGGGCAAATCGACGCTCCTCAACCTCGTGTCGGGAATCGATCGGCCGACCTCGGGCGAGGTCTGGGTGGCGGGCCAAGAACTGAATCAGCTGACCGAGGACGAGCTCGCCCGCTGGCGCGCGCGTCACGTGGGCCTCATCTTCCAGTTCTTCAACCTCGTGCCCGTGCTCTCCGCGCGCGACAACGTGGCGCTTCCCCTGCTGCTTACCCACTTCAGCCGCAGCGAACGCCAGCGCCGCGCCGAGATCGCCCTGCGCGTGGTGGGTCTCGAGCAGCGCCTCCAGCACTTGCCCCGCATCCTCTCGGGGGGCGAGCAGCAGCGCGTCGCGATTGCGCGCGCCCTCGTGAGCGATCCCGATCTCATCGTGGCGGATGAACCCACGGGAGACCTCGATGCTCGCAATGCCGAGGGCGTGCTGGGCCTCTTGCGCCAGCTAAGCGCGGAGTTCGGAAAAACGATCGTGATGGTGACCCATGACCCTCGGGCGCTGCGGTTCGTCGACGAGGTCTTTCACCTCGACAAGGGGGTGCTGCTCGAGGGGGAGGAGGCCGAGCGCGCCGGAGCGGCCATGCGGGTGGCGGCGGGAGGGGGCCTCATGGGCGAGGCCTCGCCGACACGAAGCCCCGGGCGGGCCCTCCCGCCGAGGGCCTAGAACGAGACATGGGCTACACGGGCTTTGTGATCGCGAATCTCCTGCGCAACAAGCTGCGCAGCGCGCTCACCGGGAGCGCCATCGCTCTGGCGGTTCTGCTCGTGTGCTTACTCCTCACCATGCCCGCCGGGCTCGACGCGCTGCTCACGAGTGTCGCCAGCGACACACGTGTGGGTGTGATCAACAAGAGTGGTCTTGTGTTTTGGATGCCCTACTCGCTGATGCGGAAGATCCGCGCCCTCGATGACGTGGCGGACGCGGTCGGCATGGTGTGGTTCGGCGGAGCCTTTGAGGAGCAAGGGAAAGTAACCTTCCCGAGCTTCGCCGTAGAGGTGGAGCATATCCCCAGCACCTATCCCGACTACAAACTCGCCCCTGAGGCCGTGGCGGCGTTCAATCGATACCGCGATGGTGTCATCGTCGGCCGCCAGACCATGCGCAAATACGGCTGGAAGGTGGGGGATCGGGTCACCTTACGCAGCAACGTGTGGAACGTGAATCTCGACCTGCGGATCGTCGGGGAAATTCCACGGGACACTTCGCCGATCGTCTGGATCAATCGCGAATACTTGGACGAGGCCATCAAGGCCCAGGGGGGGGCCGGCCTTGGGATCGTGATGATCGTCTGGGTGCGAGTTCCATCGCCCGACCGCGTGAACTCCGTCATGCTGCGGATCGACGAGCTCACGCGCAACACCGACTATGAGACGACCTCGCAGACCGAGAAGACCTTCTTCTCGAACTTCCTGGGCTCGTTGCAGGGTTTTCTCCAGATCCTTCTCATGGTGACGGCCCTGGTTTCCCTGTGCATCGTTTTCATCGCCGCCAATACCGCGTCCATGGCCGTGCGCGAGCGCGCGGGCGAAATCGGAGTGCTGCGCGCGATCGGCTTCCGCCGCCGCGTGATCTTCTCCATGCTGCTCGCCGAAACCGTCGTTCTCTCGTGGTCCGCGGGCGCCGTGGGCGTCGGGCTCGCCTGGGTGGTCACGACGTCCCTCAAGCGGCTCGGGGGGAGCATCGCGGCGCTCGGGCCCCTCGGCGGCTTCAGTGTCACTCCCGCGGTGATCCTCCAGGGCCTCGTGCTCTCGCTCGCGATCGGAATCTTCGCGGGCTTTGCGCCGGCCTACGGCGCGGCGCGACGCCCGGTCGCAGACACGCTGCGCGAGGTCTTCTGAATGCTGCCCCTCAGCTACTCGGTCCGAAACGTGGCCCTGCGGCCGCTGCGGAGCCTGCTCTCCGTCGCCGTGATTGCCCTCGTCGTCGTCGCATGCAGTCTGTTCCTCGGTCTCATCTCGAGTCTTCGCAAAAGCTTTATCTCAAGCGGTGATCCGATGAACCTCGTGGTGCTCCGCAAGGGCTCAGACAACGATGGCGCGAGCCAGCTGACGCGGGAGGCCGCGGCGTCCCTGCGATACCGCGACGGGATCGCGCACAACGCGCAGGACGTGCCGCTCTTTTCGCCCGAGCTCGTCGTGCAGCCCTTCCTCCCGACCCGCAGCGGCGGGCGGGAGAACGTGCTCGTGCGCGGGGTCGAGCCGATTGCGCTTGAGGTTCACTCCGCAGTGCGAATCGTCGAAGGTCGCATGTTCCGTCCGCGACTCCACGAAGTCATCGTGGGCAAGGCGATGGTGGGCCGTTACGAGGGGGCGCTGCTCGGCGGAGAGCTGCATCTCGGCCGCAGCCGCTGGAAGGTGGTGGGAGTCTTCGAGGCCGGAGGATCTTCCCTCGAGAGCGAAGTCTGGTCCGACGTCGAGGAGCTCGCGGAGGATTCTCGGCGGCCGACGCCGTACTCGGGGGTGCGCCTGCGCGCGGCGAGCAGCGCGGAGCTCAATCGCCTAAAGGCGCACATCGATGCCGATCCGCAGTACGCGCTCGAAGCGTCGCGCGAGGTGGAGTACTACGCCAAGCAGTCCGAAACGGCGAACTCGCTCTACGTCCTCGTCGTCGCCATTGCCGTACTGGCTGGCGTCGGTGCCGGCTTCGGTTCCGCCAACACCATGTACGCGGCCGTACAGTCCCGCACCGCCGAGATCGGGACGCTCCGCGCCCTCGGCTTCTCGCGCGGCGCGATTCTGACCTCGTTCGAGGTCGAGGCGCTCACGCTTTCGCTGATCGGCTTCCTTTGTGGGGTTGTACTCTCTCTCGCTCTCGCGGCGGGCCTGCGGCGCGTACTGGGCGGCATCGCCTTCACGTCCTCGACCTTCACCACCAACGTGGTGACGCTCTCGATCGGGAGCGCAGACCTGGCGCAAGCCTGCAGCCTCGCAGTCCTGATCGGTTTGCTCGGCGGTCTTGGGCCCGCCTATCGCGCCGCGCGGCTTCGTCCGATCGAAGCGCTTCGCAAGGCCTGAACGCTAAACTGATGTCGTCGCGCCCACGCACGGGAGAGGCTCGGTGAGCACCAGCAGCGAAGAGAAGCTGCGCGCCGATCTGGCGGCGCTGCGGGTCGAGCGCGCTGTCGAATCGGCGCGCACCCCGGCTCGCACCCGCAGGCGGATTCCGCTTTTGTGGCTCGCGATCGCCGTTCCGGTCGCGCTCGCAGTTGCGGCGATCGGGCTGCGTGCGACACCGGTGACGGTGGCTCCGGCCGTCCTGACCGATGCCGGGGCGCTTGGGGACGCGCCTGTGCTGACGGGCTCGGGCTACATCGTACCCGGCGACAAGGTGGTCGCGATCGGCGCACGGGTGCCGGGTCGCGTCGAGCGTTACCTCGTGGACGATGGATCGATCGTAAAGGCGGGCGACCCGCTCGTTCAGCTGGACGATCGCGAATACCGCGCTGCGCTCGACCGCACGCGGGCGCAGCTCGAAGTGGCGCGTGCCAACCTCCGGCTGGCGGAATCCGAACTCGCGCGCGGCGACGAACTGGCCAAGGCCCACTACCTCGCACCCAGCGAACTCGATATTCGCCGCAACAAGGTCGAGGTGGGCCGGGCGACGATCCACGAGCTCGAGGCCGCACTCGCCCAGGCGGAAGTCAGCCTCGAGTACACGGTACTGCGTGCTCCCACGGACGGCGTTGTCCTGGCCAAGCTCAAGGAAGCGGGCGAGATCGCGGTTCCCGGTGGCTTCGCGGGATCGGGCGATCTTGTGCGCCTTGCAAACCTCCACGATCTGAGGGCCGAGGTGGACGTCAATGAGAGCGACCTGTCCCAGGTTCATCTCCACCAGCGCGCCCAGGTCACCCCCGACGCCGATCCGAATGCCCACTATGCCGCCGAGGTCGTAAAGCTCTACCCGCAGGTGGACCGCCAGAAGGGCACGCTCAAGGTCGAAGTCCGGATCCTTGAGCCCGAGGGCAAGCTCTTGCCCGACATGAGCGCTCGGGTGGCATTCCTCCCTGACCTACCGGCCGGGGGAGCCGCGAACAGCCAGGCGATCCTGGTGCCGGCGGCCGCTCTGCGGCGCGAGAACGATGGCCGCAGCTACGTGTGGGTGGTGCAGGGGGGCCGCGCCCGGCGCAGCGATGTGGAAACCGCGGGCATGGTGGGCGATCGCGTGCGAATCACGCACGGGCTGAAGGGCGACGAGAAGCTGGTGGTCGGAACCCCCCCGGAAAAGGACGGTGTGCGGGTGAGAGTGGTCCCCTAGGTCCTCGAGGCGAAGGCTCGACTGCAGTCCGCGCCATCGCTAGGTTGCGCGCCGCACGTTCACTCACGCTCCTGTTTCTTCGATGGCACGGAGGGTCCAACCCATGGCACGCGGCAAGCTCGATGGCATCGCCTACCTCTACATTCTTCTGGGCATCCCCGCGATGGTGAGCTTCTTCGTCGTCCTGTTTGTGCTCGGCCGGATGTTTAACCTCCCGGCCTAACCCGCGCGCAGGCTCTTGCCGAGGAGCTGCCGGTCCGCTTCGCCCGCACGGGCCGGCAGGAGCGTGTGAGGCTTGCCCGCCGTCCCTCAGGAATCTCGTCAAACACAAAATCCTTTTCTAAGACGCTAGGTTCGCGCTCAAGTGGTGTCCGGCTGACGCCGACCCTTTCAAATGATGCTGCGCTCCGCTGCGACCCGGTCGCTCCCGTTCTTGCGTGCCTTCGCGCTCAGCTCCGTCGTGCTCGGCTGCGGCTGCGCGGGCAGCGGGGGAGGTGCGGTCGCGTCCGCGCACTACCGTTTCTTCGACGCGCCCGAGGCCAACGACATTTGGACCCCGACCATCCGGGGCTGGCAGGCCCGGGAGCGCGCACTTCCGGACACCGAGATGCTGCGCCCGGCAGAGGGATCGATGGGACCTCGGGTCTCTGAAGGGGCCGGCACCACGGTCGGTTCCGGCGGCACCCACGGAGACCTGCGGGCGGAGTACTTCGCCTTCCGTGCCGAACGCAAGCGCGAGTTGGCACGGGAAGTCGCGGCCTGGATCCAGAGCGAGGCAAGGCAGCACTACATTCCGAATGGAGCGATCTCCCACTGGGCCACCCTCGAGGAGACGCTCGCCAACAACGGGGCGAGCTGTAATGGCCTTGAACTGCTTCCCTACCGCTTCCTGCTCGATGCGGGTTTCCGTCCAGACGAGGTCTACCGTGCGATCGTGATGCGCCCCTCGGACGGTCAGCATCACATGGTGACCTTGTGGTTCGAGAACCCCGACGATCCGTGGGTGATTGATCCCACGGGCGCGATGACCAGCGGGATGCCGCACCTGTCGGAAGTGGTGGCCTGGGTGCCGGTGAAGGTCTTTGGGGAATCCGTCGAATACACGGTGCATCCCGAAAGCGTGGCGCCCGGCAGCCTGGCCATCCGGCAGGCGCACTAGCGCGCACCGCCCGACCCTTTGCCCCGTTGGATGGTGGAATCGGCGCCCCTCGCCTCCGGGACGCTTCGCGAGCCGTACGTCCCTTAGCCCAGACGCGAGAAGATTTCGTAAGGGCTCTGCTCGCCCGAGTCGAGGGCTGTCAGCCCATCCAGGATCTTGCGACACACGCCGGCTGCATCCGTCACGCTGCGCGCTGTGAGCTCGGGCTCAAGGGCGCTGCGCACCGCAATCATCATCTCCGTCTTGCCCACAGTCTTGGCGTTCTGGCCCACGGCCTTGAGGGCGAGGCGCACCGTACCCCGCGCCTCGATCTCCGAGAACATCGTGTGCTGCCTTAGCAGTTCGCAGGCACTCTCGAACGCAGCCGAATCGGCCATCGGTCCCCCTTTCGGATGCGCCGCTATGGCGCTTGAGGCGGGCACATAGCGCCACCTTCGTTGACGCCGGGGCGAAGCGTCCCATACTCCGGCGCCGATGAAGATGCGTGCCACCACTCTGTGCGTACTGCTCCTCCTCCCCCTAGCGATCGCCTGCGGCCGCTCGGAGCCCAAGGGACCGCCGCCCTTTCGAGTCGCACTCCTCACGCCCGGCTCGGTCGCCGACGGTGGCTGGAACCAAGCAGCATACGAGGGGCTGCTGCGCATTCGCGATGAACTCGGTGCGGAAGTGAACAACGAGGAAACCAAGACGCCCGGGCAGTTCGAGGAGGGTTTTCGCGACTATGCAAGTCGCGGCTATCGCCTCGTCTTCGGTCATGGCTTCGAGTACCAGCAAGCCGCCGCCCGGGTGGCTGCCCAATACCCCGACACGGTCTTCATCACCACGTCGGGCAATACGATTCGCCCGAACGTCGCTCCGATGGTGTTCGAGCTCGAACAAGCCACCTATCTGTGTGGCGTTCTTGCCGGGCGCATGAGCTCCAGCAAGGTGATCGGGATGATCGGGGGAATCGACATCCCGTCGATCCGCAGCACGTTCTTGGCCTTCCGTGCCGGGGCCGAGTATGCGATGCCGGCCATCTCCGTGCGCGAGGTCTTTACCGGCAGTTTTCAGGACAGCGGAGCCGCCCACGAGGCGGCCCTCGCGCTCCTCGATGCGGGGGCGGATTTTCTGCTCCATCAGGCGAACGACGCGGGCCGGGGGGTCTTCCAGGCCGTGTCTGAGCGCGCGGCGACTGGTGCCCACGTCTTTGCATTCGGAACAAACAAGAACCAAAACGACATGGCGCCAGATGTGGTCATCGCCTCCGCGGTGCTCGACGTCCCCTCCGCGTTCGTGCTCGTGGCACGCCGCGTGCTGGACAAAACGTTCCGCGCGGAACCGCTGCGCCTTGGGATGAACGACGGCACCGTGAGCTTTGTCCTAAATCCGGCTCTGGTTTCGAAGATCCCGGAGTCGGTTCGCGTTGAGCTCGGTGAACTCGAAGAACAGATCCGCGCCGGTTCCCTCGTTGTTCCGAGAGGCGACTTCTGACGGCAAGCGCGAGCGGTGGCGGTGCGCGCCCCGACGCGACCGCGACCCGAGCGGTCCGCTTCGTCGCGATCTCGAAATCCTTTGGGCAAGCCCGCCCCGCGCTCGTCAATGTCTCACTCGACATCTGCGCGGGCGAGATCCTCGCGCTCCTCGGCGAAAACGGCGCCGGCAAGTCAACGCTCATGCACGTGCTCCTTGGGCTCGTGCGGCCCGACACGGGCCGCCTCGAGATCGCCGGGCGCGAGCTCGACCTCGCGAGCTATTCCCCGGGCGCTGCTCTCCGCGCCGGAGTGGGGATGGTCCACCAGCACTCGACCCTCGTCCCCGCCATGACGGTGCCAGAGAACATCGCCTTGGCTGCGGTGGACGGGAGCATTCTGTTCCGACGCGCACGGGTTCGCGCACGGGTGGCACGGCTCGCGGAGCAGTACGCACTCGACGTTCCCCTCGATGTGCCGGTCGCCCAGCTCTCGGTAGGACAGCGCCAGCGCGCGGAGATTTTGCGCACGCTCGAGCGCGGCGCGCGGGTGATCGTGCTGGACGAGCCGACCGCGGCTCTGACGCCGGCCGAGACGCACGCCCTTTTTCCTGGCCTGCGCAGGCTGCGGGATGCAGGCAGCGCAATCGTCTTCATTTCTCACAAGCTTGAGGAAATCGAAGGGCTGGCGGACAGGGTCGCGGTGCTTCGGCGCGGCGTCCTCGTGGCGGTGAAAGGCGCGCGTGAAGCCGATGCCCGTGAGCTCGGCAGTCTCATGCTCGGGCGGGATCTTCCCGGGCTCGTGCGGCCCCCGGCCGTGCAGAGGGCAGAGGTCGTACCCGCCTTCGCGCTGCGGGATCTCGAAGCGCCCGGGCTCCGCGAGGCCAGCCGACTCAAGGGCGTGAGTCTCGCGGTGAAAGCGGGCGAGATCGTCGGAGTGGCCGGAATTGACGGAAACGGCCAGCGCGAGCTCGAAGAGGTACTCGCCGGCGTCCGCCCGATGACCGCGGGCCGGATCGAGGTGGCGGGGCGACCCGTGGCTCCCGGTGTCCGGAGTCTGCGTGCAGCGGGTGTTTCCCACCTGTCCGGAGAACGCGAGCGCGGCGGCCTCGTCGCAGGCTTTACAATCGCGGAAAACCTCATTCTGAAGAGCTCCTACGACGATCCCCGATTCTTTCGAGGAGGCCTGCTTGAGCTGGATCCCGCACGCCAATACGCGCGAGGCGTGATGCAGCGCTTCGGGATCGAGCCCGCCGACCCGGACCTGGACATCGCGACACTCTCTGGAGGCAATGCCCAGAAGGTGGCCGTAGCCCGCGAGCTCGATGCGCGGCCCCGTGTGCTGGTGGCCGTGAATCCAACCCGCGGACTGGACGTAGGCTCCGCGCGCTTCGTGAACGAGCAGCTGCTCGCGCTTCGCTCCGAAGGCGGTGCCGTGCTCCTCGTCTCCACGGAGCTCGACGAAGTGCTCTTGCTTGCCGACCGGGTCGTCGCCCTGGTCGAGGGCCGGGTGGTCTCCGTGCCGCGCGACGCGGACCGCGCGGCGCTGGGTGCGATCCTGCTCTCGGGCGCGGCAAAGAGCGCAGTGGCGTGACCGCGCGCCTCGCTGCCTCGGCCGCGCTGCGGCCTGTACTGTCGGTCGTGCTCGCGCTTGGCATGGTCGCCCTTGGGCTCCTGCTCCTTGGCTACCCGCCGCTCCCGGCTCTTGGAGCGCTCGCCTCTGGCGCATTCGGCAGCAGCGCAGCGTGGACGGCGACGCTGCTCAAGGCTTCGCCGCTACTGCTGACGGGCCTCGCCGTCGCACTCTCGTTTCGTTGCGGTGTCTGGAACATCGGAGCCGAGGGCCAGCTCTACGCCGGCGCGCTCGCCGCCACCGCTGTAGCGACACGCCTCCTGCCCGGCGCACCCGTGGCCGTGCTTGCGCCTTTGATGACCATTGCCGGCGCTGCGGGCGGGGCGCTGCTCGCGGCGATCGCGGGAGCGCTTCGGGCGGTGCGGGGTGTGTCCGAGGTGATCTCTACCATTCTGCTCAACTTCGTAGCGATCCAGGCGGTGGCGCTCGCGGTGCACGGGCCCCTCCAGGAGGCATCCCGTGCCTACCCTCAAAGCGATGCGCTTCCCGCCGCGGCACTGCTCCCTGCCTTTGGCCGTGTGCACCTCGGCGTCGCGATCGCGGTGGCTCTGGCCTTCGCCGTCCACCTGCTGATTTTTCGGACCGCTCTCGGCTTCCGCATGCGCGCGGTCGGCCTCTCACCGGTCGCCGCTCGCTTCGCTGGAATCTCGCCGGAGGGACACGCCCTCGTGTCGATCGCCATCGCCGGAGCCCTGGCGGGGCTCGCCGGCGCATTCGAAGTCGCGGGTGTGACGGAGCGTTTGTACGAGGGACTCTCTCCCGGATATGGCTACACGGCGATCGCGGTGGCGCTGCTCGCGCGCCTAAATCCGCTCGCCGCGCTGCCGGCCGCGCTTTTCTTCGGCGCGCTCGAGGCCGGCGCGGGCGCAATGCAGCGCACGGCTGGGGTCCCCTCCGTGGTCACCCAGATCGTGCAGGGGCTTGTGATCTTGGTGTTCGTCGCCATCCCCTTCGAAGGCCGCCGGCCACCCTTGCCCGGGACTCCCCCCGACGGAGCGCCGTAGCGTGGAGGCCCTGCTCGACTCGGCGCTTCGTCTTGCCGCACCGCTTCTGCTTGCGGCGTTGGGGGAGCTCGTGGTCGAGCGGGCCGGGGTCCTCAACATCGGGGTCGAGGGCATGATGCTCACCGGTGCGTTTGCGGCCTTCGTGGTCGCGGTCGCGACGGGCTCCCCTGCTTTGGGCGTCGCCGCAGGAGCGGCCGCCGCTTGCGCGCTCGGGGCGCTGTTCGCCTACTTCGCCGTGGTGCGGCGCATCGACCAGATCGTGGTCGGAACCGCGGTCAACCTGCTTGCGCTCGGCGCGACGGGCGTGGGTGTACGCGCAATCTATGCGGGTGGCGCGCCCACCGCACCGACCGTGGCCGATCTTGCGCTTCCCGGTCTTGCAGCGCTCCCCATTTTCGGACGGAGTCTTTTTGCGCAGACCCCATTTGTCTACGGTGGCGCCTTCGCTGCCGCAGCGATCGCCCTCTTCTTGCGCGGCACCCGTCCTGGCCTGCGGCTGCGCGCCGTCGGGGAGTCCGCGCGCGCCGCAGACGCGGAGGGTTTGAACGTCACCGGGCTGCGCGTTTGTGCGGTGCTTGCCGGCGCCATCTTGGCCGGGATTGCGGGCGCAAACCTCTCGCTCGCACAGTCCAACAGCTTTACCGAGGGGATGACCGCAGGACGCGGCTTTATCGCCCTCGCGGTCGTGATCTTTGGCGGCTGGCGGCCTTTCGGCATCGCCCTCGCAGCGATCTTCTTTGGATCGGCGAGCGCACTCCAGTTCCGGTTGCAAGCCAGCGGTGTGCCGATCCCGTACCCGGCTTTCTTGATGTTCCCGTATCTGGTGACGCTTGCGGTGCTCGCGTTCGCGACGCGAAGGGCACACGGTCCGGAGGACCTCGGCCGGCCCTATCGGCGAGAGGCGGGCTGAGCCGACCTCGCCCACGAAGGTTAGAATGCGCAAAACCCGCCCCGAAGGAGCCCCCAGTGCCGCAGACCCAAATCCCCACGATCCGGCTCGAGCCGTCGGACGAATACATGCACCGCAATACCGGCGAAGCGAATTTCAACGAGAGCATGTACTTCAACTTCTTCGACGAAAGCTCTCGGCTCGGCGGCTTTCTCCGCATCGGGAATCGCCCGAACGAAGGCTACGCGGAGACGACCGTCTGCCTGTACGAGCCGGCTGGTCCCGTCCTCTTTAACTTTCAGCGCGCGCCCATCTCGGGAAACGAGCGCTTCCAAGCCGGCGGCATGGGCTTCGAGGTCGATGCGCCGTTCGAGAAGCTCCGCATCACCTACGCTGGCAAGGCGTGCCGACTCGCGCGGCCTCTCGAGATGTCGGACCCGCGCAGCGCCTTCAAGAACAATCCCTTCGTCGAGGTCTCTGTGGAGCTCGCGATCGAGGGTGTGGGGCCCATGTTCGGGGGCGAGCGGGTGAGCCCGGGGTCCGCGCACGAGATGGAATTCGCGAAGGGACACTACGAACAACACCACCGCGCCGTGGGATCCATCGCGATCGAGGGCCGCAGGCATGCGTTCCGGGGCCTCGGCCTGCGCGACCACTCCTGGGGTCCGCGCTCCTGGCAGGCGCCCGCCTGGTATCGCTGGCTCACGGCGAACTTCGGCGATGACTTCGGGTTTATGGGCAGCGTTGTGGCTTCGAAAGATGGGAGCGAGACGCGCGGCGGGTTCGTTCAGCGTGGGCGCGAGATCGTGCTGGTACGCGGCATTGAGATCGATACGGAGTTTGTCGGGCCCGAACAAGTCCACGACCGCCTGCGGGTAAAACTCCTCTGCGCGGACGGCCGCACACTCGCGGCGGAAGGCCGCGTGCTTTCCCTCATTCCCCTGCGCAACCAGCGCAGCGAACATGTCACCCGCATCAGCGAGGGCATGACGGAGTGGACGTGCGAGGGCCGCACGGGCTATGGACTCTCCGAGTATCTCGACCAGCTTTCGTGACCTCCAAGGGCGAAGGGGAGTGATGGGCGACGAGGGGACGGGCGAATCCACCACGCACGAGCGGGAGCTCCTGCCGATCCTTGAGAAGGCGCCGGACCATCCCTGCTTCGAATGCGCGTTGTGCTGCAGGTACATCGCGATTGAGATCGATGCCCCGACCACGAACCGGGAGTACGACTACCTCGTCTGGTACCTCTATCACCCAGGGGTCAGCGTCTTTGTCGATTGGGACGGCGCGTGGTTCGTGAGGTTCGAAACGCGCTGTCATCACCTGACAACGCAAGGGCTGTGTGGAGTCTACGAACAGCGCCCCGCGATCTGCCAGGAGTTTGACTGGAAGGATTGCGAGCGTCACGTAACCGACGGCCCGCCGGACAAATGGCTGTTCGAGAGTGCGGATCAGTTCCTTACCTGGTTCGCAAAGCAGCGGCCGAAGAGCTACCGCCGCTTTCAGGCGTGGAACCGCAAGCGTACCCGCACCAAGACGAGCCGGGAGCTGCGTCGTCTCAAGCCCGTGGCGCTCGCTCCGAGGGTCGCGGCGCGCTAGGGCCTAAGGGAGCCCTGGCTTGGTCGAACCCCGCGTTCTCGAGCACCTCTTCGCGTACGGAACCCTTCGACCGCGCAGCGCACCGCCTGCTCTCGCGCATCTCATGCGCTTCGCCTCGAGCCTCGGGGCGGCCTGGGTTCCCGGTCTGCTCTACGATTTTGGCTCCTATCCCGGCGTGATCGCGCCACCCGCGAGCGGGTCGCAGGAGTTTCGGGTGCACGGCGAGGTGCTGCAGCTCGCCGGGCTTGAGTCGTGGCTTCCCGAGCTCGATGCCTACGAGGGTTTTGATCTCACCTCTCCTGCGACAAGTCTCTTCGTGCGCACCCCGTGTACCGCGACCCTCCGTTCGGGCCAAGCGCTCACCTGCTGGATCTATCTCTATCGAGGGACACCCCCCGCCTCAGCGCACATTCCGAGCGGGCGCTGGGAAGGGCGGTCAGGGCGGAGCTGAGCCCTGGGGCTGCGCCGGCGTCTGAGGCTGTGCCGCGCCCTGGGGCGGCGCGTCGCGATCGACCTCGATCTTGAGCTCCTTGCGCTGCTGCGCCGCTCGCTCTTGTGCCGCCGCGCGCTCCTTGTCGATCTGCAGCGCCAGCTCCTTGCGGACTTCCTCGGCCTGCGCACGCTCGGCCTCGATCCTGCCGCGCCGCAGCTCGATTAGCTTTTGCTCGAGCAGCTGATTTTCGACCGCGATCAGTTCGACAGGGAGGACGGGATCTGGGGTGCCCGGCGCGTACACGACGGTGATGTTGGCTCGCGATTCCGCCCCATCGCTCGACCGCGCATAGATTTCAAGCTTGTTTTTCCCCTGCTGGAGGGGCACCAGAGCGCCGAACGACCCATCGGCCTTGGCGCGCTCGACATCCGCTGGCTTCCCGGTCGTGACGTTCTTCACCGTGATCTCGTCGATGTTGGCAAAGTTGACCTGCTCGATGACGTCCGTGAGCTCTCCTGGGTTCTTGACCGGTGTGAAGATGCCGTGGGTGCGCTCGGACATTTCGACGCAAGAGACCGGCCCCTCCATCGCCTCAGGGCCGATCGCGAAGGAGTGGATGCGGACGCCCGCACGCTGCGCACGATCGGCCGCGCGCAGGACGGCTCGGACGTTGTCCGCGTCGAAGCCCGGTCCATAGGGCAGGGTGGGTTGCCCGTCGGTCAAGAACAACACGAACTTCTCGCTCGTCTTGTCCACCTGGGAGAGCGCACCCTCGAGACCGAGCAGTTCCGTGGTCGCCTGATCGATCGCTGCCGCCATGTGGGTTCCGCCGTCGGAACCCCGCTCGAGCACGTGCGTGAGTGTCTTCTCGATCCGGGCGTAGTCGGTCGTCAGCGGCTGCTCCGTGATTGCGGCTGCCGTGCCGCGACCGCGACCCCCGAAGACAAATCCCCCTTGCGGCCCGCTCGGGATACTGCCGGAGAAGGTGATGAGGGCGACCCGGGTGCTGCGAGGGTCAAGGCCCTTCAGCATCCGACGTGCAGCCGCGACTTCGGCGGCCAGGACAGAGTCTCCCGGGTCGGTGGATGAGGGGAGGCCGAAAATGCCCCAGGGCCGATCTCGGCCGACGATGCCGTTCCCGTTCACATCCGCACCCGAGGACATCATGGTCGAGCCCGACGTATCAATCACGATGGCCACATCGAAGTGGCGCATCTCGCCGTGCAGGGCGAGCGCCCGGCCCGCCACGAACGCTCCCTTTTGCTCGCCGAAAATCGCTCCTTCGGCGGGCTGGTCCACCACGAGCTGCAGGTTCGTGGCGCCGCCCGCCGATTTTCCGAGAAGCGGGCGACGGGGCAGGTGGGCAGCGCCAGCGGCTTCGGCGGCGCTGCGGCTGGGAGCGGCGGAGTTGCTGGCCAGCGGAGGCGAGGCGGAGCTGGGGCCCGAGCTCCCGTGGTCCTTCGACTTCTGGGGCAGGGGAAGCGCATCGGGGGAAAGGTCTCGCGCCGTGTTGCTCGCGGTCTGCGGCGGTTCCACGCGCGGCGGCGGCCCCGTATCTTCGGCGCGAAAGCCGGAAAATGCCCGGCCCAGACCACCGTCGAGGGGCGTCTGCAAAGCTGTCGTCACGGCTGCGATAGGCGACACTTTTAGGCGTAGGGTCACCCCTTGGGGCTGCGCGGCTTCGAGCAAACCAATCACGCGGCGTTTGTCGTAGCTGAGCACCGGCGCGCCGCCCCAGCCCCGCAAGTCGGCCTTGGTGTCGAGGTCGACGTCGATGCGATCGGCGACGACCGCAGTCACAGTTCCAAACTGGGCCTCCTCGTCGCGGGGGGTCTCGCCCTGCGGAACCTGCGCGGGCAGCCCGAGCAATTGCACGCGCTCGCCCACAGTTGCTCCGCGGGGGTCGGGCTCAAGCACGCGCGCTCCATGGGGCGCGGCATCGAGGGCAAAGACCAGAAAGTCATCGCTGACCGAGGCCCCCGCGGCAAAGTACGGGCGGCCAGGTGAGACCAGGAAGCGGCTTGAGACGGTGACCGGCTGCTGCGTGCTGCCGAGGCGAAACTCGACCTCCTTGGTCTTTGCGAGGTCGTCGAGACTGACGGCGTGGGCGGTCGCGATGGCTGCAACGCCCACCTCGTCCTTCACGGGGATGAAGAAGGCCGTCCCCGCCGCACGCAGCTCAGATCCCACGAGAAAAGTCGGCCGCGTGACAGCAGGCAGAGTCTCAGAGCGCGCCGCAGAGAGAGGAGCCAGCGGTGCGAGAAGCGCAAGGGTCGCAAGGGTGAGGAGCCGGCAAACGCGGTCGGCGCTCGGACTCATCGGCGCCACGATACGAAACCCACTCCCAGCTGTCATGTCGCGGCGCTTGACCTCGGGGTGACGCGGCGGATACGTTTGGCAAGAACCCTCCAAGAGACATTTTTTCACCTTCCTCTTTGGTGATGCGGGCGTGAACAGCGCGAGGGGACCGGTCCGCGCATGGCTTTGCGACTCGGCCATCGAGCGCAGGTGGGCCAAACTCCGGGCGCAGGGCGAGCCTGTCGCACTCGGGGACCTTGCCGAGAAACTGCTGGCTCTCAGGGCACCTCCTCCGCCGCTCATCGCGCGCCGGGTGATTGCAGCACTCGTCGGGGCCGAGGCAGCGGCACTGCCCGATCCGATCGATCTCGATTGCTTCGGGATGTCCCATAGCCCGCGCCCGGGTGAGCCGCGTCGGGAAGGGACCCGGGCCTCGGACGAAGCGACCCCGCGACTCTCGGAAGCCGAGTTCGTGGTGGTCGATCTCGAGACCACGGGCCTCTCGCCAAGGGCATGCACGATTCTTGAAATCGGTGCGGTTTGGGTGAGCGCCGCGGGGGCGCGCGAGTGCTTTGCGACCCTCGTGAACCCGAACGTTTCCATTCCTCCTGCAATACGTGCCTTAACCGGGATTGACGACGGGATGGTCGCGCAGGCGCCGCGGCTTGCCGAGGCCCTCGCCGAGTTCTTGCGCTGGATCGGGCGTTTTCCGGGCGCGCCGTTCGTCGCCCACAATGCGTCCTTCGACGCCAACTTCCTCGCGCGCGGTCTTGCTGCCGCGGGCTTCCTCCCGCTCGGCCGCGATGTGCTCTGCACCCGGCGACTGGCCAAGCGCGTACTGCCCGAGCTTCGGCGCCTTGGTCTTGACCGCCTCACCTGTCACTTTGGGGTGGTGAACCGAGCGCCCCACCGGGCCCTCGGCGACGCCGAAGCGACTGCCGAGGTCCTCCTGCACCTGCTCGACCTCGCCCGTGGGCGGGCCGGTGTCGAGACGCTCGCTGACCTCATCGCCCTCGACGGCAAGACCCCGGCCCAAGTGCGAAAGCTGCTCGGTCCCGCGCCTGGCGGACGGCGGCACCTCTCGCTCGATCCACTCCCTGCCTAGCAGGGTGCGGAAAAAGGGATTTCGTGACTCGCTGGACGTTGCGTAGATGGCCACGTGTCTCCCCGGGAGCCAGTCCCTCGAAAGTAAACAGGGCAATCTATGAGCACTGCGGCAGGCCTCGGTTTCGTTTTTCCGCAGCCTGCTAGGGCAGTGCGGATGTTAAGCCCGACTCCTCGGCTGCTCCCCCTCGTCCGAGCGCCCGCTTTTCCCCGCGAACCGTCGCGAAAATGTAAGGTCCCTGCGGAATTACGACCGTGCGGGGCTTTGGCCCAAGCAGCGCGAGGGCCCGCGCGACACCCTCCCCAGGGCTTCTGACGGGCTCAACGAATAGTTCGCGCTGCGTCGCGCGGTCCAGCCCGTCGCTGTACAAGAATACGCGCGCGCGGCGCAGGGCCTGGCACAAGTGCTGAACCATCCACTGGTCGATCGCAAAGAAGCGGTCGTCCCGAAGACGAAGTTCAAAGGCCGCAGGGCCCTCGCTTTCGCGCAGGCACTTCTCGAAGGACGCACTCCCGATCCCTTCGGAGAGCGACGCGATCAGCAGGATGATGCCGCCTGAACGCACGACCCCTGCGGCTGCCGCAATGCCCTTGATGGCCTGATAGAAGGTGGCGTCGAGGGGATCGCCGCCGCCGCTCACGATCACGAGATCCGCAGGACGATCGAGCTCTGCGTGTGACTCGGCTTCGACGAAGCGCATCCCCTCGGCGTGGGCCGCCTCGAGGTCGCCGCAAAATACGCCAGCCACTCGGCGTCGGCGGTCGAGCGCAACATTCACGAGAAAGTCGATGCCGATCTGGCGGACGACCTCGAGCAGCGCCTCATGGAGCGGGTTGCCGACCACGATTCCCGGCCCGACCCGGCCCTCGAGCATGGCGGCGCCGTGTGCGACGCGAATCGTCTCCACCGCGGCGAGACCTGGGCAGACCGCCTTGCGCCCGCCCGAGTAGCCGGCCATGAGGTGGGGCTCAATCAGCCCCGTCGCGATCCGCAGGTCCCGCTCGAGGAAGAAACGGTCGATCAGAACGGGGAGTCCGGTACGGCTTGTGCCCAGGTCCACATGCGAGTCGAGATCGCGTGCGTCGTGCTGGACGATGCGCAGACTGCGCGCCAGCGCAGCGCCCAGCATCTCGTCGAGTTCTGCGGGGGTGCACAGCCGATGAAGTCCTGTCGCGACCTGGACGGTCACACGGTCCGCGGGCAGGCCACCTTCCCGCAACGCGTCGAGAATGGGAGGGAGCAGCAAGGCGTTGGGCACGGGACGAGTTCGGTCGGAGATGACGATCACCGCATCGCGCCGTCCGCGCGCAAGTTCGCGCAGCGGCCGAGCCTCGATCGGAGCTTCTAGTGCGCTGCGCACGGCACGGGCAGGGTCCGCGAGCGGAGCGATCTCCGCCTTCTCGAGGACGCGCAGCTCCGCGCAGGCCGGCTCGGGAATCTCGACCGAGAGCGCGCCCCGTCCGTACGCCAGCTCGACCCGCATGGGACGACCGTATCGTCGCCGTGGCTCGGCTGCGAGGGCGCTTGGGTGCGGGGTCGGGTGCTCGCCTGGCCGCCCGCCTCGGCGCGGTCCTTGGGTGCGAGCGGTCGCCTCCGCGAAAGCGCCGGGGTAAGGTCCTTAGCCGGGGGGAGAAGTGAGAGGGGCAGTTCATCAGAAGATCTGGAAATGCGGGAATGGCGCGGCGATCGTGGCGCTCGTCGCGCTCGCTTCCCCAAAGGCCACCGCCACCGGGCCGGCAGCAGCAGGGGCTGCCCCCGATCGGTTTGATCGGGTCGTGATCGACGCCGGGCACGGCGGAGACGACCAAGGCGCGGGCGGCCCGCAGGGTCTTCTCGAAAAGAACATTGTGCTCGATGTCGCGCGCCGCCTCGCGACGCGCCTGCGGGACGATGGCCTTGAGGTCGTGATGACGCGCGACGGGGATCAAGCCGTGAGCCTCGAACAGCGGGCGGCCGTCGCCAACGAGTCGCATGGCGAGCTTTTCCTCTCCATCCACGCGAACGCCGCGCCAAGTCCAAAGGCACGCGGTATCGAGACCTTCTTCGTGTCGCTCCACGCCAGCGACGAGGCCGCTCAGCGCGTCGCGACCCGGGAGAACTCGGCCTTCCGTTCCGCGACCGGATCGGTCGGTGGAACCGATCCGGTTGCTGCGATCCTCGGTGACCTCACCGCGAGCGAGCACCTCGCCGAATCGAACGAGTTTGCACGCCTCGCACACGAGGCGCTTGCGGCGATCGATCGCCACCCCTCGCGTGGGGTAAAACAAGCCCCCTTCTACGTGCTGATGGGTGTCCAGATGCCTGCCACCTTGGTCGAGATTGGCTTCATCACCAATCCCCAGGAGGAGCGAGCCCTCGGGAGCAAGGTGCGACAGGAACAGATCGCAGACGCACTCGCCCGCGCCGTACACGAGTTCGGCAGGCGCTACGACGCGCGCCACGGGGTCGCGCGCCAGGGTGAACGCACTGCGCCGAGTGGGGGCTCATGAGCGGCTGGGGACGAGCGTGACGCAAGCGCAAGCGGGCCGGGGGAGGACGGACGGGCGCAGGCCGGACGAGCTGCGCCCCGTGCGGTTCGTTCTCGACTTCACAGCGAACCCGCTCGGTTCCGTGCTTTGCGAAATGGGTCGCACCAAAGTGCTCTGCACGGTGACGGAAGAACCGAGCGTGCCGCGCTTTCTGCAGGGGAGCGGGAAGGGCTGGATTACCGCGGAGTACTCGATGCTGCCGGGCTCGACCGATCGGCGCAGCGAGCGGGAAGCGACGCGTGGCCGGCTCTCGGGCCGGACCCAGGAGATCCAGCGCCTGATCGGCCGAAGCCTGCGGGCGGTGGCGGAGCTGGGCGGCCTTGGCGAGCGAACCCTTTGGGTCGATTGTGACGTGCTCGAAGCCGATGGAGGCACACGCACCGCCTCTATCACCGGGGCGTACGTGGCGTTGCATCTTGCGATCTCGCGTCTTCTGGCGCGGGGCGTCCTTGCGCGCTTCCCCCTGCGTGACTCCGTGGCCGCCATCTCGGTCGGGGTTTTGAATGGTCACGCCGTGCTCGACCTGCCCTACGAAGAGGACTCGCGGGCCGAGGTAGACATGAACATCGTTGCCACCGGAGGCGGCCGGTTCGTCGAGATCCAAGGCACCGCGGAGCAGGGGACGTTTTCAGCCGACGACCTCACGGCGCTCACCGCGCTCGCGCGCCAGGGGATCGCAGAGCTGACACGCCTGCAAAAGGAGGCCCTGGGGAGCGCCGGCGGGCGAGGGCCGGCGGCCGGATGAGTCCGCCCGCGGGAGTGAGCTCGTCCGATCGTCCCTACCGCGAGGTGGTCTTGGCCACCGCAAACTCCCACAAGCTGCTCGAGGTACGCGCAATCCTCGGCGACCTGCCCATTTCGCTTCGCTCCCTCGAGGCCTTTCCCGAGGTGGTCTTGCCGGAGGAGGGGGACGACTACGAGGCGAATGCGGTGGCCAAGGCGCGCGCCGCGGCGCGCGGAGCGGGTCGGCTGGCGCTCGCCGATGACTCCGGTCTTGAGGTAGACGGCCTCGGAGGCGCCCCGGGCCCGCGCTCCGCGCGTTTTGGCGGCTTGCGGCTCGACCCGATGGCACGCAACGCCAAGCTTCTCGAAGCGCTGGACGGAATGGCGCCGAGCGCGCGCCAAGCCCGCTTTGTGTGCGTCGCGGCTCTGGCAACGAACGACGGTCAAGTCGTGGTGGCGCGCGGCGAGTGCCTCGGCCGGATCCTGGAGCAGCCGCGAGGGCGCGGCGGCTTCGATTACGACCCGATCTTCGAGGTCGAGGGCCGGGGCAAGTCGATGGCGGAGCTCTCCGCGGGGGACAAGAACGCGCTTTCCCATCGCGGGCGCGCCTTCAGCGAGCTCAGGGATGCGATCCGCGCCCGGCTCTAGACCTCGAATGCCTTGGAGCGCTCCTCCACGTAGACACGGATGGCGTCGGTCGCGTCCCGCGGCACTCCGGTGAACTCGATCCCCATGCCGAACGGCAGATTCGCGCGCTGCAGATTTCCCGCGACATTGTGAAAGCGAACCCGCGCGCGCACACGGACCATGCCCAACGGAAGCGGGATCTCGACCTCGATTTGCGCTCCCCGCAGATGGGCACGGGGGGTTTCGAGAAAGGCCCCGCGTGCGGAGAGGTTGTAGATGATGGCGTCGCGCGGGCGGTCTACGGTGATGATCCGCGCGAGAAGCGTGGTCGGGATGCGCAGCTCGTCACGTCCGTTGTCCTTGCGATGGCGAGCGCGATTGAGCTGGAAGCGCAGCGCCCCATCATCGAAGGGCTCCCAGAGTGCGAGCCGGACGCCCGCCCCGCGCAGGCGGAGGCGCGTCTCGGCACTGGGCGTCGGGCCCGTGGCGACGAAGCCGAGGTCGCGCTCGGGCGCCTTCTCCACCAGCGAGGCGAGCGCCTCGCGAAGTGCCGCTCCGCCAAACTCGGGCACAAGAAGCGCCGCGCCAGCGGGCGAGGGTCCTTCCAGCGCGCGGACCGCCTCGGCAGGCTCTTTGGTCAAGATCGCCGACAGCCCGAGCCCGGACAGACGGTCTCGCAAGCCCGCCAGCCGGCCGGAAGGCCCGTCAAGGAGCAGGACACACCGATCCTTGGCCATTCGGGAAAACCGCCTGTCTCGCTATCGGAGCACCCAGCGCAGGGCTTAACCGGAGTCGGGCTGCGCGGGGACGTTGGCGCGGCGAGCGCGCTCAGATTCGAGCAAAGCGCTCGTAGGGTGTTAAGACACTGGGATCGAATTGTCGGATCGCGCGGAGGAGGCGGCGGCGGGCGCGGATCGGAAGGGAAAGACCCCGCTCCGCAAGGAAGGCCGTGACGGGTAGATCGCAGAAGAGAAGCGCCTCTTCTTTCGAGAGATCTTCGGGATTGAGCCCACATTCGCGCATGCGCAGCCAAAGCGCGTAGCGCGGGAGCACGCATCCGACGGCCACCGAGAGCTCCACCACCAGATGATCAAACCGGCGCCGCACGGCCGTTCCCTTTGCTGCTGTCTCAAAGGAGGTGGCGCCGAGCGGACGAAAGTGTCAGCAAAGACTCGAGAGAGCGCGCGCTGGGATCGCGGTGCGCGGTCTCCATCCACGGGGAGGATCCGAAGCAAGGGCGGGCGTCCCCTTGCGAGAACGGGAGAGGCTTCGACGCCCTCGCGTGTCAGCCGCGGATCCAGCGGACGATGACGAGCACAAAGACAATGGTAAGGATCATGACCTCAAGCACGAGGTACCCCCCTCGCCGCGAGAGATCTCAAACCGCGCCACTCGCTCGAGGGCCCGCACCCGCCCGCCGGAGACTTCCGCGTCGGCTCTCGATCCCGGCCTCCCGGCTCGCGGCGACCCGTGTTGCCCCGTCGGCTAAGCCGCAGGAAAAGCCGCCTACACATTCTTCACCGACGCGCATGCCCCGTGGAGGAAGAGGTCAGTCACGGTCGTGGTGATCGCCTCGTCCGAGAGCGGGGAGAGCGCGCGTCCTCCGAAGACTTCCTGGGTGAGCAGGAAAATGACGAGCATCCCGACGAGGGCGCGTGCGGCGACAAAGGTGTTGAGGGGGCGCACGGCACCGGAGGCCACACCGGCATCGAGATAGTCGGCGAGGAGACGGTTGGTGGGCAGCACGACCTTTTCGATGAACATCCGCGCGTTGTCAGGTCGCACAGGAAGCTCGCGCAGGACGAGGCCGATAATCCCGGCCCGCTCTCGGAGCGTGGTCCAGAGGCCGGAGACGATCCCCGCAATGGCTGTTTCGGGCGGCGCGGCCTCCAGCAACTGGGTGAGCTCGCCCACGGCGGAGAGCAGCGAATAACGCCGCACGGCTTCGTCGAGGATGGCATCCTTGGTCGGGAAGTAGAGGTAGACCGTGCCCTTCCCTAGGCCGGCTTCGCGAGCGATCGCTTCAACGCTTGTGGCGTCGAAGCCGCCTCGCAGCCACAAACGAACGGCAGCTTCGAGGATCTGGTCCCGGCGAGTCTCACAGAGGGCATCGCGATCTTTTGCAGCCATCCGCGGCACGGCTACGAGAGTGACTGACCAGTCGGTCATTGTAAAGAGAGCGGGTCCATCCTCGGGTGCGAGCCCGCCAGGAGGAGGCGCAGTGTCCACCCCGGCCGCCGGCCGCAGCTCGATCCCGAGCCCGCTTCCCATGATTGGCGGGGAGCTCCTCGCGAACCCCTACCCCATGTACGCCACGCTGCGCCAAAGCAGCCCGGTCTTCCGGATCCCAGTTGCAGGCTCTGAAGAACCGGGTCAGTGGCTCTTGCTGCGCCACGAGGATGCCGCGCACGCGCTGCGGGACCCGCACTTTTCCGCGGACCGCCGGCGCGCCGCGGTCCTCCAGCAGAACCGTGCGCTCCTTCCGCCCGAGATCTTGGGCGAGCAGGGCGGCTTCCGCACCATGCTGGTCATGGATCCCCCAGACCACACACGCGTGCGTAGCCTTGTCAACAAGGCGTTCACGCCGCGCCGTGTCGCTTCGTTGCGACCGCACATCGAGGGCATCGTGGACGAGCTCCTGGGCTCCGTCGCAGGGAGGGGAACGATGGACGTGATGGCCGATCTCGCAGCGCCCCTTCCGGCCTATGTGATCGCCGAACTGCTGGGCGTACCCCGCGGCGACTATCCGCAGTTCAAAGCCTGGTCGAATGACCTGATTTCTCTCGCGGGAGGGATGGATCGCGACGGCGCGCTTGCGCGCTTTCGGCGCGGCCTGGCTGCGCTCCTCGGCTACCTCCGCGAAATCATTTCCCAACGCAGGCGAGAACCGCGGGACGACCTCATCAGTGCCATGATCGCTGCCCAAGAGGCTCACGACGCGCTCTCCGATGATGAGCTCCTCGCGACCAGCAATCTCCTGTTGATTGCGGGCCATGAAACGACCACGAACCTGATTGGAAACGGCCTTCTGGCACTGCTGCGCAACGCGAGCGAGCTCGAGCGCCTGCGCGCCGAGCCCGCTCTTGTGCGCAGCGCGATCGAGGAGATGCTGCGCTACGACAGCCCGGTCCAGGCGACTGTGCGCATCCCGACGGAGGAGATCGAGCTTGGAGGGCAGCAGATCGCTGCGGGGGCTCTTGTTGTCGTGGGAATCGGGGCGGCAAACCGCGATCCGGCGACTTTCCCGGAGCCCGACCGCTTCGACATCGCTCGAACCGAGAATCGCCATCTCGCGTTCGGCTTCGGTGCGCACTTCTGCCTCGGCGCCCCCCTCGCCCGGCTGGAGGCCGAAATTGCGTTCCAGGCGATTCTCCAGCGGTTTCCAGATCTGCGCCTTGAGAAGGACGTGACTTATCGCCCCAACGTCGTACTGCGAGGTCTCACGGCGCTTCCCGTCGCGTTCTAG
>Ga0116216_10000358_pt1 | contig 38992 bp, 40 predicted proteins | sample Sb_taG_11_FD_89696 | JGI IMG/M metagenome (GOLD analysis project Ga0116216, IMG submission 89696) | Peat soil microbial communities from Weissenstadt, Germany - Sb_50d_3_AS metaG | ecosystem: Environmental > Terrestrial > Soil > Wetlands > Peat | place: Germany: Weissenstadt | collected 2010-09-21
GCCTTGGCGTTCGCCTTCGTCTCCGCCCTCGACTTGGGAGTCGTGCGCGGCGTGCCGGTCGCGGTGGAAGGCGCTGTGGCCGACTTGGTCGCGACGGCCGCCGCGAGCTGAGCCGCAGTCGGGATCGTGCCTATCGGCTGCTGCGCGCATGGCGTCACACCCGGAGACTTGGCCGCCTTGGTCCCGGCGTATTTCGAGACGAATTCCGCCACGTTGACCGCGTCCTGACCGACGACGACGTTCTGGGGCATGATGGCGCCGGAGAAGCCACCGTTCGCGATTGCGTAGAGAACGCGGGTGATCGGACGCTCGCACCGCTGGTCCAGGTCGGGCCCGTTGGTGATCATCGCCGTCCGCGGATTGGTGGCCGACCCGTTGGTCGCCGCGTAGGAGAACGTGTGACACCCTGAGCACCGCTCCGAGAACAGGAGCGCACCGCGGTAGAGCGCCGGCTCCGACTTTGGAACCTTGATCGTCTCGGTGCCGCAAGCTGAGGCCAGAGCCGCGATCGCGGCCAACCCACCCACGCTCAACAGGACCTTGATCGGCCGGATCATGCGGTCGAAGATCATAATCGGGATCCCCATGCCAGGGCTCCGACCATCGAAGCTCGCGCTCGCCATCGGGGTTTCATGCCTGCTCGGCGGTTGTTCGCACACCCACGTGGTCGCGGCTGACCGTACGCTTCACCTGGCGCTCAGCGAATACCGGATCAACCCGGCCGACGTCCGCGTCAGCTCGGGCATCGTCACGATCTTCGTGCGCAACTACGGGCGTCTCACACATGACCTCGTGATCTCGCACGGCGGTCAGAGCGTCGCCTCGACGCCGCCCGTGCCCCCCGGCGATACGGCCGAGATGATCCTCGACTTCGCCCCCGGCACGTACTCGATGGCCTCGACGATCCTGTCTGATCAGGCGCTCGGGCAATACGGGACGCTGAACGTGACTGGCTGAGGGCCGCCGCTCAGGGAGGACCCGGGGCGCCGGTGCCGGAGGCAGGAGCCGGCCCGCCGATGCCGAACCTCCATCGCAATCCCCGGCGCCGGCCATTGAGACGTCGCATACCACGCTAATCGCGATCGTCCTCCCACGGCGGCAACCAGAGGGGGCCGGCGCCGGGGAGCCAGGGCGGACCGCGCCGCGCCCCGGGAACGCATCGCGCTCGGGGAGCCAAGGCAGCCAGGCGGTATAACCAGCCCGCCATGACCCGCCCCACCGACCCCGAGCTGTTCCGCGAGGTCTTCGGCCGGTTCGCCACGGGCGTCGCCGTGATCACGAGCTCGGGGCCGGCCGGGCATGGTGGGATGACGGCGAACGCCCTCTGCTCGCTGTCGCTCGAGCCGCTGCTGGCGCTCGTGTGCTTCGAGAACCAGGCTCGGACGCTGCCCATCGTCCGCGACGCTGGCCGGTTCGCGGTCAACGTCCTCAGCGCCGGCCAGGAGCACCTGGCCGGGGTGTTTGCGTCGAAGCTGCCCGAGGCGGAGAAGCTCGAGGGCGTGCGCCACCACTTCGAGCACGGCGTCCCGATCATCGACGGCTCGCTCGCCTGGGCGGCATGCGAGCTGCGGGAGCTGATCTCAGGCGGCGACCATACGATCGCGATCGGCGAGGTGATCGGCATGGGCCTCGGCGACGGCGAGCCGCTGCTCTGGTACGGCGGCCAGTATCACCCTTGGACGCACCCCCGCAACGGGCCCCGCCCCGGATAAGCCGGCTTCACCCGGCCGTCCCGGCCGCCCTGATCAGCAGCACGACGATCACGAACGCCGCGATCGTCATCACGCCCAACTCCCGCTGCACGATCGCCAGCGCGAGCCCGCGCTGCTCGTCCTCGGGAATGCGGCCGACGTCAGCCGCCGACTCGAACCCCCGCGACGACAGCACCATCTCGGCCGAAGAAATCCGCAGCTGCTCGCCTAGAAAAGACACAAGCAGGGGTAGTACGCCGTACAAGATGTGCAGTCCGGAAACCTTCTTACCAAGCAGCAGGAGAATCCCCCCGAGCGCGACCTCCAGTACCAGCACGGCCTGGCCCGCACGTAGCAAAATCCAGAACAGACGGCTCGGCTCAGCCCGTCGCCAACGCCAGGCTCCGAGCAGGCCGGCAGCACCGATCAAAGCAAGCGCAAGCACTCCGACGACGAGGTGAACGTCCTTCATCGCTGACCCGCGATCAAACCCGGGAGACAACCCGCGATAGAACCCGCGAGATAGCCGCATTCCGCACTAAGTAACACCTTGTTACAAGCTACTCCGTCACGGTGATATAACCGAATCCCCGATGCTCCGAACGTACCTCCCCGCGCTCGTCTTCTTCGTGCTTGGAGGGTTGATCGGCGCGCTGTTCTCGGTGCTCAACGGCCTGTTCGGCAAGGCCCGGCCGAACCGCTCCAAGCAGGCGCCGTACGAGTGCGGATTGCCCAGTGAGGTCCAGCGTGGCTTCCGATTCGGCATCAGCTTCTACCTCGTCGCGATGCTGTTCATCCTGTTCGATATCGAGGTCATCTTCCTCTATCCGATCGCCGTCGAGCTGCGCGCGTTCGGCACGTTCGCGATGACGGAGACCGTCGTGTTCGTGCTGCTGCTGATGGTCGCGTTCGTGTACGTGTGGCGGCGAGGAGCGCTGGAATGGAGATAAAGCGCGAGCCGATCGCCCGCAACGTCAACACCGACGACCTCCGGGTCCGCCAGCTTCGCGCGCGCGACATGCTCCAGGGCGATCTCGATGGCGAGGACCTCGACCAGTACGTCCAGGAGCGCGTACTGACCACCACCGTCGACAAGGCGGTGGCGTGGGCCCAGGGGAACTCGATTTACCCGCTGACGTTCGGGCTCGCGTGCTGTGCGATCGAGATGATCACGGTCGTCGCCGCCAGGGCCGACATCGCGCGCTTTGGCTGGGAGGCGCTCCGGGCCTCCCCGCGCCAGGCCGACCTGATCATCCTGTCCGGCCGCGTGTCGATCAAGATGGCTCCGGTTATCCGCCGGCTGTACGACCAGATGCTTGAGCCGAAATGGGCGATCTCGATGGGCGCATGCTGCTCATCGATGGGCGTGTTCAACAACTACGCGCTGGTCCCGGCGGACAAGTTCATGCCGATCTCCGTCCACGTCCCGGGCTGCCCGCCCCGGCCGGAGGCGCTGCTGCACGGAATCCTGAGGTTGCGCGACAAGATTCAGGGCAACGCCCCAGAGGGCTGGCGCGAGCGCTACGAGGCCGTCGGAACCGAGGAGCTACTCCCTAGCTCGCCGGCGGGGAGCGCCGACATCAACATCTTCAGCCGGACGACTCCGGCCCGGCCCGGTCTGGCGAGGCCGGATGCCGAGCGGGCCGGTGGCCGGAGCGGGGACACCGCCGGTGCCTGACGCAACGGAGCTCGAGCTGACGGCCCAGGAGCTCCGCGACCTCGACCCCGAATCGATTCTCGACACGTCGTTTCACCGCGGCCGAGCAACCCTGATCGCCGAGCCTACTCGCATCAAGACGGTGATCGAGCACCTGTTCGGTAAGGGGTATGCGAGCATCGCGAGCCTGCACGGCGTCGACTATTACCCCGACGAGCCGCGCCTGGGAGTCCTGTACGAGCTGCTCGACATGAAGCGCGTGGACCGGATCTCGGTCAAGGCGCGCGTGCACACGGAGGCCCCGGTGATCCCGTCGATCGTCGATCTCTACCCCGGCGCCAACTTTCCCGAGCGCGAGGTCTTCGACATGTTCGGCGTCCGGTTCGAGGGTCACCCGGACATGCGGCGGATCCTGATGCCGGAGGACTACGAGGGCTTCCCGCAGCGTCGAGACTTCCCGACCGGCGGCGAGCCCGTCCTGTTCACCTACAACGAAGAGCAAACCTACGGGAAGTGGCAATGAGCAGCCTGACCGAGGACTTCCGCCGTCGTGAGGAATCGATCACGCTGTCCTCCGAGCCGGCCGGCCAGGGCGAGACGCACGAACTCCTGACGCTCAACATCGGCCCCCACCATCCCGCGACCCACGGAGTGCTGAGGCTCCTCGCCACGCTCGAAGGCGAGATCGTCCGCGACGTCAAGCCGATCATCGGCTACGTCCACACCGGGATCGAGAAGACCGCCGAGGATAAGTCCTACTGGAAGGTGATCCCGGTCGTCGAGCGGATGGACTACGTGAGCTACTACTTCAACGCGATGGCGTTCTGCGGGGCCGTCGAAACGCTGCTCGGCGTCGAGGTGCCTCCACGCGCTCAGTACCTCCGCGTGATCCACCTCGAGCTCAACCGGATCATGTCGCATCTGGTGTGGCTCGGAACGAGCGCGCTTGACATCGGCGCGATCTCGATGTTGTGGTACTGCTTCCGCGAGAAAGAGGCGATCCTCGACCTGTTCGAGATGTCATCGGGCCAGCGCATGCACACCCGGTACTTCCAGGTGGGCGGCGTGATCGAGGACATTCCGCGCGGGTTCGAGGCGAAGCTGCGCGCGTTTCTGAAGGAGATGCCGCGGCGGGCCGACCAGTACGCCGCGCTGCTAGAGCGCAACGAGATCGTGCTGGAGCGGCTGCGCGGCACCGGGATCGTCGATCAGGAGACGATGCTCAAGCTCGGGGTCACCGGCCCGCTGCTCCGCGCCACCGGGAATCCGTGGGACCTCCGCAAGGCCCAGCCCTACTCGAGCTACGACCACTTCGATTTCAGGATCCCGGTGGGGACTGTCGGCGACAACTACGACCGCTACCGCGTCCGCCACGCGGAGTTCTACGAGTCGGTGAAGATCATCGAGCAGGCGATCGACGGCCTGCCCGAGGGTCCGTTCATCACGCCCGACAGAAAAGTGTCCCTGCCTCCGCGTCATGAGCTCGCCACGAGCATGGAGGCCCTGATCCATCACTTCAAGCTCGTCACCGAGGGCTTCCGGGTACCCCCCGGCGAAGCCTATTACCCGGTCGAGGGGCCGCGCGGCGAGCTCGGATGTTTCGTTCGTGCCGACGGCTCGGCCAAGCCGGCCCGGGTCCATATGAGCGATCCCAGCTTCGTCAACCTCCAAGCGTTCCATTACATGGTCAAGGACGGCTACATCGCCGACCTGATCGCCTCGCTGGCGATGCTCGACCCGATCCTCGGGGGAATCGATCGTTGAGTCCAGCGATCCCGGTTCCCCGGTTCGGCCACGGCTCGCGCGTTCCCGGTTGGGACGAGGCCGTCGACCTCACCAAGCCTCCTGCGACCGTGCCAGACCCGGCGACCACGCCCGTCCCCGACGAGCTCCGCGCGGCAATCGAAGCGGCGATGGCCAAGTACCCGGAGCGCCGCTCAGCCGCGATCCCGGCGCTCCACGCCGCCCAGCAGGTCCACGGTTGGTGCTCGCCCGAGGCGATCGACCAGGTCGCCGCCGTGATGCGCGTTACCCCTGCGTACCTGAGCTCCGTGGCGACGTTCTACGACATGTTCTGGACCGAGCCGACGCCCCGCAACGACGTGTTCGTGTGCACGAACATCTCGTGCTCGCTCCGCGGCGCGGACGAGTTCTATGAGGCGATGGTGGCCGCGGCAGAGGGATCCGACGACGTCAACGTGCGCTCGTTCGAGTGCCTTGGGGCGTGCGACATCGCGCCGATGGCCTCGGTTAACGGCGAGTACGTCGGTCCGCTTACCACCGAGGACGCGGACCGGATCGTCGAGGATCTCCACGCCGGACGGCCCGTGCTCGAGCACAAGCAGCTCCGTTACCGCGCCAGCGCCGACCCCGGCGTCGCCGCGGACTCCGATCCGCCGGGCGAGAGCGCCGAGAGCGAGGAGTCGAGCGAATGAAGCTGCTGTTCGAGGGCATCGACGAGCCTGGGCTGAACACGTTGCCGGTATACGAGCGCCGTGGCGGCTACGAGGCCCTGCGCAAGGCGCTCGCGATGACCCCCGAGGAGACGCTCAGCAACCTCACGGACTCCGAGATCCGCGGCCGCGGTGGCGCCGGCTTCCCGATGGGAAGGAAGGCCTCGTTCCTGCCGCACGGCGACATGGACAAGTACCTCGTGTGCAACGCGGACGAGTCCGAGCCGGGCACGTTCAAGGACCGCGAGCTGATGCAGAAGAACCCCCACAGGCTGATCGAGGGGATCGTGATCACGACGTGGGCGGCGCAGATCAACCGGGCGTTCATCTACATCCGCGGCGAGTACGCCCACCAGGCCGACATCCTCGAGGCGGCGATCGCCGAGGCCGAGGCGGCCGGCTACGTGGGCGAGAACATCCTCGGCTCCGGACACTCGCTGAAGTTGGTGCTCCACCGCGGCGCCGGCGCGTACATCTGCGGCGAGGAGACCGGCTTGCTCGACTCGCTCGAGGGCAAGCGGGGCAACCCCCGGCTGAAGCCGCCGTTTCCGGCGATCGAGGGGCTCTACAACGGCCCCACGCTGATCAACAACGTCGAGACGCTGTACACCGTCCCGATCATCATCCGGATGGGCGGCAAGGAGTACGCGAAGCTCGGGACCTCGACGTCGACCGGCACGAAGGTCGTTTCGGTCTCGGGCGACGTTCAAAAGCCCGGCAACTACGAGATCGAGCTCGGGATCCCGTCCCGACAGCTGATCTACGACCTGGCCGGCGGACCGTTCGAGGGCCGCGAGATCAAGCTCTGGTTCCCGGGCGGATCGAGCTCCCCGGTCCTGACCAAGGACGATCTCGACATTCCCTACGACTTCGACAGCATGGCCAAGGCGGGCAGCATGCTCGGCTCCGGCGCCGTGATCGTCGTCGACGACACCCACAGGGTGCTCGACATCGCCTACAAGGTCGCGAAGTTCTACGCGCACGAATCGTGTGGCAAGTGCGTGCCGTGCCGGGAAGGCACGAACTGGACGGTCAAGATGCTGGAGCGGATCGAGTCGGGCGAGGCCACGCCGATGGACCTCGACATCATGGCCTCGGTCCAGGACCAGATCATCGGCAACTGCCTGTGCGTATTGGGCGACGCGATGGCGATGCCGATCGGCTCGATGGTCGAGAAGTTCCGCGATGAGCTGGAAGAGGAGATCGAAGCCGCGCGCGAGCGCGCTGGGGCAGCGGCAATCGAAGACGTGGTCCCACTCGGGGTCGCTGACGAATACGCTGGCCCGCTCCCCGTGCACTAACTAAATGCCCCGCCCCGCGCAGAAGACGATCCAGCTGACGGTCGACGGTCGCGAGATCCGCGCGATCGAGGGCTCGATGCTGGTCGACGCCGCCAAGCAGGGCGACGTCGAGATCCCGTATTTCTGCTACGAGCCGAAGCTCGGCCATCCGGTCGGCGCCTGCCGGATGTGCCTGGTCGAGATCGAGGGCATCCCGAAGCTGCAGACGTCCTGCTCGACCCCGGTCAAGGACGGGATGGTCGTCCACACGCTGACCGACCGGGTCCGCCAGGCCCAGAACGCGATCGTCGAGTTCCTCCTCGTCAACCACCCCCTCGACTGCCCGGTGTGCGATAAGGGCGGCGAGTGCCCGCTCCAGGACATCACGTTCGGCTGGGGACTCGGGCGATCGCGGTTCATAGAGCCCAAGCGCCACTTCGAGAAACCGCTAGCGCTGTCCCCCGTGATCGCGATCGACCGCGAGCGCTGCATCCTCTGCTACCGCTGCGTGCGCTTCTCGCAGGAGATCGCCGAGGACTACCAGCTGATCTTCGCCGAGCGCGGCGCGCACACGTTCGTCGCGACGCATAACGGTCATCCGTATGTGGCGCCGTTCAGCGGCAACATCGTCGAGCTGTGCCCGGTCGGCGCGCTCACCAGTCAGCCCTACCGCTTTCGCGCCCGCCCGTGGGACATCGAGTCGGCCGGCGGGATCTGCACGCTGTGCCCCTCACAGTGCAACGTCGCGTTCACGGTCCGCGACGAGAAGGTGATGCGCGTGCTGGCGCGCGACGGCGATGGCCATCCCGGCGTCGACGACGGTTGGCTGTGCGACAAGGGCCGCTTCGCCTACCAGGCGATCCACGTCGATGAGCGGATCACGGCACCGCTCGTGCGCGACGGCGGCGAGCTGCGCGAGGTTTCCTGGGAGCGCGCGCTCGAGGTCGCCGGGGGGCTCTCCAAGCATCGCGGGCGGGTGGGGACGCTCGTGGGGGGCCAGGCGACCAACGAGGAGGGCTTCCTTCTCCAGCGCCTGAGTCGGGAGGGCCTGCGCTCAAACGACATCAACTCGTGTCCCGAGGGCGTGCTCCCGCTCGACCTCGCCCGCTCGCTCGCCGCCCCGGAGTTGCAGGCCACCGTCCCCGACCTGGAATTCGCCCACACCGTGCTCGTGCTCGGGTGCGAGCCGCTCGACGACGCGCCGATCCTCGACCTGCGGATCCGTAAGGGCGTCCGCCGGCGCGCCGTCAAGCTCGCGATCGCCACGGCACGGCCGAGCGCGCTCGACGTGAACGCCAAGCTCGTCGTCCGTTACGCCCCCGGCGAGGAGGCCGAGTTCGTGGCCGGCCTCGCCGCCGAGCTGGCGGGCAAGCCCAAGAGCGATCTGGCCCGGTTGCTGCGCGATGGCGGCGAGGACATCGTGATCCTGTGGGGCGAGCGGTTCGGCGCCGCAGCCGCGGCGTCGCTGCTCGGCATCGCGGACAGCCTCGGCCTCGCCGGCCGCGAGGGCGCCGGGCTGCTCGAGATCCCGGCGGGCGCCAACGGCCGCGGGCTGCGCGAGGCCGGTGCCGTCCCCAATGCTGGACCTGGGTACACGGCGCTCGACTCCCCCGGCCGCAGCGCACACGAGATCGCCACTGCAGCGACCGTTGATGGGGGAATAACCGCGCTGCATCTGTTCCAGACCGACCCCGTACGCGACCTCCCGGACCGTGGCCTGTGGCAGCGGGCGCTGCACCATGCGGGGCTGGTCGTCGCCCACGCCTCGATCCTGACCGACGGGATCCGCGAGCACGCGAACGTGATCCTGCCGGCCGAGTCCCACGCTGAGAAGGAAGGCACGGTCGTGCACCCCGACGGGCGCATGCAACGACTGCGCCTGGCGATCGCGCACCCGGGCGAGGTCCGCGCTAGCTGGTCGGTGATCGCGGACATCGCCAAGCGTGGCGGCCTCGACCTGCACGTGCTGAGCAGTGGGATGGCGTTCGAGCAGCTGGTCGAGGCGGTGCCATTCTATGAAGGGCTGACGCTCGAGGAGATCGGCGGGCGGGGCGTGAGGTGGCCGCCGCGCGAGCAGGCGTCGACGTTCGCCGCGGGCACGGCCGAGTCGCCTGCCCCGGCCAAACGGTCGCGGGACAAGAAGTCGGCCGCGCCCGAGAGCGCCAACGGCGCCCTTCGCCTCGGCACCTACCGCCCCATCTGGGCCGCACCCGAGGTCGACATCTCGCCGTCTCTCCAGTACACGGTCGCCCGCCAGCAACTCGAGCTCTCCCCCCAGGACGCGGTGCGGCTCGGCATCGAGCAGGGCGACGAGGTCGAGGTCTCACAGAACGGAACGAAGCTGAAGGCACATGCGCATGTCCGTACCGGTGTCCCCGCAGGCACGGCGTTCCTCGCCGACGGGATCGCGGCCGACTCGGCCAACGCCCTGACCGAACCCGAGGTCGAGGTCAGCAAATCGTGATCCCCGTCCTCGCCGACATCTATTACTACGAGCCGTGGTGGATCCAGATCATCAAGTCGCTGGTGATCTTCGCGGTGATCTTCGCCATCCTGCCGGTCCTGATCGTCTACGAGCGCAAGCTGCTCGGCCGGATGCAGGCTCGCTACGGCCCTAATCGGGTCGGCCCGTACGGTCTGGCACAGCCCCTGGCCGAGATCGTCAAGTTCGCCGTGAAGGAGCCCTTCCGTCCGACGACCTCGGTCGGCTACCTGTTCCGGATCGCGCCGGTGATCGCGATCGTCTGCGCCGTCACCGCACTGTCGCTGATCCCGTTCGGACCGGTCGAGAACATCTTCGGGACGCCGGTCGGGCTCTACGGCATCGACGTCTCGATCGGTCCGCTGTTCGTGTTCGCACTGTCCGGGATCTCGTTCTACGGGATCATGCTCGGAGGCTGGGCGTCCGGGTCGAAGTACTCGTTCTTGGGCGCGATGCGGAGTGCCGCGCAGCTGATCTCCTACGAGGTCTCGCAGTCGCTGGCGCTGATCGGCGTCGTGATCACCGCGCAGACCCTGTCGCTGACCGGGATCGTCCGCGCCCAGCAGGGAATGTGGTTCTTCATTCCGCAGTGCGTGGGCTTTCTGGTCTTCATGATCGCTTCATTCGCCGAGACCAACCGAGCGCCGTTCGACCTCGTTGAGGCCGACTCCGAGCTGGTTGGCGGCTACTTCACCGAATACGGCGGGACGCCGTTCGTGGCCTACCTGTTCGCCGAGTACGCGAGCATGGTGGTGGTCTCCGGAATCGCGACCGCGGTCTTTCTCGGCGGCTGGCTGCTGCCGTTCGGGATCCATCCGCCCGGCTGGGTCGACCCGTTCGTCGTGCTGGCGAAGATCCTGCTGGTCTTCTCTTTCTTCATCTGGATCCGGGCGACCCTCCCGCGGTTTCGCTACGACCAGCTGATGTCCTTCGGCTGGAAGATCCTGCTCCCCCTCGCGACCCTCAACGCGCTCGTCACCGCCGTCATCGTCGCCTCGAAATGACACCGCCCTACGACCCAGGCCCAGACGTAATCGAGGTCATGCGGGTCCCGGCCCCCGGGCCGGCCGCCGGTGCCTACCGCGCGTTCGGGGCCACGCTCAAGGGCCTGCGGACGACGTTCGCGCGGATCTTCGAGGGACCCGTGACGATCCAGTACCCCGAGGAGAAGACGCCGGTCTATCCGCGCTTCCGCGGCCGCCACAAGCTGCACCGCTTCGAGGACACCGGTTTGGAGAAGTGCGTCGGCTGCTCGCTGTGCGCGGCCGCGTGTCCGGCCGACTGCATCCGCGTCGTCGCCGCCGAGAACACGCCGGAGCATCGCATCTCGGCCGGCGAGCGCTACGCGGCCGTGTACGAGATCAATCTCAGTCGATGCATCTTCTGCGGCTATTGCGAGGTCGCCTGCCCGTTCGACGCGATCACGATGGGCCACGACTACGAGTTGGCCGACTACACCCGCTCGGACCTGATCTTCACCAAGGAGATGCTGCTCGCCGAGCCGATCGAGCGGACCCCTCTGCGGACGGAGGACGAGTGAGCCAGGTCCTGTTCTTCATCGCGGCGATCGGGGCGATCGGCGGGGCGTTCGGCGTGGTGATCCTTCGCAACCCGTTCTACAGCGTGCTCGCGCTGGTCGTTCACCTGATCTCGCTGGCGGCGCTGTTCCTGCTGCTGCGCGCGGAGTTCGTGGCGGCGGCGCAGGTGATCGTTTACGCCGGCGCGGTGATGGTCCTGTACGTGTTCGTGGTCGCCTACGTCGGCAGCGGCGAGGAGCTGGCGGGCGGCAGCGCGCTGCGGATCCTCGGACCGATCTTCGCCCTGGCGCTCGCGATCGAGCTGTGCATCGCGATCCTGGGGTCGGCGCTGAAGGGGATCAGCGGCAAGGGCGCGCCCTACCTGCTCGGGTTCGGGACCCCCGCCCACATCGGCAGGCTGTTCCTGACCAGGTACCTGTTCCCGTTCGAGGTCGCATCGCTGCTACTGATGGTGGCGGCGATCGGGGCCGTGGTGCTGGCGCGCCGGCGCCGGGGCCTCGAGGGACCCGACGAGCAGTTCGAGGAGCGGATCAGCGCGCCACGCCCGGCTTACACGGGCACGCTGGCGGAGGCCGCTGGCACGCGTGCCGCCGAGTCCGCGGCACCCGAGCCCGATGCCGAGCCGGTCACCACCGGAGCGCCAAACCCCGACCAGGGCGGCTGGTAGCGACCCATGGCCATCGGCTGGTACCTGACCGTGTCCGCGCTGATCTTCTGCATCGGCGCCGCCGGCGTGCTCACGCGTCGCAACCCGCTGGTGATCCTGCTGTGCCTGGAGCTGATGCTGAACGCCGCCAACCTCTCCCTGATCGCGTTCTCGCGGATGTGGGGTCGTGAAGATGGCCAGGTGTTCGCGCTGATCGTGATGGTCGTGGCGGCCTGCGAGGTGACCGTCGGCCTCGGCCTGATCGTCGCGATCTACCGCCGCCAGTTGCCGATCGACGTCGACGAGCTGAACGAGCTCCAGGGGTAACGGGAAATGAGCCCGACGACATTCGGCTGGCTGATCCTGCTCTGCCCGCTCGTCGGCACGGTGGTCATCGCGCTGGACTTCGAGGTGTTCAAGGACCGCGTCTCCGGATGGATCGGGACGTCGGCGATCGCTCTGTCGTTCGCCTTCAGCGTCGCCGCCTTCATCGCGCTCGAGAATCACAGCCCGAGCGACCGCCAGTTCACCTCGACGCTGTGGAACTACGCGGTCACGGGTGGCCTCGACGCCAAGCTCAGCGTCCTTGTCGACCCGCTGTCGGTGTTCATGGTGCTCGTCGTCTCCGGCGTCTCGACCCTGATCCACCTTTACTCGGTCACCTACATGACGGCGGATCGCGGGTTCAACCGCTACTTCGCCTACCTGAACTTCTTCGTCTTCTCGATGCTGCTGCTGGTGTTGGCGGGCAACTTCGTGCTGCTGATCGTCGGCTGGGCGTTCGTCGGCGCCGCGTCCTATCTGCTGATCTCGTTCTGGTACCGCCGGACGACCGCCACACGGGCCGGGCTCAAGGCGTTCGTGATCAACGTGGTCGGCGACGTCGGCTTGGTGCTGGGGACGTTCTTCATCTTCAAGCACACCGGCACCGTCGACTTCGCCAAGACGTTCAAGCTGGCGCCCCAGGTCTTCCCCCACAACAGCACCGACATCACGGTCGGCTGCCTGCTGCTGCTGGTCGGGGCGTTCGCCAAGTCCGCGCAGTTCCCGCTGCACACGTGGCTCCCGGACGCGATGGAGGGCCCGACGCCGGTCTCCGCCTTGATCCACGCCGCGACGATGGTGACGGCCGGTGTCTACCTGATCGCGCGCATGCATCCGCTCTTCGAGCAGAGCACCACCGCGGAGGACGTGGGCGCGATCGGCGGCTGCATCACGCTGCTGCTGGCCGCCTCGGTCGCCCTCGTGATGGTCGACATCAAGCGCGTGATCGCCTACTCGACGATGTCCCAGATCGGCTACATGATCATGGCCGTCTCGGCCGGCGCCTATTCCGCGGGCCTGTTCCACCTGATGACCCACGCGTTCTTCAAGGCGCTGTTGTTCATGGCGGCGGGCTCGGTGATCGGGGCGATGGCCGGCAGTCAATCGCTGGATCGGATGGGCGGGTTTCGCAAGGCGCTGCCGTTCACGTTCGCGTGTTTCGTAATAGGCGGCTTGACCCTATCGGGCCTGCCGCCCTTTTCGGGTTGGCTCTCGAAGGACGACATCATCGGGTTCCTCGACAACCGCGGCGGCCTGTTCCTGGTCCTCGGGATCGCCGCTTACGTGGGCGCGTTCATGACCGGGATCTACACGTTCCGGATGATCTTCCGGACGTTCTTCCGTGAGCCGGTAGAGGAGGCACGCGAGCTCGAGCACGGCCACCTCCACCACGCCGAGGTCCCCACCAATCCGATGACCGGCGAGGAGGAGGACACGGACGTCGGCTTCCCCGGTCCCGGCCACTACATCGCCGAACGCGAGATGCCAATGAAGGTGGCGATGGGGACGCTGGCGCTGCTGGCGGTGATCGGCGGCGTCGTCCAGATCCCCGGCGTCGATAATGGGATCGAGCGATTCCTCGAGCCGACGTTCGCCGACTCGCATCTGAAAGAGCCCTCGACTTCCTCGGCCTGGATCGGACTGGTGGTCGGCGCCTTGATCGCGCTCGCCGCGATCGGGGTCGCCTACCGACTATGGGTGGCGCGGCCGGAGATCCCGGTGATGCTGCGCGAGCGGTTCCCGGGCGTCCATCGCTTCCTCAGCAACGCCTGGTACATCGACGACGTGATCGACATCGTGATCGTGCGCCCGGCGCTGTGGAGCGGACGTGTGGCGGAGTCCGTGATCGAGCGGATCGTCATCAGCGGCGGGATCACCGGCGGCACGGTCGGGGTGATCCGCGCCGGCTCGGCGGCTGTGCGGCGATGGCAGACCGGGTTCCTGCGCTACTACGCCGCCGCGATGATCGTCGCGCTCGCCGGCGTCGCCCTCTACTTCCTGATCTCGAGCACATGAGATGACGCTCTCGATCCTCATGTGGCTCCCGCTCGCGATCTCGCTGGTGCTGGCGATCGTCTCACCGCGGGCGCTGGTCGGCCGCCTGACCGCGGCGGGCAGCCTCGTGACGGTGGGGATCGCGATCTCGTTCGTGGCCCGCTACAAGCTCGGCCACGCCGGGCTCCAGTTCGTCACCGACAAGGTGTGGATCGGCGCCCTCGGAATCCACTACAAGCTCGGGCTGGACGGCCTGAACATCGTCCTGGTGCTGGTCACGACCGTGCTGTTCAGCGCGTCGCTGATCTGGGCGTCGTTCAGGGAATGGGACCGCCCGCAGCTGTTCTACCTGTTCTTCGGCCTCGCCGAGAGCGCAGTGCTGGGCGCCTTCTGTGCCCAGGACCTGGCTCTGTTCGTGGCGTTCTTCGACCTCATGCTGATCCCGTTCTACTTCCTGACCGGGATGTGGGGGACGGGTGACCGGGTGCGGGCCACGACCAAGCTCGTCGTCTACACCCTCGTCGGCTCGTTCTTCATGCTGGCGGGCGCGGTCGCGACCGGCGTGCTCGCCTCCGAGCAGAACGGGACGAACCTGACGTTCGTGCTCTCCTCGCTCCAGCACCTGCCACTGTCGCGCACCTCCCAGGAATGGATCTTCCTGTGCTTCGCGGTCGCGTTCCTGGTGAAGATGCCGATCGTGCCTCTGCACGGCTGGCTGGCCGACGGGTACAAGTCGATGCCGATCCCGGCCGTCGCGGTGTTCTCCGGGATCGTCTCGAAGGTCGCCGCGTACGGCTTCCTGCGGATCGTGTTGCCGCTGTTCCCGTACGCCTCCGTGCACTTCCAGACGCTGATGCTGGTGATCGGGGTGTTCTCGATCCTGTACGCCACCGCGCTCGCGTTCACGACGACCGACGCGAGGCTCGTCGTCGCCTATTCGAGCGTCGCGCAGCTGAGCTTCATCACCCTCGGGATCTTCTCCCTGCAGCCCGACGGCGCCCAGGGCGCGCTGCTGCAGATGGTCAACCACGCGCTCGTGACCGCCCCGCTGTTCTTCATCGTGGCCGCGCTGGCCGTCCGCGCCGGCGGCTCGGAGAACCTGCGCGACATGGGCGGGCTCGCGTTCCGCGCGCCCGTGCTCGCCGCGCTCTTCCTGATCGTGGCCCTCGCGTGGCTGGCGATGCCGGGCTCGCCGAACTTCGCCGGTGAGTTCCTGATCCTGCTGGGCGTGTTCCAGTCCAAGCTGGTGATCGCGGTGATCGCGTTCGTCGGGACCATCGGCGCGGCGTATTACGCGCTGCGGATGTACATCACCTCGATGCACAACCGCGTCGGACCGAGGGATACCTCGCGCGAGATCGGCCTCTCCGACGCGGCCGTGTTGGTACCGCTGGTCGCGATCCTCCTGGTCCTGGCCTTCTACCCGCAGTTCGTGCTCAAACGCACCGAGCCGACGGCCAAGGCGACGGTCGCGCCAACCAGCATCGTCAGGTTGGCGTCGCGATGAACTTCGTCACCACGACACACCACGACCCGACCCATATCGCCGGTCCCCACATCGACTGGGCCGGGCTCTCGCCGATCGTCGCCCTCGCCGCTGGCGCCCTTATCGTCCTGCTCGTCGGGCTGCTGCGTCCCGCCTTCATCCGCGAACAGGTCGTCCCGGCGCTCACGTTGGTCGCGCTCGGGGTCACCATCGGCCTGGCCATCTGGCGCTTTGACCACCACGCCCAGATCATCTCGAACGCGCTGGTGATCGACGACCTGGCGCTGATCCTCGATCTGGTCTTCTGCGTCTCGGCGTTCGCGGCGGTGCTGCTCTCATGGCGGGCCGCGGGGCCGCGCGAGGCCGGGCACGGCGAGTACCACTCGCTCCTGCTGTTCAGCGTCCTCGGCATGGCGATCCTCGTCTCCGCCCAGAACCTGGTCTCGCTGTTCATCGGATTCGAGCTGCTTTCGATCCCGCTGTACGTGCTGTGCGCATCCGAGTTCCGCCGCGAGGGCTCGCTCGAGTCCGGACTCAAGTACCTGGTGATCGGCTCGGTCGGCTCGGCGACGCTCGTCTACGGCCTGGCGCTGATCTACGGCGCAACCGGTTCCACCGACTTCTCGGGCATCGCGGCGGCGCTCGCGCAGGGCAACCTGGCGACCGACCCGCTGCTGCTGATCGGCCTGGCGCTGGTCGTCGTCGGGTTCGCGTTCAAGGCGTCGGTGGCGCCGTTTCACCAGTGGACGCCGGACGTCTACGAGGGCGCGCCCACCCCGATCACCGGGTTCATGGCGACAGCGACCAAGGCGGCGGCGCTCGGCGTATTCCTGCGCTTCTTCGACGTCGCCGTGATCGGCGCGCAGGACACGTGGGCGCCGCTCATCGCGGCGATCGCGGCTATAACGATCATCGTCGGAAACGTCGGCGCGCTGGGACAGTCCTCGATGAAGCGGCTGCTCGGCTACTCGGGGGTCGCGCAGGCCGGCTACATGCTCTCGGGCGTCGTCGTCGGGACCAAACTCGGCGTCGACGCGACCGTCCTCTACCTGATGGTCTACCTGGGGATGAACATGGCCGCGTTCGCCGTGATCGTCTCGATGGAGCGCGACGACGGCGTCTTGCCGCCGGTCGGCGACGACATCGCCTCGATGTCGGGGCTGGGGCGCCGCTCGCCGTGGCTGGCGTGGCCGATGACGATCGCGATGCTGTCGCTCGCGGGAATCCCCGCCACGGTCGGATTCATCGGCAAGTTCCAGCTGATCCATGCCCTGGTCGACGGCGACTACACGTGGTTGGCGATCGTGCTCGTGATCGGGTCGATGATCTCGCTCGGCTACTACCTGCGGGTCGTGGCCACGATCTGGATGAGCGGAGGCGCCGGGGCTCCCGTGCCCGCCGGTGGCGAGATGGCGCTGGCGCCGATCGCCGGCGGCTCGCCCGAGGCCGACGAGGAGCCCATTTCGGCACCCTCGAGTGGGGGCGGATGGTCGGCAGCGGTCAGCACGATGCCCCATCCCGAGGTGGCGCTCGTGGCCGTCGTGTTCGCCGCCGCCAGCATCTTCTTCGGAATCGTCCCGTCGCCGCTGTTCAACCTGGCGGCGCACGCCGGGCAGGGGCTGGCCGGGATCTTCTAGGCGGATTCGCGCCACAGCCGGGCGCGCCGATCGCCCCGCTACGATCAGCCGCCCGTGCAATACCCGCTCGAGAGCTTCACCGACACCGAGCGCCGGCGCCTGCGCCCGCACTTCACGAACCTCGACCGGCCGGTGTTCGGGCTCGTCAACCTGCCCGAGACCGTGAAGGGCGCGCTGTTCGCGCGCTACTCGCGCTACCCGGGCACGCTCAGGCGCCTGTTCCTCGAGGAGTTCGCGCCCGACCTCCCCGAGGTTGCTCAGGCTTGGGAGGGGGACGAGGGAAAGCGCGCGGCCGCGCTGTACGAGCGGATCTTCGTCGGCTACGGCGATGACTCGGTCGCGCAGCTCGGAGGCGCGCACATCGCGTGCGAATGGGTCTCGAACGTGCTCACGAAGATCCTCCAGCGCCCGCGACTGGGCGCCTATCTGGAGCAGTCCACCCGCTACATCGCCTACGACGCGCCGATGCCCGACCCCCCGGGCGGCTACCGCTACTACCGAGACCCCGAGCTCGGACCCGAATACGCCCAGGCGATGGACGAGCTGTTCGCGATCTACTCGAGCGCGATTCCATGTGTCACCGCCTGGGCCGAGCGCGAGTTCCCGATCGCCGCCGGCGAGCCCCCGGCCGCCCACGCGCGCGCGATCAAGGCCAAGGCGCTCGACCTGCTGCGCGGGCTGCTGCCCGCGAGCTCGCTCTCGCACATGGGGATCTTCGCCACGGGCCAGACCTACGAGCAGCTCGTCCTGCACCTGCTCGCCCATCCGCTCCCGGAGGCCCGCGACTACGGCGAGATGATCCTCGCCGAGCTCAGGGCGGTGATGCCGAGCTTCGTCTCCCGGGTCGAGCGTCCCGACCGGGGCGGGGAATGGATCGGCTACCTCGAGTCCCGTGCCCGCGCCGGCGAGCATTGGTCGAGGCGGCTCGGCCTGGACGAGCAGGAGCCCGCAGCGGGACCGTCGGTCCGGCTGCTGCGTGTCGAGGGCGAGGAGGACGATTTGCTCGTGGCGCTGCTGTTCGAGGCCAGTGCCTGCTCCGAGGAGGCCATCAGGGAGGCTGTGGCTTCGGTCGACGGTGACGAGCGAGCGGAGTTGCTGGCCGACCTGGTGGGCCACCGCGCCAACCGCCGCCACCGCCCCGGCCGCGGGCTCGAGTCGCTGCGCTACCGGTTCGAGATCGTCTCGGACTACGGCGCGTTTCGCGATCTACAGCGCCACCGGATGCTGACCGCCCAGTGGCAGCCGCTCAGCCCGGCGCTCGGCGCCGGCGTGCCCGAGCAGGTCGAGCTTGCGGGCTGCGGCGAGCAGTACCGCCGGGCGCTCGAGATCTCAAGTAACGAGTATCACCGGCTCGTCCACCGCAGCCTGGCCACGGCTGCGCCTTACGCCCTGTGCCTCGGCTACCGGATCCGCTACATCCTCGACCTCAACGCTCGCGAGGCGATGCAGTTGATCGAGCTCCGCTCGGGCCGCGAGGGCCACCCGAGCTACCGCGCCGTCGCCCACGAGATGCACGCCCAGATCGCCGCCGTCCATCCCGCCGTGGCCGCGGCGATGGTCCACGTCGACCGTGACACCGAGCCCCGGCTCGAGCGGATCCTGTCGGAGATGCGCTCGCACGCCCGGGCTGCGGCGCGCGGCTGACGGTCGCGCTAGCCTGCCAACCGGGTTTGGGCGCGCCGGGAAGGTCGGCGCACGCGATAGCGTCCAACTGGGCAGACGCAAAGCAACAACCGGAGGTGGGAACCCCAAATGAAGCGCATCGTCATCTTGCTCGCAGTTTTTGCGGCTGCTCTCGCGACTGCCGGCCTCGCGGTGGCCGGCGGTCACCTCGCGAAGATCAACCTGCATAAGTCACGGGCCGGGAAGCTCCTGGTCAACAGCCGTGGCTTCACCCTCTACGAGTTCGCGAAGGACGCCAAGAACACCGACAACTGCTGGGCCCACGTCAATTGCAGGGTCGCCTGGCCGCCCCTCTACACGTCTGGCAAGCCGGTCGCCGGCAAGGGGGTCAAGGGCTCCATGCTCGGAACGATCACACTTCCGAACGGTCGTCAGCAGGTGACCTACGGTGGCTGGCCGCTCTACACCTACCTCGGCGACGGTAGGCCCGGCGCCATATCGGGCGTCGGCATCTTCCAGGCCGGTGGCCGCTGGTACGGCGTCACCGCTGCCGGTCATCGGGTGAGCAAGAAGTAGGCGGTCCGCCCGAGCAAACAAAAGGGGGGCGCCCGAAGGCGCCCCCTCATTTACCTGGATCTGGCCGCGCGCCGCGCCCGAGGTCAGAGGGTCAGCCAGCACGACGAACGCCATCTCAGACCACATTGCCGCGCCGCTCGTCCGGGAACGCCACCGCGGCCGCCTCCGCCACGGCGGCGTGCTCCAGGCACGCCGACTCGACCTCGAACGGGCCGATCCGGTGCCCGGCGGAGATGATCACGTCATCGGCCCGTCCCTCGTACCAGAAGTAGCCGTCCTCGTCGGATCAACATCCGATCGATCCCGCGCCGGGTCGCGCCACGGCGACAAGTAAGCTAGTTGCAGCCTTCCATGAGCCTTCTAGTGGGTGTCCTGGTTGGGATCGGGATCGCCGCGATCCTCGCCGCGGCATGGACGCGGGCGCGCCCTCGCCGGGCCGCCCGGACGCCGGAGGCGGTCGGCATGCAGTCCGCGTTGCACGCCGCGACCTCGACGCTTCCGTACCTGCGTCGCGGCCTCACCCCGCGCTCGGCGGGCCAAGCCGCCCCGCACCTGCGAGCGCTGATGGGTGCCGCGGCGATCGCCCTAGCGGACACTCGCGCCGTGCTCGCGATCGACGGCGAGGGACGGGAGCAGGTGCGGCCCGGCGACCTGCTTTCCAAATTGCTGGCCCAAACCCGTGACGATCGCCTACACATCGTCCCGCGCCTGATCTCATCCGACCCCACCTGCCCGCTGAAATCGGCGGTGCTCGCGCCGATGATCGTGCACGGCAAGCGCGCCGGAACGCTGATCGCGTTCTATCGCTCGACGGGCCGCCCGAGCCACGCCGAGCTTCGGGTGGTGCAGGAGGCGGCGAGCCTCGTTTCCGCCCAGGTCGAGCTGTCGGTGCTGGCCGAGCACGAGGAGCGGCTGGCGCAGGCGGAGCTCCGCGCCCTGCGAGCCCAGATCTCGCCGCACTTCATCTACAACGCGCTCGCGGCCGTCGCCGGTGACATCCACGCTCGGCCCGAGGAGGCGCGCGAGCTGCTGATCGACTTCGCCGAGTTCACCCGGTACCTGTTCCGCGACGGGCGCTCGTACGTAACGCTCGGCGAGGAGGTCGATCACGTGGAGCGCTACCTGCGGCTGGAGCAGGCCCGCTTCCGCGGGAGCCTGCACGTCACGATCGACGTTCCCGCCGATACGCGCAGCGCCGTCGTGCCGGCGATGTCGGTCCAGCCACTGGTCGAGAACGCGGTCAGGCACGGGGTCGAGCTGCGCGCCGGCAGAGGCCGCGTCCAGCTCAGCGCCCGGGAGATCGGCGGTGACATCGAGCTCCGCGTCCGCGACGACGGGAGTGGGATCGAGCCCGAGCGGGTGCCGGCCGTGCTGGCCGGTGCCGGTGGTGGGATCGGGCTCTCGAACGTCGATGCGAGATTGAGGGCGACGTTCGGGGACCGCTACGCGCTGAGGATCGAGTCGCGCCTCGGCGAAGGCACGACGGCGGTGATGACCGTGCCCAACCTTCGCGGCGAAAGCGCGCCGCGCCCTCTGGCGGAGCTGGCATGAGCGCCGATCGCCTGACGATCCTCGCCGTCGACGACGAGCGCACCCAGCTCGAGGATCTCGCCCGGCTGCTGCGGACGTTTCCGCTGGTCGAGGGGGTGGAGTGCGCGTTCGACGGCCACGATGCGCTGATCAAGGCATCGGAGCAGCGCTACGACGCGATCTTCCTCGACGTGCGGATGCCCGACCTCGACGGCGTCGAGCTGGGCCGGGTACTACGCCGGTTCAGCGAGCCGCCACAGCTCGTGTTCGTGAGCGCCTATGACAGCGCCGCCGTAGACGCGTTCGAGCTGCACGCGCTCGACTACCTGCGAAAGCCGGTCAGCCGATTGCGGGTCGAGGAGGCGCTCGGGCGGGTGGCAGCGGCGGTCGAAGCCGGTGCCCAGAACGAGGACAACGGCCGCCCCCGGCCCGGATCGCCCGCCGTGCCGGACACCGAGATGATCGCCGTGGCGAACGTCCGCACCGGATCGACGCGACTGATCCCCAGGAACTCGATCCTGTACGTCCAAGCGAACGGTGACTTCGTCAGGATCGTGACCGACGACGGGCGCTACCTGCTGCGGGCGACGCTGAACGAGATCGAGCGTCGCTGGGAGCCGTCGGGGTTCGTCCGCGTCCACCGGCAGTACGTCGCCAACCTTCCCCGCGCCGTGGAGCTACGCCCTCAGCTCGGCGGCACCGCGGAGCTCGCTTTCGCCGGCGGCCAGACGATCCCGATCGCCCGCCGGCACACGGCGGAGCTGGCCCGGCGCCTGGGCGTCTGACGCCGGGCCCTGCTCCTATTACTCGGACGACGTGCCGTAGGTCGCGATCTCCTGCTCCTCCTCCTTGGAGAGCTTTTTCACGTCCCCCCGAGCCTTCTTCTCGCCTTGCACCTGATCGCGGATCTCATCGACGATCTCCGGATTGGCGAGCGTGCTCGTATCGCCGACGTCGGCGAAGTTCGAGATCCCGGCGATCACACGGCGCATGATCTTGCCCGAGCGCGTCTTCGGCATGTCCGCCACGACCCACACGTTCTTGGGTCGCGCAATCTTGCCGATGTCCCGCTCGATCTGCGCCGCGACCTTGTTTGCGATCTCCTCGTCGCTGGCGCTGACGCCGGGCTTGAGCGCGATGTACATCTCGACGACCTTGCCGCGGACCTCGTCGATCACCGGCACAGCGGCGGCCTCGGCGACCTCGTCGACCTCGATCGCGGCCGACTCGAGCTCCTTCGTACCGAGCCTGTGCCCGGCGACGTTGATCACGTCGTCGATCCGGCCGAGGATGCGGAAGTAGCCGTCGTCGGCCTGGACCGCGCCATCTCCGCACATGAAGGGCCAGTCGCGCCAGTCCTTGCTGTTCGGATCCTTGTTGAACCGCTTGAAGTACGTGTCGATGAAGCGCTCGTCCTGGCCCCACACCGTCAGCATTTGGCCCGGCCATGGGTTCCGAACGCAGATGTAGCCGGCCTTGCCCGATCCCTTCGGAATCTCCTCGCCGTTCTCGTCGTAGATCACGAGCTGGATCCCCAGCGCAGCCGGGCCGCAGCTTCCGGGCTTCATCGGCTGCAGGAAGGGCAGCGTGCTCCCCAAAAAGCCGCCGGTCTCGGTCATCCACCAGGTGTCGGTGACCGCAGCCTTGCCCTTGCCGACGACCTTCCAGTACCACCGCCAGACGTCGGGTTCGATCGGCTCGCCCACGGTCGTCATCGTCTTGAAGGTGAAGTCGTACTTGGCCGGCTCGTCGGGACCGACCTTGCGCAGCATCCGGATCGTCGTCGGCGCGGTGTGAAAGATGTCCACACCGAGCTTCTCGGCGATCCGCCACGGCCGCCCGGGGTCCGGATACGTCGGAATCCCCTCGTACATAACCGTCGTCGTCCCCAAGGCCAGCGGTCCGTAGACGATGTAGGAATGGCCGGTGATCCAGCCGATGTCGGCGAAGCACCAGTAGGTGTCGTCGGGATGGATGTCCTGGTAGTACTTCGAGGTTCCGGCGACGTAGCTCATGTAACCGCCGATCGAATGCTGCGCGCCCTTCGGGCGGCCGGTCGTGCCGCTGGTGTACATCAGGAACAGCGTGTCCTCGGCGGCCATCGACTCGGGCTCGACCTGCTGGCCCTCGTAGTTTTCGAGCAGCTCGTCGACGAAGTAGTCCCGTCCCTCGACCATCTCGCTCTCGGAGTGATACTCCCCTGGGACGCGGCGCCACACCAGCACCTTCTCGACCTCGATCCCATCCTTGCGTGCCGCCTCGATTGCATCGTCTGCCTTGACCTTGTGGTCGATGAGCTGACCGTTGCGGTAGTACGCGTCCATCGTCACGAGCACCGTGCTCTTGGCGTCCGCCATCCGCTGGCCGCAGGCGATGCCGCTGAAGCCGCCGAACACCTCCGAGTGGATCGCGCCGAGGCGCGCGCACGCGAGCATCGACACCGGCAAATCGGGCACCATCGGCAGATGGAAGGTGACCCGGTCCTGAGGCTTGACGCCGACGAAGTCCTTCAGCAGCGCGGCGAACTCGTTTACGCGGCGGTGAAGCTCCTCGTAGGTGATCTCCTGGGTCTCGTCTTCCTCGAGCTCGGGAACCCAGATGATCGCGTTCTCCGTACCCCGTGATTCCAGGTGCCGGTCGACGCAATTGACCGATGCGTTGAGCCTGCCACCGACGAACCACTTGAAGAACGGCGGATTGCTCGTGTCGACGACCTCATCCCACTTCTTGTCCCAGGTCAGCAGCTCCCCGTACTCGACGAAGGACTCCGGGAAATTCTCCGGGCTGAAACGCTCGAGGATCGACTCGTCGTTGGCATTGGCCTGCGCCTTGAACTCCTCAGGGGGCGCTACGTACTCCTCCTCACGCCAGTGGACCGCGATCTGGTTCTCCGAGTACTCGACTTCCTCCGCAGTCGTAGCTTCGGGCGTGTCTGCCATGGAAAGCCTCTCCCTTCCTAACGGAATGGCGTCTCACACCGGGAAGGCCGCGGCGCCGGCGAAATCCGCCGGCGCCTGGCCTACCGCACGTGTGCGGCGATTTGATCACTGCTAGTTCTACCTGAGAACGCTTTCCCGGTACAGCCCCTTCTCTTGTCGCTGTCCTGGCCCTTACGCCCGTGCGAGCGGGAAGACCGGCAGCATCACGCGACCGAACGTCGAGTTGATGACCGCGGCGAATGACGCGTACCACGCCGCGATTGCCGTGGCGATGCCGAAGTAACCACCCAGCTTGATCGTGCCGTTGATGAAGCTGTGCGTTCCGGCCAGAGACGAGTTGCCGATTCCGAGGATGATGAACGTGATCGCCAGCAGTAGGAAGACGAGCGCAACCGCACCCGTTGTCCGCAGCGAGGCGAAGAACATGTAGGCGGTGAAGATCCCCCACATCCACAGGTACAGACCGAGGCCGCTGAACAGCTCTGTCGGAGCGTTCGAGCCTGCAGATTGAACGATGAAGTAGAACGAGATCCAGAACGCCCCGTAGGAGCAGAACGCCACCGCGCCGAACGTGTTGCCGGTGCGGAACTCCCAGATCCCGGCGGTGAACTGAGCGATGCCGCCGTAGGCCACTGCCAAGGCGGCTATTAAGGGCAGCAGGCCGCCACCGGGCGCGTGCGAAGTGCCGACCAGCCCGGCGTTGACCAGGCTGAGCACGAACGTGGTGCCGGCAAAGCCGGCGAGCCCGAGCGGGCCCGGGTCGGCCGGGGTCCAGCCGGCGAGCCTTCCGCCCGTCGGCTCCGTTGCAGCCGGGGCGGGCGCTACATCAGCCTCACGACCCGGTACACGAGCAGCTTCCATCTTTGCCTCCTCCTCTGATATTGACGAGTGGACGGCACGTTGCCGAGGTGCCGGCGCGGCGGCAATACAGAGATCGGTGAACGGTCACAGGCGAGCCGTGAACGGCTGCCCGAGCACGATGAACGGCAACCGCCCGTGTGCGGGCAGGCCCCGCAGCCTCGGCCCCCGGCGTAGGACGGGGACCGAGGCAGTCTCGGCCGGGGCGCTACCCGCCGCAGCGCCGTGGGCGGCTCAGGCGACAGGCATCGCCAGAGAAGGCGCTGATTGCGGGATGGGTAACGGGGAGGCGGCACATGACCGGTTCACAGCGAGGCGGACGACAACAACGCCAGCTGTGTGGTCTTGAGATCGGCACCGCGCCACGGCGGCTACAGACCCACCGGACGCATGTCCGAAATGGCGCCGGACTCTCGCGCCCAGTTCGTGTTGCCGTCGCGATCGCTTCAGCGGCGGCGCTTGCGCTTGCGCTTGGGCGTGCTCGCGCGCGTACGCGCCGGCGAGCCGGCACCGACCGGCTCCACCGCCGGCTCGGGCGCCGGCTTGGCCCGGGGCGTGAGTCCGCGTGCCGCCGTCCGCTTTTCGCGCATCTCAGCCGACGAAGGCCACGGCTCGGCCTGGCCGCTCTTCCACGCCGGGGGCTCGCCGCCCGGCCAGCGGCCGGAGAACAGGTAGGCGAGCGAGCCCATGAAGAACACCTCCAGAGCCGCGGCGGGCGCGGAGCCGATCAACAGCATGCCGGCGATCCCGACGACGATCCCGGTGTAGCCCATGAACCTCGTCAGCAGACCGACCCTCATCGCGTTCAGAGCGATCAGGATCAGGCAGATATCGAGCGCGAACTGCGCCGCGATGTCCAACGTCTGAAGCACCGGGAGCGCTGCGCCCTGGGTCAGGTTGTGGGCCTGGGGGTAGGTCTGGATTCCCTGGGTCGCAAACTGATGGGCCTTGACCGCGAGCAGCGCCGCGTACACGATCGCCCCGACGGCCGAGATCACGCCGGCGATGAGCACGACGATCCGCGTCGCCGTCGCCATCTCCGGCCGGCGCGCCCGGGCGCTGTCGAACAGAAAAGCGAGCGTCCACACGAGCGCGAGCACACCGACGCCCTGAACCACGGCGCCGATCAGGTCGAGCGGGAAGCGCTTGTTGATCAGTAACAACTGGACGGTCAGCTCGGTGACCTTCGACTGCGGTCCGACCACCTGTATGGCCGCCGCGGCGACTAGCGCCAGCGCCGCGGACCCGGCCACGATCGTCTGCCGCGGCCGCACCCGTTTCTCGTAAGCGAGCTGGTCCTGGGCCGTCATCCGGCCCGCAAGTGTACGGTCCGGCGCGTGCAGACCTGCCCTGCCTGCGGTGGCCCGCTGATCGACTGGCGCTCAGTCCCGTCCTCCGAGCCCGCGCTCGGTGCGCGGCGCTTCGAGCTCCGGCGCTGCTTGAGCTGCGGATCGGCCATAACGCTCGGCGATCCGCTGCCCGAGTCCCATGACACCGGCGCCTACCGGGCAGGACAGCCGCGCCTGTACCGCATCGCCCGTCCTGTCCTCGGGGCCTTCGATCGCCATCGGCTCCGCCTGGTGAGCGAGCTCGCCGCGCCTCGAGCACGGCTGCTCGACGCGGGGGCCGGCCGCGGACGGTTCGTCGTCTCCGCGCGCGCTGCCGGCTACGACGCGTTCGGGATCGAGCCGTCGTCGCGCGGCGTCGAGGCTGCCGCCGCGATCGGCGCCCCGGTCCAGCGCGCCAGCTTCCAGACGGCGGAGATCGCCGAGCGCTCGGTCGACGTCGCCACCGTGTGGCACGTGCTCGAGCACCTCGACGATCCGGGCGCTGCAGTCGCACGCCTGCACGCGTGGGTCAGGCCGGACGGGGGCCTGCTCGTCGGCGTGCCCAATCTCGCGAGCCTCCAGGCCAGACTGGGAGGCGAGCGCTGGTATCACCTCGACGTCCCGCGGCACCGGGTCCACTTCACGCCGGCGGGTATCCACGCGCTGCTGCGCGGGCACGGCTTCGAGGTCGTGCGAACCGATCACCTCCTGGTCGAGCACAACCCGTTCGGGATGTGGCAGTCGCTGGTCAATCGCCTGACCACCAACCCCTCGTATCTCTACAACCTGCTGAAGCGAAACGCGCCGATGCGTTCGCGCGATCTGGCGATCACCGGGGTCGCCGTGGCGCTCGCCCCGGTCGCCGCGGCGCTCGAGCTCGCCGCGGCCCTCGCGGGACGGGGCGGCACGATCGCGGTTCTCTCCAGGCGGACCACCTGACCCAGCTACAGTTAAGGGCATGGAAGGCAGTGGCTTCGGAGGCCTGTTCGGCGATCCCGATGAGCTTCAGCGCCGGCTCGGCGAGTTTGCCGAGCAGATGCAGGGAGCACAGCGGCTGGCGTGGGCCGACAACGCGATCAAGCTGGCCGTCGATCTGACCGTCGCGGCGATGAACCGCGCCAACATCCAGGGGACCACCGAGCAGCAGGCCGAGCAGCTTCGCTCGGTGATGGCGACGGTCTTTCCCGAGGCAGTCACCCTCGTGCGCGAGGCGCGCGAGGGGCTGTCGTAGCGCTCCCGGTTAGCTCGCCAGCTCCCCGAGCACGAGGTCGTCGTGCTCGGCCGGCTTGACCTTGCGGAAGACCTCCTGCACGACTCCGTCGGGACCGATCACGAACGTGCTGCGCTCCATCCCCATGTAGTTGCGTCCGTACATCGACTTCTCGACCCACACCCCGTACGCCTCGGCGACCGAGTGATCCTCGTCGGCCAGCAGCGGGAACCCGAGGCCGTACTTCTGGTCGAACGCGGCGATCCGCTTTACCGGGTCGGGTGAGACGCCGAGCACGACCGCGCCGGCGCGTTCGTAGTCGGAGCGATGGTCGCGCACGCCGCACGCCTGGGCCGTGCATCCCGGCGTGTCCGCCTTGGGGTAGAAGTACAGGACGACTGTCCTGCCCCGCAGGCCGGACAGCGACACCGAGTTCCCGTCCTGATCCGGAAGCATGAAGTCCGGGGCCTTGTCGCCGGGCTCGGGTGCCATGCGCTCGACAGCCTACTTCAGCAGCCTCGAAAGCCGCCGGTCCTTCATCAGCTTGCCCTCGGTCTGGCACGTCGGGCAGTAACACATGACGTAGTCCTCATAGAACACCGCCTCGAGTTGGTCGCCGCAGCGTGGGCACGGCTCGCCGTTGCGCCGGTGGACGGTGAGCGGCATCGGCAGCTTGTCCGGAATCGGCAGTGCGATGACCTGCTCGTAGAGCGCGATCGCCTCGCCGAGGCGCCGGACGGTCGCCTCCCGCAGCCGCTCGGCCTCGTCGGGCTCCAGGTCAGAGCCGCGCTTGAACGGCGAGAGCATCGCGGCATGCAGGATCTCGTCGACCCACGAGCGGCCGATCCCCGCGACCACGTGCTGGTCTCGCAAGACCGCGTACAGCGGCCGCGGCTGGTCGAGCAGTTCATCGAACGCGGGTGGGTCCGGCCACGCCTCGGGGCCAAGCGCCGCGAGCGTCTCCTCGTCATCGACCTCCCCGGCGCGCATCAGCTTCACCCATGCGCGCTGGCGGGTTCCGAACTCCCGCAGACGGAGTTCGCGGCCGTCGTCGAGTCGGACCAGGAGCCGCGAGGCCCGATCGCGCAACGACGCCCGGGTGTCGAACAGCTGCAGCCGGCCCGCCGACATCAGGTGGACGAGCATCGTCAACTCGCCGTCGAACTCGACCAGGAACAGCTTGCCGCGCCGACCGACGCGTTCGAGCGTCCGTCCCGTCAGCTCGCTCAGCGGAGGGTCGTAGGACTTCAGCGCGTTGATCCCCGGCGTCAGCGCCGACTCCACCGACGCCCCGGCAGCCGCGCCGCCGATCAACCGGGCGGTGATTTCGACTTCAGGCAGCTCAGGCATCGGTTACATCGAGGTTAGCCGGCGTCCCGCTACGCTCCCGGATCGACCATGGCGACCACCCTCTCACCCGACGACGTCGTCCGCACTCACGCGGAGGGCGCGGCCAACGACCGCGAGCCGCTTGTCGTGATCGAGCCGCTGCGGGAGTTCCTGGCCGCACACGGCCTCGACGCGCCCGCCGAGCTGGATGCCGCACCGATCGGGGAGGGCCACTCGTGCGTCACGTTCGTGCTCTCCACGGACGTCGTCGTGCGCCGGCCGCCACGCGGGCCGCTACCGCCGAGCGCCCACGACGTCCTGCGCGAAGCCCGGCTGCTGCGCGCGCTCGAGTCGACCCCGGTGCGCGTGCCGAAGGTCCTCGCCGTGTGCGATGACCCGGCGGTGATCGGCGCACCGTTCTACGTGATGGAGCGGATCGAGGGGGACGTGATCACCAGCGAGATTCCCTCCGCCCTGGACAACCCGGAGCAGCGCGGCCGGATCGCCGACGAGCTGCTCGACGCGCTCGTCGAGCTCCACGCCGTCGACTGGACCTCGATCGGCCTGGAGGGGTTCGGCAAGCCGACCGGCTATCTCGAGCGCCAGCTTCGGCGCTTCGTCGGGCTGTGGGAGGTCAACCGCACTCGGGAGCTCCCCGCGGTCGAGGAGGTCGGCGCCTGGCTGGCGACCAACCTGCCCGAGTCGCCGCCGGCGACGGTCGTCCACGGCGACTACCGGCTCGGTAACACGATGTTCGCGAGCGGCGTTCCCGCGCGGCTGATCGCGATCCTCGATTGGGAGATGGCGACGATCGGGGATCCGCTCGCGGACGTCGGCTACATGATGATCCACTGGACCCGCCCCGGCGATGAGATCGGCCGGTTCAACCTCCAGGCGGTGACGACGCGCGAGGGCTTCCCGGACCGCCACGAGCTGATCGAGCGCTACGAGCAGCGCTCGGGCCGCTCAATGCGCGCGCTCGACTGGTACGTGGCGCTCGCGCTGTGGAAGGCGGTCGTGTTCATGGAGGGCAACTACAAGCGCGCCTTGGCCGGCTCGACCGACGATCCTTATCTGAAGACGTTCGGCGAGGGCGTCGCCGAGCTCGCGCGGCGGGCACTGGACGTCACCCGCAATGGCTTCTGAGAGCTACAGCGGGCTGCTCGTCGACTACGGCGGTGTGCTGACCAGCAACCTGTTCGAGTCCTTCGGCGCGTTCTGCGAGCAGGAGGGGATCGAGCCCGACGCGATCGGCCAGAGCTTTCGCGAGGACAGATCCGCCCGCCAACTGCTGATCGACCTCGAAACCGGCAAGCTCCCCGAGGAACAGTTCGAGCCGCAGTTCGCGGCGATGCTCGGTGTACAGCCGACGCGCTTGATCGATCGGATGTTCGCGGGCTCGGTGCCCGACGAGCCGATGGTCGCGGCCGTGCTCAACGCTCGCCGGCAGGGGGTGCGGACAGGGTTGATCTCGAACTCGTGGGGCACGCGCCGTTACGACCGTTCCCAGCTGGCCGAGCTGTTCGACGGCGTCGTGATCTCCGGTGAGGTGGGGATCCGCAAGCCGGCTCCCGAGATGTACCAGCTCGGAGCCGAGCGGATCGGCCTCGAGCCGTCCACGTGCGTGTTCGTCGACGACCTGCCGTTCAACCTCGGCCCGGCGGCCCAGCTCGGCATGGCCACGGTCCACCACACCCATTCGGCGCAGACGATCGCCGAGCTCGAGCGACTGCTCGGCGTCAAGCTTTCATGAGCCGCGTGGTCGCGGTGATCGCGCCGCTGCTGGCGGTGCTGATCGCCGGCTGCGGATCGACCGAGCTGTCCGATGTGCAGCTGCGCAAGCGGGCGACCGAGGTGTGTTCGACCGCGAATAGGCAGGCTGACCGGATCGCCACTGCGCCAACGCCGGCGGCGGGGATCGCCTTCCTCGATCGAGGGATCGCGGTGTTCAAGCCGGAGCTCGCGAGGCTGCGCACGCTGAAGCCGCCGAGCGATCTCGCGTCCGACTACAGGACATCAGTCGGCGCGTTCTCGCAGGAGCTGAGCGACCTGGAGCTAACCGTTCACAAGTTGCGCGCCGGCGAGGACCCGGTCGCCGCGATCAGGTCGCTGGAGCGCTGGCTCGAGCCGCTCGAGGCGACCGAGAATCAGACGTGGAGCGCCCTTCAGGTGCCCGCCTGCGTCGATCGCTAGAGTCAGCGGCCGGCCTGAGCGCCCTCCGCGCACTTACCCCGCCGCGATCAGCGCCACGCCGGCGATCGCGGCGACGATCCCCACCTCCTGCACCCGCCGCACCCGTTCGCCGAGAACGACCCGCGCCAGCACGACGGTGGCGAGCGGGTACAACGAGCCCGCCACCGAGACGATGCTGAGCAGGCCGTGGCGCGTGGCGATCGCAAAGAGCAGGTTGGCGCCCAGGTCGAGAAACGCCACCGCGAGCAGCGGTGGCACGTTCGATCGCGCCACCTTCCCGGCGGGCCGCAGCGCGAGGGCCGCGCCCACAAGCGCGGCCACGCCCGCACCGCGGGAAGCGAACAGCGCCCACAGGACATCGGCACGCGCGCCGGCGCGCAGCCCGACGAAGAACGTCCCGAAGCCGAGGGCGGCCACGAGCGCGAGCAGCACGCTCGTCCGTGTCGCCACGCGCGCCTGCGGGCGCTCGGGCTCTGACTCGCGGCTCGCGAGCACGACCCCGATCGCCGCGGCGACGATGCCCGCGACCTGCAGCGCCGCCGGTCGATCACCGCCCGCGATCCCGACGATCACCGGCACGACCACGCCGGTCGCGGCGATCGGGGCCACGATGCTCATCGTCCCGATCGAGAGCGCCCTGTAAAACGCGCTCAGCCCGGCGATCCCGGCAACGCCTCCGCCCACGGCCGGGAGCAGCCGAACGTAATCCGGCGGCCCCGTACCGCGTACGACGACGGCCACCACCACGCAGGCGAACCCGATCGCCTGCGTGATCAGCACCACCTTGAGCACTGGTAGCCGCCGCGCCTGGAGCCCGCCGATGAAATCGGAGACTCCCCAGCACAGCGATGAGCTCAGCGCCAGTCCGAGCGCAAACACGAGCCCATGCTCGCACGGATCGCCGACTTGGCGACGCGTGCGAGCTCTCGGGCCGAGGACCTACATCCGGGACAGCCTGATCTTCTCCGTGCAGGTGAAATGCACGCCATCGACGGACGAGCAGCTCACCGTGCCTGTGCCTCGCGCGCCCTGATACGTCCCCGTACCGGTCGAGATCCGCGCCTTGCCCGTGTAGCTCTCGGTCGAGAACGTGCTCGGGCTGGGTGGCGAGCCGCCAACCGGGGTCAGCGTGTAACTACCTGAGAGGCTGCCGAGATCGAAGTACTGCTTGTACTTACCTTGAAGGTTTCCGCTCGCCATCAGATTGAAGGTGTCGGCCTGAACCCCATTGCCCAACGGCTTGTGACACTGCGCTGCGCCGAATTGCGCTCCGTTCTCGGTTCCCGGCGTCGCGGTCGTCGAGCCCGACGGGATCTGGGCGGTCAGGGCGAGCTTGCAGGTCGCCTTCGTGCCCTTACCTCCCTTGCCAGCCGCCGCGGACTCCGCGACTCCCACCGACAGCACGGCTGCGGCGGTAATGGCGGCACCTAACAGGTAGATACCTTTCACAACACCCTCCAGTTTTGAGTGACGTCGAAGTCAATTGCCCGAGACAACGTCGGCACGGCGTGACGGCCGTGCCGACGCGTTCCCGCGGTTCCTTCCTGTGACTAGATGCTGTTCACCGCGCGCCTGGCGGCTCTGAGGACCACCTTGGGAATCGGAGCGAAGTCGAGCCCGGGACCGAACGACTGGCCCGGTCCAAGCGCGTACCGGATGAAGGCCTGCAGCAGCGAGGCCTTCGAGCTCGACGTCGGGACGATTGCGTACGTGAAGGTCGAGATCGGATACGCAATCTTCGCGCGGCGTCCCGGATCGACGATGTGCAGCGCGTTGTTGCCGGGAACGTGCTTGACCGTCTTTGCCGCGTTCTCGATGTTCGATAGGTTCGGATACTCGAACCTGCCGGCCTGGTTCTGGATCGCAGTAGCTGGTAGCTGGTGCGCGATCAGGTACGAGACGGCCACGTACGCGATCGCGCCGTTTGTCGACTCGAGAACCTGCGTAACGCCGGAGTTGCCCTTGCCCCCCACACCCGCGGGGAAGCCCACGGAGGTCGCATAACCGACCCTGTGCCTCCACGCGCCGCTCACGTCGGAGAGGTAGTTCGTGAACGCATATGTGTCCCCGGAGCCGTCGGTCCGGAACACGGGCGTGATTCTCAGATTCGGGAGGCGGACGTGCCGGTTCAGCGCCCGGATCCGCCCGTCGTTCCACTTCGTGATCTGCCCGAGGTAGATCCCGGCCAGCACGGAGCCCGTGAGGCGAAGACGTGCGACCGCGTTGATGTGAAACCCGACTCCGGTCGCCGACAGTGCCCACGGGATCATGTCGCACCCACCACAGCCCGCGGCCTGGGACGGGGTCATCGGAGCATCCGATGCGCCAAAGTCGACGAGCCGATGCGAGATGTCGGTGATTCCTGTGCCCGACCCCACGGCGTCGTATGTGACTGTGTCGCCGTACTTCGAGTCAAACGCCTGGGCCCATTCCGCCTCGATCGGTGCAACCAGCGTCGACCCGGCGCCTACCAGCGAGCCCGATGCCAGCGCGGCGCTCGCAAAAACGGTGAAGCCAGCAGCGGTTAATGCCGCCACCGCCATATGTAACAACTTTCTTCGGTACAAGTTGCCGCCCTTTCAGGTCAGATGAACAGGCTTGCTCTCCGGCCGACTCAAACCGAGCGCGGCGTAGCATTCCGACGCCAAGCAAAGGACTTGTTGTCAACTTGTAGCCACGGTTTCAAAATCTTGTGACGAGCCCTGCGGGAACCCCACCAGGGAGATAATTCTGTTTACGCTCCCGCGGCGTGTCAGCGAGGGCGAACTTTGCAGTGCGTCACATCCGGCGCGCGCGCCCTCGCTCCACGGGTGAGGTCGGAGACCGCGTGCTGCTCGCCCTGACGGCAGTGGCCGCTCTGATCCCGGTACTCGTGCTGGTCGAGATCGGCTACCAGGTGATCAATGGCGCGCGCCCAGCGATCTCGCGGTTCGGTCTGGGCTTCCTCTGGCACTCCGGCTGGCAGCCGAATTTCTCGATCTTCGGCGCCGGGAACATGCTCTACGGCACGATCGTCAGCTCGCTGATAGCGCTGGCCCTGGCCATGCCGTTGGGGATCGCCATCGCGCTCTACCTGAGCATGATCGCGCCGCGCGGGATCCGGGCGATCGTCGGTCCGATGGTCGAGATGCTCGCCGCGATCCCGAGCGTGATCCTGGGCTTTTGGGGGATCATCGTCTTCGCCCCTTTCGTGCAGCAGCACCTCGAGCCGTGGCTCCACAGCGTCCTCGGCTTCATCCCGATCTTCGGTGCCGCGGAGACCACGGGCCTCAGCCTGTTCACCGCGGGGCTGGTGCTCACGATCATGGTCCTCCCGATCATCGCCTCGCTGAGCCGCGACATGTTTCTGACCGTCCCGGCGGAGCTCCGGGACGGAGCCGAGGCGCTGGGCGCCACGCGCTGGGAGATGATACGCGGCGTGGTCCTGCCGACCACTATCTCCGGGGTCGCCGCGGCCACGGTGCTCGGCCTGGGACGGGCACTCGGTGAGGCGATCGCCGTCGCCCAGGTGATCGGCGACGGAAATCTGATTCATTCCTCACTGTTCGAGACCGGGTCGACGCTCGCCAGCCGGATCGCCCTCGAGATCCAGTACACGGTCTCGCCCCTGCACACCGCGTCGCTGTTCTACCTCGCGCTTATCCTGCTCGCGATCAGCCTCCTCACCAATCTGGCCGCCCAGGGAATCGCTCGCCGGTTCGACGTGGGCCAGGCGCTCGCCCAATGAGCACTGTCTCGGACCCGACGTCGCCGCAGCCGATCAAATCGCTGAAGCCATCCGGCAACCTCGGCCGGCGGGCCGCGGTCAGCCGGCTGCTCGTCGGCGGGGCCACGGCGTCCGCGCTGCTCGCTGTCGCCGTGCTGGCGATCGTCGTCTTTGGCGTCGTCGTCAGGGGAATCCACGCCTTAACGATCGGCTTCCTGACCAAGGACCCGCCGCAGTTCGGAGGTGCCGGGGGCGGTATTGCCTCGGCGATCGTCGGGAGCGCGTTGATCGTCGGCGTGGCCACGGTCATAACCGTGCCGATCGGCGTCCTGGGTGCGATCTACGTGACCGAATTCGCCGGTCCGCGGTCGCGCACCGCCCGCGCCGTGAGGACCTCGCTCGATCTGATGCAGGGCCTGCCCACCGTTGTCGTCGGCCTGTTCGTCTTCGGCCTGATCGTGACAGCCACGAACACCGAGTCGGGGTTCGCGGGCTCGATCGCGCTATCGATCATCATGCTGCCGCTCGTCGCGCGGTCGACCCAGGAGGTGCTGCTGCTCGTCCCAACCGGCCTGCGCGAGGCGGCGGACGCGCTCGGTGTGGCTCGCTGGCGCAGCGTGGTCAGAATGATCGTGCCGGCGGCGATGGGCGGCATCGTCACTGGGACGATCCTGGCCGTGGCCCGAGCCGCGGGCGAGACAGCGCCGTTGCTGATAGTCGATGGCATATACACGAACAGCACGACGATCAACGTTTTCGGCCACGGGATGCCGAACATCCCGGTGCTGATCTGGACGGCGTCCGAGGCGGCGGATCCCAATGGCTTCGCTCGCGCTTGGGGGGCGGCGCTGGTCCTGCTCGCCGTGATCCTGATCGCGAACGTCGGGGCTCGTGTCCTGCTGGCCCGCAGCCGAGCGAGAACCGGCCAATGACCTCGCTCGGCGCCGGTGGCACCCCGGAGTCACCGGATCCGCAGATCCGGCCGCGGCTGCGGATCCGCCATACCCCGTATCAACCGGGCCCGGGCGATCTCGTCAGCAACGGCAGGCAGGCCGTCCCAGAGCGCCCGAGCGTGTTCGACATCCGCGACATGGCGGTCTCCTACGGTGACAAGCCTGCCCTGGCGGCGACCACGCTCAAGATCTACGGCAATTTGATCACGGCGGTGATCGGACCATCGGGCTGCGGGAAGACCACGTTCATCCGGAGCCTCAATCGAATGAACGACTCCGTCCCGGGGTTCAAGGTGAGCGGTCAGGTCCTCTACCAGGGGCACGACCTGTACGCCGGCGGGACGAACCGAGTGGAGGTCAGACGGCGAATCGGCATGGTCTTCCAGAAGCCCAACCCATTCCCCAAGTCCATCTATGACAACGTCGCCTGGGCCCCGCGGAACCTTGGGATGAAGGCCAACCTGGACGAGCGTGTGGAGCGGGGCCTACGCGACGCAGCGCTGTGGGATGAGGTCAAGGACCGGCTGCGCGCGAGCGCGCTCAGCCTGTCGGGCGGACAGCAGCAGCGACTCTGCATCGCCCGGGCGATCGCGATCGAGCCGGGCGTGCTCCTGCTCGACGAGCCTGCCTCGGCCCTGGATCCGATCGCTACCGCCTCGATCGAGGAGCTGATGCATTCGCTCAAGCACCGGTACACGATCGTGATCGTCACGCACAACATGCAGCAGGCGGCGCGGGTCGCCGACCGCACGGCCTTCTTCTTCCTCGACATGATCGGCGGCACTCGCGTGGGGACGCTGATCGAATATGGCGACACCGAGAAGATCTTCAGCCATCCGGATGACCTGCGAACCCGCGACTACGTGACCGGACAAACCGGCTAGCCAGGACTCGCCGGGAGTTCGGCGTCAGGGGGCGTTGATCGCGTGGCTCGGGACCTGCTGCAGGAGCGGCTGGCCGCACTGCCAGCAGTAAGTGGCTGCGGTCGAGTGCGGCGCCCCGCACGATCCGCACAGGCCGGCCGTGGAGGTCTGTTCGAGGCGCAGGATCCGCTCGATCTCGCTGAGTTCGGCGTCGGCGTCCTGCAGGATGGCGGCCCGCCTGACGATCACATCGACGCGGATCTGGTCTCGGGTCGCCATCTCGTACACGAGACCTCCAAGGTCGAACTGCAGTTCGGCGACGCGTGCGCTCAGCTGGTCGCGCCGGCGCTGCAAATCGACCACCTCCCCCTGGGCGGAACTCGTCTGTGGCCGTAGCGGGGGGGCGGTCCCCTCCTCCCCGCCAATCTTCCCGGCACGGTGGGGCAGGCGAACCTTCATGTCCGGTAACCCCTTCCGATCGCTCGTCTCTGCATCGCCTGGCTCTCCTTACGGACCGAAGAACTGGCCGGTGAAGTGGCCCTTGCTGTAGCCGGCGCCATGCCCTTTCTGGCCGACGGTAACCGTCGGTGGCGTGTTGACCTTGCCGCCCAGCACCTTGGATGCGGCCGCGCTGGCCTTGGTTGCGACCTGCTTTGTCACGACGACCTTTGACGCCTTCGACGGGCCCGTGTTCTTCGATCCCGACGATCCGGTCGCCGCGCTCGACGCCGCGGCCGGAGTCGCGGCGCCGCCGGCGGGCACGGTGACTACCACGGGCGCGTTTCGGTTGGCAACGGGCGTGTTGTCGTTCGTGCGCCCGATCAGCACGCCGACTCCCAGCGCCAGCAGCAGCGTGCCGACGCCGGCAATCAGAGCCGCCCCCGAGGACAGGCGCGGCCGGCGCCGATCGCGACCCGGAGTCACAGCGGGCGGGGCCGGCGCGGCCCCGCCCGCGAGTGCAAACCTGGCCTTCCCACGGCGCTCGCCACAGGCGAGGCAGTAGCGCTGATCGCTGGCGAGTGCGGCGCCACACGCCACGCATCGATCGCCGGCGGGGGCTACGAGCGGACGCGTGGTCTGCTCGGCGTCGCTGCTGCTCCCGGTCGTCGCCTCCATCGTACGGGGAGGACCGTACCGGCGCACTGCAGCTCACTTGTGAACGATGCGTGATCCTGGTTCACACCTTTGTCACACCGCGTGAGCGGGGGCAGGCAACACTGATCCGGCCGGTGTGACGAATTCAGATGGCCCCACCCAGCTGTGCGCCTCGTGCGGCGCGCCGCTCGCGCACGACCAGCGCTATTGCGTGGAATGTGGGACCCGCCGAGGCCCACTGCCGTCACGGATCGCGACCTTCCTGAGCGGGTTCGTCGCGCGGGGACCCGCCCAGGCGAGCGGAGCCCCGCCGGCGGCGCCGGCGCGCGACGCGGAGGGCATCCCGATGCCCGCGCCTCGTGTCGCCGCCGTCGCCGTGCTGGCGCTGCTGTCGTTTGGCGTCCTGGTCGGATCGCTCGTCGGCAACGCTGCCGGGAGCTCCGCCGGCCCCGACATCATCGTCGCGGTGAGATCAGCGGGGGCCTCCGCCGCAGCGTCCAATTCGGGCGGATCGCCATCCTCAAACTCGCCCCGGACGACGACGATCACGACCCCCGCGCCGACCCAGACTCGGTCGTCCCAGACGGCGCCGGCGTCCACCACGGCGTCGACCACCTCGACTACGACCTCTGCGTCCCAGCCCGCCCCTCCGAGCGGCCCGACCCTGCCCCCGATCAAGCACGTGTTCGTGATCATGCTTTCGGGCAACGGCTATCAGCAGGCGTTCGGCCTGCAGGCCCCTGACAACTACCTGGCCGTGACGCTTCGCCGCCGAGGCGAGCTGATCGAGAACTACTACGGGGTCGCGGGCGGGTCGCTCGCCAACGAGATTGGGCTGGTCAGCGGGCAGGGGCCCACCGCTCAGACGGCGCAGGACTGTCCGACGTTCGACACGGTCGTCCCCGGCACCATCGGTGCCCACAAACAGATCATTGGCAACGGCTGCGTCTATCCGCCGGCCACGAGCACACTTCCCGCGCAGCTCACCGCCGCTCATCACACCTGGCGCGCCTACATCCAGAGCATGGGCGATGGACCCCCCGGGTCGCAGCAGGTCTGCCGTCATCCCCCGCTCGGCCGCACCGACCCCGATCAGACCCCGCGGGTCGGCGACCCGTACGTGACCTGGAGCAACCCGTTCGTTTATTTCCGTTCGCTGATCGACAAGCGCTCCTGCGCAAAGGACGACGTCGGCCTCCCCCGCCTGGCCAGCGATCTGAGAGCCAAGAGCCGCACGCCGTCGTTCGCATACATCGTTCCCGACGCCTGCGATGACGGCAGCGCTCAGCCGTGTGCCCCCGGCGCGCCGTCGGGGCTTGCGGCAACCAACTCGTTCCTGCACTCGGTCGTGCCGGAGATCGAGCGCTCCCCGGCCTACAAGGCGAGCGGACTGATTGCGATCACGTTCGACGAGGCGCCCCAAAGCGGCTCATTTGCCGATTCGAGTGCCTGCTGCGCCACCCCGACATATCCAAACGTCCCCGCGGCCGGCGCGCCAGCTCCGGCGGGCGCGACCACGACCCCGGTGCCGACGACCACCCCCACCGCAACGACGCCCGCGACCGCGGGCACGACGCCCGCGACTACAAGCACGACGCCC
>Ga0116216_10000362_pt1 | contig 38782 bp, 35 predicted proteins | sample Sb_taG_11_FD_89696 | JGI IMG/M metagenome (GOLD analysis project Ga0116216, IMG submission 89696) | Peat soil microbial communities from Weissenstadt, Germany - Sb_50d_3_AS metaG | ecosystem: Environmental > Terrestrial > Soil > Wetlands > Peat | place: Germany: Weissenstadt | collected 2010-09-21
ACTGGCACCCCATGCGGTGCTCTCGACGAGTCAGACCGACGACCCGGGTGCTCCCGACGCTATTCAGGACCAGCCCGCAGGCGGTGGACCCCGGAGGAGCTAAAAACCATCATTGATACGCTCGGGCGGTGCCCGTCTCGCGACGCCTCCTCGAAGACGACGAGGAGGTCATCGTCGACCTGCACCCCCACTGGGTGTTCTTCGTCGCCCCGGCGACGGTCACGGTCGTGGCCCTGGCGGTGGCCATCGTGGTGGCGACCGGGCTCCCGAAGGCGCCGGTCGGCGTGGCCTGGGTCCTCGCCGCGATGGTGGCGGTGCCGGCCGTGTGGTTCGGCGTGCGCTTCACCAACTGGCTGGCCACGAGCCTCGTCCTGACCGACCGCCGGCTCGTGCTGCGGCGCGGCGTGCTGGCCCGGGAGGAGCGCCCCATCTGGTTGGCCGACATGTCCCGGGTCCGGGCCCGTCGGACCCTGGTGGAACGGCTGATCGGGGCAGGCGGGGTGCTGATCGACCTGGTGGGGGAGGACGAGCCGGTCGTCCTCGACGACGTGCAACGGCCGAAGTCGCTCGTCCGTGTGCTCGACCGCCAACGCGGTCTCGTGGCCGGGGGTTCCTCACCCGCCGGCGAGGTGGCCGCCAGGCCCGGCTCCCTCCCGCGCCGACCGGCCGCGGACGATCCCACCCCGCCCCAGGGCGTGGCCCGATCGGCCGTCCCGGTGGGCCCGGGCCAGGCGCAGTCCCTCTCCGAGCAGCTCATCGCGCTCGACGAGCTCCGCCGCCGGGGCATCCTCACGCCGCAGGAGTTCGAGGCGAAGAAGGCGGAGCTCCTGAGCCGGCTCTGAGCCGCTGCACCCCGCCGTCGGGTCCGGCCCGGCCCGGCCTCGGGTTAGCGTTGGTGCCGATGTCCGCTCCGCGCTACCGCTGCACGGCGTGCGGCAACCTGACCCGCTTCGACGTCACGACCACCCGGCGCACCCGGGCCTACCACCACTACACCGTGGGCGGTGAGCTCGAGATCGACGAGGTCGAGGTGCTGGCCGAGTCGGTCGACGAGGTCTCGTGCCGCTGGTGCGGCCACGGGCGGGCCATCGAGGTGCTCGAGCCCGGGACCGAACCGGCGTCGGACGACCACGCCGGTCAGGGTTCGGGGTCGCCGGCGCGGTGACGGGGGACCGGCCGCCGGACCTCCGAGGGCTCGTACCGGTGCCCACCTACCGGGGCCAGCCCGCCACCCCGGTCAGCGACCTCCACGGCATCGACCTCGGCGGGGCGCCCCGGGAGGCCCGGCTCCTCGGCTCGGACCGCTGGCATCTCCTCCTCTTCCTCTCGAGCGGCTGCGACGGGTGCCGACCCTTCCTCTTGGCGGCGGCCGATCCGGTCGGGGCCGGGCTCACCACCGACGAGGTGGTCACGGTCGTGACGCGGGACCCCGAGCGGGAGGACCGTGCTGAACTGGCGGTTGAACTCGGCCCCGGCGCCGACGTCGTCATGTCGAGCGCCGCCTGGGCCGACTACCGGGTGTTCGGCCCGCCGTTCTTCGTGCTCGTGGACGGCCCGGGGCGACGGGTGGCGACCGAGGGCGTGGCCTGGGCGATCGGTCAGGTCGCCGACCACGTGCTGGCGGCCCGAGAGGGCCGGGCGACCGTCGAGGTGCCCCACCTGCGGCCGTCCCCCGAGAGCTGACCCGTGCCGAGCGAGCTGCTCCAGCTCGAGACGGGGGACCGGGCCACGACGGATCTCACCGAAGCCGTCCGGCGCTTCTGCCGGGGGCGGGGTGACGGGGTCTGCGTGGTGTTCGTCCCCCACGCCACCGCCGGCCTGGCCGTGATGGAGCTCGGCTCGGGGTCGGAGGCCGACCTGGCCGAGCTCCTGTCCCGGCTCCTCCCGAGAGACGACCGCTACGTGCACTGCCACGGCTCGCCGGGGCACGGCGCCGACCACCTCCTGCCCGTCCTCCTCGGCCCCTCGCTCTCGGTCCCCGTGGCCGACGGCGAGCCGTTGCTCGGCACCTGGCAGTCCGTCGTGCTCGTCGACCTCAACCGGGACAACCGCCGCCGCCAGGTGCGGCTCACCTTCCTCGGGGACCGCTGACCCCGGTGATACACCCCCCCGTCATGCTGTCCTCATCGAACGAGGGACATCTCCAGGGAAGGGGACCGACATGCCAGCACCGACGTTCACGATCGACTGCGACCAGTGCGTCATGCAGCACACCGCGGCCTGCCGGGACTGTGTCGTCTCCTTCCTTTTGGAGCGCGAGCCCGACGACGCCGTCGTCATCGACGCCGACGAGGCCCGGGCCATGCGCATGCTCGAGCGGGCCGGGCTCGTGCCGAGCCTGCGCTTCGAGGACCGGGCCGGCTGACCACGAGGTCCCGCCCGATCCGGGTGGGACCGACGGGAGGCGTCGATGAGACGACACCTCCTCGTGACCAACGACTTCCCACCGAAGGTGGGTGGCATCCAGGTCTACCTGTGGGAGCTGTGGCGACGGTTCGACCCGGCCACCTTCACCGTCCTCACGGCATCCTCCCACCCGGACCACGCGGCGTTCGACGCCGAGCAGGCGGCCCGCGGCGTGCGGATCGAGCGGGTGCCCGGACGGATCCTCTACTTCCCGACGCCGTCCAACGTGGCGCTCATCGCCGAGCGGGCCCGGGCCGCCGACGCCGGGCTCGTGGTCCTCGACCCGGCGCTGCCGCTCGGCCTGGCCGGCCAGCACCTCCGCCTGCCCTACGCCCTCGTCCTCCACGGCGCCGAGGTGACCGCGCCGGGACGGGTCCCGGGGCTGCGGGCGTCACTCGCCCGGGCGGTGCGCGGCGCTTCCCTTCTCGTCTCGGCGGGCGGGTTCCCGGCGGCCGAACTGGCGGAGGAGCTCGGCGACGACCTGCCCCCGGTCGTGGTCGTGCCACCGGGGGTGGACTGCGAGCGCTTCACCCCGCTCGACGACGAAGCCAAGCAGGTGGCGAGAAAGCACCTCGGTCTCCCTATCCACGGACCGCTCGTGGTCAGCGTGAGCCGCCTCGTCCCCCGCAAGGGCATGGATGTCACGGTCGAGGCCGTGCGCCGCCTGCTCCCCTCGTTCCCCGACCTGACCCTCGCCATCGGCGGGCGTGGCCGCGAGGCGGCTCGGCTCGCCCGGCAGGCGACGGACTGTCACGGCGCGGTGCGGCTCCTCGGCGCGGTGAGCGACGCGGACCTGCCGCTCCTCGTGGGGGCGGCCGACGTGTTCGTCATGGCCTGCCGGTCCCGCTGGCTCGGCCTCGAGGAGGAGGGCTTCGGGATCGTCTTCGTCGAAGCGGCCGCGGCCGGCGTGCCCCAGGTGGCCGGCGACAGCGGCGGCGCGGCCGAGGCGGTGCAGGACGGGACGACCGGCGTCGTCGTGCACCGGCCGCACGATCCGGGCGACGTGGCGTTGGCGTTGCGACGGCTGCTCGCCGACGAGGGTCTGCGCCGTCGGATGGGCGAAGCGGCCCGGGAACGAGCGGTGGCATCCTTCGACTACGCGCGCCTCGCCCCTAGGCTGGCCGCAGCCCTGGCCGGCGTGGAAGGCTGACCCAGCCCGCGGGGCGCCCTAGCCGCCGGCTACGAAACCCAGGTTGCCGCGCGGACCTTCGAGGAGGAGCGGGTGGCGGAGCAGGCCACGGAACGCATGAGCGTGTCGGCGTCGCCCGAGCGGTGCTTCGCGGTCGTGGCCGACATCGAGCGCTACCCCGAATGGGTGGCCGACATCAAAGAGGTCACGGTCGACGAGCGCGACGCCGAGGGCCGTCCCACCCTCGTGAGCTTCCGGACGGCCGCCTTCGGCCGCAGTACGAACTACACCCTGGCCTACGACTACGGCGAGGCTCCCCGGGTGCTCGCCTGGCGTCTCACGAAGGGGGACATCACCTCGAAGCTCGACGGGAGCTACGTGTTCGACGCCGCCCTGGCCGGCGGCACCGATGTGACCTACCACCTGGAGGTCGAGCTGCGGGTGCCCATTCCGGGCTTCATCAAGATGCGGGCCCAGAGCCGCATCATGTCGACCGCGCTGCGCGAGCTGAGGGCCCGGGTCGAGTCCTCGGCGTGAACCCCGAGCGGTCCCCCCGCCACGGCCCCGCGCTGGGTGTCGACATCGGGGGCACCAAGGTGCTCGGCGTCGCCTTGGACGCCGACGACGAGGTCGCCGCCGAGGCTCGGGCCACGACGCCGCACAGCGGGATCTTCGACCCGAACGACCCGGCGGCCGGTGACGGGGCGGCGGCGGTGGCCGGGGCGGTGGCCGAGGTCGTGGCGGCGCTCCGACGGGCGACCGACGACGACGGCAGGGCGCCGGTGGGCGTGGGCGTGCCCGGGATGTGCGATCGCCAGGGGGTGCTCCGCTTCGCCCCGAATCTGGCCGCGGCGAGCGGGGCCGACATCGCCGCGCTGCTGGCCGAGCGGCTCCCCGACACCATCCTCGTGATCGAGAACGACGCCACCTGCGCGGCGGTGGCCGAGCACCGTCTCGGCGCGGCGGCGGGCGACGAGAACGTGCTGCTCGTCACCCTGGGCACGGGGATCGGGGGCGGCGTGATCAGCGAAGGTCGGGTGCTCCTCGGGGCGTCGGGCTTCGCCGGCGAGATCGGCCACATGGTGGTCGACCCGGCCGGGCCGCCCTGTCCCTGCGGCCGGCGCGGCTGCTGGGAGCGCTACGCCTCGGGCGGCGGGCTCGCCCGCCTCGCCCGCGAGGCGGCCTACGCGGGACGGCTCCCCGCGGTCGTCGAGGCGGCCGGTGGTGACGCCGAGGCGGTGCGGGGCGAGGACGTGACGAAGGCGGCCCTGGCCGGGGACCCCGGTGCCCTCGGGGTGATGGAAGACCTGGGCTGGTGGGTGGCGCTCGGTCTCACGAACCTCACCGCCGTCCTCGACCCGGCCCGCATCGTCATCGGCGGCGGCCTCGTCGAGGTGGGCGAGCTCCTCCTCACCCCGACCAAGAAGGCCTACGCCGAGCAGGTCGAGGGGGGCCGGCGGCGGCCCGACGTGGCGATCGTGCCCGCGGCCCTCGGCGAACGGGCGGGCGCGGTCGGCGCGGCCCTCACCGCCCGTGACCGGAGGTGAGCGGGCCGTGAAGGTCGGCGTGATCCTCCCGACGTTCCGCGACGATCCGGCCGACGCGCTGGCCGTCGCCGCCGCGGCCGAGGCCGAGGGGGTCGACGGGGTCTTCGCCTACGACCATCTGTGGCCCATGGGCCAGCCGGCGCGACCGGCGCTCGCGCCCTTCCCGGTCCTCGCCGCGGTGGCCCAGGCCACCGAGCGGCTCGTCGTCGGCACGCTCGTGGCCCGGGTCGGCCTCGTGGCCGAGGAGGTCCTGTTGGCGGAATTCGCCTCGCTCCGCCTCCTCGCCCCGGGGCGGGTGGTGGCCGCCCTCGGCACCGGCGACCACCTGAGCGCGGCGGAGAACCTGGCCTACGGCGTGCCCTACCAGCCCCCCGACGTCCGCCGCGACGAGCTCGCCCGTCTGGCGGCCGAGCTGCTCCGGCGGGGGTTCCCCGTCTGGGTGGGCGGCGGCTCGGCGGGCACCGTGGCCCGGGCCGAGGCGGTCGGGGCCGCGGTCAACCTCTGGGACGTCCCACCCGACGCCGTGGCCGCCCAGGCGCAGCGGAGCGAGGTGACGTGGGCCGGCCCCTCGCCGGGGGTCGAGGACGACGGTGCGGCGCGGGAGCGACTGTCGGCGCAGGTACCGGCGCTGGCCCGGGCCGGTGCCACCTGGGCGGTCTTCGGCTGGCCGGTGTCGCTCCCGACGCTCGCCGCGGCAGCCGAGGCGACGCGGGCCGCCTAGCGCCTCGCCCGGGGCCCCCGCAGCGGCCAGGTAGCCTTGACCGATGGAGTTCCGACGCATCAACGGCCTGCCGCCGTACGTGTTCGCGGTCATCGAGGAGCTGAAGCTCGAGGCCCGGCGAGCCGGCGTCGACGTGATCGACCTCGGGTTCGGCAACCCCGACCTGCCCTCGCCCGACGTGGCGGTGGACAAGCTGGCCGAGGCGGCCCGGAACCCGAAGAACCACCGGTATTCCTCCTCGAAGGGCATCCCGAAGCTCCGGCACGCCGTGAGCGCCCTCTACGACCGCACGTTCGGGGTCGAGCTCGACCCCGACACCGAGGTGGTGACGACCATCGGGGCCAAGGAGGGCCTGTCACACCTCATGTGGGTGCTCCTCGGGCCGGGCGACGCCGCCCTCGTGCCTTCGCCGTCCTACCCGATCCACATCTACGCCCCGCTCTTCGCCGGGGCCGACGTGCGCCAGGTCCGCCTCGAGGGCCCGACCCCCGGCCAGCCGGGCGTCGGCCGGGAGGACGGGGTCCCGAGCCCGGGCGAGGCCTTCTTCGACGCCCTCATGGAGGCCTGGGAGTCCTCGTGGCCCAAGCCCCGGACGATCCTCCTGTCCTTCCCGCACAACCCGACGACGGCCTGCGTCGACCTGGCCTTCATGGAGCGGCTCGTGGCCTTCGCCCAGGAGCACGGCGTGGTGCTCGTGCACGACTTCGCCTACGCCGACATCGGCTTCGACGGCTACCAGCCGCCGTCCATCCTCTCGGTGCCGGGGGCCAAGGACGTGGCCGTCGAGCTCTACACCTTGACCAAGTCCTTCTCGATGGCCGGCTGGCGGGTGGGCTTCATGGTCGGCAACGCCGAGATCGTGGCCGCCCTCACCAAGCTCAAGAGCTACCTCGACTACGGCACGTTCCAGCCGATCCAGATCGCTTCCATCGTGGCCATGAACGAGGCCAGCGACTACCCGAAGGAGATCAACCGGGCCTACCAGTCACGCCGCGACGCCCTCTGCGACGGGCTCAACCGGATCGGCTGGGAGGTGGTGCCGCCGAAGGGGACGATGTTCGTCTGGGCCCCGATCCCCGAGCCCTACAGGGAGATGGGCTCCCTCGAGTTCGCCAAGCTGCTGGTCCGGGAGGCCGAGGTGGCCACCTCGCCCGGCATGGGCTTCGGCCCCGGCGGCGACGGCCACGTCCGCTTCGCCCTCATCGAGAACGAGCAGCGCATCGGCCAGGCCGTCCGGAACCTCCGCCGAGCGCTCACCAAGCTGGGCTGATTCGCCGCGAACTGCCTGGCTGCGCCGGCCGCCGGGCCCCGGCCCGAGGTGTCAGCCGACCGAAGAAGCCCCTTCGCCGACGTTTTCCCTCTGCAGCGACCTGGTGGAGGGATATGCAATATGCGATATGCTCCGGACGTGAAGAGGACGACCGTCATGCTGCCTGACGAGCTCGACGCCCGACTGCGGCGCGAGGCGAGTCGGCGCGGCGTCTCGATCGCCGACGTCGTGCGGGAGGCGATCGAGCAGGCGTTGCCCGGGCCCATGCGCAAAGGGCCACTGAGCTTCTTCGGGATCGCCGAAGTGCGAGCGGGAGCACCCGACGACGTCGCCGAGCGGGTCGACGAGTTCGTCGGTCAGGCCATCGCCCGAGGCTACGAAGCCGACGTCGACGGCTCGTGCTGATCGTCGATGCCGGTCCGCTCTACGCCGCGGCGACCAGAGGTGAGCGCGCGCACCGGCCCTGTGTCGAGCTCCTCGCCGAGACCGATCCGCCGATCGTCGTTCCGGCGTTGGTCGTCGCCGAGGTGGCCTACCTGCTCGGCGACCGCCACGGGCCGGAGGCCGAAGTGGCCTTCGCTCGGGCCCTCGCCCAGGGCGAGCTGGTTACCGAGGCGGTCCTCGATGCCGACTGGGCGCGGATAACGGAGCTCATGGAGCGCTACGTCGACCTGCCGCTCGGGGTGGTCGACGCCTCGGTGATCGCACTGGCCGAGCGCAAGGAGGCCGACGTGATCGCCACCCTCGATCATCGCCATTTCACGGTGGTCCGCCCGGCACACGTCGACGCCTTTGTGCTCGTGCCGTGACGCTCGGGTGTCGCTGGGCTCAGGGCAGCCCGGCTCCTGGCACCTCGACTCGGACCTGTTCGACGCGGCCGTCGGTCTTGCCGGTGAGATGGGAGGCGTGGCTCGAGGGCGCGGTCAGGCAGTAGAGGGTGCGCCGGTCCTCGCCGCCGAGCATGCAGGCGTAGGAGGGCTGGCTGGTGCGGACCCGGCCGCGGACCTCACCACCCTCGGCCACCCGGACGCACTCGGCTCCGAGGGCGTTGGCCACCCAGATGCAGCCCTCGGCGTCGAGACACGAGCCGTCGGGGGCGATGGCCCCGTCGGACCCGAAGCTCGGGAACTGGGCCCAGACCCGTTGGTTGGCGAGCGAGCCGTCGGGCGCCACGTCGAAGGCGGTCAGGCGGAAGCCGAGCGACTCGCCGACCACGAGGGTCTTCCCGTCGGGGAAGATCACGCTGCCGTTCGGGAACGAGAGCTCGGCCGCCGCCTCGTGGGCGCTCCCGTCGGGGTCCACTCGGACGAGCGACGTCGTCTTCGGCTCGACGCTCTCCCCGTCCATGAGGGCGTCGAGGTCGAAGCCGAAGTTGCCGACGTAGGCCCGGCCGTCGGCCGAGACCACCATGTCGTTGGCCAGGAAGGCCGACCAGGGACCGACGTCGCCGTGCTCGACGAGCGTGCCGTCCGGTTCGCGCCGGAGGACCTGCATGGTCTTCATGGCCACGACGAGCAGGCGGCCGTCGGGGAGCCAGCCCAGGCCCGAGGGTTGCGCCTCGACCTCGAGCTCGACGCGGAGGTCGCCCCCGGGGGCGACCGAGCAGACGCGGTGGAGGTAGAAGTCGGAGAACCACAGCCGGCCTTCGTGCCAGCGCGGGCCCTCGCCGAAGCTGATGCCGTCGATGAAGGGCTCGGCCTCCCAGGTCTCCTCGGCCATGACCCGCCTCCTCTCCCGTCGCCGCTGCCGCGGCCGGCGCGCAACCTACCGGACGACGCGCCGGCACGGGCGGTAGCGTGGGCCGTGGCCTACTGGGTCGTGAAGGTCCTGCTGACGCCGGTCTTCTTCCTCCTCTACCGGATCAAGGTCGAAGGCCGCGAGCACCTGCCGCGTGAGGGCCCGGCCGTGCTGGCGGCCAACCACCAGTCCTTCTGCGACTCCCTCTTCCTGCCCCTCGTCGTGACCCGCAAGGTCACCTTCCTGGCCAAGGCCGAGTACTTCGACAGCTGGAAGACGGCCTGGTTCTTCCGGGCGGTCGGCCAGATCCCCATCCGTCGTGACGGGGGCGACGCCTCGCAGCGGGCCCTCGCCACCGCGGCCGACGTGCTCTCGGCCGGCGACCTCCTCGCCCTCTATCCCGAGGGCACCCGGTCGCGCGACGAGTACGTCCACCGCGGGCGCACCGGGGTGGCCCGGTTGGCCGCCCACTGCGGGGTGCCGGTCGTGCCGTTCGGCATCGCCGGCACGGTCGAGGTGCAGCCGATCGATTCGAAGATGATGCGGCCCTTCAAGCGCGTCACCGTCCGCATCGGGCCGCCCCGGCGCCTCGAGGCGCCGATCGACGAGGAGACGGGCGAGCCGACGGTGGACAACGCCGGTCTCTGCCGCTTCACCGACGAGCTGATGCAGGAGATCGCCCGGCTCTCGGGTCGTTCCTACGTCGACGAGTACGTCGGTTCGAGCACGCCACCGACGGGCTGAACGACCGCCCGCCGTGCGTTCGGCCACGTCCTGAGGTCGTAACCGGCCGGAAACACCTGGTTCACACGTTGGCCTTAACCTGGCGGCGTGCCCCGGTTCCTCCTGCGCGTGCAGATGCCCGACCGACCGGGGGCCCTCGGGCTCGTGGCGAGCCGGATCGGCGCGGTCGGTGGCGACATCATCTCCATCGCCATCACCGAGCGCACCGAGGGTCGGGTGGTCGACGAGTTCGTGGTCGAGCTGGCCAGCCAGCAGCTCGTGCAGCTGCTCCGCTCCGAGGTCCACGAGGTGGACGGCGTGAGCGTGGAAGACATCGTCCCGGTCTCGCCGGCCACCGCCGGCGAGACCTGAATCCCCCTACACCTGCGCCCAGTTCCGCGAGCGCTCGAGCGCTCGCTGCCACCCGGCGTAGAGGGCGTCGGTCAGCTCGACCGGCAGCTCCGGGGCGAACTCCCGGTCGAGCCGCCAGAGCCCGGCGAGCTCGTCGGTCGACGCCCAGACCCCCTCGGCCAGGCCGGCCAGCGTGGCCGCCCCGAGGGCCGTGGACTCGGTCGAGCGGGGGCGGGCCACCGGAGCCCGAGACTGCTCGGCCTGCAACTGCAGGAGGAGGTCCATGGCCGAGGCCCCGCCGTCGGCCCGCAGCGAGGCGACCGGTCGCCCCATCACCTCGGCCATGGCGTCGGTCATGTCGCGCACCTGATAGGCCATGGCCTCCACCACCGCCCGGGCCAGCTGCGCCCGGCCGGTGCCCCGGGTGATGCCGGTGATCGTGCCCCGGGCGAGCGGGTCCCACCACGGGCTGCCGAGACCCGTGAAGGCCGGGACGACGGTGACCCCGCCGCTGTCGTCGACGGATCGGGCGAGGGGCTCCAGCTCGTCCGCCCGCTCGATCAGCCCGAGCCCGTCGCGCAGCCACTGGACGGCAGCCCCCGAGACGAAGGCCGACCCCTCGAGGGCGTAGGCGACCGGCCCCCGCGTCCCACCGCGGTCGCCGAGGTCCCAGGCGACCGTGGTCACGAGACCCTCGGGCACGGGCGGCACGTCGGGGCCGACGTTCACGAGCACGAAGCTGCCGGTGCCGTAGGTGACCTTGGCCATCCCCGGTTCGAAACAGGCCTGGCCGAAGAGGGCGGCCTGCTGGTCGCCGGCGATCCCACTGATCGGCACCCCGACGAGGCCGTCGACCACGCCGTCGGCCACCGTCCCGAACCGGCCGCACGACGGCCGGACCTCGGCCAGCACCCCGAGGGGCACGCCGAACAGCGCGGCGAGCTCGTCGGACCAGCGGCGCTCGACGATGTCGTACAGAAGGGTGCGGCTGGCGTTCGTGGCGTCGGTGGCGAAGACCCCGCCGCTCAGGCGCCAGAGCACCCAGCTGTCCACCGTCCCGAGGGCCAGCCGGTCGGGATCGGTCGTGGCGAGCCCTCCGTGCTCGAGCAGCCAGGCCATCTTGGTGGCCGAGAAGTAGGGGTCGAGGACGAGCCCGGTGTGCTCCCGCACGAAGGGGAGGTGGCCGGCGGCCTCGAGCTCCCGGCACCGGGCCGCCGTCCGCCGGTCCTGCCAGACGATGGCCCGGTGGAGCGGCCGCCCGCTCTCCTTGTCCCAGGCCACCACGGTCTCGCGCTGGTTGGTGATGCCGATGGCCGCGATCGCCCGGCCGGCGCCCACCAGCCGGGTGGCCACCTCGCCGAGGGTGTCGCGGACGTGGCCCCAGATCTCCTCGGGGTCGTGCTCGACCCAGCCCGGCTCGGGGAAGTGCTGGGTCAGCTCGCGGTAGGCCAGGTCGACCACCTGTCCGGCCTCGTCGACCGCCAGGGCCCGCACCCCGCTCGTGCCGGCATCGATGGCCACCACGCAGGCCACGGCGCCGCAGGCTAGCCGTGGCCGCCTGGCCTGGTCGGGTGGCCGACCCCGGCGCACTGTCACAACCGAGGTCGAAGATGGCCGGGCGGCCGGCCCGCCCGAACCCTGTCAAGTCACCCACGGGAACTTTCGCGAACGCCTGGTGACCTGGATGAACGGGGCCCGGCAACCGTTGACAAGGCCGTAACTACAGTGCTGTAATGTCCACAGCATCTTGTGCCTCGGGGTGGGTCCAACCACAACATGTTGTGGTTGGAGGCAGGTAGACTGTTCTGAGGCGCCGCAGCAGCAGCGCGGCCCGGACCGCCAGGGCACCGGCTCGCGCTGTCCCCCGGAAGAGCGAGACAGAGGAGCCCAGCGACATGGCCATCGCCCACCAGCGAGTCGGGATCGGCATCCGCCGCCACTTCACGACCGGGGGTGTCCACCCCTACGACGAGGTCCGCTGGGAGCGGCGCGATGCCCGGATCGTGAACCTGCGCGAGGGAACGATGGCCTTCGAGCAGCTGGGCGTCGAGGTGCCCGAGTTCTGGAGCGTGAACGCCACGAACATCCTGGCGCAGAAGTACTTCCGGGGGACCCTCGGCACGCCCGAGCGCGAGTGGTCGCTCAAGCAGGTGGCCGACCGGGTGGTCGACACGCTGACCGACTGGGGGGTGAAGGACGGCTACTTCGTCGACCGGGAGGAGGCCGAGATCTTCCGGGCCGAGCTCCAGCACCTCATCATCCACCAAAAGGCGGCCTTCAACTCGCCGGTGTGGTTCAACATCGGGGTGAAGGGAGTGCCGGCCCAGGGGTCGGCCTGCTTCATCCTCGCCGTCGAGGACTCGATGGACTCGATCCTCAACTGGTACACCGAGGAGGGGATCATCTTCAAGGGTGGGTCGGGCTCGGGTGTGAACCTGTCGCGCATCCGCTCGTCGAAGGAGCTGCTGAAGGGCGGGGGCACGGCCTCGGGTCCGGTCAGCTTCATGCGTGGCGCCGACGCCTCGGCCGGCACCATCAAGTCGGGGGGCAAGACCCGGCGGGCGGCCAAGATGGTCATCCTCGACGCCGACCACCCCGACATCGAGGATTTCATCTGGTGCAAGGCGCTCGAGGAGCGCAAGGCCCGGGTGCTCCGCGACGCCGGCTTCGACATGGACCTCGACGGGGCCGACGCCTACTCGATCCAGTACCAGAACGCCAACAACTCGGTGCGGGTCACCGACGAGTTCATGGAAGCAGTGCTCGACGACGTCGACTGGGACCTCACGGCCCGCACCGACGGCTCAGTGCTGCGCCGGGTGCCCGCCCGCGACCTTTTCCGTCAGATCGCCCATGCCGCGTGGGAGTGCGCCGACCCCGGGCTGCAGTACGACACGACGATCAACAAGTGGCACACGGCACCGAACACTGGCCGCATCACGGGGAGCAACCCCTGCTTCCCCGGCAGCGCCCGGGTGCACACCGACAAGGGCCTGATCCCGTTCGCCGAGCTCTTCGACCGGGCCAACGAGGGCGAGTCGTTCGGCGTCTACACCCACAACGCGTCGAGTCCCGGGCGACCGGTCGAGACGGTCAGCATCACCTCGCCTGAGGCCCTCATGGTCACCGGTGTGCAGGACATCGCCCGGCTCCGCTTCGACAACGGCCAGGAGCTCCGGTGCACCTACAACCACCGCCTCTTCACCGTCAACCGGGGCTACGTGGAAGCCCGGAAGCTCACGTTCCGTGACGAGGTGAAGCTGCTCGACCGACCCGCCCCGGCGGTGGAGGCCGATGTCGTCCTGCCGGTACCCACTGAAGCGGACGACTACCGGGTGAAAGGAGATCACCGGGATCCGCTCTTCTTCCCCGAGGCCTGGACCGAGGAGTTCGCCCACTATCTCGGTTGGCTGGTCGGCGACGGCAACACCACTGGGTACATGGTCGTGTCCGTCTACGGCAGCGAGGAGGACCAGGCCGAGGTGCTGCCGCGCCACGCCGAGCTCCTCGAGTCCATCAACGGCGGTCGCCACTTGAAGCCCTCGGAACAGACCAACGGAACCGTGCAGCTACGTCTCGGGCGCCGCCGCTTCAAGGCCTTCATCGAGGCCCTCGGGGTGCGGTCGGTGAAGGGTCCCGAGAAGACCGTGCCGTGGGCCATCGAGCAGGCCCCGGACTTCGCCGCCGCGGCCTTCCTGCGGGGCCTCTTCGACGCCGACGGCTGCGCCATCCACAACCACCGAGGTGGCTCGTCGGTCCAGTTGGGATCGGCCTCCCGCGAGCTGCTGGTGGGCGTGCAGCGGCTGCTGACGACGTTCGGCATCACGAGCCGCGTCTACCGGACGAAGAAGGGCCGGAAGGAGGGCTCGTTCACGTACGTGAACAAGGCAGGCGAGACCGTCCGTTACGGGCAGTCGGCCGCCTACAGCCTGCGGATCACGGCAGAGTCGCTGCTGGCCTTCGCCAAGCACATCGGTTTCTCGCTGACCCGTAAGTCCGCCATCCTGCAGGACATCGTCCGGACCACCGAGTTCTACAACGTGCGGCGGACGGCCCATCTCATCGAGCGGACCAACGACGGCACCGAGCTCACCTACAACCTCACGGAGCCGTCGAACCACTCCTACATCGTCGACGGCTTCGTCGTCGCGAATTGCTCCGAGTATGTTCACCTCGAAAATTCGGCATGCAATCTAGCGAGCCTCAACCTCATGAAGTTCCTCAACGACGACGACACGTTCGACGTCGAGGGGTTCAAGGCGGCCGTCGAGGTGGTGTTCACGGGCCAGGAGATCCTGGTGGGCAACGCCGACTACCCGACGCAGAAGATCGGTGAGACGACGCGTCGGTTCCGCGAGCTCGGCATCGGCTACGCCAACCTCGGGGCGCTCCTCATGGCCAAGGGCCTGCCCTACGACTCCGACGAAGGACGAGCGTGGGCCGCGGCGATCACCGCTCTCCTGACCGGCCACGCCTATGCCACCTCGGCCCGGACGGCCGCCCGCATGGGGCCGTTCGCCGGCTTCCACGAGAACGCCGAGCCCATGCTGAACGTGCTGCGCATGCACCAGGCGGCGGCCTCGAAGATCGACGAGGACGTCGTGGCGCCTGAGCTCCTCTCGGCCGCCCAGGAGTCCTGGGACACCGGGGTCGAGCTGGCCGAGCAGTACGGCGTGCGCAACTCGCAGGCCTCGGTGCTCGCGCCCACCGGGACCATCGGCCTCTTGATGGACTGCGACACGACGGGGGTGGAGCCGGACCTCGGCCTCGTGAAGACGAAGAAGCTGGTCGGCGGCGGGACGATGTCCATCGTCAACCAGACGGTGCCCCGGGCGCTCCGCCACCTCGGCTACGACCAGGGTCAGATCGACGACATCGTGGGCTACATCGACGAGCACATGAGCGTGGTCGGGGCACCCCACCTGCGCCTGGAGCATTTGCCGGTGTTCGCCTGTTCCATGGGGGACAACACGATCCACTACTCGGGCCACGTCCGCATGATGGGGGCCGTCCAGCCCTTCATCAGCGGCGCCATCTCGAAGACCGTGAACATGCCCGAGGACGTGACCGTGGAGGACGTCGAGCAGCTCCACATCGACGCCTGGCGGCTCGGCATCAAGGCCGTCGCCATCTACCGCGACAACTGCAAGGTGGCCCAGCCCCTGTCGACCACCAAGAAGGCCGGCGACGAGGACGAGCCGCCGGGGTCGGCGGCCGAGGCCCACAGCCGGGACCTGGCGGCACGGATCGCCGAGCTCAACGTGGCCCTCCAGCTCGAGCGCCAGCACCGGGCCGAGCCGGTCGTGGTCGGAGCGGTGCGCGAGCGCCTGCCCCGGCGTCGCCGCTCCAACACCTTCGCCTTCCGGGTGGCCGACTGCGAGGGCTACGTGACGGTGGGCGAGTACGAGGACGGGCGTCCGGGCGAGGTGTTCGTCAAGGTTTCGAAGCAAGGCTCGACGCTCGCCGGGATCATGGACGCCTTCTCGATCGCCATCAGCCTCGGGCTGCAGCACCAGGTCCCGTTGGCCACGTTCGTCCGCAAGTACTCGAACATGAAGTTCGAGCCGGCGGGCATCACCGACGACGGGGAGCTCCGCATTGCCACGAGCCTGGTGGACTACATCTTCCGGCGCCTCGCCCTCGACTACCTGTCCTACGAGGAGCGGCTCGAGCTGGGCGTACTGTCGACCGACGAGCGGCTGCAGCCGACCCTGCCGGGCGTCGAAGAGATGGCCACGCCGTCGGTGGGCGTGGTCGGGGACCGAGGGCTGAACGACTCCGCACCGCCAGCTTTGCCGTCACCCCAGGCTCCGACGTTGGTCCGGGCCGAGCCGCGTGACGCACCGTACTGCTACTCGTGCGGGGACATCATGCAGCGCTCCGGCTCGTGCTACGTCTGTGCCAGCTGCGGTACGACGAGCGGGTGCTCGTAAAACCGGCCATTGCTGCATTTGGCTGAGTTGCCTTCACCCGATTGAGGACCTTGAGGGTCTCCACGATGCCGGCGGAGCAGTCGATGACGGCGGCGACTCGATGAGATTGCCGCCACTGGTTGCCGGTCAGTCAGCGAGGCTGGGGTGCAGCAATGGGCTGTTGGGTCACACCCCGGCGCCTGCGGGACCGACGCAGACTGCGTAGTTTGCAGCCGTGACCGCCGAAGCGCCAGAGCAGATCGGAAAGGACGACCCGGGACAGCGACCGCCCCGCCGAAAGCGGTCGCTCCGCCAACATGAGCAGCTGATCGGGATGATCATCCTGGCGGTGGCCTTTCTCATCGGGTCTTTTGCGGTGGCCTCGGGGATCCGGAACCGCAACCAGCCAACGGGGCCACCGACCAATCAGATCACCGTCACGGGTTCCTCCGAGCAGGCCGTCAGCGCCGACACCTTCGAATGGGACGCCAGAGTGTCGAGCACACAGCCGACGACATCAGCCACGCTCGCGCAGCTGACGGGGTGGACGGCCCAGATACGGGCCGCCCTCGACAACGCCGGTGCCCGCGACAGCGAGATCACCTTCGGCTCGGTGGTGGTGCACCCGAACACCCAGTCCTCGGGTCAGGTCACCAGTTTCACCATGAGCCAGACGGTCACAGTGCGATCCCACCGCGTGCCAGCAATGGGGCGGATTCTGGGCGTGAGCAATCTGCTCCTCGCCAACAACGTCCCCTTCATCGCTCAGCAGCCGCAGTACACCTTGAGGACACTGGCTCACTTGCGACCGGTGCTCACGGCGCGGGCGACGGCAGATGCCCGAAAGCGTGCGTTGGCTGCACTCGGTGGGCATGGCCAGCTCGGTAAGTCGATATCAATCAACGTGGGTCCGTTTTCGGTGGATGCGCCCGGATCGGTGAGCATCGGCAGCGGCGACTACAACACGAGTTCAATACCGAAGATCGTGTCCGTGGCGGTGACCGCCACGTACTCGACATCGTGAGGGATTGCTGGTCAACTCCCAACAGCGTTCTACGCGAGATGTCTGCGCGTCGATCTCAGCGGAGACCATTCGGTGTAGGGAAGTGACGAACATCGCCGAGCATTCTCGGCTCGGGATGACCCTCGGCCAAAGGTGTTCCGATCAAGTTGCTGAATGATCCGTGCGAATCGGGGAACATCACCGCGGTCCGGGTCGGTTCGACCTCAACGCGGTAGACGCCGCGCCGGTCGACCTGAAATCGCTCGCTCATCTGCGATCGAAGGGCGGCCGAGGGGGCGAGAAGACCTTGCGACCCATTTGCACGAAGGCGACGAGCCTCGTTCCGACATGCCGGATAGGTGGTGGGATCCCCGGTGAGGGTGGCGCGGTCGAGATTCGGTGTATCGAGGGCGACGGGCCCTTCCACGCCCCAGAGTGCGCGTTCGATGTCGGCGAGGTCCTCCCTCGTCATTATCCCCTCGTGTCGGAGGAACTCCGCCCAGGCGCCCTGGGCCGAGGTGGAGAGGTAAGCGACCGGACCTTCCCCCTCGTCGTGCCAGCGCGCGGCCGGTTGGTCGGCCGTGGTCCAGAGGAAAGGGAACCGCACGTCGCAGGCACGGAAGTAGGCCCGGCGCCCGGACGCGCCTCGAGTAGGCGTCACGCGGCGGTGGACTCGGCGAGGTCCAGGACGCGCAGTGGCCCAGCCTCGTCCGCCTGCCAATTGCCACTGAGCACACTTGCGGGGGTTCGCTGACCAAGCTCAACCCGAGGTCGGTCGAACCAACGCCGGACGCCACGGTCGTTGTAGGATCCGGCAAGTGCGCCCACGATTCGAGCGACGGTGTGGAGGCGGAGGGCGACATCGTCTGGGACGGGACGATCGCGACTCAAGTACCGACGGAGGCTCGAGTTGGCCACCCCGCACAGCTCGGCGAGGCGCTCCGTGCCGAAGAGGTGGTCGAGTTTGGGGAGCTCGGTGTCAGGGACGGGCGACTCCTCGATCACCGCTCGCAGCTGAGCGATCCAGCGAGAGAGCTCTTCCGGACCTTTCTCCATGTAGGCGGCAAGTTCGACCGCGGCGGTGGTCATCACATCTCCTCTTTCCGAGGCCGACCGAAGGGCCTCCCCGAAAAGGTCCGCATCCAGCGTTTCCACGACGTCGGTCGGTTCCCATAGGGCGAGGGCTTCGAGGAGCGCCAGGAGGTGGGCCGCCTGCCCGGCGACACCGACCGCGGTGAACGGGGGCTCGGCAGAACGCAGACGGAGCAAACTCATACTCCGAATAGTAGCCGCTAGTCCTCCAAAAGCATCCCGCCACGGCTCCCCAACGGTCAGGCTCGGACGAGGAGCTCCTCCCGGAGATCGGCAAGCGAGGCTGGCTCCGCTACCACGTGGATCTCGACGATCCGACTTCGGGAGATCGTCAGCTCGAGCAGCCCAGCCAGCTCGCGGCCCACGTAGGCCAACAGGCGGGGCTGGGCGGCCGATGAGAGGTCGACGAGGGTGGCTCCTCGGCCCCAGAACCGCAGCACGTTGGCCGCTACCCGATCGGCACCGCGGACCACGAGACCGGGGCGCCGATCGACGCTGCCCGACACCTCGGGGTCGAGCACCTCGAGAAGGCCCAGGAGGTCACCGGTCGTGCAGGCGGCGATGAACCGCTCGGCCACCAGGCGGTGCCCCTCCGCTACGGCCTCACGGTCACAGCGGGGTCCAGGACCTCCACAACATCTGGGGACTGAGCAACGTGCCGCTCATGGCCGGGCTCTCGCTCGGCGTGCTCGCGCTCTACACCGTGGCGGCGCTCCGCGGGGCCATCCGCCTCTTCGCCAAGGCCGGCACGAGCTGATCCGGCTCACACCGACCTGAGGGCCTCGGTGGGGGAGGAGCGGGCGGCCCACAGGGCCGTCAGGAGCTCGGTGTCTGGTTGCAGGGCGGTGCCGCGTCGGCCTAGGCAGTGACCATGCCGCCGGTGGTCGAGCGCCAGGTGGACGACCTCGTCGTCCAGGTTCACGCCGATCCCGGCGCGCTGGCCCGAGCGGCGGCCGACGAGGCGGCCGAGGTGCTGCGGGCGGCGGCCGAAGAGCGCGGGGTGGCCCACGCCATGTTCGCCACCGGCAATTCGCAGCTGGCCTTCGTCGACGCCCTCGTGACCGATACTCCGGACGTCCCCTGGGCGGCGAGCGTCGTGTTCCACATGGACGAATACGTCGGGGTGGGTCCCGAACATCCGGCCGGCTTCCAGCGCTGGATCCGTGAGCGCATCGCCGATCGGGCCCACCCGAGGGCGGTCCACTATGTCGACGGCCTGGCCGATCCGGCGGCCGAATGTGCGCGCTACGCCCGGCTCCTCGAGGAGCATCCACTCGACCTCTGCTGCCTCGGCATCGGCGAGAACGGCCACCTGGCCTTCAACGACCCGCCGGTGGCCGACTTCTTCGACCCCCTCGACGTAAAGGAGGTCGAGCTCGAGCGGGCCTGCCGTCAGCAACAGGTGAACGAGGGTCACTTCGCCGACCTGTCGGCCGTGCCGACGCACGCGCTCACCGTCACCGTGCCCGCGCTCCTCCGGGCGAAGCGGGTCATCGCTGTCGTGCCCGAGGCCCGCAAGGCCGAGCCCGTTCACGCCGCGCTGCACGACGAGATCTCGCCCGCCTGCCCGGCCACCGCCCTCCGCACGAAGCCCGGCGCCACGCTGCACCTCGAACCGGATTCGGCCGCCCTGCTCTTCTGGGCTTGAGCGGTCAGGCCCCGCGCGGGGTGTGTCCGAGGGCTCGGTCGAGGAACGGGTACGCGGCCACGCCGTGCCACTGATGCTCGCCCTCGAAGACGTCGTGGACGAGGTCCTCGGGCGCCCCGAGGTGCTCGTAGACGGGGCGGAGCCGTCGCACGGACTCGGTGGCCGCGGCGAGCGGGAAGATGAGGTCCTCGGTCCCGGTCTCGACGAGGAGGGGCCGCGGGGCCACGAGCGCCCCGAGGTCCACGTGCTCGAGCCGGCCGAGCATGCCCGGCATCACCTGGGAGCCGCACATGTTGAACGGCATCTTGTGGGCTTCGGCCCACGACGAGAAGTAGCCGCTCACCACGGCGGCCTTGACCCGTTCGTCGGTGGCCGCCAGGAAGAGGGTCATCGTGGCGCCGTAGGAGAGGCCGACGACGCCGATCCGGTCGGGGTCGACAAGCGGCTGGGCGGCCAGGAGGTCGAGGGAGCGGGCCAGGTCCCAGAGGTTCTGGGCCAGCGGGCACCAGCCGGCCATCACCGCGTGGACGAGGTTGGTGTCGCAGGCGTAGTGGTCGTCGGGCATCCAGTCGGCCCGCTCGCCGAAGCAGCGCAGATCCGGGGCGAGGACCACGTACCCCCGTTCGACGAGCTGGACGGCGTAGTCCCCGTTCGGGGCGTCGGTCGTCTCGAGGCCGCAGACGACGGATTTCCCGGGTCCGTGCCCGTGGAGGGCCAGGAGGGCCGGCCCGGGCTCCCGCCGGTCGTCAGGGACGAGGAGGAAGGCGGGCACCGACATCGTGTCCTCGGTGTCGTAGACGATGCGCTCGCGGCGGTAGCCGTCGAGCTGGGTCGTCTCTTCGGTCTCGGCGTCGAGGGGCACCCGCTCGGGTACCGGGCCGAGCAACTCCTGCAGGCGGGCCCGGCAGCGCTGCCGCCACGCCTCGAACTCGGCGAGGTCGTCGGGGAGGGGGTCCTCCTGGACCGTGGTCATGAGGCGGACCATCCACTGGTACCACGGCGAGAAGTTGCGCCGCTTCTCGATCACCCCGCCGGCCATGCTGCCTCCTCGTCGTTGCGAGCCCCCGACTCGTGGGGGTGATGACAACTTAGAGGCCCAGCTCCGGCAGCTTGTTGGGTGGGGGGTCGTCGGGCACACTTGGGAGGTGACCGTCGCCGCCAAGCTCGACATCCGCCCGCTCACCCCGATAATCGGGGCCGAGATCCACGGGATCGACATCTCACGGCCGCTCGACGACCACGTGGTGGCGGCCGTGCGGGCGGCGTTCAACGCCCACCACGTGATCTTCTTCCGGGACCAGGAGCTGTCGCCGGCCCAGCAGGTGGACTTCGCCTCGCACTTCGGCGAGGTGACCGAGGCCCACCCGGTGCAGCCCTCCATCGAGGAGCACGACCAGGTGCTCGCCATCCGGGGGGAGGCCGACCGGGCCTCGTGGTGGCACACCGACGTGACGTTCACCGACACCCCCGCCCTCGGATCCCTCCTCTACATGGTCGAGGCGCCCGAGGTGGGCGGGGACACCATGTGGGCCAGCCTCCAGGACGCCTACGACCGGCTGTCCGAGCCGATGCGCCAGCTGTGCGACCAGCTCATCGCCATCCACCACGACCCGTGGTTCGCCGCCGAGGTCGAGGAGAACGGCGGCTACACCTGGAACGGCGAGTGGCGGGAGAAGCTCTTGCCGGCCCTCCACCCGGTCGTACGGACCCACCCGGAGAACGGCCGCAACGGCCTCTTCGTGAACAAGCACTTCACCAAGATGATCCTCGGCTTCTCCGACACGGAGAGCTCGGCCATCCTCGACATGCTCTACCGGCACTGCGTCCAGCCCGAGCTCACCTGCCGGTTCCGCTGGCAGCCGGGATCGCTCGCCTTCTGGGACAACCGGGCCACGCTCCACTACGCCCTCGACGACTACGGGAAGGCGCCGCGTCTGGGCCACCGGGTGACGCTCCGGGGCGACAAGCCCTACGGTCCGGCCGTGCCCAAGAGCTGAGTCAACACTCGGCCGGCGTCCGGGCGGTTCAACGGCACCGATCGGCGGCCGACACCACCGGCGGTACGATCCGTGCCCAAGGGGGGTCCGCCAGCGGGGGCGGGCACCATGACGGCAGGGGGTGCTCAGGTGAGGGGAAACCCGACTGCTCGACCATCGTCGCCGCGCTTGGTCATCGTCGCCCTCGCGTTGCTGCTGCCGCTGACGGTGTTGCCCGCAGCGGTGGGGCCAGCCGGCGCGCTCGACCCCGGCAAGGGCAAGCCCCCCAAGTGCCCCTCCGGCTGGAGCTGCACGACGATCCCGTGCGGCCAGAAGAAGTGCCCGGTCGTGCAGATCGGCCCGGACAGCGACGTCGGTGCCGACCAGTGGCTGTACGTCAACCTCTACCGGCTCCCGAAGGGCACCCCGGTCCTCGTCGACTACTGCTCGGATCTCACGACGCTGCCGGCGCCACCGCTCTGCTTCACGCCCACCACCCCTCCCGGCATACCGCCGAGCTCGGTCTTGTCGCACGAGCCGGTGGACATTGAGCCGTTCAAGAACGGCACCACGTCGTTCAGCCTGCAGGTGGCCGAAGTGGGCACCTCAGACCCGCCGCTCTGGGGTCAACACGTCGTCGCCGGTGGTTTCGACCCGACCGAGGACTCCTTCTTCTGCGACGGCACACCGGCGAATCCCTGTTCTATCGACGTCTTCACGACTCCCGGAGTGGCGCCGTCGGCGGCCAACACCGCGGTCATCCCGGTCAACTTCGCCCCGGCGACCTCAGGGTGCGCCGGCGAGTCGCAGGTCACCACCGAGAGCGAGTTCGGCATCGAGCAACTGCTGCCCGAGGCGGCCCGGGTCAGCTGTGAGGGCGCGAATCCCGCGGTGGCGGTCAACACGGCGGTGGACGGGGTGAACGCCGTCACGCAGGCCGCGGAGGGGAACGTTGACGTGGCGTTCACGGACGACCCGGAGTCGCCGGACCAGCAGGCGCAGATCGCCGGTCACCTGGCCCTCATCCCGATTGCCCTGTCGGCCAACGTCGTCGGGACGAAGGGCATCATGATCCTCGGCGGTGTCGGCTATCCACAGGACGCCTGGGACCTCACGCCGAACATGGTGGGCGGGCTCCTGCCCTTCGCCTTCACCGCCTTCGACGATGCCGATCTGACACCGTGCCCGCCAGCCGGTTGCCGCCTCCCGTGTGAGGCCAAGACCGGCTCGTGCTCGCTGCTCATGCAGCTGAACGCCGTGCCCTACTCGAAGAAGCTCCCCTACTTCGACGAGCAGAGCTACGGGACGTTCCTCCGCTCCGACCCGACGGGGGTGACCGACCAGCTGTTCCAATGGCTCTGCGCCGCCCCGAACCAGCCGGTGACCGTGCCCCTCACGGGCCAGACGGTGACCGAGAGCCAGACGGGCGCCCAGCAGCTGGTGGACGGGCTGCAGGCGGCCGGCGATCCCTCGGCTGCGTGCCCGCTCGACACCGACCAGCTCCCGGCGCTTCAGATCGGCTCGCCGAGCCAATGGTCGGCCGACGCCCAGCCCGACCAACAGGCGAACAACCTGGAGGGAGCGTCGGGCTTTGTGCCACCACCGGGCTTCGCCGACCCGCAGTTGGCCGGTTTCGCCACGATGAACTGGGCCGAGTCCGACTTCTACGGGCTCTACCCGGCGTCGCTCCAGAACGCCACCGGCCAGTTCGTGGCGCCGACGGCGGCCTCCATCGACGCGGCGCTGGCCGACGCCACGACGAACGCCGACGGCTCGTACACGTTCAACTACGACGACACGGGTGACCCCGCCGCCTACCCCCTCCCCGACGTGATCTACGCCGCGGTGCCGACGGGCACGCTCCCGCCCACCGAGGCGACGGCGTTGACCGACCTGCTCACCCAGATCCTCGACCTCACCGGCGGGACCGACACCGGTGACCTACCCCCCGGCTTCGTGCCGCTGCCGTCGGCCGTCTACACCCAGGCCCTGGCCGACGTAACGGCGGACATCCACGGCTGACGACCGACCAGCTCGGGCCGGTCGCCCGCCGCCCCGACCAGGACGCGGTGCCCGAAGCCGACTGGGAGTGTCGCGGCGTGACCCCCTTCCGCCGCGGAGTCGCACGCTCCACGTGATGGCCCGGTCGGCCGGGCGAGCGCGCCGCCGCTGAGCGCCTGACACATCGCGCCCGCCAGCCGGGCGGGACAGCTTCGTCGTCTGCGCACTTGCCCTGTGCTCGGCCCTTCTCTATAATCTCGATGGAGTCAGTCATATTTAGGAAGTAGCTGGAGTTTGTAGGAATTCTGTCGGTCCTACGCCGCAGCCTCACCGGCTCTTGCCGTCGGGCTCTCCTGCGGCGCCGAGCGGAGGAGGAAAGCCAGTGAGGCATCGTGATGGCCGGGCGTCGCGCCCGGGAGCGCATCGGCGGAGGGCGGTCGTCGTCCTCTCGTCGCTCGCCGGGGCGTTGGCCGTCGTGACGGCGTCAGCCGTGCCGGCCGGAGCCTTGCCCGGAACGGGCAACCAGCCGCCGGCGAACAACCTGATCGTCGGCACCGGCGCGCAGGCCAACTACAACCTGTCACAGAGCCTCGACACGCTCTTCAACGACGCCCCCGGGTGCCAGCTCACCGAGTCGGTGTCGGGCACCCCCGAACCCCTCGATTACGAGTGCACCGACCCGGTGACCGAGGGCTCACCCACCCTCACACCCCAGCAGAACGCCGGCTACACGGAGAACCCCATCAACGACGTGTCGGTGGAGGAGCCGGCCATCGGGTCGGGGAGTGGCGTCATCCAGCTGACACTCCAGCAGACCACGACGGAGCCGGTGGCCGAGAACGACAATTACGTGCGGTCCTCGAGCAGCATCGCCGCCCTCGGGACGACCGCCGTTGGGGGCCTTAACTTCGTGGCCTTCGCCGACGACGGTCTGTCGTGGTTCCACTTCACAACGGTCGGCGGGTCGAACTCGTCCTCGCAGTCCGTCACCAACCTGACGAAGGCCCAGCTCGTCGGCATCTACAACGGGACGATCGACAACTGGAGCCAGCTCGGCGGAGCCAACGCCCCGATTATCGTCTACTCGGCCCCGGAGGGCTCCGGCCTCCAGAAGACCTTCGCCCTCTGGCTCGGCTTCGACCCCTCCAAGGCGACGAACCCGGTCAACTGCGCCGTAGCCGGCAGCGGCGGCCTGGCCGGCACCCAGTGCGCCGGGCCCGAGATCGTCTTCCAGGACGAGGACGCCCAGATCGGGACGACGCCCGAGGTGAACGGCTCCCAGCTGACTGTGGGTGGCGTGAACTTCGGCAACTCGGCGAACGGCTCGGAGAACGTGACTGCCCTCCAGTCCGACTCGGCCTTCTACTTCTCGGTCGGCTACTACGGGGTGACCTGTGGCAAGGGCGGCAAGAAGAAGACCGGCAGCGACTGTGGTGGGAGCCCGCTGCCGAGCGGCACCGCCAATGCCCTCGGCCAGATCAGCGGGGCCACGCCGAACGAGGCCAGCATCCTCGAGGGGACATGGCCGATCGAGCGCCAGGTCTTCAACGTCTACTCGAACGGCTTCGGGAGCTTCCCGGAGGCCACGCCGGCGACGCTGAACTACGTGAGTGAGGCCGGCTTCATCTGCAAGCCCCAGACGCTCGACCAGTCCAACGACAACCTGCCGAAGAAGGTGACCCAGACGACCTCGAACACGATCGAAGACCCGAACACGGGGCTCTGGTACGAGGACGAGATCCAGACGGCGATCGAGGCCGCCGGCTTCTACCCGATCACCGGTGGCGCCTCACAGGGCAAGGTCACCGACGTGCCCGTCGACGAGGGGAGCGTGGACCACGGCGCTATGTCGCTCCTCGCGGCCACTAACGGCGTCAGCGGCACGGGGTATGGCGAGATCTGGCAGAACCAGCCGATCAGCCCGCCGGGCAACTCGGCCGGCTACCAGCTCACCGACCTCCACCTCGACTACGCCACGGCGGACAACGCCGTTGTCCCGGCCGGCGGGCCGGGCACGCCCGGGCATCCGCTGGGCTTCTGCGAGGTGACCTCGACGAGCTGACCCGAGGCGCACGTCCCCGCGGCGGGCGCGGTGCTCCGACCGTCGCCCGCCGTGGGGGGCCGGGCTCTCTCCCCCTTGCCCGGCCGAACCGTGCGGCGACGACCCGAGCGGGGCGCACCTCGCCGGCCACCGTGCCGGCTGGCGAGGTGCGCCCTCGTCGCGTCGGGTCGTCCTCAGCCGCCGCCGGTGATGAGCGGACGGAACCTCTCGATGGTGTGCCAGCAGGTGCCCTGGGGCTGTCCGTTGGTCTTCAGCACGCAGAGGGGCGAGGGCGGCGAGTTGTCGTGCAGCACGACCACCTGGTAATCGGTCGGGCCGTAGAACTTGTCCGGGCCGAACGACCACGTCGGTTCCCAGGTCCCCGGGTAGTTCTTGATGCGCGACATGGCCTCGACGAACGTGCGTCGGTTGAGGTTGGGGCCGGCCATCTTGGCCGCGGTGGCGAAGAGGCGCACCGCCCCGCACCAGGCGGCGATGGGGCCTTGCTCTTCGATGTAGAAGGACGTCGAGGTGCCGACGGGCTTCGGGTAGGCCTTGTGCCAGTCGTTGTAGCAGGCGCGCAGGCCGGGGTCGTAGCCGCCCTGCGCCTCCGGTCGGTTGTCGTCGAACCCGCCGAGCGTGAGGGTGCTGATCCCCTCCTGGCCGTTGAGGGCCGGATCGAAGGTCGGGAGGAGGCCGAGGCCACCGGTGATCGTCCCCTCGTAGTCCGAGAGGAGCTCCTTCGGGAAGAACTTCTGCTGCGTCTGGGCCTGGATGAGCGGGAGCCAGGCGTTGAACGGCACGAGCGGGATGAGCGACGTCACGCCGGCGGCCCGCAGCTTCTGGACGTCGACGGGGGCCTCGGCGTTCGTCGTGGCGGTGTCCGACGGGTCCGAGGCCAGGGTCTCGACCACCGGCGTCACGCCCACGTTCTGCAGGTCCGGGATGAGGTAGTCCTTCAAGGCCAGCTGGTCGCTCGCCCGGTCGCCGGCGACGATGCCGAGCGTCTTGCCGGCCCCGATGGCCCCGGTCGAGAGGGCCCAGACCACGAGGGTCTTCAGGATCGCCGCCTGGTCCGGCCCGGTCCACCAGAGGTAGGGGGAGCCCAGCGTGGTCCAGTTGGTCACCGTGGTCCAGTCCCCGATGAACGGGGTGTGGCCCTCCTGGGTGATGCAGAGCTGATTGTCCCCGGTCCAGGCCCCGATCCCGTCGAGCACGGCGAACACGGGCGGGCTGCCCTCCGTCCACTGCTTGCAGAGCGAGCGCATGTCGGTCTCGCTCGTCGGGTCGAAATTGGCGATGATGGCGTTGATCTTGCGGCCGTTGATGCCGCCCTTCTTGTTGATCAGGCCGACGAAGAAATTGATGGCCTTCACCTGCTCGCCGAACTCCACGTCACCGGCGAAGCCGATCTCCGAGGACAGCGACGTGAGGTTGGACACCGGGAAGACCACGTTGATCTCGTGCGCCGAGACGCCCCGGCTCGACGTGCTCGCCTTATCGGGCGGCGTGACCCCCGCCGGGGTGCTCGAGGCGCTGGCGCTGGCGATGGCGAAGCCACCGAGCCCCGACCCGCCGTTGGCGTTGGCCGGAGCCAGGGCCACATAGGTGAGCAGCCCGGCGACGACCGCCACCGTGAGGCCGATCGTGCGCACCTGCATGCCCCGGGACCGACGGCCGAAGCGCCGCAACGCCCTCACCGTCATCCGGAACGGGTTCCACCTTCGCCGTCCCACGGCAGGACCGTCTCTTCCCATGTCGTTTCACTCCCCCCTTGTGGCCGGCTCGTCGTCCGGCACCGATGACGTCGCCGCCCGGATAGGCCCGGAGACGGCCAGCGCCTCCTCGCTCGCCCCGAGGTAGGCGGCGAGGGCCCGGGGGTCGCGGCTGACCTCGTCGGGGGTACCCGAGGACACCACGCTCCCGACCTCCATCACCACCACTTTGGAGCAGAGATCGAAGACGAGGGGGACATCATGCTCCACGAGGAGGATCGTCGTGTCCGCGACCTCCCGGATGCGGCGGAGGAGGGGGATGAACGCCTCCGACTCCCGCTGGGCGATGCCCGCCGTGGGCTCGTCGAGAAGGAGCAGCCGGGGCTCGGCCAGCACGATCGAGGCCAGGTCGACGACCCGGCGGGTCCCCGTCGAGAGCTGGGAGGTGTTGTGCCGCCGGAAGGGCTCGAGCCCGAAGGCGGCGATCACCCGGTCGACGGCTCGGTGCTTCTCCCGTTCGGACCGGCGGGCCCAGGGCAGCTGGAAGGTGGTCGAGACCACACCGACCGGGCGTTTGGCGTCCTCGGCCAGGAGGAGCACGTCTTCGACCGCCAGCTCGGGGAAGAGCCGGCAGTCCTGGAACGAGCGCACGAGCCCCACGCTGGCCCGCTCCTCCGGGAGGTAGTCGACGAGCTCCTCGCCGTCGAGGCGGACCGACCCGGCGTCCGGCGAGACGAGGCCCGAGACCGCGTCGAGCGTGGTCGTCTTGCCCGAGCCGTTGGGGCCGATCAGCCCCACGATCTCGCCGGGCTCGGCCACGAGGCTCACGTCGTCGACCGCCCGCAGGCCGCCGAAGTCGACCACGAGGCCCTCCACCTCGAGCCGGGCCGGGCCCCGCTGGCCGCTCATCCGGTCACCCCCAGTGCCTCCTCGCCGCTACGGGCGAGGGCCGGGGTGGGCCCCTCGTCGGCATCGGGTCCGGTCCCGGCAGTGCCGTCGGGTGGAGCCCGCCGGCGCTGGAGCCAGCGCACGCCGTCGGTCACGAGGTCCCCGATGCGGTGCAGGACCTGGGCCAGGCCGCCCGGCAGGTAGAGGATGAAGGCGAGGAGGCCGAGGCCACTCGTGAGGAACGAGATGGTGGGCGTCGTGCCGAAGATGGCCGGCAGGCCCACGAGGTAGACGGCGCCGAGGACGGCCCCGGGGATGGAACCGAGGCCGCCGATGACCACCATCGAGATGACGAGGACCGAGAACGACGGGTCGAACGTCGTCGTTTCGAAGCGCTCGAGCCCGAAGGCAACGCACACCCCCGCGTAGCCGGCCATGAATCCTGAGAGGGCAAAGGCCAGCAGCTTGGTCCGCACGATGGGGATGCCGAGGGCCGCCGCCGCCGCCTCGTTGTCGCGGACCGAGACCAGGCGTCGGAGCACGCCGCGGTCTCGCCAGAGCCGGACGACGAGGATCGAGACGATGAGCACACCGAGCGAGAACCAGGCGAAGACCCGCTCGGAGTCGAGGCCGAGGCCGAGGAACGTCGGCCGGTTGATGAGGGTCGAGGCCGGGCTGGTGAGACCGGTGCAGAGGGCCCGGTGGACGAGCGGGAGGTTGAAGCACGGGGTGGCGAGCACCGTCTGCTCCATGAAGAGGGCGAAGGCGAGGGTCGTCACCGCCAGGTAGAGGCCGCGCACCCGGAGGGCCGGGAGGCCGATGAGCACGGCCACCACCGCCGTGACCACCCCGGCGAAGGGCATGAGGAGGATGAGGGGCACGCTCCCCCCGAGGTGGTTGGCCATGAGGGCGCCGACGGCCACCAGCCCGAACTGGCCGAGGGAGACCTGGCCGGCCCACCCGGTGAGGATCGTGAGGGAGAGGGCGATCACCGCGTAGAGGCAGATCTGGCCGAGGAGGAAGCTCTGGCCGACGCCCACGACGAGGGGCAGCAGGATCACGATCACGGTCGTCGTCACCACGCCGATCAGGCCGACCCGGTCGCGTAGGCGGTCGCCGGTCCGGCGCACGGCCACCGCCCCTTCCAACCAAGTCGAGCGGGCTTCGAGGCGGGAGCCCTTCTGGAGGGCCCCGACCCGCACCAGGAGGACCGCGATGAGGAGGAGGAAGAGCACGAGCTGCTGGCTGGCCGTGCTCGACAGGTTGGCCACGAGGATCTCGTACACGACCCCCACGCCGATGCCGGCGACGAAGGCCACGGTGAGGTTCACCATGGCGCCGATGAGGGCCGCGGTGAGGGCGAGCAGGAGGAGGTCGGGCGACAGGACGTCGGTGAGCGAGGTCGTCTGGCTGGGCGAGTTCAAGATGGCGGTGAACGCCGAGAGCACGCCGGCCAGGATCCAGGCGAGCGTCGACGCTCGCCGGACCCAGACCCCCGACAGGCGGGCGGAGTCGGCGTTCTCCGACATGGCCCGCATGGCCAGGCCCCACGGGGAGTACTTGATGAAGGCGGCGAGGGCGATGGCCACGATCGGGGCCACGATGAGGGTGAGCACCTCTCCGGAAGTGAACTGGTAGGTGCCGATCGAGAACGTCAAGTGGATAGGGACGGGAAAAGGCTTGTAGAGCTTCTTCGGCCGGATGAACGGCAGCGCGGTGAGCACGAAGAGCACCTGGCTGAGCCCGATCGTGGCCACCATGACGAGCACCCGGGGGCGGTTGAAGAGCCGGCGCAACAGGAGCTCGCACGCCGCGCCCACCGCACCGGCGAGGGCCAGGGCGATGACGAGGCAGAAGAGATAGTTGAAATGGAAGTCGTAGTAGCAGTGGACCATGAAGACGGCGGCCACCACGCCGAGCTGGCCCTGGGCGAAGTTGAGGATGCGGTTGGTCCGGTAGACGAGGACGAGGCCGAGGGCCAACAGGCCGTAGCTGAGGCCGTTGATGATCCCCTGGACGATGACCCACGAGGGGATCGACACGGGGCTCAGTCCAGTCCCGTGGTGGCTGCGGCCAGGAACACCGGGCGCAGGAGATCGTCCCGGTCCAAGAGCTCGGCCGTCGGCCCGTCGAAGCGCACCTGGCCCCGCTCCAAGAAGACGGCCCGCTCGGCCAGGCTCATCGCCCGGTTGACGCTCTGCTCCACCAGGATGACCGTGGTCCCCTCGGTGTTGAGCTGGCGGACGATCTCCATCAGCTGCTCGACCGTCTTCGGCGCGAGCCCGAGGGCCAGCTCGTCGATCATGAGGAGCTTCGGCTGGGTCATCATCACCCGGGCGAGCGCCAGCATCTGCTGCTCGCCGCCCGAGAGGGTCCCGGCCGGCTGGTCGATGCGCCCGGACAGCTCGGGGAAGGTGTGGAGGGCCCGATCCATGGCGGCCCGGGCCCGGGGCGTGTCCCGGCGGAAGGAGTGCTCGCCGATGCGGAGGTTGTCCCGCACCGTGAGGCCCGGGAACGTCATCTTCCCGCCGACGAGGAGCGCCACCCCCTGGTCGATGATCTGCTCGGGCTCGAGGTAGGTGGCGTTCAGGCCGAAGAGGCGGATGACGCCGCGGTGGGGGTGCTCGAGCCCGGCGACGGTGCGCAGCAGCGTCGACTTGCCGGCCCCGTTGGTGCCGAGGAGGGCCATGATGGCGCCCTCTTCGACCTCGACGTTCACGTCGAAGAGCACCTGGTTGGTCCCGTAGTAGAAGTCGAGGTTGTGCACCTGGAGGGCGGGGATCTTCCCGCCTGACGAGCGTCGCTTCCCCTCGGCGTAACGCTCGAGCACGTCTTCGATGACGAGCGTGATGTCCCGCTTCACGTGCCGCGAGCCCACGACGAGGAGGATGCCCCCGACGATGCACACCGGAGCGATCAGGAACAGCGCCGTGACGTACCCGGTGACGTGGTTCTGGGTCGAGTTGTACACCGCGTCAGAGATGGCGCCCAGCACCACGCTCCCGGTGAAGCCCCCGAAGACGAGCGCGAACACGCCGAACATGGCGAAGCAGATGGTCCGCATCTCGGCCGGGGCGGTGGCCGCCAGGGTGAGGAAGATGCAGATGGCCAGCGGTGCCACCGCGGCCCCGGCGATGAACTGGAACAGGACGACGAGGGGCACGTTCGGCATGAACAGCGAGGCGACGAAGAGGATCCCGTAGATCGAGATGCAGATGCCGCTGATCACGAGCGGGCGGCTGGGGTTCTTGCGGAAGTAGCGGTCGCCCAGGATGTAGGCGAAGGGCAGGCCCAGGAAGGCCGACACGCCGATGATGGCGTACACCTCGCTGCGCTGCGCCGTGTCGAGCCCGAACTTGTGGAAGAAGAACAGGTTGCCGAAGAGGGGGGCCCCCGTGCTGACGAAGCCGAGGATGGCCACGGCCACCATCTCGTAATAGATGGACCGGATCCGGAGGAGGCGCGTGACGGCCGAGCCGAGGAGCACCCGGGGCGCATTCGCCTGCTGCGACTGGAGGTCCATCCCCGAGGCCTTGAGGATGTGGCTCGACTCGTTGGCCCCCTTCTCCGGCTCGCGCAGGGTGAGAATGGCGAAGGCGAGGGGGATGCCGGCGAGGGCGATGAACAACCCGTAGCGCCAGTTGTGCGAGACGGTGACGACGAAGCCGAAGACGAGGATGCCGATCGTTCCCGACAGGGGGTCGGAGAGGTTGTGCCAGCTGAAGACCCGACCACGTCCCTCCACCGGGTAGGCGTCGGCCAGGTAGGAGTTGTGGACGGTGTTGTTCACGCCGAAGCCGACGGCCGCGGCCATCGAGAGGAAGACGAAGACCCAGACGTTGGGCGAGAAGGCCATCAGGCTGCCGAGCACGCCGAAGGCGAGCAGTGAGAAGGCGGCGACGAGCTTGCGGCTCCCCCGGTCGGCGATCAGGGCGAGCGGCACGGCCCAGATGAGCTGGGCCACCTGGGAGACGAAGGCCACCGCCCCGAGGGCGGCGTCGTGGATGTGGAAGGTGTGCTCGAGGTTGTTGCCGACGAGCGTGATCCCGTTGCCGAAGGTCCCGGGCACGAGGGCCGCCGCGGTGAGGATCACGAGCGGGGCGTAGCCGTAGCGGCGGAGGATGCCGACGAGGGGCGGGGGCTTACCTTCCCCGGTCCCCGGCATCAGCTCGACGTCGGCCAGCACCTCCTTGTCCCGGTGCTTGGCCACCGCCTCCTGCAGCAGCTCGTCGGGAACGGTGAAGTCGAAGAGGGGCTGCTCCGCCATCGGAGGGCCCACGATATCGGCGGGCCCTCCGATGGGGCCTGCTCGACGAGGCTCAGCCCGAGGTGGCCACCGTGAGGGGCCCTTCGGGCAGGACGCAGAGGCGGCCCCCCAGGCCCGCCCGGGCGAGGGCCTCTTTCACCGCCGCCCCGACGTCGGCCACCGGTCGGAGCTGGGCCGTCCGGACCTCCTCGTCGGTCAGGCCCTCGGCGCAGAGCCAGACATCGGCCCGCTGCAGGATCCGGCCCAGCACCTGGGCCTGCCACCGGTCGACCTCGGCCGGCCCGGCCGGGGCCAGGAGGTCTTCGGGACGCTCGGCCGCCGCCAGGATCCGGGCGAAGGCGCTGCCGGCCGGGACGCCGTCGCCACAGGGCGCGGCGACCACGATCGTGCCGTGGTCAACGACGACCCGCTCGGCCGCGGCCATGCCCTTCACCGCCTGGTAGAGGTTGCGGTCGAGGGGGTGGCCGCCGTTGGTCGAGAGGACAACGTCGAAACGGCCGTCGACCCCGACCACCGCGTGGCGCCCGACGTACTCGCAGGCGGCGGTGTGGCCCTCGGGCAGCGGGCCGCAGAAGACCGCGGTGAGCCGACGGGCCCGGTCGATGGCCACGTCGAGGACGAGCTGTGGCGGGCACAGCGCGGTGGCCGCCCGGACGAAGTCGTGCACCGGGTTGCCGTCGGTCACCGTCCAAGTGGCCCGGGGGTCGGCGATGCGCCACGGCCGGTGGGCCTCCAAGATGGTCTCGGTGGCCGCCAGGCCCGGGACGACGGCCTTCGGACCGCCGCTGTAGCCGGCGAAGAAGTGCGGTTCCACGAAGCCGGTGCAGATGCGCAGGTCGGCGGCGACGTAGCGAGCGTCCACCCGGACGGCCGTCCCGTCGACCTCGCCCACGGTGACGTGGCTCTCCTCGTCGTCCGCCCGGTGGTCGTGGACCCGGTAGCGGGCCACGAGGTCCGGGCCGATCAGGTCGGCCATCTCGGCCGCCGTCGCCTGCCGGTGGGTCCCGGTGGCGCACAGGAGCTCCACCCGCTCGGGCCCGGCGCCGAGCGCCTCGAGCTCGGCGAGGAGGGGCGGGAGGACGGTGCGGTTGGGCATGGGCCGCGTGAGGTCGGGGAAGACCACGACGACCCTTGCCGCACGGGCCACGAGCTCGCCCAGCGCCGGCCCGGTCACCGGCTCGTGGAGGGCCCGGGCCACCGCGCCCGCCTCGTCGGCGAGCGGCGGCTGCTCGGTCGGGACGACGACGGTCGCGTCGTCGGGGACGGGCACCACGAGCCCGTCCTCGCCGTAGGCGAGCGTGACGTCCATCTCAGCCCACCTCGGCTTGCGCCGGGCGGGACGCCGCGGTGGGCAGGTCGACGAGCGTGCCCGCCACCGCCTCGGCCAGCGGCCGGAGGGAGGCGTAACAGGCGACGGCCTCGGGGTCGGGCGCGAACTCGTCGGTCAGGGGGTCGAGGGCCTCGAGGTCGAGGCGGCGGCCGGTCGCCCGCGCCCCAAGCAGGGCGGCGCCGGCCGAGGCCGCCTCGCCCGAGCGCCGGCGGCGGGCCGGCAGCCCGGTCACCGCGGTGAGCACCGTGACCCAGAGCTCGAGGCCGGCCCCCGCACCGGCGAGCGAGAGACCGTCGGCACCCGCCGGGCCGGTCACGGCCTCGAGGGCGCGGGCCGCTTCCCAGGCCACCGACTCCACCACCGCCCGGGCCAGGTCGCCGACCTCGTGGGCGGCCGACAGCCCCACGAAGGCGGCCCGGGCGGTGTCCCGCCACCACGGGGCCCGGGCCCCGTCGAGCCAGGGCACCGCCACCACGCCCCGCGCCCCCGGGGGGCTCGTGGCCGCCGCAGCGAGGAGGGCGGGACCCTCGTCGCCGACCAGCCGGCCCAGCCATCCGAGGAAGGAGCCGGCACTCGAGAGGCCGGCCTCGACGAGCCAGCCGCCGGCGGCCGAGCGGGAGAGGACGGCGCCGGTCGGCACGGCCGCCGGCCGGGTGTCGCTCGGCACCGAGACGTTCCCTGTCGTCCCCCAGCTCACCATCGGGCGGCGGTCGGTGGCGCCGGTGCCGAGCACCTCGCAGGCCCGGTCGCCGGCCCCGATGACCACGGGGATGCCCGGAGGCAAACCGAGCTGGGCCGCCGGGACCGCCCGCAGCGTGCCGACCACCGTGTCGGGCGGGACCACCGGCGGCAGCCGCCCAGCTGCCGCGCCGGCCAGCCCGTCGACGACCTGTCCGTCGAGGTCGTAGAGGCCGGTGCGCGAGGCCTGGGTGGTGTCGGTCGCCACCTCGCCGGTCAGCCGCCACACGACGAGGTCGCGCGGCGAAAGCAACCAGTCGCTGGCCGCGAGGCGCGCCGGCTCGTGCTCGGCCAGCCAGGCGATCTTGGCCGCGACGGCGCCGGCGTCGAGCGGCACACCGGTCCGGGTCCGCACCGCCGCCTCACCCCCCAGGGACTCGGCGAGGGCCCGGGCCTCGTCCCCGGCCCGCCGGTCGGACCAGAGGATCCCCCGGCCCTGGGGCTCGGCGGACGAGGTCACCGGGACGAAGGTCTGTCGGGCACCCGAGCAGGCGAGGACGACGACCGCGTCGAAGGCCTCCGGCGCGGCCGCCCGGGCCTCGGCGCAGGCCACCACCATCGACGTCCACCAGCTGAACGGCTCCTGCTCCGCCCAGCCGATCTCGGCCCGGGTGGTGGTGAGCTCGGCCCGGGCCACCGTCACCAGTCCGTCGTCGGCCCACACCGCCACCTTGGTGACGGTGGTGCCGAAGTCGACGGTGGCGATCACCGGCGGCCGATGGCCTCGGCCACCCGTCGGGCCATGGCGGCCGGTTCGTCGTGCTGGTAGATGGCCCGACCCATGGCCATGCCCGCCCCGCCGCCGGCCATCACGTCGCGCACCTCGTCGAGCACCGCCGCCTCGCCGCCCTCGCGGTGCGGGCCTCCGAGGAACAGGACCGGCGACCCGACGCTGCCGACGATCGTGGCCACCGCCTCCATCCGGGCCGGTCCCGCCGGCTCGTCGGGTACCGGGACCTTGAGGAGGGGCGCCCCCATGTCGTGGGCCACGACCGCGGCGTAGAGGACCGCCTCGGTGTCCCGGGCGACGGCGCCGTCGCGCCAGGTGAGGCACTCGACGAGGGCCTCGAGCCCGGCGTCGGCCGCCTCTTCGAGCACCTGACCGAGGAGCTCGAGCGCCGGCGCCGTCCGGTGGTCGGCGAGGTCGATGCGGGTCATGTGCTTCACCCCGGTCCACCCCTCGTCGGCCGCCCGGGCCACCGAGGCCACGAGTCTGTCGTCGAGCTCGAAGACCGAGCCGGCCAGGCCGGTGCGGTTGAGCGAGAGGTAGGTGCGGTGGCGCGGGCCGACGGCGCCCGCCGCCACCAGGTCGCCGAGCGGCTGGGCCGTGGCCAGGATCCCGTCGCAGTGGGGGAGGGCCTCACTGAGCGCCGCCAGCCACCCGGCATAGTCGACGGTCGTGAGGACGCCGCGAGCCCGGTGGTCGGCCGCCAGGAGCAACGACGGCCGGGGGAGGCCGTCGCCGGCCGTCGCGCCGCGCCCCCCCGGTCGGGGCACGGCCACCGGTCGCAACCTCGGCAGGTCCGGGCCGAGATCCACGGTCAGGCTCAGCCGGCCTGGGCGACGGCCATGATCACCTTGGCGAGGGCCGAGAAGTCCTCGCGGCCGTAGCCGGCGGTGACCGCCGCGGTGAGCGCCTGCCTGGCGTGCGCCGCGGTGTCGAGCGGGACGCCGCAGTGCGTGCCGAGGCCGAGGGCGAGGTCGATGTCCTTCGCCATGAGGTCGGTCATGAACCCCGGCTGCCAGCCGTTGCTGGCCGGGCTCTCGGGCACGACGCCGGGCACGGGCAGACGGGTGCGCACGGCGACACAGTCGCCGGTCGAGTGCACGAGCACCTCGTAGAGCTTCACGAGGTCGACGCCCGACTTCACGGCGAGCGCCGTGGCCTCGGCCGTCGCCACCATCTGGGCGGCGTAGATCAGCTGGTTGCAGAGCTTCACCACCTGGCCCATGCCCGGGCCACCGACGTGGACGATCAACCCTGAGAAGGGCTCGAGCGCCGGCCGGGCGTCGTCGAGGACCGCCTCGTCGCCGCCGACCATGAGCGTGAGCGTGCCGTTCTTCGCCCCTGCCGTCCCACCGGAGAGGGGCGCGTCGAGGTACCGCCCACCCGCCGCCGTCACCAGCTCGTGCTGGGCCCGCTCGACGTCGGGGTCGATCGTGGAGCAGTCGACGACGATGGAGCCGGGCCGCAGCCCCGGCAGGAGGGCGGCCACCACACCTTCGACGTCCGGGGAGTTCGGGACGCAGAGCATCACGACGTCGGCCGCCCCTGCCACGTCGGCCGGTGTGGCCCCCTCCTTCGCCCCGAAGGCCACGGCCTCGTCGATCGGACCGCGGCCTCGTGAGGCCACGGTGACGTCGTGGCCCGCCGTCACCAGGTGACGGGTCATCGGCAGGCCCATCGCCCCGAGGCCGATGAAGCCGAGCTGCATGGAGGTCCTCCTCTCGGTCGGGCGTCCGCCCTCGTCCCCCGTGGGGAGGCTCAGCGGCCCGCCAGTTCGAACTGGGGGAGCCAGCGGGCCGTGCCGGCGAGGAGCTCGTCGGCCATGGCCTCGGTCTCGGCGAGGTCCCCCCGTCCGCCCAGCGGGTCGAGGGCGAACGCCGCGCCGGCGAGGTCCCGGTCGCCGCCGAGGGCGGCGTCGACCGTGAGCTCCTGCACCGCCACCGTCCGGCGCAGGAGCTCGGCGAAGGGCGGTGGCAGCCTCGCCACGTCGCGACCGGTCACGCCGCTCCCGTCGACGACGCAGATCGACTCGACCACGGCGTCAGGCGGCAGGTCCGGACACTGCCCGGTATTGGGGATGTTGATCGGGAGCTCGCGCCGGGTACCGGTGACGAGCGAGTCGATGACCGGCGCGGGGAGCTCACCCGACTGCCAAGTCTGCAGGTCCTCGGTCCCGGCCAGCTGGGCGTCCACCCGGGCGACATACTCGTCCTGGTGCCGCTCGCGTTGGGCGATCGTCGTGAGCGCGATGTTGAACTTGGCTCCCCAGTCGGATTCGGGCGTGAGGACCGACGGCAGGAACTCGGCCAGGTGGCGGTCGCCGGCCGCGGGCACCGCCCCGTAGCGGTCGAAGAGCGTCAGCTTGAGCACGTGGCGGCGGGCGAAGTCGAGACGGGAGAACGGCGGCGCCGGTTCACGCCCCTCCACCGGGGCGAGCGCGGCCAAACCGCCGGCCTCGTCCACGAGCTCGCGCAACATCTCGAAGCCGTCGGCCCCGTCCACGTCGAGTGCGGTCACGACCGGGAAATGGTTCACGCCGGCCACCGTTGGCCGCACCGCCTCGAACGGACGGCCGAGGGCGATGGCCAGGTCCATGCACCAGTTGCCCACCTCGTGGCAGAGGCCGACCGTCTTGATCGACGTCGTCTTGCAGGCGGCGCGGGTGAGGCAGGTCATCGGGTTGGTGATGTTGAGCAGCCAGGCGTCGGGACAGAGCTGCTCCATGTCCTCGGCGATCCCGACGAGCACTGGGACGTTGCGGAGCGACCGGTTGATGCCACCCGGACCCACGCTGTCACCGACCGACTGGCGGATGCCGTGACGGGCCGGCACGTCGAGGTCGACGGTCATCGAGGGGAACCCGCCGGTCGAGATCGTCACGATGACGAAGTCGGCGCCCGAGAGGGCCTCCTTCTGGTCGACCGTGGTCGAGATCGAGGCGTCGGCCCCGAGCGTCTCGTTGACCTTCTCCCCGAGGGCCTGCATCTTCGGGAGGGGCGCTGGGTCGACGTCCTCCAGCACGAGATGGAGACCGTGGAGCGAGGGCGTCCCGAGCAGGTCGGCGAGGAGCTCGGGCGTCCACTGGTAGCTCCCGCCGCCGATGATCGTCACCTGCATGGTTCGGCCCCCTTGGTGGGCGCTCCGGAGGGCGCCGCGTCTGGCACGACGTCACTCTAACGAGCCGCAGCTGGGCCCCCGAAGGGGCCGTGCACCAGGCACCTCGGCCCGGGCGCACCGGGTTCGCGGGGTGGGTGGGGCTAGGATTTCCGCAGGTCGCGGCGAGAGGCGGGGCCGGGGTGGGATGCGCGCCGGCCGCCAGGAGGTCTCGATTGAGCGACGTGGCACAGGGTGCGGGCTGGTGGGTCGCCTCCGACGGCAAGTGGTACCCACCCGAGATGCAGCCGCCTTCGCGCGCCGTAACCCCCACCGACGCCGACGGGGCCACCGGGGCCAGTGTCCCCGAGACCCCGCTCCCGAGCGGCACGAACGGCGGCCCCCGACCAACCCCGGCCGCGCCAACCCTCGCCGCCCCGCCCCCGGTGCTCCCGGCCCCCCCGAGC
>Ga0116216_10000363_pt1 | contig 38729 bp, 31 predicted proteins | sample Sb_taG_11_FD_89696 | JGI IMG/M metagenome (GOLD analysis project Ga0116216, IMG submission 89696) | Peat soil microbial communities from Weissenstadt, Germany - Sb_50d_3_AS metaG | ecosystem: Environmental > Terrestrial > Soil > Wetlands > Peat | place: Germany: Weissenstadt | collected 2010-09-21
AAACACGTCCAGTTGAGGTCAGCGCACGATGTCCAACGATCACGCAGCGGTTCTCAGCGACGTTCACATCGGCAACAACGCGAACACGTGCTGGTATCAGAGCAGTGTTCACGAGCCGTATGTGGTCGCCGGGCTTGAGTGGATCGTCCAGAACGCCGGGATGTTCCAGGAGGTGATCCTGCTCGGCGACCTCGTCGACACGTGGACCTACCCGCCGTCGGTTCAGCCGCCGGGGATGGCGGACATCATCACCGCTAACCCCAACGTCCTCGGCTCCAACGGTGCACTGGCCAAGGTCGTCAACGCCGTCCCAAAGGTAACGTTCCTGCTCGGCAACCACGACGGGACGCTCACGCAGGCCGACATCGCGACCCTGCAGAACGCTGTCGGCCCGATCGAGCTGGTCGACCCCGTGCACGTACTAACCGGGACCTCGGGTGCCCGGACGGCCTTCAGCCACGGGCACTACTGGACGATGTTCAACGCGCCCGACAACACGTCGCCGTGGGACACGCTTCCGGTCGGCCACTTCGTCACCCGAGCGTTCTCTTACATGATGGCCAACACGTTGCCGCCCGGCCAGACGTGCGCCGACAAGGCGAACATGGGCTATCCAGACGGGTTCAACATCATGCAGTTCCTGCAGTCGCTGGGGCCGAACATGAGCCCGGACATCGCCGACATGCTGCTGGACTACGTCGCGACCGTCGCCAACATGTCCGAGTCACTGTCGATCGTTCTCCCGCACGGCGAGACCACGACGATCGCAGACGCCAAGCGGCTCTACGCCGACCTCTTCACCCGCTGGGTGGCGCAGGAGAACGGCAGCGTGCTGAACGCTGCGCGCGCCGCCTTGGCCGATGGCTCGGGCAACTACCTCGCGTGGTTCGCGCAGCGTCTCGCAATCCAGCAGAGCGCCGACCTCGTCGTCTTCGGCCACACCCACACGCCGATCGGCGGCCTCACGATCGCGCCGATCAACTACTACAACAGCGGCTTCGAGTGCGCGTCGATCCCCGACAATCCGCCCAAGCTCTTCACGTTCACGATCGTCGACTTGGATACGGCGGCTGCCGAGATCATGATGGTCAACCACGGCGACTACGCGATCTCGGTCGCGCCGGTACAGGCGCTGCCCTCGGTGACCCTGCCGCCGGCGATGGACTTCTCCTGTTACGTCCGGATCATCAACCAGGGCTCGGCGCCGCTGACGCTCACCCAAACAAGCGCTACTGAGGGCTACTGGGTCGTCCCGCCGACACAGACGATTCCGGCCGGTGGCCGCGGCGACGGGTGGCTGCAGGACTTACCCGGTCCGTACGGTACCGAGGGGGCTTTCACCTACACGCATGGCGGCGCGACGCTGCCCTTCACCGTCAGCTGCCCGACCGGCTGGTGGTCCAACACCGCCTCCGGCGCCGGCGGCAACTTTGTCGCGCGCTCCGGTTCCGGTGACTGGAGCCAGCGCGGCCAGGTGCCGTCGGCCGGCCACCCGCTGCAGGTGATTTTCACGGTGGCGGGCCAGTAATGACGAGCCCCTGGACGCCGACCTCATCGCTCGCGCACGCTGTTTATGGCGCTGGGTTCCTGTATGACCCCGGCCAGGACATCATCTACTCGCGCATGGACGCGCTGCAGCGGAACTTCGGCTACGCGTATGGCTACGATGGCGCGGCGCTCGGGATGAGCGCCATCCTGGACTGCGAGCCGATCTTCTTCGACTACGACGACAAGCACTGGATGATCGAGCTGTGGAAAGGCCAGTACGGACTGGAATCCGGCTGCGAGATCGGCGTCTACACCCGTCCCATCGGGTCAACGGGACCAGGGTACGCACTGCTCGACGCAACCGTGGGGCAGCGGCCCGGCGACGGCGCCCCGTCGCACAACCTCTTCTACGACTGCGCCGCCGACACCGACAGGCTGGAGCTCTCGGCGAAGCTGCACCGTGACGGCGCGGTGCTGTTCACTCGCGGCCCCGAGGTGCATTGGTGGCTGACCGGCTTCAAGTGGGGCGTTCTGTCAGATCCGAGCCAGCTGTCGGTCGACGTCGCGATCACCTTGAAGGACGACCAGATGTGCCAGGCGTTCATGGCCGGGATCGCCGGGCGCCCGTACCCCAACCTGAAGGTGAACGGCACGACGGTGTCGTTCACCTTCAGCCAGCCCTATGCGGTGCCCCAACCGCCAAAGCCTGCCCCGATCCTCGCGGCGGTCGAGGCGGCCAACCAACAGATCGTGAGCACCTACGACGCGCTGGGGTTCCCGAACAACGACCCCAACGACGTGCAGGCCGAGTTCCTGAGCGTGGCCGGGCTCGGGCTGCTGCACCTCCCCGACCACTTCGGCCTGGTCGTGTGCCAACTCGCGGTCGGGATCGGTGAGGACATGTCGTCGGTCGTAACCGGGCTCGCTGACGGGTTCAGCGTCGCGGCGAGCACGGTCGAAGGCTGGCTGACTGGCGTCTCGCAAGCGTTCGCGACCTGGGTCAACGCGATCGAGAACTACCTCGGCCTGCCGCTCGACTTCTCCTGCTACGTGGAGATCGACAACACCAAGGGCACGTCGGACCTCGTGCTGATGGGCAACACCGCGACCTGCGGCACGTACGTGGTCGGTCCGCCGTCGTGGATCCCGAAGGGTACGGTCGCGCGGCTCATCCTCCAGGACCCAAAGCCGAGCTGGCACGGGTCCGAGGGGACCGTCACCTACAACTACGGCGACGCCAGCCTCACGATGAAAATCGTCACGCTTTCGTACGAGTGCCCGACGGGGTTCTTGGATAACAAGGCCGCATCGAGCCAGGCCGACTGGGCGTGTTTCGCGAAGTCCAGCAACCCCAACAACGCGTGGAGCACGTCTGTGCCGGGCGGCGGACACCCACTGTTCGTCGGCTATGTGACGGGCGGCGGACAGCCAACGTAAACCCCGCGCGACCGTGTTCGCCTGAGGGGTGAGTCCGCCGAAGCGTGCCCCCGGCGACGCGCTAGCCTGGTCCACCGAAATCGCCGCTGCACTCCGAACGTCCAGTGGCCGATAGTGCTGAGGAGCCTTCTCGAGCCCGTCAATGAGTACTGGCGACGAGTAGAGCGGGTCTTGCTCTGCCAGATCGACGCTGGTGTGGCCGCTCCCGAGAAGCTTGCCTTTGACAGAGACGGTCCACGTCGCGGGGGAAACTACCGCCGTGGAGAACCGCGAGATCGCCGACCGCCTGGACGCGATGGCCTCGCTGCTGGAGCTGGCCGAGGCGAACCCGTACTCGGCCCGCGCGTACCGGCGCGCGGCCGACACGATCCGGGAGTCGCCGCTGCCCGTGGCCGAGCTCGTGCGTGCCGGCAGCGCGCGGCAGCTGCGCGGAATCGGTCCGGGGATCGAGGCGCGACTGCGCGAGCTCATCGAGACGGGGCAGATCGCCGAACTTGAGGAGCTCGAGCGCGAGCTCGCTCCCGATCTTGTGGCTCTCGGCCGCTACCTCGGGCTCGGCGCCAAGCGCTCGATCGAGCTAGCCCGGTCGCTGGGCGTACGGACCGCGGCCGAGCTGCGCGAGGCCGCGACCGACGGCCGGCTGCGGACCGTGCCTGGGATCGGATCAAAGACTGAGGCGCGGTTGCTAGAGGCGCTCGCCCGCGAAGGCCAGCCACGACCGCGGCAGGGGCTACTGCTCAATCGAGCGCGGGAGCTCGTCGGCGGCATTGCGGAGGCGCTCGGCGGCACGCCCGCGGGCGACGTGCGCCGTTGGCGCGATGCCTGTGAGCTGCTGTCGGTGGTGTGCGTCGCGCCGGAGCCAGCTCCCGTGCTCGCGCGCTTCGCCGAGCTGCCGCAGATCGTCACGCTACTCCAGCGCGGCGCGCGCGGAGCGGTCGGGCTGACCGTCGAGGGGGTACCAGTTGAGCTGGTGGCGGTCGAGCCCGAGCGCTACGGGACCGAATTGGTCCGCGCGACGGGCTCGGCCGCATATGTCGCCGCGCTTGAGCCGTTGCCCGAGGCGTCCACCGAGATCGGGGTGTACAGGGCGCTGCGCCTGCCCTGGTGCCCACCGGAGCTCCGGGAGCAACCGTTCGCCGGCGAGCCGCCTGCCCTCGCCCGGCCCGAACAGATCCGCGGCGACCTGCACTGCCACAGCACCTGGTCGGACGGAAGGGCGAGTATCGAGGAGATGGCCCGGGCGGCCATGCAGCGCGGCTACGAGTATCTGGCGATCTGCGATCACACACCCGCGGTGGGCGCTGTGCGCGGCCTCACTCCCGACGATGTCCGCCGGCAGGGGGAGGAGATCGCCGCCGCCAATCAGCTGCTGGCGCCGTTCCGCGTGCTGCGCGGGATCGAGTGCGACATCCTCCCCGACGGGCGGCTCGATCTACCCGACGACGTCCTCGCGGAACTCGACTGGGTCCAGGCAAGCGTCCACGGCGGACAGCGGATGCCACGCCAGGCGATGACCGAGCGCGTCGAGGAAGCGCTGCGAAACCCCTACGTTCGGTGCCTCAGTCACCCGACGGGTCGCTACATCAACCGCCGTCCCGAGAACGCGCTCGACCTCGAGCGCGTGTTCGAGGTCGCGCTCGAGCATCGGGTTGCGCTCGAGGTCAACGGCCTCCCTCTCCGCCTCGATCTCAGCGGCGAGCACGTCCGGGAGGCACTGGCGGCCGGGGTGCAGATCGTATGCTCGACCGACGCGCACTCGATCCTCGGGCTCGGGAACATGACGCTGTCGGTCGCGACCGCGCGTCGCGGCTGGGCAACCGCCGGCGACGTCATGAACACCCGGCCGTGGTCCGAGCTTCGCGCCGAGCGGCGGAACATCGGCGATCACCGCAGTGCTCGGTGACGGTGCGCGTTTCGCCCGGCGGCCGTCGTCGGTGGACGAGTAGACCGGTAGCCGTCCTTTAGCATGCGTCGCTGGCGATGTTTGAAGGTTTTTTGGGACCGGGGCTGGGCGCGAGCCTGCGTGGGCGGGACCACGAGTGTGCCGTCCTCGACGGGCTGGTCGGGGACATCCGCCGGGGTGAGAGTCGGTCGTTGGTGTTGCGGGGCGAGGCTGGGATCGGGAAGACGGCACTGCTGGAGTACCTGATCGAGTCGGCGTCGGATATGACGGTTGCGCGGGCGGTCGGGGTGGAGTCGGAGATGGAGCTGGCCTATGCCAGCCTGCATCAGTTGTGCTCGCCGCTGCTCGATCGCGTCGACGGGCTTCCGGCTCCCCAGCGTCAGGCGGTGGAGATCGTGTTCGGTGTGAGCGCGGGGCCTGCGCCGGATCGGTTCCTGGTTGGGTTGGCGGTGTTGAGCCTCGTCTCGGAGGCGGCGGACGCGCGTCCGCTGCTGTGTGTCGTCGATGACGCGCAGTGGTTGGATCAGGCCTCGGCGCTGACGCTCGCGTTTGTCGCCCGTCGGCTGTTGGCGGAGCCGGTCGGGCTCGTGTTCGCGGCGCGCGGGCCGGGCGAGGAGCTTGGGCACCTCCCCGAGCTGGAGGTGGATCGGCTGCGGCGCGGCGACGCGCGCGCGTTGTTGGGCTCGGCGGTCCGGTTCAAGTTGGATGAGCGAGTGCGCGATCGGATCGTCGAGGAGACCCACGGCAACCCGCTGGCGTTGCTGGAGCTGCCGCGAGGGTTGACGGCGACGGAGCTGGCCGGCGGGTTCGGGCTGCTCGAGGCGCACGCGCTTCCGAGACGGATCGAGGAGAGCTTCGTCCGTCGGCTCGAGCCGTTGCCTGAGGACACACGGCTTCTGTCGCTGGTCGCGGCGGCGGAGCCGGTCGGGGATCCACTCGTGCTCTGGCGCGCGGCCGAGCGGCTCGGCATCCCGCCGGCGGCGGCGAGCGCCGCGGAGGGGGAAGGGTTGCTGGCGATCGGTGAACGGGTGGCGTTCCGGCATCCGCTGGCGCGCTCGGCGATGTATCGCTCGGCGACGGCGCAGGAGCGCCGAGCGGTCCACTTGGCGTTGGCGGAGGCGACCGATCGCGAGGCCGACCCGGACCGTCGGGCGTGGCACCTGGCGGCCGCGGCGGTGGGGCCCGACGAGGAAGTGGCCCTGGAGCTCGAGAGCTCGGCCAGCCGGGCGCAGGCGCGCGGAGGCCTGGCCGCCGCGGCCGCGTTTCTCCAACGCGCGGTGGCGCTGACCGGTGACCCGACCCGGCGGCCTGACAGAGCGCTGGCCGCCGCCGACGCGAGCTTGCAGGCTGGCGTGTTCGATGTCGCACGCAGCCTGCTGGCCGCAGCCGAGGTCGGGCCGCTCAACGAGCTCCAGCGCGCTCGTCTGGATCTGCTGCGCGCCGAGGCCTCGTATGCCGAGAGCCGCGGTAGCGAAGCTCCTGCCCTGCTCCTCCGAGCGGCCAAGACTCTCGATCCGCTCGATCCGCAGCTCGCGCGTGATACCTATCTCGACGCGTGGAGCTCGGCGCTGTTCGCGGGGAGCCTGGCGGCCAATGGCAGCCTGCATCACGTCTCCCGCGAGGCGCTGTCCGCGCCGCGACCGGCCGGCACCCGGCGTCCATCCGATCTGCTGCTGGAAGGATTTGCGCTCGCGTTCACCGACGGCCGGGCCGCGGCGGTACCCGTGCTCGAGCGGGCGGCGAGCGGCTTCGTGGGCGGCGGTGCCTCGATCGAGGAATCCCTCCGTTGGGGGTGGCTCGCCACCGCCGCGGCCGTGATGGTGTGGGATTACGAGACGTGCCGTGCGGTGGCCACGCATGGGGTCGAGCTGGCCCGGGACGTGGGTGCGCTGAGCTTGCTCGCGGTCAGCGTCAACGTAATGACCCAGGCCGTGGTGCTCGGCGGAGAGTTCGGCACGGCCGCGTTGCTGGTCGGTGAGGCAGAGAGCGTGACCGAAGCCACGGGGGCCCGGGTCGCGCCCTACGGTGCGCTGGTGCTCGCCGGTCTTCAGGGCCGCGAGACGGTCGCCTCCAGGCTGATCGACACCACCATCCAGGAGTTCACGGCCGGCGGACAGGGCACCGCGATCCAGTACGCCCACTGGGCCAGGTCCGTTCTCTTCAACGGCCTCGGCCGCTACCAGGAGGCGCTGGCTGCGGCTGAGGCGGCGAGCGACGACACGCCGGAGCTGTTTGTCGCGGTCTGGGCGGCGATCGAGCTGCTCGAAGCGGCCACCAGGAGCAGAAAGCCGGAGGCGGCAAACCGGGCGCTCGATCGCATAATTGCGGCCACTTCAGTCGCACCCACAGACTGGGCGCTCGGAATCCAGGCGCGTTCTCGTGCGCTGCAGAGCGTGGGCGGGACAGCCGAGCGCGGGTACTGCGAAGCCATCGAGCGGCTGGGACGCACCCGGCTGCGTCCCGAGCTCGCCCGCACGTTTCTGCTCTACGGGGAGTGGCTGCGCCGCGAGAATCGCCGTGTCGACGCGCGCGTGCAACTCCGCAAAGCACACGACCAGTTCACGGTGATCGGCATGGAAGCGTTCGCCGAGCGCGCGCGGGCCGAGTTGCTGGCGACCGGCGAGAAGGTCCGCAGGCGCATGGCCGAGACTCGGGACGAGCTCACCGCGCAGGAGCGGCAAATCGCGCGGCTTGCCCGTGACGGCCTGTCGAACCCGGAGATTGGCGCGCGGCTGTTCCTCAGCCCGCGCACGATCGAGTGGCACCTGCGGAAGGTGTTCACCAAGCTCGGGATCAGCTCGCGCAAAGAACTTCGCGAGGCGCTCCTTGGCCCCGAGGGCGAGCTGATCCGGGCCTGAGGACCCCCGGACCAGGGTGCACGACCAGGGAGTGTCACGGGCGCGAAGGGCGGCCGCGCGGTGGAGGATCCTGCGCCCACAGCACAGACGAGATGCGGACCGTAAGCCAGGTGCGCGACCACGACCTTAGGAGGAGCGGATGTCTGCAGCGACTTCCACCGAACACGCGGCTGGCGATATGACGGCTATCCGCTCGTTTCAGGTGGGTTTTTCTGAGGCTGAGCTCGCCGATCTGCGCAAGCGCATAAATGCGACCAGGTGGCCCGAGCGCGAGACGGTCGCCGACGACTCGCAGGGCGTGCGGCTCGCGATGATGCAGGAGCTCGCCCGCTACTGGGGGTCAGACTACGACTGGCGCGAGTGCGAGGCGAAACTGAACGCCCTGCCGAACTTCATAACCGAGATCGACGGTCTCGACATCCATTTCATCCACGTTCGCTCCGCCCATGAGGACGCGCTGCCGCTGATCGTCACCCACGGGTGGCCCGGCTCGATTATCGAGCAGCTGAAGATCATCGAGCCGCTAACCAACCCCACGGCGTACGGCGCGAGCGCCGCGGACGCGTTCCATCTGGTGATTCCCTCGCTACCGGGCCACGGGTTTTCCGCCAAGCCGACCAGCACCGGCTGGGACCCCGTGCGGATCGCCCGTGCCTGGGTGGCGCTGATGAAGCGGCTCGGATACACGCGGTTTGTGGCGCAGGGCGGCGATTGGGGCGCGGCGGTCACACAGACGATGGGCATACAGGCTGCCCCGGAGCTGCTCGGCATTCACTCCAACATGCCCGGGACCGCTCCAGCCGATCTCGTCAAGGGGTTCGAGCGCGGCGACCCGCCGCCATCCGATCTGTCAGGCGAGGAGCTACGCGCGTACGAGGAGCTGAGCAACTTCTATGCCAAGCACGTGGCCTACGCGCTGATCATGGCGACGCGTCCGCAAACGTTGTACGGGCTGGCGGACTCGCCCGTCGATCTCGCGGCGTTCATGCTCGACCACGGCGACGGTACCGGGCAGCCCGGGCTCGTCGAACAGGTCCTTCAGGGGACCTACCCGAGCGACCTCACGAGAGACGACCTCCTCGACAACATCACGCTGTACTGGTTGGCGAACACCGGGATTTCCTCCGCGCGTCTCTACTGGGAGAACAAGGCCGACTTCTTCGACGCCAAGCCCATCACGATCCCGTTCGCGATAAGCGTCTTTCCCGACGAGCTCTACGAGGCCCCGCGGAGCTGGGCGGAGCGAGCGTACCCCAACAACCTCATCTACTACAACAGACTCGACCGGGGCGGCCACTTCGCCGCCTGGGAACAGCCGCAACTCTTCTCAGAGGAGATGCGCGCCTCGTTCAGATCGCTGCGCTCATAGGGGCCTGTCGACGAGTCGGTTCGGATCGAGGATGGATATGTCGACGCCGCTTCAGTTGCCGGTTGAGGACGAGCTCCCTTCGCTGGCCGGCGCGACCGGATGGCTCAACTCCGAGCCGCTGACGCCGCTGGCCCTTCGCGGGAAGCCCGTCCTCGTCGAGTTCTGGACGTTCACCTGCATCAACTGGATCCGGACCCTCCCCTACGTCCGCGGCTGGTATGAGAAGTACCGAGGTGATGGGCTCGTCGTGCTCGGCGTGCATACGCCGGAGTTCGAAGTCGAGCGAGGAGTCGAGTACATCCGCCGAGCAGCGGAGGCGATGAGGATCGATTATCCGATCGCGATCGACAGCGACTACGCGATCTGGCGTGCGTTCGGCAACCAATACTGGCCGGCCCTGTACTTCGCTGACGCCGACGGACAGATCCGACACCACCGATTCGGGGAGGGGGAGTACGAGTACTCGGAGAGCGTCATCCAGCGCCTGCTCGCCGCCGCCGGAGCCGGCGAGGTCAATCGGGACCTCGTCTCGGTCGACGCCCGCGGGGTCGAGGCGCCGGCGGACTGGGCCGAGCTGCGCTCTGCAGAGAGCTACATCGGTTATGAGCGGGCCGAGAACTTCGCTTCGCCCGGCCACGCCGCGTGGGACCTGCCTCGGGAATACGAACTGCCGGACGCTCTGCCGCTCAATCACTGGGCACTCAGCGGCGAGTGGACAGTCGAACGCCAGGAAGCCGTGCTGGGTACATCGGGTGGCCGGATCGCACATCGCTTCCACGCCCGCGATCTTCACCTCGTCATGGCGCCGCCGCCCGACGGCCGGCCGGTGCGCTTCCGCGTTCATCTCAACGACGAGTCGCTCGGAGCAGCCCATGGGGTCGACACCGACGAAGACGGCGAGGGCACCGTCACCGAACCGCGGCTGTATCAGCTCATCCGTCAGCGGACCCCAGTCAGTGAGCGCACGTTCGAGATCACGTTCCTCGACCCCGGGGTCGAGGCCTACGTGTTCACCTTCGGATAGCTCCCGGAAAGGACCGCGACTTACGCCCTGTCCAGGTTCAGCTCGTCGCGAACGTAGTCCTGGAAGTGGCCGATCAGCGTCTCGGCGCCCCCGAGCACCCAGCCCCGTTCAATGATCCCGGCCGAGCTCCCGCGCTGGGCCGCCTCGACCAGGGCGACGTCCTCCGCGCCAACCTGGTTGTCGAGCTCGAACAGGTCGTCGATCCACTTCTGGTCGGTTGTGTCGGCGAAGAAGTAGTCGAGGTACCCCGCGGAGGTGACCGGGCCGGTCGGCCACAGCGGCCCGATCGAAAGGTTCGGATTGCCGGGATAGACGTTGAACTTCATGTTCGGAAACCACAGATGGAACTGGGAGATCTGCAGCTCGCCCTGTGCGTCGATCGGACCGCGACCCTCGAGCGACCGGGGGTGCGCCGGCGCGAACTGGCTGGCCCGCAAGCCCGCGGCCTGCAGCTCCAGCCGACGCTCGTCGACCACCTCGACAAAGCCCGGATGGCTGACAGGACAGTGGTAGCACTCGAGGTAGTTCTCGATCGCGATCTTCCAGTTGGCTCGGATCTCGTAGTGCGCTCGCTGGTCGAACCGCAGCGAGTCGACGTCGAGTCCGTGCTCGGCCACGACCTCGGGGAGGTCGCCAAGCGCGCTGGACAGAGGCTCGGCTCGAGGGTCCGGATTGGCGAACACGAACGGTCCCCAGGTGTCGACCGATACGGGTACGAGCCCCATGCGCTCGGCGTCGAATGCCGGATCGTCGCCCCCGCGCGGAGCCGCCCGCAGGCAACCGTCCAGACCGTAGGTCCAGGCGTGGTACGGGCATTGAAGGGTGCGCCGTTTCCTGGCGTCCGTGGCCACGATCGCCCCTCGGTGGCGGCAGACGTTGATGAAGCCGCGCAACGCCGCGTCGCCGTCGAGGGTGATCACGATCGGCACCGGACCGGTGGCCGAGGCGAAATAGCTCCCCGGGCCCTGCAGTTCCCCGACATGGCCCGCGTACTGCCATGAGCGGCGGAAGATCCGCTCCATCTCCCGGGCGAGGATCGCCGGATCGGAGTACCACGACCACGGCACGGTGGGGCGGCCGGAGACTTGCGTGGGAGGCTCGGTGAGGGTCATCAGGTTCCGTCCCGTGGAAAGTGGTGCGTGTAGGTACGCGCGTGGATGCGGACGTTCTCGTCGAAGGCGTCGAGCGTCGTCGTCACCAGGAAGCGCTCAGCATCGGAGGTCATCGTGCTGGTCGCCACGGTGCGGGTATTCCATCCGGGACGCGCCAGCGACACCTCCACGCTGCAGATCACCGTGGCCGACAGGGGGTCGCCCTCGACGATGCGGTAAGTGGTGACGTTCTCCTCGCCCATCTCGGTGCCCGTCGCGATGATACGGGTGCGCGACCCATGCCAATCGAACTCGAGCTCGATCGCTCCGGTCGACAACTCGCGCCGGACGCGTCGCCCGCAATCGCGCACCATCTGCTTCTCGCTCGCGAGCGGTGTGCCGTGCTCCGCCACCTCGAAGGGCCGAAGCCGGGCATCGAATTCGCCGGGCCGACGGCGCGGGAGTGACAGGAGACTGCGCGAGCCGCAAAGGACCGTCAGCGTGCTTGGCTGCGGAGACGGCCAGGCCATCGGCCAGTACGTGTTCGACACGGCAAGCCTGATGCGATGGCCGGCTGGAATCGCATAAGCCGTCGACTGGAGCGGGACACGGACAACGAGCGCTTCGTTCACGGGCATCGGGACGCTGCGGTCGTGGCCCTCCCGGCGGGCCAGGTTCAGCAGGCCGCGGGCGACCAGGGTCGAGCGCCCGTCCGGCGCGACGTCGCACACGCGGACCGCAACGAGCGTCCAGGGACGATCGACGCTCAGTTCGAGCTGGGCCTCGGCCTTGCCAAGGAGCTCGACACGCTCGGCGAGCGGCGCGCTGTCCCAGCAGAGCGAGGCGCCGTCATCGGGGCGCTGGTCGAGCGCGAAGTCGGCGGAACTGCCGTCGCCGCACCACACGCCGCCGTCGACGCCGGTGCCCTGAAGGCCACGCAGGCTCCGGCTGACCGTCGCCGCCGCGGTTGCGCCCGCGCCGACCTCGTCGAGTGACTCGGGTCCGAGCGAATGCATCCATGACTCGACCGCGGGCGACGGCCACGACGGGTCCGCCACCCATCGGCCGGGTCGCTCGGCGTACGTGCCGGCGGGTGCCACGGGATCCTGCATGTAGGTGACCAGCCGTGGCTCCTCGAAGAAGCCGTTCTGCGCGCCGTCGAGGCTGGCGGCGAAGAACCGCACGCACTCCTGGAGGAACCCGATCGCCGGGCCCGGAGCCCCGTGCTCGGGACTCGTGTGACCCCAGGGGCCGATCAACCCGCGGACCGGGCTTCGGACGTGCTCGACCATCCGGAAGACCATGTCCCGGTAGCCATCGCTCCATCCCCCAACCGCGAACACGGGGCAGCGAATCGCGCCGTAGTCCTCGCAGGCGGACCCCTGCTGCCAGTACGCGTCGCGGCGTTGATGACCGAGCCACGGTTCGATGAACGCCTTGGCGCCGTTCAGCCGCTCCAGCCACGCCTGCCTCCACCCGTCGCCGACGACCTGCGGATCCGGGGGCTGGTTGAGGTACGCCAGCATCGAGGTCGCCCACTGGGACATGTCCATCGCCGATACGCACCCGCCCACGTAGTGGACATCGTCGGCGTAGCGGTCGTCGCTGGCGTGAATGGCGACGACGCCTCGCAGCTGATCGGGATGGCGAGCGGCCATCTGCAGCGCGGCGAAGCCGCCCCAGGAGACGCCGATCATGCCCACTGCCCGCGTGCACCACGGGCGATCAGAGAGCCAGGCGATCACCTGCTCAGCGTCGCGCTGTTCCTGTTCGGTGTACTCGTCCTCGAGGATTCCCGAGGAGTCGCCACTGCCGCGCAGGTCAACCCGGGCGTAGGCAAATCCGTGCGCCGCGAAATAGGTCCCCCAGTCGGCGTCCCCGATCGCGGTGCCGTCGCTCTTGCGGTAGGGAACGGAGTCGAGAATCGCGGACACCGGATGAGCTTCGGCGTCGTCGGGGAGCCAGATGCGGATGGCGAGCCGTACGCCGTCGGGCAGCTCGATCCAGTCGTTGTCGATCACGCGCACCGGTCGGGCCGCGGCGACGGTCTGGGCAGCCGGGGATTGACGTGGGCTCATCCGGACCGTACCGTACCTTCCATCGATATGCGAAAGCAAGTTTCGATAAATGAAAGCTCAGTCGGCACCCTGGCTCGCGGGCTGGATGTGCTCGGGTTGTTCGCGTCAGCTCAGCCGGAGCTCTCGCAGAAACAGATCTCGGACGCGCTGGGCCTGCCGATGCCGACGGTGCACCGGCTGGTCGCGCTGCTGAGCGAGCGCGGGTGGCTGACCCGGGACCCGGCGACGCGGCGCCTGCGCCTGGGCCTGGAGATCGCGCGCCTGGTGCCGGCGCTGTTGGCCGGGATGCGGCTACCTGACGTGGCGCGGCCGCAGGTGATGCGGCTTGCGTCCGAGGTCAAGGAGACGGTGAACGTGGCGATCCTCGAGGGGGCCGAGGTCGTTTACCTGCTGAGCGAGAGCGCGGACCGGGTCCTCACCTCCCGAGTGTCGGTTGGGATGCGATTGCCGGCGCACTGCACGGCGCTTGGCAAGTGTCTGCTGGCGCAGCTGCCGCCCGACGTCGCCCGCGCTCGGCTCGGCGACCAGCCGTATCCGCGGCGCACCGACCGGACGCTGACGACGTGGAGGCGGCTGGGCACGTGCCTGGCCACGATCCGCGAAACGGGTATCGCCATCTCGGATGAGGAGTACGAGGTGGGACTGGTGTCGATAGCGGTGCCGTTGCGCTGGATCGACGGTCCCGGCACAGCGGCGATCAATGTCTCGCTGCCGGAGGGACGGGCGACGCCCGAGTTCCGCCGGAAGTTGACGGGCGCGCTTCTCCGAGCGGCACGTGAGATCGATCGGGAGATGGGCGTGCGGTGACCGGCGAGGTCGGAGTCGAGGAGCTCGCGGACGCGGCCGACACACTGGCCCGCACGCTCTCAGGCACGGCCGCCGCCGAGGCGCAGCTGCGCTTCCAGGGGATGCCCTCCGACGGCGACTGCACCGCGGTCTACGAGGCGTTGGGCGCCGAAGGTTTCATCGGGATTCATTGGCCGGCCGAGCTGGGGGGCCGCGGCCTCAGCTCGCTCCACACGCTGGCCTGCGAGGAACAGTTCGGCTACCACTGGCTGCCGCTGTCCGGCTATCTGCTGTCGGTCAAGACGATCGGCAACGCCCTGCTGCGATTCGGCACCGGAGAGCTTCAGCGGAGGCTGATCCCTGAGGTCGCGGCAGGTCGGCTGCTGTTCTGCCAGGGCTTCTCAGAGCCCGACGCCGGCTCAGACCTGGCTGCGCTTCGCACGCGAGCCACGCCGGCCCGCGACCGCTTCATCGTCACCGGCCGCAAGATCTGGACCTCGAGCGCCGAATACGCGGACTGGGTCTACCTGGCCGTGCGCACGGATCCCGAACGTGACCGCCACCGTGGTCTGTCGGTGCTCGTGGCCGAAATGGACACGCCCGGGATAACCGTGAGGACGCATCGCACGCTGGGTGGAGGCACCTTCGGGGAGCTCGAGCTCGACGAGGCGGAGATCCCGGCCGACCAGCTGGTCGGCGAACTCCACGGAGGCTGGCAGGTGCTGATGGGCACGCTGGACTACGAACGCGTGACGAGCGAGAAGGTCGGCACCGTCTGCTGGCTGCTCGATGCGCTGGCTCCGCTGACCATGGACCGGTGGACGCGTCGACGACTTCGCCAGCTGCGCGGCGCGGCCAGCGCGGCACGGCTGCACGGGCGCCGGGCTGCGCAGCTGCTCGAGGACGGCCGGCCCGCGAGCGCCCAGAGCTCGATGGCGAAGCTGTCGGTCGCCGAACTGATGCAGCGGGTCGCCGCGTTCGCCGTGGAGCTGCTGGGACCCGAGGGGTTGCTGGAGGAGGGAACGGGAACCCTGCGAGGCCGGATCGCCGCCTTCCAGAGGGCGTCGGTGGCCACCACCATCTCCGGAGGGGCGGCCGAGATCCAGCGATCGGTGATCGCCCGCCGCGAGCTGGGGTTGCCCTCCCGATGACCACCCCACTCCCGCTCGACGGGATCCGGGTGCTCGAGTACGCCCAGTACGTGGCCGGGCCGTTCGCGGGCATGCTGCTGGCCGACCTCGGCGCCGACGTGATCAAGGTGGAGCCGCCCGCCGGCGACGCCTGGCGTCGCTACGAGCCGTTCGCCGATGGCGAGAGCCGCTACTTCTACGCCCTGAACCGCAACAAGCGCTCGGTCGTGATCGACCTCAAGGACCAGAAGGGTCGCGAGGCCAGCCGGGCGTTGATCCGGACCGCCGACGCCGTGCTCCACAACGTCCCGCCGGACCGGGCGCGGCGATTCGGGCTCGACCGCGAGAGCGTGCACGATGCCAACCCGGCGGCGGTGTGGTGCTGCGTCTCGGCGCTCGGCAGCGACGGTCCGGAGGCGTCCCTGACCGCATTCGACCTCGTCGCGCAGGCTCTTTCGGGACTGCTGATGGCGGGGGCGCGGGACTCCGATCGCGTTCCCCAGCGCGCCGGCGGGATCGCGATGGCCGACTTCACGGCGGGACTGCTGGCAGCCATCGCCGTACTCGCCGGCCTGCTCGGGCGCGGACGCGACGGCGCACGCGGCCTCGAGGTCTCGCTGTTGGGCGCCGCGCTCGCCGTCCAGGCGCAGCGGTTCGTCTCGGTTGAGTCGGCCGGCGGCACCGCCGCCGCGCATGCCCGCGGCGGTGACGACGAGCTCGAGCCGTACTACCGCGCGTACGGGGCCTCGGACGGGTTCTTCGTGCTTGCCTGCCTGAATCAGCACCAGCGGGCCGCGGCGGCGGCCGTGGTCGGAGTCGAGGATCCGTGGGCGGCCAACCCGCAGGCGCCACCGTCCAGCGCGGAGGAGCGCCAACGCCGGCTTTCCCTGGTCGCGGACTTCGAGCTCCGCCTCTCGGCCGAGTCGGCGGCGGCCTGGGTGCAGCGGTTCCGCGCGGTGGGCGTGCCGGCCGCAGAGGTGCGCCTGCTGGAACAGCTCTTCGAGCATGACCAAGTCCGGGCCAATGGACTCGTGCAGACACTCGGGCACGACGGAGTCGGACCCGTGAAGCTGCTCGGCTCGCTGTTCAAGGTCGACGGCGTCGTCACGCCCGCCGTGAGGTCGATCCCGGCGTTGGGCGAGCACACCGAGGAGGTACTGGCGCAGTGCCGGCAGGCGCAAGCCTGAGCGACGCCGTGACGTTCGCGGAGAGCGTCGCCGGCGTGCTCGATCGAGCGACCCGGGAGTCGTCGTCTTGGGAACGCCTGGACGCGACGTTGGACGAGGTGGGCTGGGGGACGCTCGCCGAAGACCCCGAGCTATTCGCGTGTGCCGGGCTTGGGTCCGTCGAGCTCGGCCGGCGGCTGGCCCCGGTGCACAACATCGACCGTCTGCTCGGCGCCAGCCCGATGGCCGGCGATCTCGTCCGCTCGCTCGAGGCTGAGCGGCTGGCGGTCGTGCGCGATCGCGGCGTGCTCCGTCACCGGGCCGTTGTCCGGGCCGAATCCGTCGCCTCGGCCGGCGGGCTCGATGTCCATCGCGTGCTCGAGTTGGGTGAGGCGCGCGAGGTGAGCGCCGAGGCGTGGTACGCCGCAGAACGCGTTTGGATGGCTGCCACGGTCGGATACCTCGCCGGCCTCGGGCAGGGTGCGCTCGACTTGACCGTCGACTACGTGCGCCAACGAGGCGCGTTCGGGACCACGCTGGCCGCCCTGGCGCCGGTGCAGCAGCTGCTCGCGGGGGCCGCAACCGCGGTGCGCGGAGTGCGGCTGCTGGCCGGCGAGCAGCCGAACAGCGACGCCCTTGCTCATGCCGGTGTCGCGGTTGCGGACGCATGCGCGGCCTGCCACCAGGTCACCGGCGCGATCGGTTTCACGCTCGAATATCCCCTGCATCGCTATACCCAGCGCGCGCGAGCGCTGGCCGCTTGGAACGACGCCCTCCTGGAGGGCCTGATCAGCCCTCCGCCAGCGCCCGCCGAAGGCCGCCGTCGCGACGGATGAGCTCGAGCGCGTACCGGCCGCGGTCAGGTGCATAGCCCGAGCCGATGACCATGCGGGCGCGGGAGGCGAGACCGTCGGCACCGAGCGCCGCCTTGGTAAACGACGTGGCCATCGAGAAGAACAGCACCGTGCCGCTGTCGGCGGTGAGCAGGATCGCTGCCGCCTCGCAGTCGGAGGCGTTGACAACCACGACGGTGAGGTCTGCGCGGGGCACCCCCGCCGCCTCCAGACTCCGAACCGCTCCGATCGCGTCGCGGAGATCGATCCGGAGCGCGACATCGCAGAGGCCCAGCCTTCGGGCGCGCTCACAGATGCGTTCGTCCGCGTCGATCAGGACGAGGCGCCCGGAACCTGGGAGGGCGTCACGTGCCGTGGCCAGCGCGAGCAGCCCCGCGTGTCCACCGCCCAGGACGAGCATCGTGCGGGTGCCCTCGTCGATCAGGGAGTGCGTCTGCGAGGCGGCGTTGCAGACGTCGAGCGCCGCCAGCGCGGCGTCGAACGGGATGTCGTCGGGGTAGGCGACCCACGGTGAGCCCGAGGGCAGATAGGCGGTGCCCGTGACGGGCACGTGCGGGCTGCTGCACTCGACCTCGCCGACCGCGTCCAGTCGCAACGGCGTGAGCGTCAGGGACACCATCGTGACGACTCGCGCGCCGACCGGCGGCGGCTCGGGATGCGCATCTCCGACCGCGCGGACCGTGCCGGTGAGGATCCCCCCGGAGCCCGTCACCGGGTTGTACATCTTGCCCCGCTCGGCGACGATGGCCAGGATCGCCTCGCCCACCTTCACCGGGTCGTGATCGTTGGACTCGACGAGCTGGCGAAAGCTGCTCGAGTCAACGCACAGCGTGTCGACCCCGATCTCGATCTCGTAGGGCTGCATCGGCATCGTCGCGTCCAGTCGCAGCGCCGCCTGCGGCAGCGCGCCAGGCGGCTCGAGCACCCGCTCGGCGCCGAGCGCCTCGATCAGCGAACTCATCCGGACGACGCGAGCCCGAGAAGGGAGCGTGTCTCCTGCTGCGTCGCGACCTCGCGGCCGACCGCGTGCGCCAGATCGACGGCGGCGCCGACCAGGGCGGCGTTGGACGGAGCCAGCACGCCCCGGCTGATGTACACCGCGTCCTCGAGTCCCGTCCTGATTCCGGGGGCGCCGTAAAGGAGCGCGAGGGCCAGCATTCTCGGGTGGTGGCGTCCCACGCACGTCACCGTCCAGAACGTTTCCGGGGGAAGTGGCCGGACCATCGCCGCCAGCGCCTCGGGGGAGGCATCGATCCCGCCGGGGACCCCGAACACGAGGTTGATCCGCATCGGCTCCGGGATCAGCCCCTGCTCGATCCAACGGACCGCGCTCACCACGTGGCCAACGTCGAACGCCTCCACCTCGAGCCCGATCCCAGCCTGGGTGGCGCGCTCGATGATCCCGCGGGCCGCCGGAGGCGGGGTGATGAACGTCTCATCACCGAAGTTCATCGATCCGGACTCGACTCCGGACAGGTCGGGCTGGGCCTCCAAGCCGGTAGTGCGCTCCTCGATCGTCATGTCGTTGGCGCCACCGGTCGAGACCATCGTGATCAACTCGCTGCCCTCGCGGATGCGGGCGACGACGTCTTTGAAGAGCTCCGGGCGGCCGCTGGGAGTTCCATCGTCCTCGCGCACGTGGAGATGCACCACCGTCGCGCCCGCCTGGGCCGCCTCGATGCCCGACTGGGCGATCTCCGCGGTCGTGTACGGGATGTTGGGGTTGTTCTCGCGGAATACGTCGGCCCCGGTCACGGCCACGGTCAGGACCACCGGGTTGCTGTTCCAGGCCTGACCAGGCGGCATCGCCGCACCCTACTGAGCGCCCGTCAAACCAGTCAACCCGGCCAGCGCCGCGACGAGGAACCGGCCGACCTCGGCCAGGTCATATCCGCCCTCCTGGACCACGACGGTGGGGCCGAGCTCGCCGATCCGCTCTGCCGCCTGCCGGTAGGAGTCCGCGCTCACCTGCAGCGGGCTTTCCGGATCAGAGGCGGCCGCGTCCAGGCCGAGGGAGATGACCAGCGCCTCGGCGCCGTGGCCGCGAACGTCATCGCAGAGCGCGTCCACGGCGGCCAGCCAGTCGGAGTCTCCGGTGCCCGGCGCCAGGGGCAGATTGCGATTCGCGCCGAGCCCCTCGCCCGCGCCGCGCTCTTCGGCGTAGCCGATGTAGTGGGGGAACCACCCGGCGCCGGGATCGACGTGCACGCTGCCGACGTACACGTCGGCGCGAGCGTAGAAGATCGCCTGGGTGCCGTTGCCGTGGTGGGCATCGAGGTCGATGACGGCGACCCGCGCCGCGCCTGACCGCCGCAGCGCGTGCGCCGCGATCGCCGCGTTGTTCAGATAACACGAGCCACCATGGGCCGACGGCCCGGCGTGGTGGCCCGGCGGCCGGCACACCGCGTACGCGGCCGGCGCGCCGGCGGCCACGAGATCTGCTGCGGTCAATGCGGCGTCGGCTGCTGCCCGGACCGCCGGCCAGGTCCCAGGCCCGATCAGGGTCATCGTGTCGTAGCAGAACCTCCCGACCCGTCCGTGGATCGCGGCCGGCGATCGCAGCGGCACTCCGGACAGCAGTCCCGCCGTCGGAAAGATGTACGGGACCACCCGGCGACGGGCCTGGTCTGCGACGTAGCCGCCTGCCTCCCAGTCGGCCCAGATCGTGGCCAGGTGCTCGACGAGTGCGGCATCGTGGACGGCCAGGAGCGCGTCCTCGTCGTGCGCGGTCGCCTGGGTAACCTCGGCGCCGGCGGACCTGACCGCATCGAGCAGCACGGTTGCGCGCTCTGGGATTTCGGTGCCGGGCTCCCAGACGCCGAGCCAGACCTCGCCAGCCGGCTCGTGCAGCAGGCAGTCGCCGTGCCAGGCGACGGGGAAGCCGGCCAGAGTGGCGTCTTGTGCGCAATGATCAGCCTGTGGCACGCGCAGCTGACCTAGGGATCCGGATCGGCGTCTTGCCCAGCGGCCCGACGGCGTCGATCACCGACGTGCCCGGCATCGGCGTGGGCCACGCCACCGTGTGGCGCGACGAGCCCGCGCCGCCGGCCGGCCGCGGAGTGGCCAGGACCGGCGTGACGGTGGTCGACCTGGGCGGAAACCTGTTCCGCAGCCCGGTCCCAGCCGGCGGCGCCGTCCTCAACGGCGCGGGCGAGTGCACGGGGTTCCTGGCGGCCGCAGAGTGGGGCCTCGCGGAGACCCCCGTGTTCCTGACCTCGACGATGCAGCTGGGGCGGGTGTACGACGCGGCCTGTGAGCTGTTGATGGAGGAGGACCCGGGAATTGGCTCCGATGACGTGATCATCCCGATCGTCGCCGAATGCGACGACAGTTTCCTGAGCGATGCGCGCCGCATGCAGGTAACCCGCGCGGACGTCGCCGCCGCACTGGCGGAGGCCCGGGCCTCCGCCGGCGGACGAGCACCGGCCGAAGGAGCGGTGGGCGCGGGGACGGGTATGAGCTGTCTCGGGTTCAAGGGCGGAATCGGCACGGCGTCACGGTTGACGCCGTCCGGGCACACCGTCGGGGTGCTCCTGCTGTCGAACTTCGGGGCGCGCGAGCGGTTGACGGTCGATGGAGTCCCGGTGGGGAGACTGCTCCCTGAGGCCGGCGAGCCGGACGCGTACCCGGCGTCGGGCGGTTCGTGCATCGTGCTCGTCGTCACCGACGCGCCGGTGGACTCCGCCGCATGCGTGCGCCTGGCCCGGCGGGCCGGCCTCGGACTGGCCCGGACCGGCTCCACGGCAAGCCACGGCAGCGGCGAGATCTTCATGACGCTGGCGACGGGCCTGCGCGGCCCGCGGACAGACGGGCGGGGGCCTGTGCCCCCGGGGCTTGAGGAGCGGCGGCTCCCGCTGAGCGGACCGGCTCTGAACCCGTTGTTCGCCGCGGTCGTCGAGGCGACCGAGGAGGCCGTCCTGAACAGCATGCTGGCCGCGCCCACGGTCACCGGCCGAGACGGCAACACCGTCCCCGGCCTTCCCGGCGAGCAGGTCCGTGAGCTGCTGGCAAGTCACAGGAGGCAGAGCGGTGACGATTGACACTGATGCGGCATCGCCGCGCCAGCCTCCCACACCGCCGGTCGCGCCGTGCGTGCCGTCGGTCCGCGACCTCCACGGCGACACGGTGACCGACGACTACGCGTGGATGCGCGACCCCGATGAAGCGGCGTTCCACGACTACCTCGTCGAGGAGCGTGCCTACTACGACGCCAACAGCCGGCACCTGGACGGGCTCGCCAGGAGGCTGGCGGCCGAGGCCGCGAGCCGGATCCCGGCCGGCGACGAGTACTCGGTCAGCTGGCCCCGGGGTGGATTCACTTACCGCACGAGGATGCCGGAGCACGGCGACAACTGGCAGCTGCTGCGCTCGAGCGCAGGGGAGTCCTCCGAGGACGTTCTGCTCGACGAGAACGTGATCGCCAAGCAGACCGGGTACGCCGAGGTCGGGGTGCGCGAGCCCAGCCCTGACGGTGCGCTGCTCGCCTGGTCCGCGGACACCACCGGCGCGGAGTTCTATGAGCTGCGGATCAGGGACCTGCGAACGGGTGAGGATCTGCCCGAGGTGATTGCCGGCACCTACACCGGAGTGGCCTGGAGCCTCGCCTCCGAGCACCTGTTCTACCTCGTCGCCGATGAGCTGCACCGTCCGTTTCAGGTACGGCGCCACCGGGTGGGCACGCCCGCCAGCGAGGACACGGTGGTGTTCGAGGAACCGGATCGGCGCTTCGAGCTGACGCTGGAGCGCTCGCGGAGCGGCAGGCTGGCGATAATCACCGCCGCCTCGCGGGACACGACGGAGGTCCTGGTGATTCCGATGGACCGGCCCCTGGACCATCCCGTGATCGTCGAGCCGCGACGGCGCGGCATCGAGTACCGGGTCGATCACGCGCGGGAAACCGGCGATTTGTACGTGGTCACCGACGCCGGCGCCGAGGAGTTCACGCTGATGCGGGCGCCGCTCGCCGCGGCCGCCCGCGGTCATTGGAAGCCGGTCGACTGCCAGGCCATCGCGCCCGCCCGGGACGACACGAGGCTCCACCAGTGTGACGTCCTGGCCGACCACCTCGTGCTCACTGTCCGCCGGGGCGGCGAGCAACTGCTCGTGATCACCGACCACGCCGGCGGCGATCTCCGCGAGATCCCCCCGGGTCTCCCTGCCGGCTGGATCAGGGTGGAACACGACGAGGACTACGACCGGGGCTCGGTGATCATCGCCGAGGGGTCGCTGATCGAGCCCACCGCCTGGTATCAGCTCGACCTCGGCACCGACACCCGGGAGCTGCTCAAGCGGATGGACGCTCCCGGGTACGATCCGGCCCGCTACCGGACCGAGCGGCGGACAGCTCCGGCGCCGGACGGCACGCCGATCCCGGTCACGCTCGCCCACCGAGGGGACGTCGCGCTGGACGGGAGCGCACCGTGCCTGCTGTACGGATACGGAGCCTACGAGGCCACGCTCGACTTCGATTTCGACCGCAGCCTGCCCTCGCTGCTCGACCGCGGCGTCGTCTACGCCGTCGCCCACATCCGCGGCGGTGGCGAAGGCGGGCGGCGGTGGTGGAAGCAGGGCAGTCTCGCGGCAAAGACCAACACGTTCACGGACTATCTCGCTGTCGCCGACTGGCTGGCCGGAGGCAGCGGGCCGGCCCTCGTGGACGGCAGCCGGATCGTGACCCGCGGCGCCTCCGCCGGCGGTCTGCTCCAGGGCGCCGTCTACGCGATGCGCCCGGACCGGTGGCGCGCGGTCGTCGCCGAGGTGCCGTTCGTCGACTGCGTAAACACGATGCTGGACCCGTCGATCCCGCTGACCGTCAACGAATGGGACGAGTGGGGTGATCCACGCAAGCCCGACGAGTACGCGTGGATCCGGTCCTACTCGCCCTACGACAACCCGCCGGCCGGCCGCCGGCCGGCGATGCTGGTGACGGGCGCGGTCAACGACGCCAGGGTGGCGATCCACGAGCCGGCCAAGTGGGTGGCGAGGCTGCGTGCCACAGACAGCGACGGCTCACGCCTGCTGTTCCGGCCCGAGCTCGGGGTCGGATCCCATGGCGGTCCGTCCGGTCGCAGCGCGCAGTTCCGCTACGAGGCCGAGGTCCAGGCGTTCATCCTGGAGGCGATGGGGATCGGGGATTAGAGCGGTGGCGATACACAGCGCCGCCGGGTGTCGGCCCTCGAGGCAGAGCCCCTACTAGACGGCCTCGGCGGCCGCGGTCTGCGTCGGCTCGGGCTCGTGCAGCGGGAAATGGCACGCCGCCTGCTGGGTCGGTCCGAACCGGCGCAGGAGCGGCTCCTGCTCGGCGCAAAGTCCCTGCGCGCGCGGACAGCGCGTTCTGAAGCGGCACCCGGACGGAGGATCGATCGGGCTGGGCAGCTCGCCGCGGATGCCGACCTCGGTCTTGGCTTTCTCGGCGGCCGGATCCGGGAGCGGGATCGTCTTGATGAGCGCGTCCGTGTAGGGGTGGGCCGGCCGCCGGTAGATGTCATCGCCGGTCCCGAGCTCGACCACCTTGCCGAGGTACATCACGGCGATCCGGTCGGCCAGGTACTTGACGACGGCCAGATCGTGGGAGATGACGACGGAGGCACGCTGGTGCTAGGCCTGGAGACGCTTCATCAGGTTCAGGACCTGTGAGCGGATCGAGACGTCGAGGGCGCTGACCGGTTCGTCGGCAACGATCACCTTGGGCTCGAGCATCAGCGCTCTGGCGAGCGCGATCCGCTGGCGCTGGCCGCCGGAGAACTCGTGCGGATAGCGCTCGAGCGCATTTTCGGGAAGGCCGACCTCATCGAGCAGCTGCCTGATCTTCGCGTCCTGCTCCTTGCGGCTGCCCATGTTCTGGATGACAAGCGGCTCGCGGAGAATCGTCTGAACCCGCATCCGCGGGTCCAGCGAGGCGTACGGGTCCTGGAACATCATCTGGAGGTCGCGCCGGGCCCGGCGCAGGCCCCTCCCGCGCATCCGAAAGACCTCACGGCCGGCCAGTGCGATCCTGCCGGCATCGGGCTTCTCAACGCCCACGATCAGCTTCCCGAGCGTGGTCTTGCCGCAGCCGGATTCGCCGACCAGGCCGAGCGCCTCGCCCGCATCGACGTGCAGCGATACGCCGGAGACGGCCTTCACCGAGTTCACCTTCCGCTGGAGCACGGCACCCGCGGTCACCGGATATTCCCGGACGGCATCGACGATCTCGAGCAGGTGGCCGTCGGTCCGGGCTGCGGCGGCCGCTGGGGAGGTCCCTTGCACGAACACCTTCGGTGCTTCGGCCGGCCCGTCGACTGGATGCCAGCACGCAAATAGGTGCTCGGGATCGCGGCCGGTGAGCGGTGGCTCCTCCGCGCGGCATTTATCCGTCGCGAACGCGCAGCGCGGGGCAAAGCGACAGCCGGCCGGTGGGTCGGCGAGGTCGGGGGGCAGTCCGCGGATGCTGATCAGTGCCTTGGTGTTGTCCTGATCCAACCGCGGGATCGAGCCGAGCAGCGCCTGGGTGTACGGATGGCGCATGGCACCGAACACGTCCTGGGTCGAGGCCGTCTCGACGATCCGCCCGGCGTACATGACGCTGATCCGGTGGGCCCTCCCGGCGACGACGCCCATGTCGTGGGTGACGAGCAGCGTCGCCATGCCGAGGCGATCCTCAAGGTCATCGAGCAGCGCCAGGATCTGCGCCTGGATCGTCACGTCGAGCGCGGTGGTCGGCTCGTCGGCCAGCAGCACTTTCGGCTCGCAGGCGAGCGCGACCGCGATCATCACGCGCTGCCTGAGGCCGCCCGAGAGGTGGTGCGGATACTGGTCCAGGCGCTCCTTGGGCCTGGGCAGGCCGACCAGCTCGAGTACCTCGAGGGCGCGGTCGCGTGCCTCTTTGCGCGATGCCCCGCGGTGGAGCCGAACGGGCTCGGCCACCTGCTCTCCGATCTTCTTGGTCGGATTGAGCGAGGACTGCGAGTCCTGGAAGATCATCGAGACCTCGTTGCCGCGAAGCTTCTGAAGCTCGGGGTCCGGGAGGCCGACGAGCTCGCGGCCGTCGAGCTTGACCGACCCATCGATGATCTTGCCCCCGGCCGGGAGCAGACCGAGGATCGAGAGTCCGAGCATCGACTTCCCACAGCCCGACTCGCCGACCAGGCCGAGCGTCTTGCCGGGCTCGATCGCCAGGTCAACATTGCCGACCGCCTGGACCGTCGAGCGGGAGAGCTCGATGTGGGTGCTCAGGTTCGTTACCTCGAGTGCGCCAGCCTTGCCGTCGGCCGCCATCGCTACCGGCGCCTCAGCCGCACATCAAGCGCGTCGCGGAGGCCGTCGCCGACGAGGTTGCAGGCCATCACGACCGCGACGAGGCAGAAACCCACCGGGTAGACGAGCCACCACTGGCCGTTGGAGATGTAGTTGTCGGCGTTGCCGAGCATGTCGCCCCACGACGCCGTCGGGTACTGCAATCCGAAGCCGAGAAAGCCAAGGTAAGCGAGGGCCAGGATCGAGTCGGCGACCAGGAACGTGACGTTGACGATCACCACCGACAGCGCGTTGGGGATCAGGTGCCTGTAGACCAGGCGGGAGCGGCCGCTGCCCATCACCCTCGCCGCCGACACGAAATCGCGCTCGCGCAGGGTCAGCACCTCGCCCCGCATCAGCCGGGCCGGCACGAGCCACGAGAAGAAGCCGAACAGCAGGCTGATTTCGAGCACGGTGGCGCTGAACTTGGTCGCGAGCACGAGCACGATGAACAGGAACGGGATCGAGTAGACGATGTCGACGAAGCGCATCATGACCCCATCGATCAGGCGGCCCGACAGGCCAGAGACGGCCCCGTAGAGCGTGCCGATCACGATCGAGATGAGCGCGGCGAAGAAGCCGACCTCGAGCGCCGTCTGGCCGCCGAGCATGATCCGACCGAGCTCGTCGAACCCGTGCTCGTCGGTCCCGAGGGGATACGTCTGGCCGTTGATCGGGCTGGTCTGACCGGGCTGCAGATTGGCGTTCAGAGGCTGGGTCAGCGACTGGTTGGTGTGGTAGAAGAGCGGCCCGAGGAAGCAGAACAGCACGAAGAAGACGAGGATCCCGACGCCGAGGACCGCGACCTTGTTGTTGGCGAACTCGCGCACCGCCAGCCGCCAGCCGCTGGCGATCGCCTGGACGTCGCCGCCCTCGGGCATCAGCTCGGGATCGCTCAGCGCCACCTGCAGCCCGGTCGCGCCGAGCGGCTTGACGCGGTTCTCGAGGTCCTCGGTCAAATCCGCACCCTCGGGTCGGCGACGGTCAGGGCGATATCGGCCATCAGGTTGCCGAGCACGGTGAGGATGCCGCCGAGCACGGTGTAGGCCAGCAGGATCGGATAGTCCCCGTTCTGAAGCGCGTTGAAGAACAGCAGCCCCAGGCCCTGGATGTTGAACAGCACCTCGACGAGCAGGTTGCCGGCGAGGAGATCGGGGATCGAGAGGCCGACGAGCGTGATCATCGGCAGGCACGCGTTGCGCAGCAGGTGGCGATAGAGCATGGCCCGCCGCGACAGTCCTTTCGCGCGCGCGAGCCGGATGTAATCCTGGCTCAGGTTGTCGAGCGCCGACGAGCGCATGTACCGGCTGAACGACGCGATGTTGACGGCGGTCAGCGTGAGGATCGGGAGGGCGTAGTCGCGCGGGTGGGTGAGCGCCGCTCCGGTACTCGTCTGCGAGGAGGGCACGAGCGGCGGGAAGATGTGCAGGTGCAGCGCGAAGGCGTCGATCAGGATGATCCCGAGGAAGAACGGCGGCATCGCGTAGAGCACGAACGTCAGCGTCGTCATCGCGTAGTCGCCGATGGTGTTGCGCTTGACGGCCTGGGCGATCCCGAGAGGGATCGCGATCAGCAGCGAGAGCACCAGGGCGGAGCCCGACAGATAGAGGCTGCGGCCGGCGTATTCCTTGAACAGCTGGGCGACGCTCTGCCCCTGCTTGTAGGAGTAGCCGAAGTTGAGCACGACCAGATGGCCCAAATAGGTCAGTAGCTGGGCGATGAACGGCCGGTCGTAGCCGTGCTGCTTGTTCCAGGCGGCGATCTGGGCCGGCCTCGCGCCGCGTCCGAGCACCTCGTGGACCGGACTGCCGGAGATCAGGTGCAGCAGCTCGAACGTTATGGCCGCGATCCCGATCGTGATCACGATCGCGACGAGGATCCGGCGGATGATGTATCCGAGCATCGCTGCGGGCTCTCTCCGAGCTTGGAGAGACCCTACTTCTTATTGACCCACCAGAACTGGGGCCACAGCCCGTACTGGGTCAACGCGAGATATGACGGCGGCGTCCCGCCGACCCGCTTCGAGACCGCCCAGAGGAGGTCGTAGTTGGGCAGGAACAGCGCCGGTAGTGCCTCCGTCTCGTACGAGGCCTCCTGGGTCACCGCGTCCGGGTTCGACCCGAACACCGAGGCGTGGATCAGCTGGTCCATCTTCGGGTCGGTGTATGCGCCGCTGTTGAACGAGCCGCCGGTGTTGAAGATCGCATTCTGGGTCGGGTAGGGGTTGTCCGTGTAGCCGCTGAAGTTCTCGACCGCCCAGTCGTTCGTGTACTTCGCGACCGACGGGTCGGCGTCGTTGTAGTTGCTGGCGATGTAGTTGAACGTCTTTTGGCTGAGCTGGATGTTGATCCCGGCGGCCTGCTTGGCCTCGGACGTGACCGCTTCATCGGTGAGCGGCACATATGGCCCGGCGGCTTCCGTCTCCGTCGCCCACGGGAACGAGATCGGCGTCCCCTTGGGGATGCCGGCGCCGCACTGGTTGGGACCCGTCCCGGCATCGGCGCACGTCGTCTGCCCGTTCGGGACGACGTGCCAGCCGTGGGCTTTCAGGATGGACACCGCCTTGGCCGGGTTATACGGATACGGGGGGTTGACGGCGTTGGCCGGCACGTACGCCGTCTTCGGGACGGACGGGATCGGGCCGTAGGCCAGGCCGGCGGCGCCGTGGTAGATCCCCGCGATGATCGCCGGCTCGTCGACGAGCATCGCCATCACCTGGCGGAAGTAGAGCTGGGAGATGATCTTGTCGAAGTGGTTGACGGTGTTCTTGAAGTTCCAGATGTCGCCGGCCCAGCCGAAGTCGGGAAGCCCGAACACGCTGTAGCCCTGGGACTTCAGGCCGGAGACGTCGGTGAGCTGGGAGAAGTCGATCGATCCGATGTCGAGACTGCCGGTCCGCATTGCGTTGAGCATCGGCGTGATCCCGGTGTAGGTGACGCCTTGGATGGAGCTGGCGTACGGCTTGGGGGTGCCGCCGAAGTCCGGGTTCGCCTTCATCGTCCACGACGCCGTAACCGGGCTGAAGCTCGTGAGCACGAAAGGCCCGTCGGCGATCTTCCACAACGGGTTGCTCCCGAAATCCCCGACCTGACCGCCCGCCTTGCCCAGATAGTCGTAGATCTTCTTCGCGTTCGCCGGGACGTTCCAGTCGAGGTGCGGTCCGCCGGCTGACGCGACGTTCCAGTCTTGGCTCGGCAGCGGATAGAGATTGAGGGCGAGCTGGTTGTTGAGGAAGAAGCCGGGGTTGAAGGCATGCTTCAGATGCATCACGACCGTGTACTGGTTTGGCGCGCTGACGCTGGCGAGGCTGTCCGGGAAGTAGCCCGGCGTGAACGATCCCCAGTTGGCGGCGCTCTCGGCGACCGCGGCCTTGATCAGCGCTATGTCGAACAGCAGATCCTGGGCGTCGACGGGCTTGCCGTCGTTCCACTTGTAGCCCTGGTTCATCGTGATCGTGATCGTCTTATCGCCGTCGCTGAACACGGGCTTTTTCGCCACGCTGAGGCTGTAATTGATCCCCGGAGAGCCGCCGTAGGCGAAGTTGTTGTACAGCGGCAGCCACATGACCTGCTGCCACGCGTAGTTGAGGGTGCTCGCGTTCCCGGACGGGGTGATCGGGAAGATGTAGTTCGGCGTGTTGCCGTTCAGCTGCCCATAGGTGATCGTGCCGCCGTGCGTCGGAGTGCCGGGAGGAGGCAGCTTGCCGTACTGACCTGGCTGCGCAAGCGATCCCGACACACCGCTGGCGGTGCTGCTGGAGCCGCCGCAGGCGCTCAGCGCGAGGGCGGCGATGGCGGCAAGGACCGCCGCCGATAGCGCGCGGTGTCCCGAGCGGGCGAGTTGCAGGTACGGCAGGGCTCCACGGGGATCCCTACCGGAGGCGACAACACGACTACGAGCCATCTCAACCCCTCTTCCCGTGAGTACAAGGCTGGGCAATCTAGAAGGGTGAGCGCGATGGTGTCAAGAAGCCTCGAAGAGCCCTAACAGAGCAAGAGCGTCCCCCCTACGACTTGGCGCCGGGAGGAGCCGGCGCGGTGGAGAACCGGGCCGGATAGAGATACTGGCCGATCCCGTCGAGTGGTTCGCCGGGGTCGCGCGGCGAGAACCGCTGGAGTTCGTTGTTGAGGCTGAAGCGCGGGCCGAGCAGGACCCGTCCACGGCGGATCAGCGTGTAGAAGCGATCGAGCGGCCTCGGGGGCGGGCCGCCGACGCGCATCCCGCGGAAGTTGTAGACGCCGCCGTGACACGGGCATACGAACGACTCGGCGGCCTGGACGTAGCGGACGGGGCAACCGACGTGGACGCAGCGCGACGAGATCGCGATCACGTGGTCGTAGCGGTCCTTGACGGGCCCGTCGATGTGAGGATTGTGCGTGCGGACATAGGCGAGTGACAGCCCAGCCTGGCCCAGGTCCTGCTCGAGCGTGATCGTTACCGGCACGTAGTTGGAATCGGTGAAGCCTGACAGCGGGCCGATGTCCTGCCAGGAGATGGCCGCGCGGTCAAAGACGGGCGCGATCGCGAAGCCGAGTGCCGGCAGGGTGAACGAGGCGGTGGCGATCGCGCCGGCGGCGGTGGCGGTGGCGCTCATGAACCGTCGGCGTGAGACCGTCTCGCCCTCGAAGGCACCGGGCATGTGGAGGTCCTCGGTGTATCTCGCGCTGTCAGCCATCTACTACACTGCATCATACTATGGTGCGTCGTAGAACTTCCTCGGACGCGGGCTCGGGCTCCACCAAACGGGAGGAAACTGCGTCTACGGGCGAGCGCGGCGCCTGCGAGCGCAGGACACGGCGAGCAGACCGAGGCCGGCGGGAAGCGCGGCGAGGACGACAACGCACGGCTGGTCTGACAGGAACGGTGGCGCGAGCGTGGCCGATCCGTGAGCAACGCGGCCCACGAAAACCGCGATCGCCACGAACAGCGCTATGGCCGCGACACCGGCGAGGCAAACCGCCAAGGGAAAGCGCCAGCTGGGCGGCTCGCCGAGCAGGTGATCGACGCGGGCGGGATCAACTCCCACCGATGAGCCGGACGCATCGACGTCGGAGAGGGTCAGCATCGCGGCGGCGAGGCCCGAGCGGTTTGCCGGCGACTCGAGCACAGCGGTCTCGTCGGCGCTGAGCTCGGCCAGGGCCTGCTGGTGCTCGATCAGTTGGGGCAGCCCGGGAACGAAGAACAGCGCACGTCCGAGGACCCTACCGGTGGCCAGACGCAACGGGTCGTGACGGCGGGCGTGGTGGTGCTCGTGGGCCAATACCGCTTGCAGAGCGGCCTCGTCGAGCAGCGCCGCGGCGCCGGTAGAGATGTAAACCCGCGGTCGGATCAGGCCCGCGCAAAAGGCACGCGGCCGCTCGTCGTCGATGACGAGCGCCTCATGGAGGCGACGTGGATTCAGCGCGGCCAGCCGGCGTGAGAAGCGCCGGTCAGCGGCGAGCTCGCGGACGGCCCCGCGCACCGCGGTCGCCGCCACGATCAGTCCGGCGGCCGCCAGTACGACGACGACGATCGCCGCGGCATTTGCCGCCGGGTAGGTGAGGTCGTGCCCGAACAACGAGACATGGTGCGAGGCGGCATTGGGCGTGACCCGCCAGGACTCGAGCGCGCGCGTGACTACGAAGATCGCCGACAGCAGCCCCCACGTGCTTAGCAGCAGGCTGATGCGCGACACGCGGACGGACGCGGCGGTGGCCAACCGGGGCGCCGGCACGGCGGCGCCGCGCGACGATGCCGTCGGGGCCGGGGTGCGGACCTGCCGTCTCAGCGCTGTCATCACATCTCCTACGGGCAATCGTAGAACATGGTGCTCCGAGTGCCGGGAGGAGCGTGATGCAAGTGCTACAGTGCGTCGTAGATGGCGCCACGGCGGACGATCAAAGGCGACCCCGGCCCGCCCCCGCCACGGCTCCACGAACTCGAGGCGGAGGTCATGGAGGAGGTCTGGGCCAGCGGTGAGGTGTCGGTGCGCGCCGTCATGGAGGCACTGAACGGGCGCGCAAGCAAGCCTCGCGCGTACACGACCTACATGACGATCCTGGCCCGTCTCCACAAGAAGGGCATGCTCGAGCGCCGGCGCGATGGCAAGACCGACTACTACTCGCCCGCGTACGATCGCGCCACGTACATGGCGTTGCGGGCGGGCGCGGAGGTCGAGGATCTGGTCGAGGAGTACGGCGACGTGGCGCTCAGTCACTTCGCCCAGCAGATGGCGAGTCTGGATCCCGCTCGCCGGCGGGCGCTGCTGCGCCTGGCGCGCAAGGGCTGATCAGAACGGAGAGAGTGACGATGAACGGTGCGCAGTCCCTGATCCGCAGCCTCGCCGGCGCCGGCGTCGAGCTCTGCTTCGCCAACCCCGGCACCTCCGAGATGCATTTCGTGGCCGCGCTCGACGACGTCCCCGAGATGCGCGGAGTGCTCGGGTTGTTCGAAGGCGTGGTCGCCGGTGCCGCCGACGGCTACGGCCGGATCGCCGAGAAGCCCGCCGCCACGCTCCTTCACCTCGGACCTGGGCTCGGTAACGCGATGGCAAGCCTCCACAACGCACGGCGCGCCTACACGCCGATCGTGAACGTTGTCGGCGACCACGCCACCCACCACAAGCAGTACGACGCACCGCTGGAATCGGACATCGAACCGCTGGCGGAGTCCCTCCGGGGCTGGGTCCGCCGCTGCAACAGCGCCGCCGAGCTCGGCGCGGACGGCGTGGCCGCGGTCGCCGCCGCGACCGACCCGCCGGGACGAGTGGCGACTCTGATCCTGCCCGCCGACGTCTCCTGGGGCGACGGCGGCCAGATTGCCGAGCCGGCACCGGCGGGCTCACGCGACCCGGTGGCCGTCGCCACGATCGGATCCGTCGCCGACGCACTTCGCAGCGGCGAGCCGGCCGCGCTGCTGCTCGGCGGACCGGCCTGCCGCGAGGCGGGGCTGCTCGCCGCCAGCGCAATCGCCAACGCCGCCGGCGCGAAAGTGTTCGTCGAGACCTTCCCCGCTCGGTTGGAGCGCGGCGCCGGACTGCCGGCAATCGAGCGGCTGGGCTACTTCGCCGAGCAGGCCACGGCCCAGCTCGAGGGCGTAAGGCACCTGATCCTCGCCGGCGCCCGCTCACCCGTGAGTTTCTTCGCCTATCCGGGCAAGCCGAGCGACCTCACGCCGGAGGGCGCCCAGGTCCATACCCTCGCCGACCGCGCCCAGGACGTGATCGGCGCGCTGGCGGACCTTGCCGAGGAGGTGGCGGCCGGCACCGAGCCGACTCTCACGCCGGCCAGCCGTCCGGCGATGCCGAGCGGCGAGCTGACCCCGCAGAACTGGGCGGACGTCCTCGGCGTCCTGCTTCCCGAGCAGGCGATCATCTCCGATGAGTCGAACACGTCGGGCACCCTGGTTCCGATCGCGACCGCGGGCGCTCCCCGCCACGACGTGCTAGCGCTGACCGGCGGAGCGATCGGACAGGGGATGCCCGTCGCCACCGGCGCCGCGATCGCCGCGCCCGGTCGGCCGGTGATCAACCTCCAATCGGACGGCAGCGCGATGTACACGATTTCCTCGCTGTGGACGCAGGCAAGGGAGAACTCCGACATCACCACGATCATCCTCAACAACAGCGCGTACGCGATCCTCCGGCTCGAGATGCAGCGCGTGGGCGCCGAGCTCGGCGGTCCCGCGGCCAGGGCCCTGCTTGATCTCTCTGCACCCCAGATGGACTTCGCGAAGATCGCCGAGGGCATGGGCGTGCCCGCGTCGCGGGTCCGGACCTGTGAGGAGTTCGCCCAACGGCTGCAGCGGGCGATCGAGGAGCCCGGGCCCCATCTGATCGACGCGCTCGTTCCTTCCCTGATCTGAATTTCACCGATGAGCCACGCGCCAGGGCCTCCTCAGCTCTCGCCGCGCCAGCCCAGAGCGCGCCGGCGCGCCGGCGGCAGCTTGCTCACGACGAGGTCGTATGAGTCCTCGACCATGTCGCGGAGCATCTCATCGGCGAGCGAACCGTCGACGAGGACCGTGTTCCAGTGACGCTTGTTCAGGTGATAGCCGGGGAGCACCGCGGCGTAGGCCTCGCGCAGCTGCTCGACCAGCGCAGGGTCGCATTTGAGGCTGACGCGCAGCGGATCCGCGGCGAGCCGGGACATGGCAAAGATCTTGCCCTCGACCTTGAACACGGAGTTCTCCGGGCCAAACGGAAACGTCTCGTGCGCTTCGGAGAACGACAGGCAGTACTCGCGGAGCTCATCGGGGCTCATCCCGCCAGATGATGACCGGGGCGCGCCGACGCCGGTCGCGTCGGCGCCGCACCGTCAGCGCTTGGCGTACGGATCGATGTAGACGTCGTCGATCTGCCAGCCGGCGCCGTCCCCGGCGGAGAACACCAGACGCTCGGTCATCGTCGTGGAGTCATCGAGGGCCGGGCCGAGCGGCAGCGTCGGGGTGGGCCGCCAGGTCCGGAAGAAGTCGCCTCCGAGGGTGGCCACGCGGGTGACGCCCTGGTTCCCGTTCTGATCGGTCCACTGGACCGAGACCGCGAGCCACGACCACCGGGGGAATCCCCCGGCGACGCGCGCGAAGAAACGCCACGTCGGGAACAGGTCGTTCACGCAGAACGCGGGCGAGATCGCGGATCCGCCCGCGCTGATGCTCAGCGCTTGCGAGTCGCCGGCGGCACCGACGTTCCAGGGCTCGTTGTCGGAGACCACGGATGCGCCGTTCAGCGTCCACCCCGACATATCCCCCTCGAAGTTTCCGCCGGGAACGAGCGAGTAGTACGCGTTGTCCCCGAACTGCGAGAAGACCTGGGACGCAGACGGAATCGGGCAGGCGCTCGTGTCCGCGGATGCCGCGGACGCGCCGGTGAGGAGTGCGAGAGCAAACGCGACGAGCGCAGCTGCGACGACCAACAGCCGCCGGGACGGCCAAGCGCTGACGTACGGCATTCAGACCTCCGTGTCTGGATTCGTTTCCAGGAGGTCGGCAGCTGGGCGGTCTCTCGGGGAGACCCCTGGCTTTGCGTCCTCGCCTCACGACGAGTTTGCCTTTGTCGACATGGCTATATCGGCATATAGCTCCCGAAACCTGCCCATGTTGGCCAAATGTTCGGTGCACGACGGGTTCGCTCGTGGTCGGCGGCGGGCATCGAGTTGGCCTCGGATTTTGCTTCGGTATTGGCCCTGGCGAACGGACCGCCCCGCACCTACTGTCCTGGTGATGATGGACCGCCACAACCTCGACATAGCTCTCTTGCGCTGGCTCGAGGCAAAGCTCGCGACCAGCGACCCCGACACCTACCACGAAGACGCACTGAACTATCTGGTCGGTCTGGTGCTCAGCGACGCGGATTCTCCTGACGCGGAAACGCTTGCGCCTGTCAGGTGAGCACGTCGCGCATGCGACTCCGTTCGCGGGCCCGCGCGGCGTGCGACGCGATCGTGATGCCGGCAGCTCGCAGTTGTGACTCAAGGCCACTCAGGGTGCAGATCTCCTCGGGGTCGAAGCATCCGCCGTGGCGTTCCTGCGCGTTCAGCGCATCGGCGAACACGACCGTGCTACGCGCCGCGTGCAGGAAGTCGCCCCGACACTCGACGGTGCGCGCACTGAGCCGGCGTTCCCCGCGGCTGGCGGCGATCCAGTGCGCGACGGGTTCACTGCTGGCGGCCGCATTGGCCGGAAGCTTCCGAAAGCGGAACAGCGACCTGGGCAGCCCCGTCATGGCGCCGGCGCTGTTCAGCTCCAACAGCCGTTCGTGCGCCGCCGGCTCGACGATGCAGATGTAGAGACGGACGACCCGGCCCTCGGCGACACCTCCGAGCCAACCCGCCTCCCCCTCGCCGAACCCGACGCAGTGGCGCTCCCCGAACGGCGCGGGCAGCGGCACCACCGTGGTCCGGTGGCGGGCGACCGCGGTCAGCCCGCGATGGATGAAATCGGCGCTGGCCGGCCCCCGCGGCGTCGTGCTGGACAACGTGAACACGATCTCGAGCTCGCGCGCGTCGGGATGGCGGTGCAACAGATCCGCGGCGACGAGTGTCGTCACGCCGGGTCCAAGCCCGGCGTTCATCAGTACGGTGCCACGCGCGCCGCCGGCCACAGCGCGCAGCGAGCGGCCGGCCGCGGCCGGTAGCGCGGAGGTATTGATCAGGGTCCCGCCAAACTCGAGCACGAACCGTTCGGCCAGTAGCGCGGTGTCAGGAACGGTGTTGATCACGAGCTCGTCCTCGCGGACGGTGGCCGCGACCGACTCGTAGCTGTCGAGATCGATGTGAACCCGTCCCGGCGCCGGCCGGCGGGCGCCGGCGCGCACCTCCCACCCGGCGTGGGCAAACGCCCGGGCGGTGAGGACGCCGAGCACACCCCCGGCCCCGATGATCAGTACACGCTTGGCTGTTCGGCCCTCCATGGTTTGAGCTACGCGCGGTGTCTTCCGTGAGACCCCAGATGCTGGTGGCGATCCTACGGGTGCAGGGGCCCCCGGCGAAGGACCAATCCAGCGGTCGATCCCTGGACCAATCGCTCCGGCGCGGAGTCGCCAGGGTCCCCGCTAGTGACCGGCCGCTTTAGCCAGCTCGCGCACGGCGCGGGGAATCGCGGGCTCCACGATCAGCCCGTAGCCGAGCAGCAGGGCGGGAGCAAACGGTGCGGTCACCGAGCAGTCCTGGTGGAGGGAGTGGATCGCCACGCCACGGCCGGCGGCCGCGTCGGTGATCGCAGTCTCGTCGGTCCCGTCCGGCAGCCACGCGATCAGGTGAAGGCCAGCTGAGGCGCCACCGACCGTGGCCTCGGGCAGCTCCTTTGCCAGCGCCTCGCCCAGCGCGTTGCGGCGCGCGTGATACCGGCGGCGGGTTCGACGCAGGTGGCGATCGATATCGCCGCGTTCGAGCAGGGTCGCGTAGGCCGACTGCACGAGCACGCTCGGCATCGCGTGCGTGACTCCGTGTTGGGCTGCCATCTCGCCCACGAGATGGCTGGGCACGAGGACCCACCCCAGGCGCAGAGCCGGCGCCAGGGTCTTGCTCGAGGTGCCGACGTAGACGACGCAGTCGGGGGCGAGGCCCTGGAGCGAAGCGATCGGCTCGCGGTCGTAGCGGTACTCGGCGTCGTAATCGTCCTCGACGATCAGGCTTCCACGGCGTCGGGCCCAGGCGATCAGCTCGGCGCGGCGAGCGGGCGCCAGTACGTTGCCTGTCGGATACTGGTGCGCGGGCGAGAGGACGACCGCGTCGACGTCGATGCGCTCGAGCTGTGCCACGCCCAGGCCGTGTTCGTCGACCGCGACCGGAACGGGCTCGAGGCCGGCCTGCGCGATCGTCTCCCGGATCGCCGGCCACGTCGGGTCCTCAACCGCGACCCGCGTGGCGCCCCGCTGGCGAACGCTGTGCCAGAGAATCGACATCCCATGGACTGCCCCTGCGGCGATGAACATCCGCTCGGGATCCGCGACAACCGCCCGCACGCGGCCCAGGTAGTCGCTGAGGGCGATTCGCAGCTGGCGCAGACCGCGGCGTGACCCGTACGTGAATGCGGCATCCGGCAACTCGCGCAGCGCCGTCGCCGTCGCTGACTGCCACTCTCGACGCGGAAAGAACGACAGGTCCGGAATGCCGCTGCGCAGGTCATAGCGAATCCCGCGCGCCGCGCCCGGGGACGCCCGCGCCGCGGGCGGCTGCTGGGCGAGCCCGTCGGCGATCCGGGTCCCATCCCCCGGGCGGGCAACCAGGTACCCCTCCGCCACCAGTTGCGAATACGCCTCGACGACGACCCCCCGCGATACGTCGAGCTCGTCGGCAAGCAGCCGGCTGGGCGGCAGCTTTCCCCCGGCTCGCAGACGACCGGAGCGAATCGCCTCTCGTAGCTCGCGTTCGAGCTGGGCCCGCAACGGCGCTGCTCGATCCAATACGAGATGGATGTCCATTGGACTAGCGGGACACATCGTAGAGATCGCGACCCGCCGGACCGATGAGTTTGGGCCCGCGCCTTGGTCCTAAGAGCAAAGACCCGATTGGACCTTCTCAGGAGGCCATTGGCGACCTACGGTCCAAGTCCACGAGCGGTGGTCGGGACACCCACCACCAGGAGCGGAGCTGATCAAGACATGAATCCGACTCCGATCGAGACACTGGCACAGACACTCGTCGCCGTGCGCCACCCGCGTGTGTTCACGAGCGGCCCGAGAAGGTGGAAGACATGAGCCCGGGAGCAGTTGCCGTCCGACCGGACCTGGTCGAACAGCGCGTGTAGGTAGTCCGTAGAAAGCCGGCTCGACGGCGGCTGCTTGCAAGAATTCGTGTGCGCATGGCGACGGAACTGGTCCTGCTCGGAACGGCTGGCGCACCGATGCCCGTCGCCGGGCGGGCGGGAATCTCGTCAGCCCTGATCGTCGACGACCGAGTCTTCATCGTCGACTGCGGTCGTGGGTCACCGTCCGCGTTCGTCGACGCTGGGCTCGACTTCAGGCGTCTCGAAGCCGTGCTCGTGACCCATCTTCATGCCGACCACACCGGCGATCTGCCCGGCATGCTGATCTACCCCTGGGGGGTGCGACTGGGCGGGGACGGACCTCTGCCCCCGATCCGCGTCTACGGCCCCGCGCGGCCCACGGAGTTGCCGAGCGGCGATGCCAATTTCCATCGCCAAACCACGATCCACCCGGAACTCCCCGATCCCGGCGCAACGGACTTGGTGAACAACATCCTTGCTGCGTATGCCTACCACCTGAACGTCATGCCCCTGGACGCCGCGATGCCGGACGCCGGTGTGCTTGTCCAGGCCACAGACATACACGCACCGCGACTGGCCGAGGGCGGCGGCCAGCTCCCGGTCGTCGTCTTCGAGGACAGAGCTGTTCGGGTAAGCGCCGTGGCCGTGATGCACGGCCACGCGGTTCCGGCGCTCGCTTACCGGTTTGACACTGGCGACGGGGCGGTGGTGTTCTCCGGCGACACCACCGTCAACGAGGATCTGATTGCGTTGGCACAGGGAGCCGACATCCTCGTCCACTCCGTCGCCGACCTCCACTACCTCGAGCAGCACGGCTTCACGGGCCCTGCACTCGAACGGATGGCGGGACTCCACACCGATGTCACCCAGGTCGGAGCCGTCGCCGAGCGTGCGCGGGTCGCCGAACTTATCCTGACCCACTACCTCCCGGCAGAGCCGGATGCCATCAGAGAGGCGGAGTGGACCGAGCGTGCCCGGCAGGGGTTCAGTGGCATGACCACCGCCGGAAGAGATGGTCTGCGCAGACGGCTCCCCGCCGGCTAGTGGACTCGGGACACTAGCTCTCG
>Ga0116216_10000367_pt1 | contig 38328 bp, 17 predicted proteins | sample Sb_taG_11_FD_89696 | JGI IMG/M metagenome (GOLD analysis project Ga0116216, IMG submission 89696) | Peat soil microbial communities from Weissenstadt, Germany - Sb_50d_3_AS metaG | ecosystem: Environmental > Terrestrial > Soil > Wetlands > Peat | place: Germany: Weissenstadt | collected 2010-09-21
CGTTCTGTTATCTTAGCGCTGTGTAATATACGTCGCTACTAAAGCTATGCTATAGCATACTAAACAGCTGATATCGTTCCCAAGGCGCGTGTCATTTCATCCCAACCCGAAAGCTCTGTATGGATAACCGGAAGCAAGGTTTCGCGAACAGAGTACGCTCTCCGGTTGATACCTATCTCAACTTCCAATACCTTCCGTCCTGAGCCGTCGGTCAGGTAGAGCCCAAATGCCGTTATCCATTCTTTCTCGATTCCTTTAATGAAGCCCCTGATGGTCGCCTTGCTTACCCCTGCACTGAGTAGAAAGCGCTCAGCGGCACCGGCTATAACTTCCGCTTTCGGCCGACATTTCTGAAGAATACGCTCAACCTCCCCAGAGTCAACCCAAATATCCTCAAAGGAAGGATCCAGCAGAGCTTCTGTTACTAGTACTGTGCCAATAGCCGTGAACACTCCGGCTTGGCGTTCGCGGAGGTGACGCGCTATTCTTGCCCGCATCAAGTCATTCTGCACCTCCTGAACTTGCCCGCTCTCACGAACTTTCGTCTTGCAGAAAGTAGCCAGGTGTTCACAGTTGTTCCGGAGCAGGTTGTAGACCTCTCCTTTCCCTTCCTTGTAGTCTTCGAAAATGCCTCTAGCGATATTGCAAGTCTCTTCTGCGGACAGGGTAGATCGTCTATATCGTCGGACCTTGACGACTGTCTCGCCATCAAGGAATTCGTAAAAACTCACCATGCTCACCGTTGCGGTGCTCTTAGGTTTTACGGGTCCACCGAAATGCACGACGAGCCCTTTGCCGACATAGATGCCGTGGTGAGTATACATGCCCATGCCAAAGACCTTGCGGCTCACTACGAGATGGGCACCATGCGTAATCCTCATTGTTATCCATTTTCAGAGCGACTCGCCATCATCTTCGAGACCCTCATGTACCGAGACTAGTTACACGTGCGATACATGTCAAGAAGTCCACTTAAGTGTATAAGGGAAATATGTTAAAGACGTAGCCATATTCAACGATAGGCTGCGGAAACCGGCCGAGCACCTGATCGAGTCCTTCAGTCCAGCCAGGCTCAGCAGCGAGAGGCTCCTGCAGATAGCCGAACTACTTGGTCTCGCCCTCAACAGGCCAGGCTCGAAACCACACGGCAAGCCCTTCGTCCACGGGGGATTTGGCGATCAGCTGATCGGCGTTCTTGGTCCAGTTGAATGGCTCGCAGCGTTCGTTGTAGGCGTCGATGAACCGCCCGATGGCGGCGACGTTCTGCCCGAGTCGGCGCGGAAGCCGCCCTCACCGCGGAGCCCGGCAAGGGCATCGGGGGCTCGAGGCCGGAACGAGGAACCACGTGCCCGACACGACCGACCCGACACGGTTCCCGCGTGCCCTTGTGCCGACCTCGCTTAGGCGGCTCCGACCTTAGTACTTCGAAGATCGCCAAAGTACTTCGAAGATCGCTAACCTGATGCCGAACAGTTTCATCGGCGCGCTCCACAGCAGGTAAGTCTACGAAGTTCGTAGCCGCGCATACTCGGCAGATATGGGTGCTTATGCGCCATGCATGCTTTCGGTCGTGGCTGACTGCCTGTGACGGCAAGGGGGTGCCGGTCGTAGTGCTGCTACTCGCCGGGCCATTGGATTCTGGTGACTAGGACGAGGTCGTCGGGCGGATGGACCAGGAATGTCACTAAGCCTTCGTTCTGGAGGCCGAAGTACAGGGTTCGCAGCGGTTTGCGAGGTCCGCCGGGTGATCGCTGATACTCCATCGGGTCGACGATGACGACGGCGTCCATGAAGGTCGCGAGTTCTCGCTTGACCTGGTCAGGCAGGCTTGCGAGCTGCAGGTCGGCGACGTTGTCGACTTCCCAGTGGTACAAGTCAGACGCCGTACCGGGTCCGGATCTCCTCGCGGGTGATGCGCTGGTGCGAGGGCGGCGGCCCGTCGGCCCGGTAGCGGTCCATCCTGGCGAGGAATTGCCGCTGGGCGTCTGGGTCGCGCCAGGCGTCGGCTTCGAACCACCATCGCCGGACTGTCTGCACCAGCGCGGTGAGGTCCTGGTTGCGGCGAGCTTGCTCGAAGGCTGCGTCCAGCTCGTCGTCGTAGCGCTGCAGGGTTCCGGGGTCGGCGTTGGCCGCCAGTACTGCCCGGATCGCGGCGGGCGTGCACGCGGGACGATCCATGACGGGCGGGCTGCCCGATTGCGGCGCGGTCATGGCTTCCAGTATGCCCCTGCGGCTGCGCCCGCGCAGCGTTCGTCAGCGGCGGGTCGAACAGAGTATCGGTAGGCTGATGTCGGCTGGCTGGCCGGTGTTCAGCTCAGGGGGCAGGTTAGGGGGCAGAACGCTGCTGGCGTGTGCTTGCGGGCGCTGGCGGGAGTTGCTGTGAGTTAGCCTTCTGGCTGTTCAGGGCGTCTGCGGGGCTTGTAGGAACTGACTGGTCTGGGATGGTAAGGAGAAGGTCTGCGGTTCGATTCGTAAGAGGGCTCCGCAGGTCAGAGATACTATCTCGAAATTATCATCGGTCCGGATTGTCGTTTTCATGGACCGGGTCGTGGAGACGCTCTTCTGCACTGAATGCGCAGGATGCACAGAATGCGCCATCGAGTGTCCGAGCATCGGTCGCTTAAGGTAATCGATGGTCGTCGGTGGTGCCCGATCCGCCGTCCGCAGAGTCTGGTCGAGTGCCTGGTCTGGTCTGCCAGGTGGCGCAGCGCGCAGCGGGAGCGGCTGGTGCCACCAGTGCACCGGGCCAGACCCGAGGCTACCGTCAGGGCTGGCCAGTCTCGCCTGCTACAGGCAGTTAGCGCCGCAGTACTGAGATAGACGCTTATATACGCGCATAACGCCAGGCGGCTGTGAGCGCCCGGCAGCTACGTTAGCCGCGTGGGCGGCCGCGCGCAGATCATCCTTATCGGGCCGCTGCGCGAGGCCTTCGCCGCCTAGCTCGGCGCCGGAAATGTGCAGGCTCGGCAGCGACAGGCCTGGCGTCGGCGTGTCCGGTGCGATTGCGCTGCCGAGGCAGATACGTCATTCCCGTGGACGCCGGGGCCTGGCTACTGCTGGCCAGGCCCCGGACTGTCTGGTCAGTACGGCGTGATTGCGATAGCAACGGGAGCGCTCCCGACCTTGATCGCCTTGAGCGCGGTGCTGGTGGCTGTCCGGATCGGGGTCACCGTGGCCTGGCGAAGCGGACCTGGTGCCAGGTGACCCCGCCGTCCGTTGTCCGCAGGAGCCCGCTATTGGGCGGGCTGCCGAATTCGGCCCAGCCTAGGCGGCTCGTCGGCGCCGCGCCGTCCGGGAACGGATTGTCTCGCCGTCGGCGATCGCTGCGAGGTGCGGGACGCATGGTGCGTTGCCCCGGGGCTGCCCACCGAAGAGGTTCCCCTGTCGGCAATCAGCGAGATCGACTCGGTCTGCTGGTTCAGCGACCGCCACCAGACGGCGACGGTCCGCCAGCCTTGTCGAACACGCCCGTCTCATCTTGGAGGCGGACCTATCCAACCATGTCATTCTGGGTCCCGATGGGCGCGTGATTGACGGCATGCACCGCATCGCCCGAGCGCTCCTTGGAGAGCCGGCTCACCAATTTAACGCAGTCCAGCTCGCTCGCATGCCCGAGCCCGACTACCGCGACTGCCGACCGGAAGAAACTTCCCTGCGACGATTGATCGCGTCCTGGCGTCACACCGAACGCCCCGCTATGTGCCTCACAGTCCCCCAGCCCAAGACTGGGGGGCTGGGGGACTGAGGACTGGGGAGTGGGACCGGCACCTGTCAGAGGAACAGCCCGTACCCGAGGTCTGTGATCTGGACGCCGACGCTGGCCGCGTCTTCCGGGCTTCCGAGCTCGGTGGCGTCGGCACCCCATTCGCCGGCCCCGGCTATCGGCTGCCAGGCGTGCACGGCAGCGCCGCCGGAGAGGCCGAACACTTCAAGCTCGCCTGAGCCGTTCCTGGCCGCTGACGGCGGCCCTTCGACCGAGTGGAGGCCGAGCGCACTCCATGGCGACCAGGAACCATTCGGCTGCATCTGCCAGGCGTGGTAGAGCGTGCTGTCGACGCCGGTCTGGAAAACCTCCAGGCGCCCGTCTTCGTTCCTCGTCACTGCCGGATCGACCGGCAGTGTGCCGCCGAGGCTGGCGGTGCCTGACCACCCGCCGTTGGGCTGGACTTGCCACATGTGGTGCAGCTCGCGGTTGTCGCCGATAAAAAACACTTCGATGCGGCGGTCGGCGTTGATGCCGAGGACCGGGTTGCCGTAGATCGGCCCCGCGAGCCGCTCCCAGCTGCTCCACCAGGGCGAAACCTGCCCGGTGGCCCACACATGGTGCAGTGTGTCGTCGGGCTGGCGGACGAACACTTCCAGGCGGCCGTCGGCGTTGTAGCCCACTGCCGGCGAGCCGGTGACGGCTGCGCCCATCGGTGCCCAGGTGGACCATGGCCCCCCTTCGGCCAGCTGCCAGATGTGCCAGAGGTTGCCATCAGAGCCGCGGCTGAAGATTTCGAGTCGCTGGTCCACGTTCCAGCCGATGGCCGGGCTGTCGGTCAGTGCCACGCTGTCTGGTGCGCCGAAGGACTCCCATTCGGCCCAGCCATTGCTCGGGGCGCTCTGCTGTATATGCCACAGTGAGCCCTCGCCGTGGGAGAACACGTGCAAGCGGCTGTCGGAGAAGAGCACGACGCTAGGCCCGCCGCTCAGGCGCCCGCCGAGCGAGATCCATCCCTCCGACCACGGCCCGGCGCTCGGCTTGGTCTGCCATTTGTGCCAGAGCGCGCCGTCGCTGCCCCTGACGAAAAGCTCCAGTCGGCCGTCGAAGTTCATTCCAGCGCCCATATTCACCATCTCCGGTAGAGTGAGAAAACCGGCAACGTTACGTCAGCCGGCGAAAAAAATAATCCAGCGGCCGCGCCACCGGATGCTATTTCCGATACTACGCGGAAAAGCCGGAAAACACCAGGGTCCGCGAGCGTGGACCGCGAACTACCAGCGCGGTAGCCGCCGCGATCGCTGGCCGTTGTCGGCGGTACGCGGCGACTGGAGGGCCTGTCGCGGGCGATGAGCGCCTCTGGAATACCGGCCCAGATGATCGATCCGATGCAATACCGGCCCCGATGATCGATCCGAGTAATCCAGTCAATGGAGCGGCAGATTAGCGGTTCGGCGCGGCATGACTGCCGTGCTGAGCGGACTCGGAGCAGTGTCATATCAGGCGGATCTATTGTGTTCATCGTTCTCACCCATCGCGGCTAAGCGTGACCAATGCTTGCGGATGCGATGGCGCTGCTCTCAGGTCCAGGGGTCCTGGCGTTATCCCATTTCTGACCGTTCCTTACCGGCTGTGAGCAGGCGGAACGCCCGTGCCGGGGCGCGCGCGGTGTGCCGGACGGCGAGGGCGATACTGGCGTGGCCGGACAGCGCGGTCCTGCTCTCGATCGCCGACGCGATTCGCTATCGCCGGCCGATCTCGATCAGGTACACCGCTGGCGATGGCCGACGCAGCGCCCGCACACTGCACCCGTACGGGCTCGTCGCCCACTCGGGCCGGTGGTACGTGACGGGTGCGGAGCCCGAGATCGGCGAGGACCGGACGTTCCGGCTGGATCGCATCGCAGATGCGAGGACCCTGCCCGGCTCGTTCGAGCCGCCCGCAGGACTCGATCCCACGCAGCGCGTTCTCTCAGGATTCGCCGAGGCTCCGTACCGGCACGAAGTTACCCTGCGGATCCAGGGGACGGTCGAGCAGATCCGCGCCCGACTTCCCGCCAGCGTCGCGATCGTGGCGGAGCCGCCGGCCGCGAGCTGTGCAGATGAGGAGACCGAGCGCTGGTTGCGTGTCGAGCTGCGTGTGGAACGGCTCGACTGGTTGCCTCCGGTGCTCGCGTCGCTCGATCGACCCTTCGCCATCGAGCGACCGGATGAGCTCCGCGGCCTCGTCGTCGCGCTCGCCGAACGGCTCGTGACCTCCGCCCGGCGGAGCCCACCTCACGTCTGACCGGAGCCGGCTCGAACGGCTGCGCGGTTAGCGGCGGCGGGCAACTGGCAAAACGAAATCGCGACGTGCGGTGAGCCGCCAAGGCAGAATGGCCTGGTGACACCCACGGGGTCCGCAATGTTCGGTATGTTGCCGCTACGCGACACGGATCCGCGCGAGGTGGGTGCATACCGGTTGCTTGGACGCCTAGGCGAAGGTGGTCAGGGCGTCGTGTTTCTGGCTGTCAGTCCCGCTGGAAGCCAGGCGGCGGTCAAGCTCCTGCCGCCAACTACGGACCCACGGGTCCGGAGCCGCTTCCTGAAGGAGGTCGCCGCAGCGCAGCGGGTCGCCCGGTTCTGCACTGCGCAAGTTCTGGATGCGGGAATCTTCGAACGGCGGCCGTTCATTGTCAGTGAATACGTCAGCGGGCCATCGCTGGTGGAGGTCGTCGAGCGGCTCGGACCTCGCAGTGGCGCAGCGCTCGAGCGCATCGCCGTCGCGACGCTGACCGCGCTGGGCGCAGTGCATGCCGCCGGGATGGTGCACCGCGACTTCAAGCCTGGCAATGTCCTCCTCGGGCCCGATGGGCCAGTGGTGATCGACTTCGGGCTGGCGACCGTTCCCGGCATGACCACCACGGGCCTTTCTGGCCAGGTCGCTGTGGGAACTCCTGCGTTCATGGCTCCTGAGCAGCTGGCCGGGAAGCGAGTGACCGCGGCGGCCGACATGTGGTCGTGGGCCGTTACGATCGCCTTCGCGGGTACCGGTGAGCTGCCGTTCAAGGGCGAGTCGTTGACAGCCACCGCGTTCGCCATTCTTCATTCCGAGCCTGCTGTGGGCCGGCTTCCCGAACCACTTGGCTCCTTCGTCCATCGCTGCCTCAACAAGGCCCCAGCCCTCAGGCCCTCCGCCCGCGAGGCGCTCAGCGAGCTGGTGGCCGCCGGAGCGCGGCTCATAGGCCCGCTCCCGCCAATGGCCTCCACGCTCGTCACGGACGAGGAGACATCCAGTTCACCTCGCGGGTCTGCCGCGACGCCAGAGCCGCCGCACGGGACCAGCGATGGCCTGATCGGCGCCTGGCCGGGGTCCAAGCTCGGCCCGGCGCGGCGCGGGACTGGTCGCCCCTGGTGGCGCTGGCGGGCGGCCGCGGTTCTGACCTCGATTTTGCTAGTTGCCGGTACCGGCGGGCTTGCACTCGCCCTTACCCTGCGCGGCGCACCGACAGAGCGGTCGGCGGGCAGCCATGCTGTAACCAGCCAGGAACTCGCCGCTGGGGCTGCGGCAAGGAAGCGGGCCGTGACCTGGATTCTGCAGCAGGTCAGCCGTGCCGCAGTCGTGTCGTGCGATTCCCAGGTATGCACGGATCTGGCCAGCAGAGGCTTCCCATCCGCGAACCTGTTGACGCTCGGGCCCCTGTCGAATGATCCGCTCGGCTCTGACCTGGTGGTCGCCACCGCCGCCATCCGAGCCCAGTACGGCAGCCGGCTGGCCTCCGTCTACGCTCCGGCCATCATCGCGAGCTTCGGATCAGGGAACGCCAGGATCGACATCAGGTTGGTCTTTCCTGGCGGCACCGCCCGGTATCGCGCCGTCGAGCCGGTGGCACTACGCACCAGAAAGGCTGCTGACGCCCAGATGCTGACCAACAGCCACATCACGCTCTCGGCCACAGCCAGGGCACAACTCCAAAGCGGCGATATTGATCCGCGGCTGCCGCTGCTCATCGCCGCCATGGCCGATGGCCACCCGCTCCGCATCGTGGACTTCGGAGGCCAGTCACCTGGTGGCGGACCTGCCAGCCTCCTGCGATCGGTGGACTTGGCAGCCGTTGACAGGGCGGCGCACCTCACACGCACGGCATACCTCAACTGGATGCACGCGTTCATCGACGCGCAGCGAGCCCAGTACCGGCCAGCATGGAGCCAGCAGGTCACGCTGCCTATAGGCCAAGCCGTGCTGAGGATCGGGTATGACGTGCCGAGCCCGCTCAGCTAGCCGAGATCTGGGCTGGTCCCCGCTATGGCCGGGCGGAGACAGCCGATCCGCGGTGTCGGGCGGGCGGTAGCGGCCTGGGCGGACGCCGGGAGGCTTGGTCCGGTCGAGGGCGCGCTGTTTGAGGGCCTGATCGGCGTGGATCTTGCCGGCGGCGGCGGGGCCGGTGACCCGGTGGTAGCCGCCGGCGTCGTCCGCGCTGATCGGGCCGGGCTTGTGCCGGGCCAGCCCGGCTGCCTGCCGGTCGTGCGCGGCAATGTCCTCTGCGGCGGTGCCGGCCGGGAGCACGCCGGGCTGCAGCAGCGTCGCGGGCGTGGCGGGGGCAGCCCATTAGGTTGCCGTTGGCGATGATCGCGCCGCCAGAATAACCATTCTGTGCGCACTGATGAGTGAAGCGGCAGAACGCCCGACCCGCACCTAACGGCGGGATTGCGCGCTGCGGGACGGTCAGCTCAGGGTCACCGAACGTGACGTATGGTCGGCACTCCAAACGCGCAGAGTAATGCAATGCAGGCCGCTGCAGCCGGAATGTTTCGGCAGTACTGGCGAGGATCCACGGTACAGAAGGTCTTTTGTGCGTGTTCGCGGCAGCGGAAGACTTTCGTCCGAGACGGCGGAATGCCATGATCGGCTGTTGCATCCGGTCATGACCTGAACTGACCCGCGGCAGGCTAACCCCGGGTTGCCCGGCCGAGCAATGCGCGCGCTACCAGCGGTTCCAGTGCACGACCTCGTCGAAAGGTCGGCGGCTGGGCCTGATGACCGGCCGCAGCGGCCGGTCGGCGGGATAGCCCAGGCCGATCAGGTAGACGGCGAGGTAACCGTCGGGGAATCCCAGCACCCGCTGTGCCTGCTCCTGGTCCAAGACTGCGGAGTGGCCGGAGCCGATACCGAGATCGGCGGCCGCCAGCATCATGTTCGCGGTCGCCTGGCCGAAGTCATACATCAGCCAGTCGCGGTGCATCTCGTCCTCCGGCTCCCTGGCCACCAGCGCGATCGCCGCCGCGGACTGGGCGATGTGCCTCCCGCCCCGGTCCCAGACCTTCGCCAGATCGATCAGCTGCTCGCGGTCGGCGACGACCACGAAGTTCCACGGCTGCCAGTTCCCCGATGACGGTGCCCGCCGTCCCGCCTCAAGGATGCGCTCGAGGTTGTCCCGGGCGATCGGCTGATCGGTGTACTGCCGCACGTTACGCCGCGCCCGGATGGTGTCCCACGTCTGCATGTCATAAGTCCTACCGCACGGCCACCCGGCGCGCACGCCGCTTCCGGCCGGCAGCACCTGCGACGTCGTCCACGACCCAGCCTGGATCCGGGGTGCCCGCCGGGCGGCGGAACAGACCCGTGATGAGTCCGCCAGGGGCGCTGATCCCCGGCTTCTGGCCGGTTACGGCTGATCATCCTGGCGGACCGCCTCACCGGGAGAAAGCGCCAAGGCAATGGCATACGTCGGCTAGCACCCCATAACGATCTGGGTGCCATCAATCTCCGAGCGCCGAGTTGCCAAGCAGTACAGAACGGATCTGTGGTGCGTCCGATTCCAATAACTGACTACTGAGCGCAATCACCTCGCTAGGCGGCGGACAATAGCGCCGAGCGCCGACGCAGCGCAGATGGCATGTGTGAACGCGCGCATCTCATTGGGCGCGCGGTCCGACGATGATGGGTTACGGTAGGTGACTGGCGAGTCAGTGGCGATGCCTGATTTCCGTGTGGGTCAGCGCAATGTCTGCGTGGCGCAGCAGTCTGGTGGGCCTGGCATCTGGCGGAGGATGACGAACGGCCTGCGGGCATAAGGGCCTTGGCCTCTTCCTCGCGGCCGCGGCTGGCTGAAGGCTTGGCGGAGACCGGCGGTTGCGTTTGCGTCTCGGCCGGAGTCTTGGCTGGCCGCGCTTGAGAACCGCTTACGGCAGGAGGGGCCGGTCATGAACAGATGCGCGACGTTAGCCGCGGCTAGGCCTGGGCGGGGCGTCACTGTGCCGCGACGCGAGGCCTCGGGTCCGGCTGCAAGTCAGCGGACGGCTCTGCCGCTGCACGGGCGGAGGGCGTGACCTGATGAGAGTCCCGGGGACAGCTCTGTCAAGATCTTGAGTAAGGAGTCCTGGAATGTTTGCATCTATCACTCGCGCGGTGTGCGCCGTTACCGCGGTCGGCGCGCTGAGCGCGGTGGCTTTACCTGGTGCTCCCGGCGCGGCAGCCACGGCCACGCGGACGTGCGCTCCGGCGGGGGTGACTGCGTACGTCGGTTCGGGCGGCGGCTTCACCGGCCCGCAGACGCTGATCCCGATCAACACCACCACTAACAAGGCTGGCAAGAAGATCAATCTCAACGTCAGAGCTGAGACAGGCCCCATCGCGATCACCCCGGACGGCAAGACCATCTACGTGCTCAGCGCGTCCCCTGGCACGGTCACCCCGGTCAGCACCTGCACTCGCACCGCCCAGCGGCCCATCCACGCAGGGCACCAGCCCGACGCGATTGCGATCACGCCGGACGGCAAGATCGCCTACGTCACCAACGCCGGCTCGGACACCGTCACCCCGATCCGGACCTCCGCCAACATCGCGCTCGCGCCCATCCACGCAGGTCGTCACCCCGCCGCGATCGCGATCACCCCGAACGGTAAGACCGCCTATGTCGTCAACACCTACGGGAACTCCGTCACACCGATCCGGATCGCCACGAACACCGCGCTCAAGCCGATCAACGTCGGTAAAGGCCCCACCGCGATCGCGATCACCCCGGACGGCAAAACCGCCTACGTCAGCCACATCAACGGCAATACGGTCACCCCGGTCAGCATCGCCACCAACACCGCGCTCACGCCGATCCCGGTCGGCAGCAATCCCTGGCGGATCGCGATCACCCCGGACGGCAGGACCGCCTACGTCACTCACCGCACGCCGAGCAGCGTCGTCACCCCGATCAGGATCGCCACCAATACCGCGCTGACGCCGATCGAGGTCGGTGAAAACGAGTCGATCACGATCACCCCGGACGGCAGGACCGCCTACGTCACCAGCTTCGGCGGGAGTTCCGTGACCCCGATCGACATCGCCACCAACACCGCGCTCGCCCCGATCCGCACCGGCAGCTTTGCCGTCGCCGTCGCGATCACCCCGGATGGCAAGACCGCCTACGTCGTCAGCTGGGGAGGCGTGACACCGATCCTGACCGCCACCAACACCAAGCTCAAGAACATCAACATCGGGGGCCCGCTCAGCTACATCGCGATCACCCCGCCCCCACGTGCCTGAAGCGCTCAGCACGCCGACCGCATCTGCCCAGCCAAGAAATCAATAGTCTCAGGCAGCACACAGGGGTCAGGACCGGACCCGCACATTCCGGCCCTGACCGTCATCAAAACCGAGCGCGCGCGTTCCGGTCCGAACTATTACGATTAAGCTTAACAAAGATGCATGAAGGAACCAGACGCATGGCCGAGCCAGCGCATCGCTGACGCCACCGGAGCAGTCCAACAATCGTAGTAGCGCCCAGCGCCGACTCTGTATTGTTTGGCAGTAATTGTGTCCTGAGCGTGTGGTCAGACAGATTTCCATGATCTGCGCGCCTCGAATGGTTGCCGGCTGCAGCATTTGGCTTCGCGGGTCAGAAATGGCCCCACCTACTGACGAGTTTTGGCCCCACATGTTGATCTTTGGGGCACGGACTGGTCGTGAGTGTCCTTTGCCGCGGAAGTCGAGGCGCTGTCATCGTGGACGAGGCATCAGCCGGAGCGCTGCCAGTAAGCTGAGGCACCCTGTGGTCGGCATCATCGCGACCCGGGCCGCCAGCCGGGGTCTTGAGTTCGCCCTGGGCATACCGGCAGGCGGAATACTGCATCTGGCAGGCTTCGTGGTTCGACGAGCTATGACGACCTCGCCCGAAGGAGATGGCTGATGACGGCCGGAGCTGATCGCCCGGTGATCTCCGTGATGCTCGCCGTTCCCGATGCCGCGGCAGCCGCGCGGTGGTACGCGCAGGCACTCGGCGCGACCGAGCTATGGAACCTGGGCAGCGTGGTCGGGCTGACCGTGGCCGGTGCACCGTTCTTTCTCGGCGAACCTGAGAACAATGGCTGGGACACCCCGGCTGCCCTGGGCTCGCGCACAGTCCGGGTCGAGCTGTTCGTCGATGACCCGGACAGCGTCATCGAGCGCGCAGTGGCGGCCGGGGCCGACGGCAGCATCGACCAGATCCGTAATCACGACGCGCCCTGGGGCGTGCACCGGCAGGGCGGCTTCATCGACCCGTTCGGCCACCTGTGGCTGGTCGGCGACCGGTCCCCGCTGCAGCGGTAACGCCGCAGCTAGCCCCGCCCCGATGGCACGGGACACCAGCTCTGAGGATAGCTATGGAACCTCCCGGAGCACCAGTTGCCTCAGGTCAAGGGCAGTGACAGGACCGTGGCTCTGCCGCCTATCTAAGGCACCGCAGGTCACGCTGCCAGCCGCACCTCAAGTCTTGTGACGACGGACAGTGAGGCTTGGCCCCACCGGTTGCGCCTCGCAAGGCTCCAATCAGCACCGAGAGGGGAACCTCGGGGTGGGGCCAACTCTCATCGACCTAACGTCTGCCGATCACGGGGTGGGGCCACTGCTCGCTCGCAGGTGGGGCCGCAAGTCACCCACAGAGCCAAGCATTCTTCATCACAGCCAGTGGCGGCGCGGCCCGCCTCGTGGCCCTTCTGCGGCCAGGCCGGCGACCGTGACAGCGATCGGCCGTATCCAGACCGACATCAGGCAACACGTTCGAGAACGGATCAGCGGCCCAGTGCTTTGCCGCGGTACCAGCCTGTCGCGGCCAAACAGCGGCACCTGAGCTACGCCGCCTGATCTGGAGCATGCCTGCGGCGGCAGGTTACTGGTAGCCGTAATAGCCAGGCGATCTGCATTCCGAGCACCCGGTGCAGCGCCTGCCTAACTGTACATAGCCTTTCCCTTTGCACAACGAGCACCGTTTTTGATTCCCGAAGATGGTAAGCCCGTGAAATCCTTCACCATCACACTGCGAGCACCGTTCCTGGCGCGTTGGTATGATGTGCCCTGGTATGTCACCCATATGCATCTCCCGGCTGGGTCGCGGCAGGCACCAAAACAATAAGCATACTCGCCGGTAACAACATGTGGGCCAGGAGGCATACTAACCGGTTATGTGCGGCCCAGACCATTCACGATTCACAGCCGGAGGCCGCGCCGAACGGCGGGATTGCGCGCTCTGCCTAAGTCGGACGCCTGTCACCAAGCGTGAAACGGAGCGCTGATCCGCGTGATCCTGGCTGCCGATTCGGCACCCTGCGCAGGTTGCGCTTCAGCACCGCCTCCTGCACCGTTGAATGTGCGACGAGCCGGCCTGAAGAGGCGATTGCGCCGCAAGCCCACGGTGCGGCGGCCGCCATTCGTTAGCTGACCAGCGGTATCAGGGTGATCTTGGCGTCTGTTGCGGGGCGGGTTCTTTGATGGAACCATCGCGCGCGGGCTTGGTGGGCGGCGGGCTGGCGTGGGCCCCTCCAGCGACCTCGTTTTGCTGAGTTGCGCCATTGTGCAGCCTGAGCTGGCGGCTGAGCGCTTTGCCAGGCGGGCGGGACGGCGGTGGCGCGTCGCGGGGAGATGGCACCGCACTGGCCCCGGCAGTTACCCCGTGGTCCGCGGCGGCGGCTCATGCAGGACGAAGAACGGAACCGCCGCCTGCGTGAATGTGATCAACCCAGCCGCCCGCCATGCCGGGGCTGTCTCATCTGCGCTGGGCGGAACGGCCATCGCGTGATCTATCAGGCTCTTCACGCCCAGATGATCACGAGGCGGCTGGTTCCGGTCCCGCCGCCGGGCCGGCCGTCATGAGGGCCGCCCGGCTCGCCACCGGCTGCCGCGACCAGATGCGCGTCCAGGCGAGATCCCGGATCGGCCAGGGCGCAAGCCGGAGGCATGACAGACAGCTTCGATCTGAGACCAGGAGACCAGATGACAGCAACGACAGCGCCTGAGCAGCAGCAGCACCGGGCCGGGAAGGATCCGATGCGATTTCACCTGCACTATCAGCACGGCAAGCGCGAGGGGTCCCCGTACGCCGGGGGAAGCAGCTTCATGGAGCGGGTCTCGGAGGCCGTGGCGAGCGGCATGGGGACCGTCGCGTTCCTCATCGTCAGCTCCGCGGTGATCCTCGCGTGGGTGCTCGCCAACCACGTCATCACGTTCCTGAGCGCCTCCTGGACGGGGCTGCTCGACGGGAAGGGTTTCGATCCAGCGCCGTTCATCCTGCTGAACCTCCTCTTCTCAGCGGTGGCGTTCTACACCGGCGCGCTGGTCATCATTGCCCAGAAGGCGCAGACCCGGACGGACCAGGCGAACGAAGAGGCGGCGGCGAAGCACCGGGAGGAACTCAGCCAGTATCAGACCGACTTGCTGCAGAGGAACACCGATCTGACCGAGCAGATCCACACCCTGGCCGAGCAGCTGAGCGCCCTGACCGAGCAAGTCCACGCGGCTACCTGCGGCCGCTGATCATCGCCTTGATGACCGGCGCGATGCAGGGGCCGTGCCCGCTGCACATCACCGCGCCAGGCCGGCCGCCCCCACGAAGCGCGGCTGCCCTGCTAACCCGAGGCAGCGCCGATTCCCCGTTATGCACGGCCCGAACTGCGGACAGCTCGCTTTCTGGAGCCATCCATATCGGCGGCTCGGTGAGCGTTCTCTCTGGCCGCCACCGTCACTCTGCGTAACGCTGAAATGCGCGCCCGAGCTGATGATTCCCGTCGAGCCATGGGCCGCGCCGAGCGGCGGATCAGGAGCAGCGGTAGCCGCGTGGGACGTCACATTCGATGATCGGCTGGCCGTCACAGGCCAGTTCCTCGTGGCAGCCAGTGGGCAGGTTTGATGTCCGCCAGCACCCGGTGCAGGCTGGAGGGCAGTTTGGCGGTTGCGGGCCGTTGTCCAGATCGAAGCTGGGCCACGTGAGGCCGAGGACTTCGCCTTGTGGCGTAGCGCGTTCGCCGGGCGGGCGACCTGGGAGCGGAATGCGCAGCGCAATCGGGGAGATGCGCCGCCTGAGACCAGGTGTCACTGTCGGGAAGGCGGATAGTGATGGCCGGCCGGAATTGCCGTGCCCGCCGGTGCCGCTGGACTGGCCCGTACGCCACATAGGAAGGAGGCGACGGGATGCATGACGAGCACGCAGAACGCGCAGTTGCGGTCGGCGGCGGCATGGTCGGCCCGGGCGACGCGTTCCACGTGGCCATCCCGTCGGCTCCCGGCTGCGGCCTCTCCGGCCCGGCCCACCCGCTCGGCTGGGACACCGGGCGAGTGGTGCAGGCCTGGACGAGGACTTCGCCGGCTGCTGGGGCGGGCAGTGGCCGCGTTAGCGACTTGCCACACGTGCAGTTGCCGGTAGCAGTGACTCGCGGAACGAGGTGGCCATGCCGAGGCTGAACCCTGGACACGCTCTGAGGTCCCTCGTTCCCCAGTCCCGCGACCAGCGGGTGTACCTGCTGGTGACGCTGATCAACGTGTACGGGACCGGGCTGATCGTCACCACCATGACGCTGTACGCGATCCGGGTGGTGCATCTCACGGCGGAGCGCTCTGGCCTGGCCTTGACGATCGCCGGGCTGGTGGGCCTGCTGGCCGCCATGCCGATGGGCCGCCTGGCCGACCGGCGCGGACCACGGGGTGTCCTCAGGCTGTCCCTGTTCTTGCTGGCCGCGGCGGCCGCAAGCTATGTATTCGTCGCGCACAGCTTCGTCAGCTACCTGATCGTCGCGATCGTGGACGGGTCCGCGCTGAGCTCCTCACTCACGGCCAACGTGGCGCTGCTGCGGCGGGTCGGCGGCGAGGACGCGACCACGTTCCGCTCACAGGCGAATGCGGTGGTCAACCTGGGCCTGTCGTTCGGCATAGCCACCTGCGGTATCGCGATACAGCTCAACACGGTGAACGCGTACCGCGCGCTGTTCCTGGGTAACGCGCTGAGCTGCCTGATCGGCGTGGCGGGGCTGGGCCGGCTGCCCAGGTTCGAGCCGCTGCAAGGCGCGCACGAGGAGTCACCGCTTGCCGCGCTGAGGGACAGGCCGTTCGTCGGCTACACGGTGCTGTCCGGCGCGATGTACATGCAGAACTTCGTGCTCGGCCTGCTGCTGCCAGTGTGGGTCGTGTTCCACACGAACGCGCCGCGATGGAGCGTCTCGGCGTTCGTGATCATCAACACGGTGATGGTGGTGCTGTTCCAGGTGCGCGTCGGCAAGACCGTGCAGACCCTCAGGCAAGGCGGCGCCGCCATCCGCCGGGCCGGGATGATCTTCCTGGTCAGCTGCTCGGCGATGGGCCTGGCGGCCGGCCTTCCCGCCTGGGGCGCCCTGCTGCTGCTGGCCGGCGCTGTCGTGCTGCACACCTACGGCGAGCTGTGGCAGTCCTCCGCCACGTACGCCCTCGACTTCGGCCTGGCGCCCCCGCATGCGCAGGGCCAGTACCAGGGCCTGGTCGGCATGGGCAACTTCGCCGGGCAGGCGCTGTCCCCGTTGATCCTGGTCGGGTTCGTGCTGAGCGGCGGCCGGCTCGGCTTCGTGCTGCTCGGCGCGGGGTTCGCCCTGTTCGGCCTGACCGGCCCCGCCGTGGCCCGGTGGGGCGAGCGGACCCGCCCGGCCGCACCCGCACCCGCGCCCGCGGCCGGGCCCGTAGCCGTTGCCGTAGCCGAGGCCGGGCAGGCGGCCGTAGCCGACTGACAGCGCCGCTCCCGCGCTAACCCGCTCTTAGTCATAACGAGCAATGCGCTGTTGTCAGCACTACCGGGGCTGATCTGACGGCACCGGTGCTTTCAGCGTCTAGGGCGGAAGGGTTCGTGCGCAATGTCGAAGGTGCGGGTGTGCGGCTCGGTTTGCGAGGCTGCCGTTCGGGAGCCTCCTGTGAGGCGGCCGGCATGCGCGGACCTGTCGGGCAGCGTCCGCTGCGGATTGCCTCGGAAAGTCATGCGCCTGTGGCATGGCCCATCGGAATGAGGATCACTATGGCCACTCCTTTTCGACCAGCACCGTCCGGGGGGAGCGTGGCGCGAGCGCTGACGCCGGCGGAGCTGGGGCGCGTGCTGGCGGGGTGGAATGACACGGCGCGAGATGTGCCTCAGGTCACCTTGCCGGAGTTGTTCGAGGCGCAGGCGGCGCGGGCGCCGGGGGCGCTGGCGGTGGCATGTGGTGATGTGGCGCTGTCGTATGCGGAGCTGGATGAGCGGGCGGGGCGGCTGGCAGGGCACCTGACCTCGCTGGGCGCGGGTCCCGAGCGGCTGGTCGCGGTGGTGATGGAGAAGTCCGCTGAGGTGTTCGTGGCGTGGCTGGGGGTGGCCAAGTCGGGGGCGGCGTTCCTGCCCATCGACCCGGCATATCCGGCGGAGCGGATCGGGTTCATGCTGGCGGATGCGCGGCCGGACCTGGTGGTCACGACGATGGCTGCGGCACCGTCACTGCCCCCGGTGCCGGGCGGGGGGCCGTCGCGGGTGGTGCTGGATGATCCGGTACTGGCGGGGAAGCTGGCTCGGCAGGAGCCTGGTGATATCACTGCGCTGCGCCGGCCGGAGCTCGCGCATCCGGCGTACGTCATCTACACGTCGGGGTCGACGGGCAGGCCGAAGGGGACGGTGGTGACGCACCGGGGCCTGGCGAGCTTGGCCGCGTCGATGGCCAGCGCGTTCGGGATCGGCCCTGGGTCGCGGGTGCTGCAGCTCGCGTCGCTGAGCTTCGACGCGGCGGTGATGGAGATGCTGATGGCGTGGCCGGCCGGGGCGGCGCTGGTGGTTCCGGAGCCGGGGCCGCTGGCCGGGGAGATGCTGGCGGAAACGCTGAACGAGCTGCGGGTCAGCCATGCCCTGATCATCCCGACCACGCTGGCCAGCGTCCCGGTCGGGCGGGTGCGCGGGTTTGACTGCCTGATCGTGGGCGGTGAGGCGTGCTCGGACCTGCTGGCGGCCGAGTGGTCGCCGGGGCGGCGGATGTTCAATGCCTACGGGCCGACCGAGATAACGATTGCCGCGACGCTGTCGGGGCCGCTGTCGGGCTCGGTCGTTCCGCCGATCGGCCGGCCGGTCTGGAACACCCGGGTGTTCGTGCTGGATGAGGGGCTGGGTTTGGTGCCGCCGGGGGTGGCCGGGGAGTTGTATGTGGCGGGGGCCGGGCTGGCTCGGGGGTATCTGGGGCGGCCGGGCATGACGGCGGAGCGGTTCGTGGCGTGCCCGTTCGGGGCGCCGGGGGAGCGGATGTACCGGACCGGGGACCTGGCCCGGTGGAACAGCGACGGGGAGCTGGAGTACCTGGGCCGGGCCGATGACCAGGTGAAGGTCCGCGGGTTCCGCATCGAACTGGGCGAGATCGAAGCCGTGCTCGCCGGCTTGCCGGGAGTGGCGCAGGCCGCGGTGGCGGTCCGGGAGGACCAGCCAGGGGACAAGCGGCTGGCCGGATATGTCGTGCCGGCCTCCGGTGCCGAGCTGGATCCGGCGGTGCTGCGGGTGGCCGCGGCGCGGGTGCTGCCGGGGTATATGGTGCCATCGGCGGTGGTGGTGCTGGAGGCGCTGCCGCTGTCTCCGGCGGGGAAGCTGGACCGGCGGGCGCTGCCGGGCCCGGAGTATGCCGCGGGCGGGGGCCGGGCTCCGGCCACTCCCGGGGAGCAGGCGTTGTGTGAGGTGTTCGCGCAGGTACTGGGGTTGGAGCAGGTCGGGGTCGAGGATAGTTTCTTTGACCTGGGCGGGCATTCGCTGCTGGCGACGCGGCTGGTGTCGCGGATCCGCGTCGTGCTGGGGGTGGAGCTGCCGGTCCGGGCGGTGTTCGAGCACCCGACGGCGGCGTCGCTGGCCGGGGTGCTGGAGGGGGCGGAGGCAGCTAGGTCGCCGCTGGTCCCGGTGCCGCGGCCGGAGCGGCTGCCGCTCTCGTTCGCGCAGCAGCGGCTGTGGTTCCTCGAGCAGTTCCACGGGCCCGGCACCGCCTACAACCTGCCGTTCGCCTGGCGGCTGCGCGGGCAGGTGGATGCCGGGGCGCTGGCCGCGGCGCTTCGTGACGTCGTGGCCAGACACGAATCACTGCGAACCGTGTTCGCCATCGAAGACGGCGAGCCCTACCAGCACATCATCCCGGCGGGCGAGGCGGATGTCCCGGTCACGGTAGCGACCGCCTCTCATGCCGACCTTGGCGGGCTGATAGAGGCGGCGGCCCGGCACGAGTTCGACCTGGCCACGGAATTGCCGGTGCGGGCGTGGCTGTTCAGCCTCGCCGATGACGAGCACGTGCTGGTGCTGCTGTGCCACCACATCGCCAGCGACGGGTGGTCCATGCAGGTACTGATGGCCGACCTGGGGACGGCGTATGCCGCTCGCCGGGACGGCCGCCAGCCGGACTGGCCCGACCTGCCCGTCCAGTATGCCGACTACGCCTTGTGGCAGCGGGAACTGCTCGGCCGGGACGCGGCCGACGGCGGTGTGCTGGCCGGCCAGATCGAGTACTGGCGGCAGGCACTGGCCGGACTGCCCGACGAACTGGCGCTGCCGTTCGACCGGCCGCGGCCCGCCGAACAGTCCCAGCGTGGCGGTGTGGTCCGGTGGCAGCTGGCCGATGCGGGCCTGCACGCTGTGCTGGCTGAGCTGGCGCGTGAGCATCAGGCGACCATCTTCATGGTGCTGCACGCGGCGCTGGCCGCGCTGCTGTCCCGGATGGGCGCCGGGACCGACATCCCGCTAGGTGCCCCGGCGGCCGGGCGGACCGACGAAGTCATGCACGACCTGGTCGGGTTCTTCGTGAACACGCTGGTCCTGCGCGCTGACCTGTCCGGCGACCCGGGCTTCGGCGAGCTGCTCGATAGGGTCCGGGAAACGGTCCTGGCTGCCCAGGCCCGCCAGGACGTGCCGTTTGAGCACCTGGTCGAGGTGCTGAACCCGGTACGTTCGCCCAGCCGGCATCCGCTGTTCCAGGTGATGATCGCCGACGAGGATGTCGGCGCGGTGGACTGGCGGCTGCCCGGCCTGCGCATTGAGGCTGAGCCGGTCCCGGACGTGGCCGCCAAGTTCGACCTCACGCTGGGATTCCGGCAAGACCACGACGCCGACGGTGCCCCGGCCGGGATCAGTGCCTCCCTCGAGTATGCCGAGGACCTGTTCGATCGGGCCACCGTCCAGGCGCTGGTCGGCCGGCTGACCTGGCTGCTGCACCAGGCCGCGGACCACCCGCAAGACCCGGTGACCTCGCTGGAGATCCTCAGTCCCGGCGAGCGTGACCAGATCCTGGTCCAAGGGAACGGCGCCAGCAGAAACGTACCGCCGGCAGCGCTGCCGGAGCTGTTCCAGGAACAGGCCGCCCGCACCCCGGACGCCACCGCCGTGATCTATGACGGCACCCAGCTGACCTACACCGAGCTCAACGCCCGCGCCAACCAGCTCGCCCGGTACCTGATCTCGCTCGGCGCGGGTCCTGAGCGGCTGGTGGCGATCGCCATGCCGCGGTCCGCGGACATGATCGTCGCGGTACTGGCCGTACTGAAAGCCGGGGCGGCATATGTGCCAGTCGACCCGGCCTACCCGGCGGACCGGATCGCGTTCATGCTGGCCGACGCCGCCCCGGTCGCCGTGCTGACCACCACGGTGCTGGCGGGGCTGGACCTGCGCGGCGGCGTCCGCCGGATCGTCATCGACGATCCCGCCACCATGGCCGTGGTCGCGGGCCTAGACGGGGATGACCTGAGCACGCCGCTGACCATGACCAGCCCTGCCTATGTGATCTACACGTCTGGATCGACCGGTCGTCCCAAGGGCGTGATGATCGAGCACCGCAACATGGCCAGCCTGCTGTGCTGGGCGCGGGCTGAGTTCACGGCCGGTGAGCTGGCGAAGGTGCTGGTGTCGACGTCGCTGAGTTTCGATGTGTCGGTGTTCGAGATCTTCACTCCGCTGGTGTCGGGCGGGAGCATCGAGGTGGTCAAGGACCTGCTGGCATTGGCCGACAGCGGCGGGAGAGCCTGGGACGGGAGCCTGATCAGCGGCGTGCCGTCGGCGTTGTCGGAGGTGCTGTCCGTGCACGGCGCGAAGGCCAGTGCGCGGACGGTAGTGCTGGCCGGTGAGGCGCTCACCGCGCGCGCCGTCACGGCTATCGGTGCTGCATTGCCCGGCGCCGAAGTCCGCAACATCTACGGTCCGACCGAGGCGACCGTCTACGCCACCGCCTGGCGCGCGGGCAGGGCGGACGCGCCGCCCATGGGCGGGAACCCCCCGATCGGGCGGCCGGTGTGGAATACGCGGGCGTTGGTGCTTGACGCTGCGTTGCAGCTGGTGCCGGTGGGTGTGGCTGGGGAGCTGTATCTGGCGGGTGGGCAGCTGGCGCGGGGGTACCTGAACCGGCCGGGGCTGACGGGGGAGCGGTTCGTGGCGTGCCCGTTCGGGGTGCCGGGGGAGCGGATGTACCGGACCGGGGACCTGGCCCGGTGGAATGCGGACGGGCAGATCGAGTACCTGGGCCGGGTCGATGACCAGGTGAAGATCCGCGGGTTCCGGATCGAGCTCGGCGAGATCGAGGCCGTGCTCGCCGCCCAGCCCGGGGTGGCGCAGGCCGCGGTCACCGTCCGCCACGACTGGCCTGGTGACGGCACGCTGGTGGCCTATGCCGTGCCGGCGGCGGGCGGTCAGCTCGACCCTGGCGGGCTGCGTGCCGCGGCTGCCGCTGCCCTGCCCGGTTATATGGTGCCCGCCGCGATCGTCATCTTGGACCGGCTGCCGCTGAACGCGAACGGAAAGCTGGACCGCCGCGCACTCCCCGCCCCGGACTATGCCGCGGGTGAGGGCCGGGCTCCGGCCACTCCCGGGGAGCAGGCGTTGTGTGCGGTGTTCGCGCAGGTACTGGGGTTGGAGCAGGTCGGGGTCGAAGATAGTTTCTTCGACCTGGGCGGCCATTCGCTGCTGGCGACGCGGCTGGTGTCGCGGATCCGCACGGTGCTGGGCGCCGAACTGCCGGTCCGGGCGGTGTTCGAGCACCCGACGGCGGCGGCGCTGGCCGGAGTGCTGGAAGGGGCGGAGGCAGCTAGGTCGCCGCTGACCCGGGCGGCGGCGCGGCCGGAGCGGCTGCCGCTCTCGTTCGCGCAGCAGCGGCTGTGGTTCCTCGAGCAGTTCCACGGGCCCGGCACCGCCTACAACCTGCCGTTCGCCTGGCGGCTGACCGGCGAGCTCGATGCCGCGGCGCTGACCGCCGCGCTGAGCGACGTGGCAGGCCGGCACGAATCGCTGCGCACCACATTCACTGTCGACGGCGGCCAGCCATACCAGCACATCATCCCCGCGGGGGAAGCCGCCGTCCCGGTCACCATCACGACGGCCCGTTCTGACGAACTAGCCGGCCTGATCGATGCGGCGGCCCGGCACGAGTTCGACCTGGCCAGCGAGCTGCCTATCCGGGCATGGCTGTTCACCCTCGCGGAGCAGGAGCATGTGCTGCTCCTGCTGTGCCATCACATCGCCAGTGACGGCTGGTCCATGCAGGTGCTGATGTCGGACCTGGCCGCGGCGTACCAGGCACGCCGCGACGGCCGGGCACCAGACTGGGCGCCGCTGCCGGTGCAGTACGCGGACTACGCGCTGTGGCAGCGGGACCTGCTCGGCAGCGGCAGCGGCGCGGGCCAGGACACGGACGGCGGGGACGGCGGAGTGCTGGCCGGGCAGGTGCAGTACTGGCGGCAGGCGCTGGCCGGGCTGCCCGAGGAGCTGGCGCTGCCGTTCGACCGGCCGCGCCCGGCGCAGCCGTCTCAGGGCGGCGCGGAGGTCCGGTGGCAGCTGGCGGACGCGGGCCTGCACGCGGCGCTGGCCAGCCTGGCACGCCAGCACCAGGCCACCATCTTCATGACCCTGCACGCCGGCCTGGCCGTGCTGCTGTCGCGGATGGGCGCGGGGACCGACATCCCGCTGGGTGCCCCGGTGGCGGGGCGGACCGATGAGGCGGTGCACGACCTGGTCGGGTTCTTCGTCAACACACTGGTATTGCGGGCGGACCTGTCCGGCGATCCGAGCTTCGGCGAGGTGCTCGGCCGGGTCCGGGAGACGGTGCTGTCCGCCCAGGCCCGTCAGGACGTGCCGTTCGAGCGGCTGGTCGAGGTGCTGAACCCGGCCCGCTCGCCGGCCCGGCACCCGCTGTTCCAGGTCATGATCGGCGATGAGGACGTCGGCGCTGTCGACTGGCAGCTGCCCGGGCTGCGGATCACGGCGCAGCCGGTACCTGATGTGGCCGCCAAGTTCGACCTGACCCTGGGAGTCTGCCAGCAGCGCGGTGACGGCGGCGCCCCGGCCGGGATCCAGGCCTCCTTCGAGTACGCCACCGACCTGTTCGATCAGGCCACCGTGCAGGCGCTGGCCGGCCGGCTGACCCGGCTGCTGCGCCAGGCCGCCGGCGATCCCGGCCGCCGGATCAGCCAGCTCGACCTGCTGACCGCCGCGGAACGGCGCAGGCTGCTGCGCGAGTGGAACGACACCGCGCGGCCGGTGCCGGCGGCCACGCTGCCGGAGCTGTTCGAGCAGCAGGCCGCCCGTACCCCGCACGCCCCCGCCGTCATCTCCGCCGGCGCCGAGCTGACCTACGCCGGCCTGAACGCGCGGGCCAACCGGCTGGCCCGGCACCTGATCACCCTGGGTGCGGGCCCTGAGCGCGTGGTCGCCATCGCCATGCCTCAGTCCCCCGACGTGATCGTCGCCATGCTGGCCGTGCTCAAGTCCGGCGCCGCCTACGTTCCCGTCGATCCCGGCTACCCGCCCGACCGCATCGCGTTCATGCTCGCCGACACCCAGGCGGCTATCGTGCTCACTACGAGCGGCCTGGCCGGATCCCTGCCAGCAGCGGCAGCCCCGCTCATCCTGGACGACCCCGCGCTTGAGGAAGTGATCTCGCGCTACCCTGCCGGCGACGTCTCCGGCACCGAGCGCGGCACGCCGCTGCGTCCAGCCCACCCGGCGTACGTCATCTACACCTCGGGGTCAACCGGCCGGCCCAAGGGCGTGATCATCAACCATGAGAGCCTGGTGAACTACCTGTCGCGGTGCTTGCAGGCCTACCCGCACCTGGCCGGCCGCACGCTGCTGATCTCGCCGGTATCGTTCGATCTGAGCGTCACCGGGCTTTACGGCTCCCTGCTTTCCGGCGGCCGGCTGTGCCTGGGCGCGCTGGATGAGGAACTGCCCGCGCTGGCCGCCAGGGGCGGTTTCACCTTCCTCAAGGCGACGCCCAGTCACCTCCCGCTGCTCGCCCGGCTGCCCGCGAGCTGCGTTCCCACCGGCCAGCTGATGCTCGGCGGGGAGGCGGTGCCGGCGGCGCTGCTGCGCGAATGGCGCCAGCGGCATCCCGGTCTCGCCCTGATCAACCACTACGGGCCGACCGAGGCCACGGTAGGCTGCCTCGACCACGTGATGAGCCCAGATGACCCGGTCCCGGACCTGGTCGTGCCGATCGGCCGTCCGATGTGGAACACCCGGGTGTTCGTGCTGGACGGTTCGCTGGGCCTGGTGCCGCCGGGGGTGGCAGGGGAGCTGTACGTGGCGGGGGCGGGCCTGGCGCGGGGGTACCTGGGGCGGCCGGGGCTGACCGCGGAGCGGTTCGTCGGGTGCCCGTTCGGGCCGCCGGGGGAGCGGATGTACCGGACCGGTGACCTGGCCCGGTGGAACCAGTCCGGCCAGATTGAGTACCTGGGCCGGGCCGATGACCAGGTGAAGATCCGCGGGTTCCGGATCGAGCTGGGCGAGGTCGAGGCCGTCCTCGCCGCCCAGGACGGCGTGGGCCAGGCCGCGGTGGCGGTGCGGGAGGACCAGCCCGGGGACAAGCGGCTAGTCGGGTATGTCGTGTCGGCCTCCGGTGCCGAGCTGGATCCGGCGGTGCTGCGGGAGGCGTGCGGGCGGGTGCTGCCCGGGTACATGGTGCCGGCCGTGATCATGATCCTCGAAGCGCTGCCGCTGAACGCGAACGGGAAGCTGGACCGGCGGGCGCTGCCGGCCCCGGAGTATGCCGCGGGCGGCGGCCGGGCCCCGGCCACTCCCGGGGAGCAGGCGCTGTGTGAGGTGTTCGCGCAGGTGCTGGGCCTGGAGCAGGTGGGGGTCGAGGACAGTTTCTTTGACCTGGGCGGGCATTCGCTGCTGGCGACGCGGCTGGTGTCGCGGATCCGGGTGGTGCTGGGGGTGGAGCTGCCGGTCCGGGCGGTGTTCGAGTGCCCGACGCCGGCGTTGCTGGCCGGGGTGCTGGAGGGGGCGGAGGCAGCGAGGTCGCCGCTGACCCGGGCGGTGGCGCGGCCGGAGCGGCTGCCGTTGTCGTTCGCGCAGCAGCGGCTGTGGTTCCTGGAGCAGTTCCACGGGCCGAGCACGGTGTATAACCTGCCGCTGGCGTGGCGGCTGACCGGGCGGCTGGACGCCGTCGCGCTGGCTGGCGCGCTGGGCGACGTGGTCGCCCGGCACGAGTCGCTGCGCACCATTTTCCCTGTCGAGGGCGGTCAGCCGTACCAGGACGTGATCCCGGCCGGGCAGGCCAGTGAGCAGGTCGCGGCGGGGTTCACGGTGACGGCGGCGGGGCCGGGTGAGCTGGCCGGGCTGGTCGCGGCGGCGGCAGGGTACGTGTTCGACCTGGCTGCGGAGCTGCCGGTGCGGGGGTGGCTGTTCGCCCTCGCGGATGAGGAGCATGTGCTGGTGCTGCTGTGCCATCACATCGTCGGCGACGGCTGGTCGTTGCAGGTGCTGATGGAGGACCTGGCCGCGGCGTACCAGGCACGCCGCGACGGCCGGCCACCAGACTGGGCGCCGCTGCCGGTCCAGTACGCGGACTACGCGCTGTGGCAGCGGGACCTGCTCGGCGGGGACGGCGACGGCGGGGACGGCGGGGTGCTGGCCGGGCAGATCGAGTACTGGCGGCAGGCGCTGGCCGGGCTGCCCGAGGAACTGGCGCTGCCGTTCGACCGGCCGCGCCCGGCGCTGCCGTCCCGGCGCGGCGGCTTCGTGCGGTGGCGGCTGGACGCCCGGTTGCACGCCGCGCTGGCGGACCTGGCCCGTGAGCATCAGGCCAGCGTGTTCATGGTGCTGCACGCCGGCCTGGCCGCGCTGCTCTCGCGGATGGGCGCGGGGACCGACATCCCGCTGGGTGCCCCGGTGGCGGGGCGGACCGACGAGGCGGTGCACGACCTGGTCGGGTTCTTCGTCAACACGATGGTGCTGCGGGCGGACCTGTCCGGCGATCCGAGCTTTGCCGAGTTGCTCGGCCGGGTCCGGGAGACCGGGCTGTCCGCCCAGGCCCGCCAGGACCTGCCGTTCGAGCGGCTGGTCGAGGTGATGAACCCCGCCAGGTCGCCGGCCCGGCACCCGCTGTTCCAGGTCATGATCGGAGACGAGGACGTCGGCGGCGTCGACTGGCAGCTGCCCGGGCGGCGGACCCGGGCCGAGCCGGTACCCGCCGTTAACGCCAAGTTCGACCTGACCCTGGGAGTCTGCCAGCACCGCGGTGACGGCGGCGCCCCGGCCGGGATCCAGGCCCACTTCGAGTACGCCACCGACCTGTTCGATCAGGCCACCGTGCGGGCGCTGGCCGCCCGGCTGACCCGGCTGCTGCGCCAGGCCGCCCGCGATCCCGGCCGCCGCATCAGCCAGCTCGCCGTGCTGACCGCCGCGGAACGGCGCAGGCTGCTGCGCGACTGGAACGACACCGCGCGGCCGGTGCCGGCGGCCACGCTGCCCGAGCTGTTCGAGCAGCAGGCCGCCCGCACCCCGCACGCCCCCGCTGTCATCTCCGGCGACGCCGAGCTGACCTACGCCGACCTCAACCGGCGGGCCAACCGCCTGGCCCGGCACCTGATCGCCCTCGGCGCGGGTCCTGAGCGGCTGGTCGCGATCGCGATGCCCCGCTCCGCGGACCTGATCACCGCGGTCCTGGCCGTCCTGAAGTCCGGCGCGGCGTACGTGCCGGTGGACCCGGGCTACCCGGCGGAGCGGATCGCGTTCATGCTCGCTGAGTCTGCGCCGGCTGCCGTGCTGACCACGGCTGCAGTGGCCGCCGCGCTGCCGGGCGGGTTGCCGCTGCTGGTGCTGGACGACCCGGCGATGGCGGCGGGGCTGGCCGGGCTGGACGGGGAGAACGTGCCCGTGGCGGCGGGGCCGCGGAATGCGGCGTACGTGATCTATACGTCGGGGTCGACTGGCCGGCCCAAGGGAGTGATGGTCGAGCACGGGTGGGCGGCGTCGCTGGCGTGCTGGGTGGGGTCTGCGTTCTCGGCGGCGGAGCTGTCGCGGGTGCTGGCGTCGACGTCGCTGAGCTTCGACGTGTCGGTGTTCGAGATCTTCGGGACGCTGACGGCCGGGGGCAGCATCGAGATCGTGTCGAACCTGCTGGCGCTGACGTCCGGGCCGTGGCGCGGGAGCATGATCAGCGCGGTGCCGACGGCGCTGGTGCATGTACTGACGTCGCCGGGGACGGCCGCCGGGGCCGCGGTGGTGGCACTGTGCGGGGAGGCGGTAACCGGGCAGGTCGTGGCGGTGATCAGGGCGACGGTGCCGGGGGCGCGGATCGTGAACATCTACGGCCCGACCGAGGGGACGGTGTTCGCCACGACATACACCGTCGACGGCGTCGGCGAGGCGGCGGGTTCGCCGCCGATCGGGCGGCTGATCTGGAACAAGCGGGCGTTTGTGCTGGACGGGGCGCTGCGGCTGGTGCCGCCGGGGGTAGCCGGGGAGCTGTACCTGGCGGGCGGCCTGGCGCGGGGGTACCTGAACCGGCCGGGCCTGACCGCGGAGCGGTTCGTGGCGTGCCCGTTCGGGGCGGCGGGCGAGCGGATGTACCGGACCGGGGATCTGGCCCGGTGGAACACCGCCGGGGAGCTTGAGTACCTGGGCCGGGTTGATGACCAGGTGAAGATCCGCGGGTTCCGGGTCGAGCTGGGCGAGATCGAGGTCGTGCTGGCCGCCCAGCCGGGGGTGGCGGAGGTCCGGGTCGCGCTGCGCGAGGACCGGCCGGGTGACAAGCGGCTGGCCGGGTATGTGGTCCCGGCGGTCGGAGTCGCGCTGGACCCGGCCGTACTGCGAGACGCCGCAGCCCGGGTGCTGCCCGGCTACATGGTGCCCGCTGCGATCATGGTGCTCGGCAGGCTGCCGCTGAACGCGAACGGGAAGCTGGACCGGCGGGCGTTGCCGGCCCCGGAGTACGCCACGGGCGGCGGGGCTCCGGCCACTCCCCGGGAGCAGGCGCTGTGTGAGGTGTTCGCGCAGGTGCTGGGCCTGGAGCAGGTCGGGGTCGAGGACAATTTCTTTGACCTCGGCGGGCACTCCCTGCTCGCGGCAGTACTCGTCGCCCGGCTGGTGGAGCGGCTCGGCGTCAAGATCAGCCTGAGAACCTTCATGAGCAACTCGTCCGTCCGCGCCATCGACGGATATCTGGACCGTCAAGACACCTAGCGGGCAGCCGCAGACCGGATGCATGGCACGCGGCGTCATGCATCCGCGATGTGCCCGTCACGAGCCCCGTGGAGCGTCCATCGGCGGCGTTCCTGCAGCTCGGCGACGCCGATCCGGGCGGCGGTTAGCTAGCCCCAGATCGAGGAGCACCTCGGAAGTGAACACTACCCGATGGCCGCCGGGCCTGGAGGTGACGTGCGGCGGGACCGGTGCGGGGTCGCACGCCGTGCTGGTGCCTGCTGAGAGGGTGGCGAACCGGATCGGGCCGGGCTGGCTGCGGGCTTGCCGAGAGCCCGCCGGGCTGACGGCGGGCGCGTGCGGCTGACCGAGACTGACCTGCGGCTTCGTCCGGCCGTGCTGAGGCTGATCCAGCCGGAATCGCGGGGCGGCCCGGAATCGCCATGGTGATCCTCATTCCGATAGGTGTTGCCAACGACGCGTAACCCAGAGCGGCCGACCGCCAGGTCCAGCCGACCGCGCAGAAGAGCCCCGGGCGCCCGCCACGTTGGCACGCCGGGGCCGCGCAACCGGGAAGGTGCGGTGGCCTTTGCGCCATGCGAGCGTGATGGCGCGGCCGGTAGTTAGCCGGTCGCTAATCTGCGCACACGCAGATGGAAGGTGAGCCGTTGATGACCCCTGAAAGCGTCGGTGAAGCCAGAGCAGCACTGGCGGCCTTTCCCGGGCTCGCCGACGTAGCGGTCGTCGAGCACGGCGCCGGCCAGGCCGACCAGTGCCTGATCGCCTACGTCGTGCCGTCCGGCCCCGGTCTGGACGTGCCCGAGCTGCATGCTCACGCCAGGAAGGCGCTGCCTAACGGCAGCATGCCCGCCGCGATCATGGTCGTCGACGAGATCCCCGTGACGGCGGCGGGAACGGTCAATGCCGCCGCGCTGCCGGACCCCGAACTGAGCGGCCTGCTGCCCTACCAGGCGCCGGCCACGCCCCGCCAGGAAATCCTGTGCGAACTGTTCGCCCAGGTACTGGGCGCGGCCCGGTGCGGCGTCGACAGCGACTTCTTCGACCTCGGCGGCCGCTCGGTGGAGGCAATGGTGCTGGCCGGGAGGATCAGCACCGCCCTCGGTGTCCGGGTATCGATGGCCGACCTGTTCAAGGCGCCCACGGTCGATGACATGTACCGCCGGCTCGACCTCACGGCCGGCGCGCGGAAGTAAGGAAAGGAATGGCGGCAATGACGGAATCCTCGCCAGTGGCGGACCAGCAAGGGCAGCGCTACCCGTTGTCTTTCACGCAGGAATGGTTCCTCACCCTGGACCAGGGTGAGGACGGCGGGACGTTCGGCTGCCGGTTCATACTGGTCTCCCCGATCCGCATCACCGGCCCGGTGGATCTCGCGGTGCTCCAGGACGCCCTCGACGACGTGGTCGCGCGCCATGAGCTGCTCCGCACCGTGGTGGTCAGGGACGCCGATCCGCCCTATCAGCAGGTGCTCCCGCCGTGCCCGGTACCGCTGGAGGTCAGGGACCTGCCACCGGTCACCGGCAAGTCCCGGGACATGGTCATCCAGGAACTCGTACACCAGACCTTCACGATCAGCGCGCGGGAAGTGCCGCTGCTGCGGGCCCGGCTGTGCAAGTTGGATGACCGCGATAGTGTCCTGTTCCTGACGGTACACCACTCGGCATCCGATGCCTGGTCGCTCGAGGTGATCACGCGCGACCTCGGCGCGTTCTATGCCTCCCGGGCCGCGGGCACCCCCGCCGAACTCCCGCCAGTCCGGCAATACCGCGAGTACGCCGAATGGCAGCTAGCCAGTGCCACCAGCTCAGCTGAGGACGGCGCACCGGCATACTGGCAGGGTAAGCTCCGCGGCGCCCGTGAATTCACCATACCGAACGACCACGGCCACCCAGACAGCTACTCCAGGCCATACTCACTGCACACCCACGGCATCGAGAAGCCCGACGTCATAGCCAAGGCCTCCGCTCTTGCCGCAGCTTCTCGCACCACCCTGTTCTCGGTCCTGCTCTCAGCCTTCTACGTCCTGGCTCACGAAATCACCGGCGCGACCGACCTGACGATCCGGGCATTTACCGCCGGCCGCGACGTAGAGCAATTCCACAACACCATGGGATTGTTCCTCAACTGCGTGCCCTTCCGCACTGACATCGCTGACTGCGCGAGCTTCCGCGACATCGTCGCGCGCACCAAGGAAACTTTCATTGACGCCATCGCGCACGAACTCCCGGTCAACGTGATCGAGCAGACATTCCCTGACTTCATAAAGTCACGCGATGACCTGCGTACGTCCCAGTTCATCATCTCGTGCCACGAGTCGCAGCTCGACGACGATCTCATCATTCCCATCGCCGAGGGCGCCAGTGAGATAAAAGTGCGCTGGCTGGAGGAGGATGGGCAGCGCGATATCCCCAGCGGCATGGTGTGGAATCTGGACATACCGCCCTCTGGCACTCTATCCGGCAGCGTACTGTTCAACCTCGACGAATTCGACGAGAGCACCGTTGCGGGCTGGGCCGCAGACCTGCGGCGGATCCTGGCCAGCGCCGTCCGCGACCCCGACCAGGACTGGAGGACCCTATAACCTCGATCATTTCGCCAGCCGCCGCGGCCCATCTGGCAGGGCCGGGCTATGGTGAGCCGTGCTCAAGATCAAGGGGCAATCCTCGTAGGCGAGGTTACCCTCTCCGTATCTGTACCCCGAGATAGCCGGCCTGCGGAAGCCGCACTTCTTGGCCCACTGGTCTAGGTATCTGTCGATGGCCCGGACGGTCGGGTTGCCCATGAAGCCTTTGAGGCTGATCTTGATGCTCATCTGCTCCATGAGCCTGGCCACGAGCACGGCGGCGAGCAGGGAGTGGCCGCCCAGCTTGTCCAGCACCACGACCGCGGCGGGCACCATATAACTGGGCAGCATCCGTGCCGCTGCGTCTCGCAGCACGGCGGGGTCCAATACCGCCCCGGCCACGGCGACGACGTACCCGGCCAGTCGCTTGTCTCCCGGCTGGTCATCGCGTACTGCCACGGCAGCCTGCGCCACTCCCGGCTGGGCAGCCAGCACGGCCTCGATCTCGCCCAGCTCGACCCGGAACCCGCGGATCTTCACCTGGTCATCGACCCGGCCCAGGTACTCCAGCTCGCCGGCCGCGTTGACACGCGCGGACAGGCGGTCTCCCGGTATGCGCAATCGGCGAGATGGGCGCTGCGGTTCGTGGCTGGCACGCTGGGGATGGCTTTCGCTGTTTGAGTGGCGGCCGAGGGTTAGGGACGGGCAGGCAATGACGCAGGGTAAGGCGATTGAGGCAGGGATCTTCTGGCCAGCCGGGTGGGGTACACCCGGCCTTCAAGGGGGCCCGGCCGGACTCGGATACTCCCGGCATCCGCAGCGTCATGACATGGAGCATGAACCTGACCGCGTCGGGGACCCGGCCGGCCACGTCGTGTGCAGCCCCGGGCGGGTCCGGCGAGGCGGAGGTGGCCGGGTGAGTAGCGGGCTGCACCAGATCCTGTCCGGGCTGGCCAGCGGATCGGGCCGTGACTGGCGGCAGTTCGCCGGCGTCGCGTCGTGACGTCCTTCCCAGCGTCAGCGCCCGCAGCCTCGCCGGCGGCCGGAGCCTGGCACCGGGTCCCGCTTGAGGGGACGGCGTGGAGCGTGTGGCGGGACGTGGCCCTGCGCAGCGCTGGTTTCCCTGCGGACATGGTGCTGGCCATCTGCGATGAGCCGCTCGCGCGCAGTGCGGACCTAGCTGGGGCGGCCCCCGACGGGGCGGAGCTAGCTGAGCCCGGACCGGCCTATGACGCGGTTTACGCCGACGCCACCAGGCGGCTGTCCCGCGCCATCGCCGACACCCACGCCGACCCAGGCTTCCAGGAGGCGGTCACCTGGCAGAACCCTGGGCTGGCGCAGCGGCTGCAGGACGCTGGCGTGGGTGGGTCGCGGCGGTCTAAGGACCGCGGGCGGGAGCTGGTGATCGCGAGCTATCTTCAGCGGTACTGCCTGAAGAACGACACGATCGGCACATTCGGGCCGGTCGGCTGGGCGTCCGCCGGGCACGGCGCGGCTGGCCTGGTGGTGATGCCGGGGGAGCAGCTGATAGCCCGCAGGACTACCTATTTCGAGGTCTGGGCCATCGACAAGATCGCCGCCGAGATCGCCAGGCAAGGGCGGGCGCTCGGCTGGCTGCGGCCGCGGCGGCCCCGGTCGGTGTTCCTGGCCGGGAACGTGCTGCGCCGTCCGCACCGCCAGCCGGTCACCCTCACCGGCGCCGAGCTGCGGATCCTGCTGGCGTGTGATGGCAGCCGGACGATCAGCGACGTGCTGGACAGCGCCGGCGCACCCGATGCCCGCGCTCTGCTGGCCCGGCTTGCCGGGCTCGGCGCGCTGCGGCTGGACCTGGAGGGCCCGGCGGATGCCTGGCCGGAAAGGTTGCTCAGGGAGAAGCTTGAGCTGATCGCCGATCCGGCGGCCAGGGCCGCGGCGCTCGAGCCGGTGGACCAGATGATCAGGGCGCGGGACGCGGTGGCCGCTACGAACGGGGACCCGGCCGGGCTGCAGCGGGCGCTGGCGAGCCTAGCCGAAACGTTCGAGCGGGTCACCGGGTCGCCCGCTACCCGCAGGGCGGGCGCGAACTACGCCGGGCGGACCCTGGTCTACCAGGATGCCGTCCGGGACGTGCGGGTGGAGCTGGGCGCGGCGGTGACCCGGGCGCTGGCGGCGCCGCTCGGCCTGGTGCTGGACAGCGCCCGCTGGCTGGTCAACGAGATCACGGACAGGTACCGCGTGCTCTTCGCGGAGTTGCTCGACCGCGAGATCGCTCGGGCCGGCGGCGCGCCCGTGCCGCTCCCGCGGCTGCTCACCATGGCATCACCCTACCTGTACACCCACGCCGGCCGGGGGGTGGGCGAGCTCGCCACGGCGAGCGTGGCTGAGCTGCAGCGGCGCTGGGAGCAGGTGCTCGGGCCGCCGTCATCCGCACGCAGGCACCAGGTCAGCGCGGACGCAATCAGCGCGAGGGCCGCCGAGTGCTTTCCCGGGCGCCCGGTCGCCTGGAGCAGCGCCCGGCAGCACTCACCGGACATCATGATCGCGGCGGCCTCTCCCGGTGAGGTGGAGCGCGGCAACTTCCTGCTGGTCCTCGGCGAAATACACGTGGCGACTAACACCCTGGACCAGCGGCTCTTCGTCGAGCAGCACCCCGACCCGGCCAGGCTCATCGCCGCCGAGCAGGCCGACCGCGGCCCGCGGCGGATCGTCACCATCCAGGCGAAAGACCACCCGACCGTGAATTCCCGCACCAGCCCGCCTTCAGCCTTACTGGGGTCAGGCCAGCTCTACTGGTCCGCCGCCATCACCGACTCGCTCGACCCCCCCGAATCGGACACAGTCATGCCCGGCGCCGCGATGACCGTCGCACGCCGCGGCGAGGATCTGGTCGTCCATCTCATGCCCTCGGGCACCGAACTGGACTTCTTCGAGGTCATCGGGGACGCGCTGATCGGAGTCGTCGTCGATGCGTTCCAGCCGGCAGCTCCGGTCGCGCACCGGCCGCGGATCACGATCGACCGGTTCGTGCTGAGCCGGGAGCAGTGGACCTTCGGTGTCGCGGACTCAGCCTGGGCCTTCGCCAAGGACGAGCAGGAACGCTACTACCTCGCGCGGCGCTGGCGGCAGGACCACCAGCTGCCCGAGCGCGTGTTCTACCGCGTTCCCGTCGAGCTCAAGCCCACGGCCGCCGACTTCCGCAGCATCGTCCTGGTCAACCTGTTCGCCAAGCACATCCGCCAGACCGAAGCCGCCGGCCACACCCAGTACACCGTCACCGAGATGCTCCCCGACCTGGGCCAGCTCTGGCTCACTGACCGCGAGGGCCGGCGCTACAGCTCCGAGCTGAGGATCGTCGCCTACGACAGCATGACCGAGGATCACCCACCACGGGATGGGAGGGGATCCTGAATACAGGCGCCATGGTTCAACCGCAGGATTGCAAAGTGCGCTATAGAGGTTGAAGGGTTGAGGTCCTTATCTGCTTGATCACAGTCGGCGTGCCTGCGTGATTGGTGTTGAGCGCCGCTCCTTATGAGCGTGATCCTTGATCAAGCGTCGTCGGGCTAAGCGTGGTACCGGGCAACCGGAACTGGTTGTCCTTTTTCATGTCCGACGACAACGTGAGCATGTCCGGTCGAGGCGGGCCCTCCCGGTTGTCCTTTGGCTGAGCCCGCAGGGAGGGCCACTAGATGAGTAACCGGAATCCCTGGCTGCCTCCGGGAGCGACGTCACGAGGGTAGCGAATGACCGCCGCGCGGCACGATCTCCAGCCAGGCGGCGTGTGACCGCTGCGGTTCGCGGCGGTGCCCCTCGTCGCCCCGTCACCGTGGTTGCCCACCGATCATCCAGTTCCGGGCCGGCATTGCTGACGGTCATCGGAGCAGAAGGGGGCAAAAAAAGAACCGCACTGCCATTCATCACGCTCGGGTGCGAGCGGCCCAGCAGGGTGAAAGTCCCGACAGCAGCTCAACATGGCGAACTGACCACACCGGCTCAGCGCGCGGGCGACCCAGGGGACGGCGCGGCTGCGGCCACGGCCTCCGCGCCATGCCCAGCGCCACGGATGGCGAGGCAGCCGATCCTGCAACGGGGCCGCCTGCGCTCCCCGGCTCATCAATCATGGCTACCCGATGGGCGGGTGCTCCTGAGGACCAGTACGTGAAGCCAGAGCCTGCCGCTACCAGCGGGCGCCGGGCCGAGGTCGGGCGCCCGCGAGCCCGCCCTGACGGAGTCCGCCCTGATCGAGCCCGCCCTGATCGAGCCCGCCTTATCGAGCAAGGTCAGAGAAGGAATGTTCCGCCGCGGCCCTCATTCTGAAGCTATTAACGGGCTCGAATGTGAGGCTTCGCATGGTCGATGTGATCCCGGCTGCCAGGGATCCGCGTGAGGCGAGTGTCTTCTGTGGCGCTACCCGCCTGATGGGTTAATCCTACCGACGATAAGTCAGGAGCTGGCTGTGAGCGAGATGGCGCCCAATTCCACTTCCCGCGTTTTCAGGATGGTGCCTGGCGTGGTGGCCATAGCTGTGATTCTGGCGTTGTTCAATGCGGCGCGACAGCCACCGATCTTCCACGGTGACATCAAGAAAGTGGCAGCATCTTATAAGTTCGTGCAAATGCCGATCGCGCTGCCGCCCGGCTACCAGCCCACCCAGACCATACGCCAGGTGAATCCGGCTTACTATCACGTGCGGTCGTGGATCTCGTCGGTCGGGGCCGGCATCGCGCTCGCCGACGTCACCGGTCATGGTCGCGACGACGGCATGTGCATCGTCGATCCGCGGACGGACGACGTGATCGTGACCTACACGCCGACGGCGCCGCCGCAGGACAGGTTCACGCCGTTCGTGCTGAACCCGGCGCCGCTGCCGATGACGAGGGCGATGGCCCCGATGGGCTGCGCGCCGGGGGACTTCAACGGCGACGGGCGGACCGACTTCCTCGTGTACTACTGGGGCCGTACCCCGATCATGTTCCTGGCGCGCTCGACCGCGACAACCCCGTCCCCTAGTGCCTACAAGCCGAACGAGCTTGTCCCTGAGCACGTGACCGGGGCGTACGGCGGGCCCGACTGGAACACGAACGCCGTGGCGATCGCCGACTTCGACGGCAGCGGTCATCCGGACGTCTTCGTCGGCAACTACTTCCCTGACTCGGCCGTCCTCGACCCGCACGGCCTGAACAACGTGGCGATGCCGACCTCGTTCTCGTTCGCCAAGAACGGCGGCGGTGACCATATGTACCTGTGGGCGGGCGCCACCTCGGGCCCGAATCCGACGGTCAGCTACGTCGAGCAGCCCAATGCGATCCCGTACACCGATGCCACCGGGTGGACGCTGGCGGCCGCCAGCGCCGACCTGACCGGCAATGGGCTGCCGGACCTGTACATCGCCAACGACTTCGGCGAGGGCCACCTGCTCTACAACCGGTCCACTCCGGGCCATCTGGAGTTCACTGAGGCGATCGGGGTGCGCACTCCGCTCACGCCCAAGTCGTTCGTGGTCGGCAAAGGCTCGTTCAAGGGAATGGGCGTCGATTTCGGCGACCTAAGCGACAACGGCAAGTTCGACTTCATGGTGAGCAACATCACCACCCCGTACGCGCTTGAGGAAAGCAACTTCGTGTTCATGAACCAGGCCGCCAATGACGCCACCATGAAGAAGGACCTGGCCACCGGCATGGCGCCGTTCACCCAGCAAGCCGAGCAAGTCGGCATGGCGTGGACCGGCTGGACCTGGGACGTCAAGTTCGGGGACTTCCTCAACAGCGGTCATCTGGACGTGGTCCAGGCCGATGGATTCATCAAGGGGACGATCAACCGGTGGCCGTGGCTGCAGGAAATGGCGATGACCAATGACGACCTGTTTTCCAACCCGGCCAACTGGCCGCTGGTGCAGCCGGGCGACGACCTCGCCGGCCACCAGTGCATCGCCTTCTACGCCTACTCGCCCAGCGGGCAGTACGCGAACGTCAGCCACCAGCTCGGGCTGTGCGTCCCGACCCCGACCCGGGGCATCGCGGTCGCCGACACCCGCGGCGACGGCAGGCTGGACTTCGCGGTAGCCCGCCAGTGGGGGCCGCCCGCCTTCTACGCGAACGAGTCACCACACGTCGGCAACTACCTCGGCCTGCACCTGTACCGGCCGGCGCCCGGCAGCACGCCAGGACAGGGGCTGACCGGCCCCGGCACTCCGGCCTACGGCGCGACCGTTCAGATCGACACGCCAGGGCACACCCAGATCTCCCAGCTCGACGGCGGAAGCGGCCACAGCGGCAAGTCAAGTCTCGAGGTCTACTTCGGCCTCGGCAGTTACGACGGCATGGTCACCGTGCACCTGCGCTGGCGCGAGCCGAGCGGCGCGCTGCACCGGCAGACCCTGCAGCTCACCCCCGGCAACCACGACATCTACCTCACCACCACCGCACAGGAGGTTCCGAGCCGATGACCGCGACCGTCAAGCCGGTGGCCAGCATTCCGGCACAACAGGCAGGGAAGGCGGCCCAGGCCGGCCAGGTTAACCCCTGGAAAGACCCGCGCTACCTGGCGCTGCGCAACTTCGCGATGTCGATCACCGTGTTCAACATCTTCGGGTACACCGTGCTCGGCTGGGAGCAGCCGTGGCTGTGGCCGATCTTCGCGGTCCTCACGGCCTACACGACCGAGGTCGTCCTCGAGACGCTCAGCGCCAGGGTCAATCATCGTGCGCCCGAGTACGTCGGCCGCGGTCCCAAGGGCGTGATGGCGTACCTGCTGCCAGCCCACATCACCGGCCTGGCCGCCAACATGCTGCTCTACGCGAACAACCAGTGGTGGCCAGTCATGTTCTGCGTGGTGGTCGCGGTGGCCCAGAAGCACATACTCAGGGCGCCGATCAAGGGCCGGGTGCGGCACTTCATGAACCCGTCCAACCTCGGCATCACGGTCTCCTTGCTCGTGCTCGGCAACTGGGTCAGCATCTCGCCGCCCTACCAGTTCACCGAGTGGGCGAACTCGTACTTCCGGCTGATGATCCCGATGATCATCCTGACCGCCGGCACGGTGCTGAACGCGCTGCTCACCAAGAAGACCCCGCTGATCGTCGGCTGGATGGGCGCGTTCGCGATCCAGGCCTTCGTGCGGCACTGGATCTGGGGCGTGCAGCTCAACACGGCCCTGTCCGTCATGACGGGCGTCGCGTTCGTGCTCTTCACCAACTACATGATCACCGACCCGGGCACGACGCCCTCGAAGGGACGGGCGCAGTTCATGTTCGGCAGCGCGGTCGCGTTCGTGTACGCGGCGCTGATGACGTTCAACGTCGTCTACACGCTCTTCTTCGCCACCGCCATCGTCTGCGGCGGCCGGGGCCTGGGCTGGTGGGTCGCATCGCTGCGGGCGAAGCAGAAGCAGAAGCAGAAGGAGCAGCGGCGGCTGGCCGAGGCCGCCGCCGGAGCCGAG